>Ga0114129_10000372_pt1 | contig 52177 bp, 38 predicted proteins | sample RhiMetdeltSRZDD1_FD_80071 | JGI IMG/M metagenome (GOLD analysis project Ga0114129, IMG submission 80071) | Populus rhizosphere microbial communities from Tennessee, USA - Rhizosphere MetaG P. deltoides SRZDD1 (version 2) (version 2) | ecosystem: Host-associated > Plants > Roots > Rhizosphere >...
AAAAGTAGTGCAACTCGTTGCTGAGGGTCGAACAATCAACGGCATTGTATCCATCCTGAACGTCGCTGGCCGTCGTTTTTCCAAGACGAACATCATGGACGAGCTCAATTTGCGCACCACAGCTGACCTCACCTAGTATGCAGTTCGACACGGCATGATTTCGGTTTAGCGAACAGTCGAAAGAGTGACGTGTGTTACAAGACGCAAACTATACTAATGCCGTGTTTCGGAAAATACGGCGGCTCTTAACGGTCTTGGCCATGTTTTACTTTGTCGCATGCTCGCCGGCATCGAAAGACGGTGAATCCAGCCTGGCCGCTTCCGCCCAGCAGACAATAGTCGTGAAGTATGCCGGCACAATGCCATGCGCCGACTGCATGGGAATTCGGACAGTGCTCACTTTGTATAGCGAGCCGGGACCGACGAGATATGAACTGACCGAAACGTACGTCGGCACAAAAGATGGAGATCGTTCGTTCCCAAGCTCCGGGCGATGGACCATTCTTCGCGGTTCTGCAACTGACCCCGACGCTACAGTGTACCAGGTCGCGTTCGATCGCCCTGATCGAACTGTGAACTACCTAAAGGACGCCGATTACCAATTGATCCTCCTGGATCGAAACCAAGCCATTCCTGCCGCAGCAAATCCCAACACCCTCATCCGCGTACCCACTGAAGCAGTAGATCCCATAGTCGTGACCGACACGAACGCCAATGCCCCACTCCTCATATTCAGAGGTCAGTGGGTAATCTTCCGGCTTCCGTCGAATCCATCAACCGGATTTCGCTGGACCTTAGAAAAAGGACCCGACGCGGGACTGACCACACACGGCGAACCAATCCTCGTAAGGGGCGCCTCGGACCTGGGCGCTCCTGGTAACGAGGTTTGGAGTTTATCGGCCACGCAAAGCGGTGGGTACACTCTTCAGTTCGTGTATCGCCGTCCGTGGGAACCGGTCTCCTCTGCGGAAAAGACTCTGAAGTTCATCCTCCAGGTCGCCCAATAGGACAGTATTCGCGCTTCAGATTCCTAAAGCGACTGATGTGACGTAGGCCTCGCTCGGAAGCATCTCAAAACAGGCGACTACCAAAAATCTACGCAAACTGCCTTCTAACAATCGCACCCTCGCAAATACTAAATTCAACGTATTTCCCAAGACACCACGCCGCGATAACTTCTTCAATTAGTTAACACAAGATGCCGAAACTATCGTCGCAGGTCATGGTCGCACGTCCGTGTGCATGTCTGTTCACCTGCGAAACCTTCGGCCGAGCAACCGACAGGGGTGTGCCCCCTGCCTTCACCAGAGAGCGAGATGTACTACGTCGACAGAAGTATGAGCGGTTCATGCTTTCGATGGCACGGCAATGAGGAGAAAGAACATGAGTACCAACAAGGACAAGACAAATAAGACCAGGACGCAGAGAATGAATACAGAACGCCAGCAAACTGTGCTTCTCTCGGACATCCTGCCGATGCCCGATCCCCGGTTTAAGGGGCACATCGGCAACACCTACGCCGATTCCAAGGCGGATGTCCTTTCACTCCCGACACCGCCGGCAGGCGCACCCAACGTGCTGCTGGTACTTCTCGATGATGTCGGCTTCGGTCAAACGAGCACATTCGGCGGGCCGGCCCATACGCCGACATTGCAGAAACTGGCTGACGAAGGGTTGCGCTACAACCGCTTTCACACGACGGCGCTTTGTTCGCCGACGCGAGCGGCATTGCTCTCCGGCCGCAACCACCACTCCGTCCACACGGGGTGCATCACGGAACTGGCGACGGGGTTTCCCGGCTACGACGGCCAATGGGCCAGAGATGCGGCGTGCGTTGCGGAAATCCTCAGGGGCAACCAGTACGCCACCGCTGCCTTCGGCAAGTGGCACAACACTCCTGACCACGAACTTGGCGCTGGCGGCCCCTACGATCGCTGGCCAGTAGGCAAAGGCTTTGATTATTTCTACGGCTTCCAGGGTGGAGAGTCGAACCAATGGCATACGCCCCTGTTCGAGAATACCGCTCCCATCGAGCCACCACACGACGACCCGAAGTGGCATTTCTCCGAAGCGATCGCCAAACAGGCGATCGGCTGGATCGGCCAGCAGAAGGCAGCCGCGCCGGACAAACCGTTCTTCATCTATTTCGCGCCGGGCGCCGCTCACGCCCCGCATCACGTGCATAAAGAGTGGGCCGACAAGTACAAGGGGAAATTCGATCATGGCTGGGACCGCCAGCGCGAAATCACCTTTGAGAATCAGAAGAAGCTTGGCCTCATCCCGAAAAACACCAGGCTGACGCCGCGGCCCGACTCCATCCCGTCGTGGGATTCCCGCTCGCCGGACGAAAAACGGCTCTACACGAATGCAGGAAGTTTTCGCCGGCTTCCTCGAGCACGCCGACGCTCAGCTAGGAAAGCTCGTCGACGCCATTGAGCAGATGGGGCTCCGTGACGACACGCTCATCATTTACATCGTCGGAGACAACGGCCCGAGCGCCGAAGGGACGTTGACCGGCACCCTCAATGTTATGCGAACAATGCTCGGCCTTCCGGACGACGTGCCGTCGATGCTCAAGGGCATCGACGAGATCGGCGGCGCTCAATTCGAAAATCACTATCCCGTCGGATGGTGCTGGGCTGGATCATCGCCGTTTCACTGGATGAAGCAGGTCGCGTCGCATTTCGGCGGCACGCGTAACGGTATGGTCATGTCGTGGCCGAAACGCATCGCGGATCGCGGCGGCCTGCGTTCGCAGTTCCACCACGTCATCGACATCGCACCGACGATCCTCGAAGTTGCGGGTATTCCGGAACCTCGCGAGGTGAACGGCGTCGCCCAAAAACCAATCGAAGGCGTCAGCATGGCGTACACCTTCGACAACAAGAGTGCACCGGGTCGACGCGTCACACAATATTTCGAGATGTTCGGTAACCGCGCGCTCTATCACGACGGGTGGGTCGCGGGCTGTCAGCATGGCCGGCTGCCATGGGTCACCGCCGGAAGCGCAAGCTTCGACGACGACAAATGGGAGCTCTACAACATCGAAGAGGACTTCTCGCAGGCGAATGACCTCGCGTCAAAAGAACCCAGAAAGTTACGCGATCTGCAGGATCGCTTCATGGCCGAGGCTGCCAAATATGAGGTTCTCCCGCTCGACGACCGCTTCGCCGAGCGTGCCGATCCTTCGTTGAAGCCGAGCCATCTGCGCGGGAAGACAAGCTTCGTGTATCCCTCCGGCACAGTCCGCGTGCCCGAGCGATCATCGCCGTATACCAAGAACCTTCACCATACGATCGCGGCCGAGGTGGAGATACCCGAAGACGGCGCCGAGGGCGTGGTCGTCTGCTGCGGGGGTCTCGGGGGTGGCTTTACCGTCTTCATCAAGGATGGCAGGTTGTACTGGGAACACAACTACTACAACGAGGTGCGCTATCGCGTGTCGTCCACCGAGACGATCCCGGCAGGACGCCAGGTGCTCTCAGCCGAGGTAAAGGTCGACAAACAGGGGAAATTCGAAACTGGCGGCGCCGTAACTTTGCGTCTCGGAAAGAAGGCCATCGGTGAAGGCCGATTCGAAAAGCAGATCGGTGGCTTCTTTACAGCCAACGAAAGCTTCGACGTCGGCTGCGACACCGTTTCGCCAGTCTCGGACCTGTACGAAACTCCGTTCTCGTTCACCGGCAAGATCATCAAAGTGATGGTCGATGTCAGTGAGGCAACGTTCGAGGACCTCGCGGAAGAGCACAAGGCGCGCGCGCGATTCGCGATGGCGACGCAGTGAGGCCAATCACGTGGAAGGAAAAGGAGATCGAGCGATGAAAACGCAACAGCAACCGAAGGACACGATTCAACGATCAGTCCTGCCAATCCCGGACCGTAAGGCGGTCGGCCTGACTACTTATGATGCCAAGGACCCAGACACGAAATTTCCGCCAATCACGCAGTTGCGGCCGCCGACCGGTGCACCGAACGTGCTCGTGATCCTGCTCGACGATGTTGGCTTTGGCGCATCGAGCGCGTTTGGTGGCCCATGTCAAACTCCAACGGCCGTACGACTGGCAAAAGGAGGACTGAAGTATAACCGGTTTCATACGACAGCGCTCTGCTCACCCACACGCGCGGCGATGCTCACAGGTCGAAACCATCACGCAGTCGGTATGGGCGGCATCACCGAGATCGCCACATCGGCACCCGGGTACAACTCGATGCGCCCCAACACGTGCGCGCCACTCGCAGAGATTCTTAAGCTCAACGGCTACTCAACGGCCCAGTTTGGCAAGTGCCACGAGGTGCCTGTGTTCGAGACGACACCGATCGGCCCGTTCGATCACTGGCCGACAGGCTCCGGATTCGAGCATTTCTACGGGTTCATCGGCGGAGAGAACAACCAGTACCACCCTGCTCTGTACGACTGCACAACGCCGGTCGAGCCCGAGCGCACGCCGGAGGAGGGCTATCACTTGATGGAAGACCTGGCGGATAAGGCCATCGCCTGGATCCGTCAGCAGAAGGCGATGGCGCCGGACAAGCCCTTCTTCGTTTACTTCGCGCCCGGGGCCTGTCACGCGCCGCATCACGTCCCCAAGGACTGGATCGCGAGGTACAAGGGCAAGTTCGATCAGGGCTGGGACAAGGTTCGTGAGGAGACCTTTGCCCGCCAGAAGAAACTTAGGGTAATCCCATCGGACTGCGAGCTGACACCGCGGCCGAAGGATATCCCAGCCTGGGAGGAGACCGATGAGCGACTTCGTCCGGTGCTTGCACGCGAGATGGAGATCTATGCGGCATTCCTGGAATTTGCCGACCATCATGCCGGCCGCGTCATCGATTCGCTGGCCGGTCTGAGAATCCAGGACGACACACTCATCTACTACATCATCGGCGACAACGGCGCGTCTGCCGAAGGATCTTTGATCGGCGCATTCAACGACAAGACCGGTGCAGAAGCGCCTGACCTGGCAACGCCGGAACTCCTCATGCAGCACATCGACGACCTGGGCTCGCCGCGGGCGAACAACCACTATGCCGTCGGCTGGGCACACGCGATGGACACGCCGTATCAATGGACCAAGCAGGTCGCGTCGCATTTCGGCGGCACGCGTAACGGCGCGATCATCCACTGGACGAATGGCATCAAGTCAAAGGGCGAGCTGCGGACGCAATTCCACCACGTCATCGATGTGGCGCCAACCGTGCTCGAAGCAGCCGGTTTGCCTGCACCCACTTCTGTGAACGGAGTTATGCAGGAACCGCTGCACGGGGTCAGCATGGTCTACTCGTTCGACGACGCGAAGGCGGCCGAACGGCATGAGACTCAGTACTTCGAGATGGTCTGCAACCGCGGCATCTACCACAAGGGCTGGACCGCCGTCACGCGACACGGAAACCTGCCATGGGTGGTCGTCGGAGCGCAGCCGCCGCTCAGCGACGACGTCTGGGAGCTTTACGACACGACCAAAGACTGGTCGCAGGCGCACGACCTCGCCGCGAAAATGCCGGAGAAGGTGGCCGAGCTGAAACGGCTGTTCGACCTCGAAGCTTCGAAATACAACGTATTCCCGCTCGACGACCGCAAGGCGGAACGAACGAACTCCGACATCGCTGGCCGACCTGTGGTAGTGCACGGCAATACACAGCTTTTCTTCCCGGGCATGCGCCGGCTATCTGAAAACTCGGTCATCAATATCAAGAACAAGTCGCACTCCGTCACAGCTGAGCTTGAGATCCCGGAATCTGGTGCGAATGGCGTGATCATCGCCCACGGCGGGAACATGGGTGGCTGGGCCCTATACACGCTGAACGGGAAGCTCAGATACCACTACAACTTCCTGGGCCTGAAGCATTTTGACGTGACCGCGACTTCGCCGCTGCCGGCGGGCAAGTCCCAGGTCAGGGTGGAATTCGCCTACGACGGCGGTGGTCTCGGGAAGGGCGGCACGGTCACGCTATACGTCGGTGGCAACAAGGTGGGCGAAGGACGCGTCGACCGCACTCACGCGTTTTTCTTCTCGATGGACGAGACGCTGGATGTCGGCTCCGATGTGGGCGAACCGGTCTCGCCGGACTACGATGAAAGAAAGAACGCCTTCACCGGCAAGATCAACTGGGTGCAGATCGATATCGACGCGGCGGCTAAGGACGTCGATCACAAGATCGGCGCCGAAGAGCGGTTCATGGTTGCTATGGCACGGCAATAAGCAGAAGACCATGGACATGGACAAAGACGAATCGTCGCGGCTTCTTGCTTGTGAGCGCGGCAATGGTGGCGTGGCATTGGATGCCCCGCTCGTCGTCGTTAAAGAGGAAAGGATGACCCGGCAATGAAGAAACCAATGGGGGACGACACGAAGCCCAATATCCTGTTCATCCTCGCCGACAACTTTGGTTATGGTGTGCTGTCTTGTTACAACGGCGGCATCCTTGACACGACCACGCCGCGCATTGACAAACTCGCCGCCGAGGGTTTGCGGTGGACAAACTTCAATGTCGAAAACCAGTGCACGCCCAGCCGAGCCGCGCGCTCATGACGGGACGTCTGCCGATACGATCTGGCATCGGCAAGGCGATTGCGGCCGGTGGGCCGGGTGGGCTGCACCCGTGGGAGATCACGATAGCGGAGATGCTGGGCGACGTCGCCTACCGCACGGCGATTTTCGGGAAATGGCACCTCGGGGCCGGAGATGGACGCCTGCCGACCGATCAGGGCTTCGACGAGTGGTATGGCTTTGAGAGCACCGACGTCATCTATTGGACGGGGAACCCCAGCATGCCCCTCAAGGATGTGGACTATATCCGTGAAGCCAGGAAAGGCGAAAAGCCGCGTAACGTGCGGTTGTATGACAAGGACACCCGCAGACAGATCGACCGGATGGTGACCGATCACGCCATAGAGTACCTTACAAAAAATGGCAAAGGCGACAGGCCGTTTTTTCTTTATGTGCCATTCGCCTTCTCCCACCATCCGGCGCTCGCCCATCCCGATTTTAACGGCAAGTTCCCAGCCGGCGAATTTGGAGACAGTCTGATGGAGCACGACCATAACGTTGGACGCATTCTCGACGCTCTTGAGGATGCCGGTGTTGCTGACGATACTGTGGTCATCTGGGCAAGCGACAACGGTCCGTCACCGCTTCCGACAGTCACTCCGTACTGGACGATTGGTGACTCCGGTCCGTGGCGCGGCGAGATCGGCACGGTCCTGGAAGGAAACATCCGTACTCCCTGCATCATTCGCTGGCCGGGCAAAATACCTGCCACCCGCCTCATCAGCCAAATCGTTGCGATTGTTGACTTCTTCCCGACACTCGCCCGCATCAGCGGCGGCACAGTCCCCGCCGATCGCCCCATCGACGGGGTGGACCAACTCGACTTCTTCATGGGACGGCAGGAGAAATCCAGGCGCGAGCATGTGCTGTTATTTCTCGGCCAGAAGCTCATGGCCGTCAAATGGCGGAACTACAAGATTCACATGGAAGGCCTCGACCGCGTCGATGGCGCGTTTGAAGATTGGTCCTTCCAGCAAGCCTTCAACCTCGCCTCGGATCCGAAGGAGCGCTGGAACATTATGTGGCAGAATACATGGCTGGGTGAGCAGATCGGGCCTTTCGTCGCCGCCTACCAGTCGAGCGTAAAGAAGTACCCCAACCTTGCGGCGGGCCAACCCAATGACAGTCCGCCACGCTACGCAAAGAGGACCCTGCCGTCCAAACAAGCGCGGAAGGAGTGAATCGCAAACGGGGGTGCTGACGGATAACTCGCGCAGCACGGAGGGTGCGAACTTTCTCGATGTTCATTCGGCGCACTAGCTTGAGGAAGTGTTTTTCATCGTTCACTATGCTGGCTGAACATTTGCGCCATCCATTCAACACCGTCGACTGTGCCCTCGCGTCATCTCGATTCTGAGGGCGGCCGATACGGATCGGGCGTGCCCATAGGAATCAATGGGTGTTGCTTCACACTCTCTTCAAACGCCGCCACCATCTTGAGAACTGGACCGATGACCCAGGTATCCAGGGCCGGCTTGTCCTCGCTTTCCTGCGGGTTCGTGTACAGATTGAACAGGAGCGGAATCGGGAGCTTCACCGGCGGAGAGCTCATCGTCTCCTGCTGATAGAAATGCACTTTGTAGTTGCGCCACTTCACGGCCTGCAAGCGATCGGCGCACCAGATCAGAATCCCTTCGCGATTCGAAGCGTCTGTCTTGCCGCCAAAGAAATTGGATTGGTCCACGCCGTCGATGGGGCGGTCGTTGGGCACGCTGGCACCCACCATGCCTGCGATCGTCGGAAACAGGTCCACGCCGTGGACGATCCCGTCGCTGACTCGGCCAGCAGGCACGTGACCGGGCCAGCGGATTATGAATGGCACTCGAATGCCACCTTCCCAGGCCGTGAAGTACTGGCCGCGCCAGGGTCCCGGCCAGCCATCGTACGGACGAACGAATTCCGGTCCATTATCACTGGAGAACATCACGATCGTGTTGTCGCGGATGCCAAGGCGATCGACGGCGTCGAGCATCTGCCCGACGTTTGCATCCATCTCCGCCAGCATGTCGGCCCAATCACCATTGCCGGTCTTCCCAGCGAAGGCGGGATTGGGTAGCGTGGGCAGGTGCGGCTGCGTGAGTGTCGCATACGCGAAGAAAGGTTTTCGGGCTTGGGTCTGACGCTCCATGAATGCGACGGTGCGGCGCGTGATCTCCGCATCGATGATCCGCCTTTGGTCGAGGTCGTACACTTTCAACTCGAGGCTCTTTTGACCTTTGCGTCCCTCCATGATCTGTTCGGGCGGCATCACGCTCGGTGAGTATCCGGCGGCGGTCGGCCACAACGCCTCGTCTGTCGTGCGGGGAATGCCGTACCACTCGTCGAAACCCTGATCGTTCGGAAGGCGGCCGTTCTGACTTCCGAGGTGCCATTTACCATAGAGCGCGGTCGCGTACCCCACATCCGACAGGGACTCCGCCATCGTCACCTCCCACTGCGTGAGGCCGTCGACAATTCCGCCGAACGGTACGGAGTGGGTGCCCGAGCGAATGGCGTAGCGTCCTGTCAGGATCGCGGACCGACTCGGCGTGCACTGTGCCTCCATGTTCATGTTCGTGAGGCGCAGCCCTTCGCTCGCGAGCTCGTCAATTCGTGGCGTCGGTGCGCCGCGGGTCGCGCCTCCGCCGTACACACCCAGTTCACCGTAGCCGAGGTTGTCCGTCAGCATAAAGAGAATGTTGGGTTTCTGTGCGCTCATATCGTTACCTCCCCGTCTGCGCTTGAGCAAGCGCGGGAGTCGTTCGAGAGGAACCGGTGACTCCGAACATTCGGATCGCGAACGCGCCCGAAGTTTGTCGTCTGGAGAAACGTGCGTTCGTTCAACATGATCACCACCTCCGACCGGCATCGTCCACAGGTCCTGATTGCCGGATCGATCGGAACTGAATAGTAGCCGCTTTCCGTCTGAAGACACGTCGACGAATTCGATAAACGCCAGATCAAACGTCATCTGGTCCGCGTCGCTCCAAGTCGCGACGTGACCGGCCTTGGGGACGGGTACGCGCCAAACATTCGCTACCCAGCGGCCCTTGGAATACGCGATTCTCTTGCCATCCGCCGAAAATGCGATGTGCATGATGTCGGAGGCCGTGGTCATACGCTGCGGATTACCCGAGGGTTTGCCATCCGCTCCCATCATCTGCCGCCACAGATCCGTTGTCCCTGCCTGGTTGGATACGTAATACAAGGATCTTCCATCGGCCGCCCACCGAGGACTTCGCACGTTGCTTCGGCCGTTGGTCAATGTCACGCCGGTTCCATCTGCAAGTTTAACTACGCGAAGCTGTGTGGCTTCGGATGGCTGTTGAGCCGCGTCGATATACGCCATGTAGCGCGCATCGCGGGACCAGCTCAAGTCCAGCCGCGCTTCTTGCAGTCCCGGAAGCGCGGCTTGCCTAACTTCACGAGTGCGGATGGAGACGAACTCGACGAACGCCTCCAGTCGATTGCCAGCCGGCCGGTATTGGGTGTAAGCCAGTTCCGTTCCATCCGCTGACCAATCCGTAGGACTGTGAAACAAAGAATGCGTTCCGGCAGTCGATGCGATTTTCTGCGAAGCTCCGCCCAGGGACGACATGACGTAATAGCCGCCACCATCCCGTGCGGACCAAAAAGCGATCTGCCGGCCATCGGGCGACCAACTCGGATATCGGTCGTCCCCGGCATGCTCAGCCGTCAGGTTTACTGCCGGTCCTCCACCCGGCTGACGTAGCCAAATGTCCCAGTTGCCGGATGTGTTCGACTCGTATGCTACCGTCCGTCCGTCGGGGGATAACGTCGGATAATCCTCTACTCCGATGGCCGCGCTTACCTGGATTGGATTTGAAAGTTGTGGAATGGCGGGTTCCCGATTGAAACGTCGATACACGACGATAGCGAGCAATAACAACGTTACTGCAGTCACTGGTATTCTGAATCGCCGCTTCCTAAGAGAGTCGATTACATCGCGCACTGAGGGCAGACCAGCCTGGCACTGTTCGATCTGGTGACGTAGTTCGAGCGCAGTCTGTTGCCGACGGCTAGCATCTTTTTCGAGACAACGGCCGAGAAGGCCACGTACCGCGAAAGGAGTTCGCTTTGGCAGCGCGCTCCAGTCCGGCTCCCGATCGAGAATCGCGGCAATCGTATCCGACACGGTTTCTCGACCGAAGGCGGATCTACCGGTTATCGCTTCGTACAAGCAACAGCCGAATGACCAAACGTCTGTTCGCCGATCGACAGGCTTGCCTCGCGCCTGTTCTGGGCTCATGTAGGCCGCAGTGCCCAAAATGACCTCGCCTTCTGTTCCGTCAAAAGTGAGTGTCGGCTGGTTCGAGACCTCCATCCCACTTTCTTGCGTGAATACCTTCGCAAGCCCGAAATCCAAAACCTTCGCGTTACCTGCCGGCGTGACCTTCACGTTCGCCGGCTTCAAGTCACGATGCACGATCCCCTTTTCATGCGCTGCCTCCAGGGCATCCGCGATTTGATGGAAAAGGCGGAGTGCTTCACGCACAGAGATCGGTCCATTTGCGGTCCGGTTTGCAAGAGTTTCACCTTCCACAAACTCCATGACGATGAAGTCGATCCCTCGATCCTGGCCAATGTCATAAAGCGCGCAGACGTGCGGATGATTCAATTGGGAAACAACTTTGGCCTCACGCTCGAAACGCTTTCTCCGCATGGGATCTTCGGCAACGACTTTAGGAAGGACTTTGAGCGCGACGGTGCGGCCCAATCGCGAATCCCGCGCCTGGTAGACCTCACCCATCCCGCCCGAGCCGACCGGTTCAATCACCGTGTACGGCCCTAGTTGAACGCCGCCGTGAAGAGTCATTTGGCCGCGGATTATACAACGGCACCTCTTCAAGCCTCATGAAGGCGCTTGCGTCTTTGACCACCGTCTGACTGACAGTCAGTCTTGTCGACGTTCATTGTCACAATCCTGCCGTAGTGACATTCCAGGTGAAGCGCACCGCCGTCGCGAGCCTGTAGAATCAGCGTTGAGCACAGGTACGTCAGTTGCCATGCGCCATACAGGAGAACTCTTATGAGAAACAAACTTCTCTTCTGTATGCTCGTCGCCGCGGCGTTAGTCCTGCTGGCGGCAGTTGTAGTCGGTGCGTTTGGCGGAACCGATCGTGATCGCGACGATATCGGTTATAACGTTCTCGCCGAGAAAATATTCGAAGGCACAGTGGTCGGCAGAGGATACGTGATGGAAGGTCTCGTGTATTTTCCGCTGAAGACCGCGAGTAAGTGGGAAGCCTGCTTCCAGTCGGGCTCTTCCAGACGTGGGCCGCAGTTGACAAGGGATACTGGTACGCCAGAAGCGCTGAATTCTTGACAACGCCTCTGATGCAAATGTTGCGTTGGATGCGCGTTCCCGGCGATACGCTGTTTGCGTGCGGCGCGGTGGCTCTCGTTGTTTTTATCGCGAGTATTCGGACGAAGTCGTCAGCTGTTGCCGTGCCGAAGGGCCGCGTCCTCGAGGTGACGGGAGACTAGACGCAGCCCTCGTTGAAGTTCACTTGTCGAAAAGCCTCGATGCGGATCCCAGGATATCGTCCATGATGGAGCCGTCCTGATTGCGGTCGAGCAAAGGCGTCAGCATACCGAGAATTCCGCCTCCAGTGGATGATCCACCGGCAAGGCCCGAAACCCCGGCGGCTGCAGCCGCGGGTGAGGCCGCCTGTCGACTGAGAGCACCCATCGCCAGAGTGGCGATTGCCGGCAGCATCTGTTTCAGCACGGATTCGTTAATTCCGGTACGAGTCGACGCCAGAGCCGCAACCTGGCGGCTCACGTCTTTGCTGCCAAGAATATGCCCGAGAATTCCATTGCCTTCTTCGCGAGCACCATCGGAACCCAGAATCGAGGGATCTTCCAGGTACCGTTGATGCTGACCTTTCGTTAGAGCGCCGACGAGACTGTCGAGTCCACCCTCATTGATGTTGCGCTGCAAACCTCCGGCCAGTGCAGGGAGAAGATTCTGGACTGCGGAAGTCGTTTGATCTTGGCTTAGGCCAAACTGGCTCGCAAGCTGGCTAACCGCTCCTCCGTCTTTTGCGTTCAGTAACAATTCAAGCAAGTTCATACTCACACTCCGTGTTTAGTTGTTGTTCTATTGTGGCGGGGCACCTGGCGCCGCGCCAGGATCGCCCGCAGAGGAGCCCACAAACAGTTTTTTGCCATCGGTGAACGTTATGACACTGCCGTTGGCGCGATTGGCGCCGTCTTTCGCCTGATAGCCTTCGACCAGGATTTCGGTTCCAGGCGGCAAAGACTGTTTCGTCCACCCGCGTCGAAGGAGCGCATTTGGTGCGGCAGCTTCAATCATCCAGCTCGTGACCTTGCCGTCATCACCTTTCACATCGATATGGATCCACGCATGAGGATTGATCCACTCCATTTTCGTAACAGTGCCTCGAAACTTCACCGGCTTGTTCGCATCGAATTCCGCGGCGAATGCGTGATGCGCCCAGGCTGGTGCTGAAGCCAGCAATATGCCGACAGCGGCGATCACCACAATGACTTTTGTTCGCACCATGCTTCTCTCCTTTTTACTTTTTCCCTTCTGATGAAGCTTTTTCCTGAGCGCGAGCGCCGCTGAGGGAATCGAACATCGCGTAATTTCCTTCGTGACACGCGTACTCGAAGTTCCGATAGCCAGGTTCCTGTGTCAATGGAAACGCCATCTTGAATGGCCGTTCATAGGTCTTCGGATCATCGACCGTCACTTCGTATCGGAGTTCGTCCGGACCGATCCGTGTAAAGCGTTCGGTCAACTTGAGCGCATCGCTGGTGGGCACTCCGCCACCATTAAGACCAATGCCGGTCTTGCCTCCCAGGAAATTCGTAGTCTCCACGACAAGCGTGTTTCCCTCCCAGTGTCCGCGTGCATCGCCCATATAGGAGCGGAGGTTTGGACTGGAGTGAGGGCGTCCGTCCAGAGGGATCACTCGAGCTTCATGGACCATCTCCTGAAGAATCGTGACGTAGCTCGGAGCTTGAACGATTTCCTGTCCATTCCCGTAGATAACCGGCAAGATCGAACCCGTGACACCACGACTGATACATCGGATGTAGTAGCTGAAATCTTCCCAGGAATCTGCTTTAGGCGTGTTGTTGCCGGCGCCTTCCGGAACCCGCCGATTTTTGGCCTCAGGCACCAGGTCAGGAGTCCGGCCGTTCGGCGGATCGACAACAAGCGACGTTTGCTTGCATGGACGCCTGGCGCGTTCACCCCAGTGGCCCGGAGGCCCCACACCGACTCGCGCATTGGGATCAACAAACTCTTGCTTGTCGTTTGCAGCTTGTCGGGCAATCACACGCTCCCTCTCGGCGAGTTCTTGTTCGGTGTAGTACAGCTTATCGCCAAGGTTCGGCGGCCGGTTCATTGGGGTGCCGATGCAGTCGTCGCTCGTCCATGTGCCTTGAAGATCCGGTTCTCCCCAGGGGGTCTTTGGCGCCGTCCAGGCTTTCGCAGCGGCCGTAGATTTGGACTCGGCCGGTTTGGTTTGCGCTGCAGCCCACACGGACGAGAGCACGAAGACGACCGTCAGCATCGTCAGCAATCTGACAAGTCGACCGTTCATTGTTAGTCCTCCTTAGTCCTTCTTGCGCAAATGCCCATAAATAAGCTCCTCGGCAAATTCAACACATTTGAATTCGTTGAGCTGCGCATTCTTTTCTTTACGGCGATAGAGCGGAAAGCTGATCTTCCAAGGCCGCGTGAAAATAGTGTTGTCTTCGATCGTCGCTTCGTAGTTAAGGTGATCTGCATCGGCGAACGAATACCGTTCAATGATATGGACGTTTTCCGTCATGAAGTTGCCCGAACGGTCAAACCAGCTCTGACCGTTTAACCCAGTCACGTCGACGACCAACGTCTCACCTTCCCATCGGCCATTCGACGTTCCCATCCATGTATCGACAGCGGCCTCTCTCGGCTTGCCCATGTTGATCACACGATTCGCTGTCGCGTATTCGTATGCGATCGCGATGTCTCTTTGCGATTGAATAATCTGAAATGGAAACGGCATGTACGCAGCCCGCGGCACACCAGGCATGTAACACTTCACCTCAGGATCCAACGTCAGCCTGTTCTTGAAATTTTCCTTCTGCTTCGCAGCAGCTTCCGGCTTGTACGGGATCTCACCGCCTTCAACAATTCCTTGCCCCGCAGGCATCGCCCCGATAGCCCCGAGTTGGTAGAAGGGACCCGGCTGAGCACCATGGTCGCGGATGTCCCAGTCCGCAGTGCCCAAGACCTGCCACAAACCCGTGAAGTTCGGTTTCCCGTCCGGCATACGTGGCACATTCGCTGTCCCAGGGCGCGCCGGAGCGGGAGTTTGCCCTCGCGTCTGAGCGTGAAGGAACATAGGTAAGGCAAATGTTGCGAGTGCGACTGCGACGATAATTGAAATGCTCGAGCGTTGCGCCATGGACTCCATCTCCTACACCAGGCGTATTACTTAATTATCTGTTGTTTTCAACGGATTCTAATTGAAAAGACGATCGGATCAAGAATGATTTTCCAGGAGCCGCAGACGACCCGATTCATTTGCGGAGTTAGAAGAGCGCACTTTCTTGAATGGAGTTGTGGAACCTGATGGCATTGGAAGTTGCACGGAGAACGTGCTGCCTTGACCACGTCCCAGGCTGTGGACGGATACCGCACCTCCATGTACTTCGACGAGATGGCGCACGATCGAGAGTCCCAGCCCGAGGCCGCTACGGGGAGAGCGTGACAGGTCCGACTGGCGGAACCGGTCAAAGACGTACGGCAGGAACTCCGGCGGGATGCCTTCACCTGTATCGGAGATACTGATGATCGCCTGACTCTCGCCGCGTTTCAGCTGCACCCGAATCAATCCGCCGGAAGGAGTAAATTTCACTGCATTGGTCAACAGGTTCCAGATGATCTGCTGAAACCGCGCGGGGTCCACACGAAGAGGGCCGACATCAGGATCAAGTTCCGCTTCCATACGGAGTTGCTTGGCATCAATTGACGGCTGCACAGATTCAATAATCTGCTGAAGGATAGGCGCCGGGTTCACGAAATCCGGATTTATAGTGAGTTTTCCCGAGACGATTCGACAGACATTCAGCAAGTCTTGTATCAATTCTTTCTGAGACAAGACGTTCTGATGGATGACATCAAGAGCTCGGCTCGTTTGAAGGTCCGAAAGCCCACCTTCTTTGAGCATTTGGACCCAGCCATTTATTGAAGTCAGTGGCGTGAGCAATTCGTGTGAGACCGTAGCGAGAAAGTCGTCCTTGACTCGATTTGCGTTTTCAAGCTCCGTAATAGTGCGCGACAACTGTCTTGTTCTGTCTTCAACTCGCGCGGCGAGGTCTGCGCGCATGTGCTGAAGCTCGTTTTGGATGAAGGTCCGCTCTCGCATTTCCACGAGTAACTGATGCGAAGTTTGACGGAGGTCTTCATGCAGCCGGCGATGCTCCGTCAGATCATGGCTAATTTCACCAAACCCTTGAAGCGCTCCCACCTCGTCGCGCAAAGCGGTGATAACAATATGGGCCCAAAATCGGCTGCCATCCTTGCGCAATTGCCAGCCCTCGTCTTCGGCGCGTCCGTCGGTCGTCGCTCGAAGAAGCGCATCCTCGGGCTTGCGACCATGTATATCTTCCGGCGAATAACATCGAGAGAAATGCTGACCAATCATCTCGTCGGCCGCGTAGCCCTTCAGCCGGCATGCGCCTGCATTCCACGTCAAAATGAAGCCGTTCACATCCAACGTGGAGATCGCAAGGTTTTCCTCGGCTTCTACGAGAAGACGCGATAAATCGAACCGTTGTGGCTTGGCTGCAAAATCGCTCATGCTGTCAAAAGGTGCGGCAGTATAACATGGCGCCCTTGTTCTGTTCTCAAGTGAATAAGCTTTTTCTCGTTTTGTCTTTTCACCTAAAATCGATGCAGGTGAATGCGGCTTTGCCATATAGCAGCAATGTCATCACACGCATCACGAAAGCCGATTCTGAACTGATCAAAGGCTGTCTGGGTGGAGACCAAAAGGCCTGGAATGAACTGATCGAGCGGTACCAACGTCTCATCTACTCTGTAGCCCGAACATTCTGTCAATCGCGCGAAGACGCATCGGATGTGTTTCAGCAGGTGTGCCTGGAACTCTATCAGCGGCTTTCCGAACTGCGTGATCCCGAAACTCTGCCCGCATGGCTGATTACGGTGACTCGCCGGCAGGTTGCCGCCGTGTTGAAATCGCGCAAAGCGTTGGTTCCTCTCGACGATGAACACGCCGCGGCCGAGGACCGTATCGCATGGATTGAAAATGAGCATCTTGTCGAGCGGGCGATGCTCGACCTGTCGGAACGATGCCGGTTGTTGATTGATATGCTGTATCTCGACCCATCGCAATTGAGCTACGTGGCGATAGCCAAGCAATTGGGAATGCCCGTTTCAAGTATTGGCCCCACAAGAGCACGGTGCCTCGAGAAATTACGAAAGCTGTTGAGCTAGGATGGACCCGCTGGGATTGCTTAACAGGACCGAGGAGGACCTGAGGGCTTGGGCTCTCTCGCAAGATCCCTCGGCCCTGTACGAGACGTTCAACGAAATTTGGCAGCAGATCCGAAATGCGCACCTGTATGCGGGCCAGCCCCGCAGTGCCGAGTCAGAGCGGGGTGTTGCAGTAGCCAAAGTTTGCCTTCAAATTGCAACGCATCTAAATGATGACCGGTTAATACTGCTGTCGTGGCGGATGCTCGCATACAGCCTGACGGCTGACGAGCAATATGATGAATCGCTCCCTTACTATGATCTTGCCATCCAGGCGTTTGATACTGCAGGCGATGCGGGACAGGCTGCGCGGGTGCGCCTCGGATACATCGCAGCGCTTTTTCACACCGGCCGATCACAGGAAGCTCTCGCCGTCGCATCCGTCGCGGAAAACTGGTTCAAGGCAAACGATGACGAGATTGGTTTTGCACGTCTCTGCAACAACATCGCGAATTTATACGACCGCCTCGGTGAGCATGAGCGCGCATACGGTTATCACAAGACACATTCCGAGATAGTCAAGAAAATCGGAGATGAAGAAGGCCTGGCCAAATCCTACCTGAACCTCGGCAACTCACTAGCTGCGATGGACCAGTTCGAAAGCGCGGATGAGATGTACGCGAACTGCGAAGCGATTAGCCTGCAGCTCGGGATAACCGAACTCTGGGCCCAGGCAAGTTATAACCGTGCACACCTTTATCACCTGCGCGGACGTTATACCGATGCTTTTGAATCGTTCAGCCGGCTGCGTCTACATTTCGAACGGTCCGGAAGCCGGCGGCATTACGCACTCTGCGATCTTGATGAAGCGGAGCTCTATATCCAGCTCAACATGGCTAAAGACGCTTCGGCTTTGGCACACCGCGCAGCGGAGCAGTTCCGGGAACTTGGGCTTCGCTATGAACAAGCTAAAGCCACCACATTTTTCGGCGTCAGCCTCCTTCAGATGCGCAGATATGCGGCCGCCCTCGACGCCTTCCAAAGCGCTCAGAGCATATTCGAGGAAGAGGCGAACCTGTACTGGATGGCCTTGGTCGATCTGTACCGATCCGAAGTGGAACTATCACTCAAACGATATTCGGAAGCTCGCGCTCTAGCCGAACAGGCGAAAGCCCTCTTCGGGCGCATGAACTCTCAAGCAAAGACGCTCCTCAGTCTTGTGCATTTGGGACGGATTGCCCTTGCATCAAACGATATTCGGTCTGCCGATGCATTCGCCGCCCAGGTGTCGGCGGCTATGGAAAATGCGAACGTTCCTTTACTGCTGTTTCCCTGTTACGTGCTTTTTGCCGAGGTTGCCGAAATAAAAAAGGACTGGGACAGTGCGCGAGACTTCTACGCAATGGCTGCAGACGATCTTGAATTGCACCAGGCTCGTCTGCACCATGACGATTTAAAGGTCACGTTTTTTAAAGGAAAACACACAGCATACGAAGCGCTCGTGCAGCTTACGCTGCGTGACTCGAATCGGAACGGCGCAGTGGCTTCCGCATATACGTGGACGGAGCGATCGAAGTCACGGGGCCTCATCGATCTTTTGTCGCAACACGTTCCATCCGTTCACGGACACGCAGAACCGGCGTTGCTGACCAGGATTCAAAGGCTCCGTGAGGAGCTCAACGTTCTGTACGCTAGATCGCAGCCGGAAGTAACGTCGACTGTAAAGCTGGCCAATGTCGAAACGATTGCGGTGAAAGAGGACGAATTAGCTCGGGCTCTACGCGAAGCTTCGATCCGCGATCCCGAGTACACATCGCTCCAGCGTGCTTCAGCTCCCACGATCGAAATGATTCAGCAAATCCTGCCCGGCCATACAACTCTAATCGAGTACTTCATCGCACGTGGTGAGGTCTTGGTCTTTGTCGTATCGCAGTCCGGCGCTGAAGTGCACCGTCATTTGTGTTCGTCGGATCGAATCGAGAGCATTCAAAAGCGGCTCGGATTTCATCTGGAAAAGCTGATGTTTGGCGAGGCATACGTACAGGGACATTCCGAACAGATCTTCGAAGCAACGGAGCACCACTTATCGGAATTGCATCGATGGCTCTTTGCTCCGATCGCAGATCGGATACGTACGCCTCACATCACTATTGTTCCCCACGGCAGCCTACACCAGTTGCCATTCCACGCTTTTAAAGATGGGACCGAATACATCATCGACAACTTTGACGTTTCCTATTCCCCTAGCGCTTCTGTTTTGAGGTACTGCCTTGAAAAGGACAACATCGAAGATGCGGGTCCGCCATGCGTGATCGGTGTTTCGGACGAGATGACCCCTTTCGTAGAAAAGGAGGTCGGGAACCTGATCTCGATGTTCCCGGGCAGCAACGTACTGACTGACAGCGCTGCTACCAGAGCTGCATTCGCTAACGCTTCGAACAGGGCATCGTTCGTGCACATCGCAACGCACGGTATCTTCCGGCAAGACAATCCGATGTTCTCAGCATTCAAGCTAGCGGACGGGTGGGTTACTGCGCTCGATCTCTTTTCGATGACATGCCAAACGAACCTGGTAACACTGAGCGGATGCAAATCCGGAATGAGTCAAGTCACGGGTAGTGACGATTTACTTGGTCTTATGCGCGGATTCCTCTACGCCGGCGCGCGGTCATTAATGCTGAGTCTTTGGAATATCGACGACGAAAGTACTTCCAAATTGATGACCCGGTTTTATGATTCTTGGCGTTCCGGCGCCCACAAATCGAAGGCTCTAAGCAATGCAATGAAGGCTGTTCGCGAAGAACATCCGAACCCGTTCTATTGGGCGCCTTTTCTTTTGTTTGGCAAACAATGACGATTATTTTTCGCGGGGATGTATTTTTTGGGCAGCTGCGACCCACCTTTACGGCGCGGAGGATATACCCGAAAGCTATGCATGTAAACTCGGAGACCGTTTTGAATTTGATTGATGGGTCGATCAGCGAAACTGACCGGACTCATTGCGAGAACCACTTACAGTCATGCGCTCAATGCGCCACAGACTATCAGACCTGGGCTGCGTTCATGGGGCTGGTGAAACGTCCCCATCTTATCAGCGCGCCGGCGGAAGCGATCATTTCGGCACAGGAACTACTCCCGATTTCCAAGCCGCCGCAGATTCGTCCGTCATTACGACAGATTGTCGCAGGAATTGTGTTCGATAGTTTCGCGCAACCCGCCTTATCCAGCGTCCGTGCGGAGGCGGCCGGATACGAACAAATCATCCAGAGGCAAGTGGTATTGCAAGCGGAAGAATTCGACATTCACGTCCGCGTGTCGATGTTTGAAGATCACCGTGATTTGCTCGGACAAATCCTGCCTCGCGGGAAAGGATTCATTAAAGAAGCCAGTCTATATCTCCGGCACGATGACGAACGGATCCGATCTGCCAATGTAAACGAACTTGGCGAATTCGAGTTTTGCGATGTTCCCGTCGGAATGCTGAGTTTGCAGATTGATTTACCAACGGTAACGATCATCAGCACTCTCGACACAAATATACCGAGCAGCTGAGGTGAAGTAATCGCCAATGAACCACTCTTCAATACGCCGAAAATGTCTACTTTGGGTTTTCTTTCTGGGATTCTTTAATGTCTGTGCTTTTTCCCAGATTGGGATAGTCGTTCAACTGTCTCCACAAACTGACCCCAACGAAGTGGCTGCGCGTTTCAACGGAGTCGTTGTTGAGGCATTATCTGACGCGAACCAATTTCTGCTGAGTGTCCCGGCGATACCGACGGGACCTCTATCCAACGATATTCGCTGGATAGAAACGAACCAGCCGTCCACGCTACCTTCAAATCCGCGTACTGGATATTTAACTGTTAAGCAGAATGCAGCCGCCGATTGGTATAACGCGCAACCTTCTTTTGCATTAATCAAACTCCCGAATGCGCTGACCTACTCGCGTGGCCGCGGAGTGGTCGTGGCGGACATCAATTCAGACGTTGATTATTCGCATCCTGCTTTGGTCGGACACCTGACAAGCGGTTACGACTTTGTCAACGACGGCCCTGGTAGTGGTGGTGGCGCGTTGCTGAATGATTCGTCGGCGAGTTATCTGGATGAGTCTTCGGCGAGTTACCTGGATGGCGTCACGATTACTTACCTCAACGACTCCAGTGCAAGTTATTTGGATGACTCCTCAGCCAGCTACCTAGATTCACGCAACCCGGCATACAGCCACGGCACACTCACGGCAGGTATTATCGCCGCAGTTGCTCCGGAATCCATGATCATGCCGCTGCGCGCGTTTGACGACAAGGGGTCCGCCACTAACTTTAGAATTGCAAAGGCAATCCGATACGCTGTGAAACACGGCGCTCAAGTTATCAATATGAGTTTCGGCTCACTGACTGAAAGTCCTGTAGTCCGCAGCGCGATTGACTATGCGCTCAGAAACAACGTGGTCCTCACCGCTTCGGCCGGGAATAACAATACTTCCAATCCCCAATATCCGGCGGCGTACGCAAACGTGATCACAGCGGCCGCAACGAATCTGAATGATGTGAAAGCTCGGTTTTCGAATTATGGAACGCCGGTTAACGTCGATGCACCCGGAGTGAACATCATCTCTGCGGTTCCCGGAAACTTATACGGAATCGCCAGTGGCACGTCCTTCAGCGCCCCTATCGTGGCCGGTACGGCTGCGCTTATTCTCGCGGAGGGAGTTAGTGGCGTCTCGGCGAGAATTGCGGCCGGTGCGATCAATATCAACGTTCAGAACCCTAATTACATTGGACAATTGGGTGCGGGCCGCGTCGATATTCTGAACTCCGTCAATCCAAATTAATTCCCAATTCTCAATTCTCGATTCCTAATTCCCATCCGCTGCGAATTGAGGATTGGGAATTGATTCATGTTCTGGTGAGGTAGTCGGACACGAATCGGACTGACATTGCTCCTTCGGCTACAGCGGCTGAGACCCTGTTCAGAGCACCCGCACGCACGTCGCCTGCGGCGAAGACACCTGGAATAGTGGTTTCTAGAAGCATTGGCTCGCGCGTCTCTTTCCAGATCTTCGGGAATGCTTCCGCGATCTGTGCATCCCGTCCCGTAAGTACGAAGCCCTTTGCATTCCTCAGAACCGAAGGCGGTAACCAGTCACTGTGGGGACGTGTGCCGATGAAGATGAACAGCGCGTCCGCGTCTTCGGTGGAGACAGACTCATCAATGAGCGACTTGAATCGGACCCGCTCCAGTCGCCCTTGTCCCTCGACACGCTCCGCAGCGGTACAAAAACGGATTCGGACATTCTGCAAAGCCGCCAACTGCTGAATAAGGTAATGCGACATCGTTGAGGCCAACGTGTCGCGGCGGACAACCAAGCTGACCTCCTTTGCGAAGCGGGACAGATACACTGCGCTTTGTCCTGCGGAGTTGCCTCCGCCCACGATAACAACCCGACATCCGCGACAGGCGTATGCTTCCGTCATGGCCGAACCGTAGTAGATGCCCGCGCCGATGTAATCACAGACGCCCTCCGCCGGAAGTTCCCGGTAGGTCATTCCCGTAGCAGTGATCACAGAGCGCGCCACCAGTTCTCGACCATCGGCGAGCGCGACGCGCTTATACCCTCCATCCAAGGACAACCCAACGGCGGAAACCGGCACAAGGAGTTCCGCGCCAAACCGTTGGGCCTGAGCAACAGCTCTCCGCGTCAACTCACTTCCGCTTACGCCTGAAGGAAAGCCGAGATAGTTTTCGATTCGTGAACTGGTGCCGGCTTGTCCTCCGGGTCCATGCCCGTCCAGGAGAAGCGTGCGCATGCCCTCGGACGCACCATAGACCGCAGATGCCAAACCCGCAGGCCCGGCTCCGACGATAATGAGATCGTACAAGTCATGAGCGGCCGCCATCTTCAAGCTGAGGCTCTCGGCGACTAGCCCCGTTGTGGGGTTTCTCAAGACCGTTCCATTTTCCAAAATCAATGCAGGCAAGTCGTGCGCTTGAACTTCGGCGGCCCCGAGGAGTTGCGACACACCCTGATCTCGCTCGATGTCGAACCATCGATAAGGGATGAGATTACTTGCAAGGAAGTCTTTTACCTGGTGCGAGCGCGGCGACCACTGGTAACCAATAAGCCTGAGGCCCGTAACTTCCGGCCGGTACTCCGCTTGCCATGAAGAAAGGAGGTCATCTACTGTGGGGAAGAGACGTTCCTCCGGCGGATCCCAAGGCTTGTGCAGATAGTGATCGATATGTGCCTCGTTAATGGCCCTAACGGCCGCGTCTATATCGGAGTATGCCGTCAGCAGAACGCGCCGAGCGATGGGATACATTTCGCGGGACTTTGCCAGGACGTCGACACCAAGCATGGAAGGCATACGCTGGTCACTGAGTATCATCGCCAGGGCGTCGCCCCTCGCTTTAAGCTGCTTGACCGTATCTAAGGCGGCCTCACCCGAGTTCGCGGAGAGAACGCGATAATCCTCGCGATAATGTGATCTCAAATCACGGCGGATTGCAGTCAATACCTGGGCGTCGTCATCAACGACTAAAATGACAGGTAGGTTCACGTCGTGTTTCTTTCAGTGGGATCGGATATTGGAAGCGTCACTCGAAATTCTGTCCGTCCCGGTTTCGAATCCATTTCAATCTGCCCATTATGGCGTTGAACTAATCGACGCACGATGTCCAGCCCGAGTCCTGTGCCTTTGCCAACGGGCTTCGTAGTAAAAAAAGGATCAAAGATGCGATCGCGGATTTCGGGCGGAACACCACAGCCATTGTCAACGATCCGGATCACTACCTCACTGCGCTCTCGGCGGGCATTAATTTCAATTCGCCCACCCATGTCGACCGCATCCAACGCGTTGTCGATAAGGTTCGACCACACCTGATTGAGTTCGCCACCGAAACCATGCAGAGCTGGAAGATCCTTCTCGATGGTCACATCTACTCCCACGGCCTTGCCTTTGGCCTTCGACGCCAACACTGTAAGCGTATTAGCCAGGCCTCGCGCAAGGTCCACCGGTTCGGGCACTGTAGCCCGATCCATTTGAGTGAATCCCTTGACGGCAGTAACCAGCTCGCAAATTCGCGAGGCCGCCTGTTGGATTTCGAATGTGAGCCGGCCTGCCGCGCAATCAGCCGCAATCCAGCGCAGCGCCATGTTCAAGTGCTGTTTCGGTACCGATCGCGCTAATTCTTCCAGCGCATCGAAGGTCAAATCCGTATCGGCCAGCGCTTCCGCTGTGTTTTCCTCAGCTCCGTGCGCTCTTAACCACGTGGCGATCGAGTCTTCGCGATCCTCCTGCTCCAGTGGTGACAATACGGACTGCACTCCACGCGTACGACACGTCTCCCGCACTTTTTGTAAAACAGCAATCTGGTCCTCCTTGAGTCCAACTGTGCCCAAAGAACGCGAAGCATCATCCAAACGCGGTAACGCGACCCACAATTCCCCTGCGCTTCGCCCAATCGCCGATGCGGGATTGTTCAATTCATGCGCGAGTCCGGCGGCAAGTTTACCAAGGGACACGAGCTTGTCGTCATGGAGATAGCTGGATGTGAAATGTCTCGCCCGATCGAGCATCACATGTACGAGAATGGCGGTCAATTCATGACATTCGCGAATCATTTCAGCCATATCAGCACGATATACCGTGACAACTTCCGAAGGCTCCTCGGCAACAACGTCTCCGGGCGGAGCAACCAGCCGAGAGTACGGCATTAGCCCTGTAACGTCTCCATCTCGCCATTCCATAACCTTTCGTCGACCGGCACCGTGGTCCACGTGAATGCTTAGCAGACCAGTCAGCACAATGTGGAGACCTTCGACTGGATTTTGTTTAGGGGTCAATATGACTCCCGCATTGAGACGACGTAACACGCCATGACGAGCGACCCACAGAATTTCCTCTTCAGGCACGACGGCTAGCGCTCGATGCGATCTCAAACGGTCCACGAGAGATGGAGTGGTCAATCCAAAAGCTCCTTGCCGAAACCATTATTCAGAAAAAACCACAGCAACTTTACCATCCGTTTTCGTCACCCGCTACGTAGTCGCTTTTGAAACCGATCAATCCGAAGGAGGAAGAAAATATGGCCAAACGATTCGTCGCAGTTGGCCTGGCCGTCGTAATTACGCTCGTCCTCACGCAGCGGGTTCCGGCATCCAGCCATCGCGAGGCGCTTGCAATTCTGAACGAACCTTGCGCCGACAATACCGACACCTTCGCATGGGTGTCAGACGGTTCGCATGACAAGTTGTATCTGATCATGGACTTCAACCCGCTCCACGAGCCGGGTCAAGGCAATCAAGGCTTGCGGGCGTGCAACGGCTATCGATACGAGTTTCACTTAGGCAAAGGCACGAGTCTAGAAGATCAGCTCGCCTATCGTATCGAGTTCACCAACACTCTGAATCCGGAAGCAGCTCCGAGCCCGAACGACCCGCTGGGTGGCGGCAACGAGCTGCTATGGCAGATCACCGGCGGCACCGAAACGATGAAGGTGACGCGCATCTCAGCGAAGGGTCCGCATAGTGGAGAGACCGTTCTCGGGGATGACCTGCCGGTCCTGCCGAACAATCACGGACCGCAGACGGATCGGCTTGTCTACGGTCTGGGTCCCTTCCAGGGTTACGACTCCAAAAACAACACAAGTCGTACCGTTGGCCTTTTCGACCAGGCCTTCGTCGACACGTATATCCAACGTTTGTCTAACGGCGGCCGCATCATCGCGGGCCAATTCGACGATCCGTATCAGTTAGACGAAAAGGGAATTTTCGACCTCGTTAACTTGAATGCAAGCGATCTTGGCGGCATCCCTGGTGCGCGCGGTCCCGAAGCTCCCGCTGAAGATATATTCACCGGATTCAACGTCTTCTCAATTGCTTTAGAAGTTCCGATTAGCGATGTCTTTCCGGAAGGTATCCCACACAACGGTACGCTCGATCCAAACTCCACCGACAGCCTGCTCCGAGTCTGGGTAAGCATCAGCCGGCAGAAGACGCAAATTGTCGATGCGGACAACATTATCACCGGCCTCAAGGGAGCCGGAGAATACGTACAGGTTGGCCGCAATGCCTTGCCACTCTTCAATGCGGGTCTTGTGGGAACACAGCGCCAGACACTTTATCTCCGGACCAGCCCGTTGAAGGATGTAACCAACTTCGGCGCGGACGTTCTATACCCGGTACTGGTCCGCGACCTCGATGCGCTTGGGGTCTATAAGGCCCTCGGCATTCCCGACAACGTCGTTGCGACGCTCAAAGGACCGCGCACCGACATCATCAAAGCAATCAACTTGAACAGGCCAATTCCAATTGCGGATGGCTTTACGGGTGATGTGCTCACAGTGGATACCGCGATTGATTCCGCGTTCCCCAACGGCCGGCGCGTCGGTGGCGGAACCGCACCGAATCGCAATCAGGTGAATGTGAACAGCGTGTTGATCAGTCTGATTGCTGCGGGCAATCCATCCGCTGGACTTGCCAAGGGAGTGGAAGTCAACGACAAAGACTACAATCACCAGTTTCCCTTTCTGGCCATCGCTCATCAGGGGCTGCTCCAGGGACACGGAGGCCTCAACGTTCCGACCGTCCTGGATCCTGCGAGACCTTAACGCTAAGAGATTGGGGCGCGGTTCAAATCGGCGCCCCAAAAGGAGCAATAAATCCATGTTGAAACGCTTCGGTTCGCTTTTTGTGGCACTGCTCTTCAGCGGCGCGTCTCTGGCTGCGCACGACATGTGGATTGAGCCGACAGCTTTTGTTCCAGATGCGGGGAAAATCGTTGGCTTGAAGTTACGTGTCGGCCAAGACCTGCTCGGGGATCCCATCCCCCGCGATCCGGCTCTTATTAACCAGTTCATCAGCGTCGATTCAACCGGCCGCAAACCGATCATCGGACGCGACGGCAGCGATCCTGCTGGTCTTGTCCGCGTGGCAGCCCCCGGTATGCTCATCGTGGGTTACAGAAGTAACCCGAGTACCGTTGTCTTGCCCGCTGCCAAGTTCAATCAGTACTTAAAAGAGGAAGGCCTGGAAGCAATCGCCGAGTTGAGAGCGCGCCGCAATGAAACCGCTAATGACGTGCATGAGATGTTTTCAAGGTGCGCGAAAAGCTTGGTGTTTTCCGGCGTACCAAGTGATTCCGAGGCTGATCGCTCTCTTGGCTTTCCGCTCGAGCTCATCGCCCTGAAAAACCCCTATACACTCCATGCCGGCGCCGACTTCCCAGTGAGCTTGACGTATGAAGGCCGTCCTCTTCCCGGCGCACTGGTGGTTGCGATGAACCGTCTGAACCCAGCCGCAAAATTGATGGCTCGTACGGATACGAACGGCCGCGTCGCCTTCAGATTGCCCGAGCCTGGTATGTGGTTGATTAAAGCAGTGCACATGATTCCTGCAGCTGTCGGGACCAACGCAGATTGGGCGAGCTTCTGGGCTTCGTTGACGTTCGAGCTGAAAAGTTCGTCACCGGGAGCGGCTGCGCGATGAAATTTCCGAGAAGGCCTGGTCTCGTGATCAGTTGCGCACTCGCAGTCATTTTCCTGTCTAGTGCGACGATGGATGCACACGAGATTGGCACAACACAGGTATCTGTTGATTTCCGGCAAGGTTCGTACGATATCCGGATTGTCACAGATGCTGCCGCGCTCGCAGAAAAACTGGAGGCCGTAAGCGGCATAACAGGTCAATCCGAGTCGTCGATGCGTAGCGCATCTGCATTGCAGACGATTTTAGAATCGCGTGATGAGACTTTTCGAACGCGCGTGGCCGTCGCGTTTGATGGAGCAACTGCACGCCCGTCGATTCGCTATGCCGTTTCCGGTGCCGCAACTGCAACATCCTCATCAGTTGCGGTAATCAACTTAAGCGGCGCCATCCCAGCGGGCGCCCTTCAGTTCGAGTGGAGTTACTCGTGGACGTTCGCGACATACTCATTCACGGTCTTAGCTGACGCGGATGCACAAACGACCGAGTGGCTCGAGGGTGGCCAACACTCCACACCAGTATCGGTATCCGCAACAGCTAAGCCTCAAGCGCATCGATACGCGATCGCCCTTCAGTACCTCCTGCTCGGCTTCACTCATATTGTTCCGAAAGGTCTCGACCACATGCTGTTTGTGTTGGGGATCTTTCTGCTCGGCCGCCGCCTTCGCCAGATTCTTGGGCAGGTCAGCGCGTTCACCATCGCGCACTCGATTACATTGGCTTTAAGTGTTTATGGGATCGTTTCGGTTTCTCCGAAGATTGTGGAGCCTCTCATTGCCGTCTCGATCGCATACGTTGCGATCGAAAATATTTTCATGTCGGATCTTAAGCCGTGGCGCGTGGGTCTTGTTTTCGCGTTTGGTCTACTCCACGGAATGGGTTTCGCAGGAGCGCTGAAAGAACTCGGGCTGCCGCGCTCCGAATTCATGACGGCCCTAGTGACATTCAACCTTGGCGTCGAAGCGGGACAATTAGCCGTGATCGGTGCCGCCTTCCTGCTCGTGGGGTGGTATTGCGGCAGGCAACGATGGTACCGCCGGTTCGTGGTTGTGCCGGCTTCGGCATTAATCGCATGCACCGCACTCTACTGGACGTTCGAGAGATTGTCGTTCTAGTGTGAAACTGTGCGAGTGTCTGCAGAAAACGAGATGCCGAAAGCGTGTAGTCGCGGGCTCTAGCGTCCATTCGTTCCCGCGGGCTAAAGCCCGCGACTACGTATTGGCCGACCATTACGGACATACCGTGGTGCCTCGACTGAGGACAGTCTTATCGCACCGCATTACGCCAACCACGAGTGCGTTACCAAAAATCGACCTCGAGCCAAAACGGAGGTCGACGTCGGTCCCATTTCCCGTGATGTTCGATGGATTCGGCGGGATTGGGACAGGCACGGCATTTACGTTGATGACGTCCGCAGCGTCCGCAAGCACACCCGCAACTTTGTTGTTTTGTATAGTCAGGCCGCCGTGGATGATTGCCTTTGAGCCCAACCCAAAGTACATGCCGATCGGATTGTCGGTCACATTGAAGTTGCTGGCATTGAATGGACTATCGATGGTCCCGCCGACTGGAAGAAAAACTCCAAATGAGCCGTTTCGCTCAGCGCTGATCGTATTAGGGCCAAGACCTGCATCTTCGAGAATCCCGTTAGGGATGCCGACGCCGGCGTTCCCATTGTCGTTGGCAATCACGGAACTGCCTTGCGACTCGGGGAATCCGAAGATGACTGCGTGGGCTCCATCGATAACAAGGCCATTAAATCCGTTGTTGCTCGCTTGAATTGCAGCTCCACGAATCTCGAGTAAGGATGCGCCGCCGGCGAAGATGCCGTTACCCGTATTGTGACTCGCGACGATCCTGCCGCCGAAAATGACGCTTGAAGCACCCAGTACGTTCAAACCTGTTCCATTGTGTTGCATCATAACGTTCGTCAATTCCATTGTTGAGCCGGCACCGGCCTGGATACCGGCTCCGGCATGGTTCTGTAAAAGGCTGTCACGAACCTCAAACGCGGCGCCACCGCTCGAAGCAATTCCGTTAAGACCATGTTGAATAGTAAGTCCGCGGATTGTTACTCCACGCGCACCATCAATAACAACGACTCCCGCGAAACTGCCGCCCTCAGCTCCGCCGCCGTCAAGGACGCCAAGGCCTTGGCCATCAAGCGTGATCCGGTCTTTTGTGATTTTGACCGTTTCCGTGCAAGTGCCACTAATACGGACGGTATCGCCCGGTTGCGCCTTATCGAGGGCATCCGTCAAGGTGGAGGCGCCCGAGCAGTTCACGCCTCTAGTTCCTGCAGCCGCGTATACGAGCGTAGCGGTCACGCTCAAAGCCATGCAAAGAACCCGCAAACCTGTAAATCTGTTGTTCATATTTGCTCCTTTCGCGATCTAACTTGGAGCGACGAACGCTTGTTGGCAAGAGTCAAAGACTGCCATCCGGCGGCTGGCAGATGTTGACCGATAATGACAGGGCGCTTAAATTTCTGTTGCTGGTGGGAGGCCTTATGGCGATTGGTCACACACCTGGGTCCAAGCCTGCTTCTGGAGGCGATCGACTGGATTCCTGGAAAGAGATTGCTTCTTACCTTAAACGCAGCGTCCGGACTGTAACACGGTGGGAAAGACACGAGGGCTTGCCAGTACACCGGCACCTTCATAGCAAAACGGGAACGGTGTACGCCTACAAGTCCGAACTCGATACGTGGTGGACCACAAGAGGAAAACAGCTAGTCACAGTGGCTGCCAGTCCGGCAACGCGTCAGAGCTCGTTGTTCCCACGAGCGTGGCGGGCTGCTTCCGTTGCCGCAGCAATCCTTATCGCCGCTGTCGCGTGGTTCGCCAGTCGATCCAGTGCGCCTACGCGAGTCGCTAATCTTGTTCCGCTTACAACCTACTCGGGGATCGAGGGGCCGCCCAGCCTTTCTCCAGATGGTAATCAAGTGGCGTTTGAGCGAAATGGCGACGTGTACGTCAAGCAAGTCGACAGCGAAGCGCTAGTGCAGCTCACACGCTCACCTATCCCTGAAGATGCTCCTGCGTGGTCTCCAGATGGCAGGGAGATCGCTTTCGTGCGAGCCGGCATGGGAGTGTTTGTCGTCTCACCTCTCGGCGGAGGTGAAAGGAAGGTCGCTGACACACTAGTTCCCCCGGTCCTGAAATCGGTAGCTTGGACTCCCGATAGCAAATCGTTGATCGTCAGCGAAATGACGTCGCCGATCTGCGCGAGTCTTTTTCTCGTTTCAGTCGTTACCGGTGAGAAGAAGAGGCTAACCTGGCCCCCTGAACCGAGCATCGGAGATGGATGGCCGGCAGTTTCTCCTGATGGCCTAACGCTAGCGTTCGCCCGCTATCCACAGGATTCTTCGGCAAACATCTATCTGGTGCCGCTAGCCGGTGGCGCGCCGCGTCAGTTAACAACGGAAAAGGGTTCACTGTTCGGACTGACTTGGACTCCGGACGGGAAGCAGCTGGTATTTTCGTCCGACCGCGCAGGGATTTCCCGTCTGTGGCAAGTACCTATTGATGGATCCTTTCCATCCTCACCTTCACCTTTAGAAACCGCAGGAGAGGACGCGAGGTTTCCCTCGTTCTCCCGCGCTCGCGAACGTTCCGTAGCACGTCTGGCTTACCAACGCTTCGATCAGAATGTGGATATTCGGCGAGCTGAACTAATCGCCGAGGCAACCCCTGCACATACACTACGGCCCTCCGCAGATTTTATAGCGTCGACGAGATCGGATGATCATCCACAGTTTTCGCCGGACGGAAAGCAAATAGCATTCGTGTCAAATCGATCGGGCACGTTCGAGATTTGGGTATGTGATAGCGACGGATCCAACCTTGTACGCCTCACTTCAATGGACGGACCCATCGTGGCTGCTCCGCGATGGTCGCCGGACAATCAACGTATCGCATTCTTTTCAGCGACCGGCAGCTCAGGCAATTATCTTGGATACGTTATCAATGCCAAAGGGGGATCGCCTGCACGCATGAGTCACGATGACGCCCACGTGGAAGCTTTACCGAGTTGGTCGCATGACGGACGTTGGATCTATTTTACGTCGGGCACCTCGGGGTCATTGCAAATCTGGAAGATCCCGTCGAACGGCGGTGTGCCCATTCGGCTTACACAAGGCGGCGGAGCGGAACCATCCGAGTCTCCCGATGGGCGATTGTTGTATTACACGCAGGTCCCTGAACTCGGAGCCGGATTATGGAGTGTTCCAACCGAGGGCGGCACAGAAATTCGCGTTTTGGACTCCGTGAGATTTGGTTATTGGACAGTAACGGCGAAGGGCATCTATTACATCGATTTCGATAACCCGAAGGACGCTCCGCCACGCGTGATGTTTTTCAACTTCTGGACCCGTCGAGCGGCCGAGGTTGGAAGGCTCGAAAAGACGGTCCGATGGGAAACCACTCCCGGCTTCTCAGTCAGCCCTGACGGGCGGTGGCTTCTCTACTCAAATCTGGCAAGCACGGATGCCGACTTGATGCTGGTCGACAATTTTCGATAGTGCTAGGGATGAACCTTATTTTTGTACACGCCGCGAATGTTTATGGCCGCCAGGCACAGCTGGAGAAAGATGAGGCCATGAGCGCGATCGTGCAGTCCCCATATCACCCACAAGGCATTCCCAAACAAAAATAACCAAAACGCCCAATTACGTTTGAATTTCCGTTGGGACGCAACGAGCCATGCACCTGCAACTGTAGATGCCACCGCGGGCCACTGAACAAGATCGATCCAATCCATACCGTTGGTTCATGCAGCCCATGTTCCAACGAGCCTAACGCTATTCGAAAATTGTCGGGTCGATCTGGACCTCTCATAGAATATGCCTTTGCCTCGGTAGGTTTGTACTCGCGCTCGATAACATATTGCGGCATTAACGACCTCCTGGCGCGGCCTTCTATCATGCCGACTGAAGCCCATAGTCTCCACTCAACCACATCTGAAAATTCTTAACGATTAACCAGGGCATTTCTCCCGCCACGCAAACTACGGATTCTAGATGCCCCTGGGACCGCTGCGACGACGGCCTACCCCATTGGTGCTAGTGCGGTGGACGTTTCGGCCATTTCCCGGGCACTGGCACAGATCGATATTGCGGACGTAGCAAAGATGAACCGAGAGGAGGACGCATGCAACCTAGTATTGCCTTTTGCACTAAATGTCGCGCTATGAAAGTAGGCTGGAACAGGCGCTATACCATGCATCGCCTTATTTGCGACCAGTTGCTTCGAAAAGCCGCCAGGATATCGAACCTCGTAGTCCTTACTGCTGTTCTTCTCTTGGGTTTTCCGGCGCCAAGTGTATCCGTATTCCCTGGAAATGCGCCCCAACAGCAAATTCAGGAATCGGGGCTTCAAGCGAGTGTTGCGCCGGTAAGTCCTGCGGTTCGTTTCATCGACTCTTTCCTGGAACAACATGAAGTCCGCCAGGCAAATCGTAGACGGTTGGCACAATCCATCGTAACGAGCGCCCGTAAATACAATCTGAATCCCAGACTGATCGCCAGCATCATGCTTGTCGAAAGCGGAGGAAACCCGTTCGCCATTTCCGGCAAAGATGCGATCGGCATTATGCAGATTCACTTGCCGACCTGGGGAGCTGCTGCGGAACGCGAGGGCATCAACTTACTCAAGATCGAAGACAATGTCGATTTCGGGTCACGCATCTTGAGTAATTACGTTCGTCAATTTGGGCTTTGGGAAGGCGTAAAAAGATATAACGGCTTCATCGCAGAGGATCCCGCTTCAGAGCAATCTGCAGACGGCTATGTAGCGAAGGTACAGCGAATTTACGAAATCCAGCAACCTGCGGGATCACAATCCGCTCTAGTCCGGTAATTTCCTCCGTGACCTTTGACCTTACACTCATGCTGATATAGAGTCCTCCGGCGTCGGAGGACTCAGCATGAAACGGCATAGATTAATCGTACTTGCCTGTCTTGCGCTTGCGACTGTCTCGCCCCTGTGTGCACAGGACATCACCATCACCAACGCTCGAATTGTGGTGGCTAACGGCACCGTCATCGAACGGGGATCCATCGTGGTACGTGCCGGGAAAATCATTTCAGTGGCACAGGGCGCGCCGTCCGCAGCGACCGGCACAACCATAGATGCAAAAGGCATGACCGCCATGCCGGGCTTTATCGATGCGCATCGCCACATTAATACGGGTCCAAACGAGAAGGTACAAATGCAGGCTCTTCTCGAAGCGGGCTATACGACCGTCCTTTCCGGAGGTGGTCCAGCGGAAGGAAACATTACGCTCCGGGATCACATCGAGAAAGGCGTGATCAATGGTCCACGGATCATTCCGTCGGGCTCACTCAGGCTGAACAACAACACCCCGGAAACAGCTCGGGCCGAAATACGGAAGATGGCTGAGATGGGAATCAAATTTACAGGCGAGATTGCCCTTACACCTGTTCCGGGACCTACTGAAAAAGAATTGGAAGTCCTCAGGGCCATCGTAGACGAGGCGAAGAAAGCCGGCGTCATGGTCCAGGTGCATGCCGTGAGTTCGCGCGCCATGGTGGCCGCCGTTGACGCAGCTGTCCCGCTACTGGTGCATCTACCCAACAAAGATTTCACGAGCAAGGAAGACGCAAAAAAGCTTGCCGCCGCGGGCACGAAAATATTGGGAACCGTAGGATTCGGTACGCCGGTATTCGGAGTGTTTGCAGATGACAACCTGCCCCGCTTCCGGGATGGCAAGCCCTGGCCCGAGTCCATCGTGGACGGAGTCCGACTCGGCGAAGAAGCCGGATATATGCCGGTGAATGCGCGGACCGTTTGGGATGCCGGCGCAATTCTTGGTTACTGCACCGATACTACGTACGACCCGAAGGCCGGGCTGGAGCATGAGCTGAAGACGATCAACCCGATGTTCTCGATGCAGGACATTATCAAAATGATGGGACCCAATACCGCATCCTACATTCAGATGAGTGACCAACTTGGAACGCTGGAAGCGGGCAAACTTGCCGACATTATTCTTCTCGATGGCAATCCGTTGGAAGGATATTGGAACATGCTGAAAACGAAATTGGTGCTGAAGGGTGGCGTGATTGTCGTCGATAAACGTCAGCCGAAAGAATGAACGATGAATAACGATCATCCGACCCGGCGCCAGATTCTGCTCGGAATGGCGGCCGCGCCGATATTCCAGCACTCTCTTCAGGCGCAGTCCTCGGACTCATCGCTTTGCTTTATGAGCGCGGTTGAGATGGCGCGCCTGATCCGGGCCAAGAAACTGTCGGCGCGCGAAGTAACTGCGGCACATCTGAAGCAGATCGAGCGTGTGAATCCGAAGGTCAATGCGATCGTAACGCTGGTGGCGGAAATGGCCGCCGACTCGGCTGCTAAAGCGGACGAGAAGCAGGCTCGCAAAGAGAAATTAGGGACCCTGCACGGTTTGCCGGTCGCCCATAAAGACCTGATGGAAACGCGCGGGATTCGAACGACCTTTGGATCTCCTCTGTATAAGGACTACGTCCCAACCGAAGACGATCTGGTCGTCGAACGAATGCGCATCGCGGGCGCCATTTTGATCGGTAAAACGAACACACCGGAATTCGGTGCGGGCTCGCAGACCTTCAACAAAGTGTTCGGAGCGACTCTTAATCCGTACGATGTTACAAAGACGTGCGGTGGATCCTCGGGTGGTGCGGCCGTGGCACTTGCATGTGGACTGACGCCCGTTGCAACCGGCTCAGACACCGGAGGATCCTTGCGAAATCCGGCGGCCTTCTGCAACGTTGTCGGCTTCCGGCCTTCTATCGGTCGAGTACCGAATCCGAAAGCGGCATTCGCGTGGTCAACCCTAAGTACTTCAGGATGCCTGGGCCGTTCGGTAGCCGACCTCGCGTTCGCGCTCAGCACAATCGCCGGTCCTGACTCTCGTGCACCTCTGTCGATCAGTGAACCCGGGCATCGCTTCGCAGCCCCGCTGGATCGCAGCTTCAAGGGTGTGCGCGTGGCATGGTTTCGGGATCTCGGTGGTGTACCCTTCGATCCGGATGTCCGCAATGTCGTGGATGCACATCGCAAAAGCTTCGAGTCCCTCGGATGCATTGTGGAGCAGGCAGAACCGGACTTCGCTCCCGCCGAGATCGCCTTTCGCTTGCTTCGCGCCTGGAACAGCGCCAACACATATGCCGCGCGGCTGAAGGAGCATCCGGACGGATTCAAGGATACGTTGAAGAAAGAAATCGAGGAAGGGTTGCGACTGACCGCCGCAGATCTCGGAAACGCCGAGACGGCCCACTCCCAGCTGTGGCGCCGCTTTCAGGCCTTCCTCGAAAAATACGAGTACTTTGTTCTGCCCACGACGCAATTACCACCCTTTGATGTCGACACGCCATACCCAACGCAGATCGCTGGCGTGAAGTTCGATAACTACATCGACTGGATGAAATCCTGTTGGTATATCTCCGCTACAGGAAATCCTGCAGCGTCCGTTCCCGGAGGCTTCACGCCCGAAGGACTTCCTGTGGGCGTACAGATTGTGGGCCGCAACAAAGAGGACTTCAGCGTCCTGCAACTGGCGCATGCGTTTGAACAGGCGACCGGCTTTGGCAAGAAGCGCCCGTCCGTTGTATAGTCGCGGAACGCAGCAGTCGCCGCATAAATGGCTCTTCTTAGCGTATGAAAAAGAATCCGGTTTCTCCCATTAACAGAGGACCGTTGAGGATGCTCTCAGTGATCATTCCGGCGAGGAATGAAGAGGGCTGCATCGCTTCTACTGTTGAACATCTACATGTGGAGCTGCGGCTCCACGGAATCGAGCACGAAATCGTTGTCGTCGATGACGGAAGCACCGACAACAGCTGGAGAGTACTCCTTGCGACAAGTGCTCGGGTGCCGGCGCTGAGACCTCTCCAGAATACGGGCGAACACGGTTTCGGTCGTGCTGTGGTGTTCGGCTTCGATCAAATGCGCGGGGATGCCGCTGTTGTCATGATGGCCGACGAAAGCGATGATTGCCGCGATGTCGTCGCATACTGGCGTTTTCTAAATGAAGGCTGGGATGCCGTGTTCGGCTCTCGTTTTGTTCGCGGCGGCGGCGTCATCGATTACCCGTGGCATAAGTTGATCCTCAACCGTTTGGGCAATTTGTTCTTGAGAATCTTGTTCCGGACGGGCCTCAACGATACGACCAACGCCTTTAAAGCGTACCGGCGAAGTGTCCTTGAGGGCTGTCGGCCTTTCCTCTCTCCCCACTTCAACCTCACGGTAGAACTTCCATTGAAGACAATCGTGCGCGGATATTCCTGGACCGTCATTCCAATTACGTGGAGGAATCGACGCACCGGGCTTTCCAAATTGAAGATTAGGGAGATGGGCAGCCGGTATCTTTTTATAGCCTTGTATTGCTGGCTGGAAAAGTACTTCAGTTGCGGAGATTATCGAAAACGATCGGCGGAATCGGAAACCGCCGATGTTGCGGCGAAATCTGCTTACGGAAATTGAACTCCCATCACGGCGCGCAAATGAAATTGGCAGCGTCTTCGATGTTCCCCGATCCCTTGAAGCGGGACTGTTTGGGATACGGGCACAACGGGCGAGTCCGCCCTGGCCAGGGTGATGCGTTTCCCGCTGTTGCGATGATGCGTTCGGGCGCCGCTGCTTTTTCGACCCAGTTCACCAAAGCGGTAAATGCGTCGAACTGATCCGTCGCAGGGCCGCCCGAACAATGATTCATGCCGGGAACGGCAAACAGCCTTACGAAATCATCCGCGCGTCCATTATTGGCTCGATTGACCTCTGTCCACCAGTTCATGGTGTCTTTGATGGAAAACACGGGATCGCTCACGCCATGCACAATAATCAGCTTGCCACCCCGGTTTTTAAACGCGGCAAGGTCCGTGGAGCTGGCCATCATGAATTCGAGTGAAGATTGCGTGTACTCACCCGACTTTGCGGTAAGTTTCCCTGTATCGCGATCGAAATCAATTCCCAAAAGGTGAGCGATTGGAGCAGCGCCTGAAGTCTCGACGGCGACCGGTGGAGTCGTGAACACTGCGGAAACCGCCGCGGCACCTAACCCCGCGATGATCGCCGAGTTCGTTGCTGAATCGTAGGTCCCCATTTTCCAAATGCGCCAGCCCTGGTTGAAAGCTTCTCCAATCTTGCCTCCAATACCGCGATCCCAGGCCCAATCCGCATACAACAGTTCACCCTTCGAATTCTTCGCTCCCTCGAAGATTTCTTGCAGCGCGCCAACCTGGGATGCAGAAAGACATGTCGCTCGCTTGGCGCCTTTGCAGGTGATTTCGGTCAGCTTCGGAGTGACGACGGCGGACGTACACGCAGGAAAGTTATCGATAGTCCCATCCTGTAGGCCGTCAAGTGTATCGCAAGCCGACAAAATAGCCTTTGAAGCCAGATCGAGATCTTCATCGGTGAAGGTTTTATTGAGGAACGGCTGTCCGAAACGGTCGTAGATCCCTGAGTACTTTGCGACTTCGGCCAGAGCCTGCGCGTCCCGCGCGTGTCCGAATAGAGCCGCCTTGGGCAGATTGAACCCGGGTGCACACGCGAGAATTCCATCAAAGTAAGCCGGGAAACGCTGGGACATCATCATCGCTTCTCGACCACCTTCGGAGCATCCGACGTAATACGACCGCTCGGCCGAGTGTCCGTAATAGAGGTTGATGATCGCTTTGGCTGCTCGCGTCACCTCGTCGTACGAGTTGTAGCCGAAGTCCAGGCGCGCTTGAGGATCGAGACCGAAGGTTGCCGTCCCGCCACGGCTCGGATCGTTGTTGGCCTGATTATCATGGCCGGAGTCCTGGGAAACGACGGCGTATCCCAGCACGAGCGCGTTCGTGCGCTGTTGTCCTTGTAAATTACCGAGCGCATTTCCAAGAATGCCGTTTGATCCTCCACCTCCTTCAAAAAAGAATTTGCCATTCCATGCGGTGGGAAGGCGCAAATGAAATTTGATCGCGTACCGTTCCCCGTTTACTCCAACTCGCTCATTGATCTTACCCAGCGCCTCACAATGCTCCGGCAGAGCAGGGACATTCCCCTGCGCGGGGCGCGGCGCATTCAACGTTGCAGACAGGAAGACGATTGAGGGATTAGGCAGATTACTCGTTTGAGTTTTCAGCAGACCTGTGCAGCCATCAGCGCTCTGCCCTGCCACCACTGCCGCAAACAGCAACACCGACGAAATGCAGGCAAGGATTTTCATGGAGCGTAACGTATACGCGATTTGGCGTTCGCGCAAGTGTCACATCGAAAGGATGGTCACCCAAACAAAAAAGATAGAGATGAGATGCTCCGATCGCCATGTTCCGCCACTAAGTGTTTGCCCTCTACGGACCGATGGATTTTACAAAGCCGGACAAACAGTTGCACTGGTCTGCAACGCTCGCGAACAACGAATTTAACAATTTGGAGGATCCATGAAGAGATTTGCAGTCAAAAGTCGCCTTCGGGCGTCCTTCCTTCTTTTCGCGCTGTTCTTGTTTGTCATGATCTGCGCGGAACGCACGAAAGCTCGAGCCGGCGTTGAGCAAGGCTCCGTGTTGCAAGATTTTTTGCCATTCATTAATTCCACCGGAGTCGTGCAGACGTACAGCACGAATGGCGACGTCGATTTTACCGGACCATTCTTTCAAAGCCTTGGCACAAACGGCAGGTCCTGCGGTTCGTGTCACAAGCCGGACCAGGGTTGGACGATATCGGCAGACGGCGTGAGCGCGACGTTTCGATCGACTCAAGGTTTGGATCCGCTTTTCCGCACGAATGACGGATCCGTTTGCGATCATGACATCGACACATCGACCTTAGAGAGCCGGAAACATGCATATAGCCTGCTGATCAGCCGAGGATTGATCCGCGTGACTATAAAGGTTCCGGGTAACGCCGAGTTCACGGTCGTGAATGTAAACAATCCATATGGCTGTAATGAGACGGACGCTATTTCGCTTTATCGCAGACCGCTGCCTTCTGCGAATTTGCGATTCTTGAGCGCCGTGATGTGGGATGGCCGCGAGTCATCGCCGCAAACAGGAACTCAAAAGATCACGTATGAAGAACAGAATCCTGGCGCGATATTACTCGCCAATCTTTCTGATCAAGTCATGAACGCCACCCTTGGTCACGCGCAAGCGGTTACAGCACCGACCCAACAGCAGACAGACGAGATTGTAAGGTTCGAAACCGGCCTGTTCACAGCCCAGGGTTACGACTTTAAAGCGGGTCCTTTATACGGGCACGCGGCTGACGGTGCGTCGGGGGGTCCGGCATTTCTTGCACGACAAACGTTTTTTGTAGGGCTTAACGATCCAATCGATGCCCTCGGGTTGGATCGCCCGGACTTGGGATTCAATCCATTTCACAGCGGGTTCACTCCGAACATTTTCGACTTGTTCGAGAGCTGGTCGGACTCGCATCCGGCTGATTCTCTCAAACAGGCGAGGGCCAGCATCGCCCGTGGAGAAGTCATTTTCAACAGTAAGCCGATCAACATTGCCGGCGTGATCGGATTGAACGACGAACTTGGCATCCCCGTCGTAAGCGGGACGTGCGGAACATGCCATGACACACCTAACGCCGGCAATCACTCCTTTCCGACACCTTTGAATATCGGCACCGGCGACCTCAGCAATCCTCTCGATGTGGCATATCTTCCGGTGATCACACTTCAGAACAACACCAGCGGCCAATTGCTTCAGACAACCGATCCCGGCCGTGCTCTCATCACCGGCAAGTGGAATGATGTCGGCAAGGTGAAAGGCCCGGTTTTGCGCGCTCTGGCAAGCCGGGCGCCCTATTTCCACAACGGGTCAGCAGCAACATTGCGGGATGCCGTCGAGTTCTATAATCACCGGTTCGGAATTGGATTCACGGACGCGGAGAAGGCCGACTTGATCGCATTTCTGAACGCGTTGTGACGGCGGTTGCCGGAATCTCCGAAAGCTGCCAGACTCCTTCATCTTGAATGGAGCTTCCGCGAAAGCTAGGCCTGTTTACCGCTGTCGCCGTCCTTGTAGGCTCGACGATCGGCAGCGGTATTTTCCGCTCTTCGGCAGGGATTGCCGCGAGAGTCCCTAACGAACCCGCGTTTTTTGCAGCCTGGATTGTCGGCGGCGTCTGCGTGTTGGCAGGAGCGCTAACGTATGCAGAGCTAGCCGCGGCGCTTCCGCGAACGGGAGGAGTCTTTGTTTACCTGCGCGAAGGCTTCGGTCGTTTGCCGGCGTTTCTATTCGGCTGGGCGGAATTGACGATCCTGCGTGCATCGGCGCTCGGAGCGATCGCCACGGTGTTTGCCGAATACCTGCTACGGCTGCTCGGCTTTTCCGTGACAAACAACAGCGATGCTGTTCATTACGTCGCGGCAGTGGCCATTCTCGCAGTCGCGTTTTTCAATTACCTAGGGGTCCAGATTGGCGCAATCATTCAAAATCTCACTGCCGGCACGAAATATATCGCCCTTCTTCTTCTCGTACTCGCGTCTTTCCTTTTTGGTGGAGCCTCTTCGACTCCGAACCTCACGCGTCCCGAAACAGGGTCTACGTCTCTGAGTCTCTTCGGCCTGGCGCTGATTGCTGTGCTTTGGGTTTATGACGGTTGGGCGGATCTGACTTTCATCAGCGGGGAAGTTCGGGCGCCCGACCGCAACTTACCTCTCGCGCTTATTATTGGAACTTTGAGCGTGATTGCGATTTATCTCGCCGCGAACCTCGCCTACGTTCACGTGCTGACGATCGATGGCATTGCCGCTTCACCACTCGTTGCTGCCGACGTGGCATACCAAGTAGTTCGGAATTTGGGCGTGAAACTGGTCTCTTTGATGGTGATGGTCTCTGCCTTCGGAACTCTAAATGGCTCGATCATGACAGGCCCACGGATTTTCTTCGCAATGGCTGACGAGGGCCTCTTTTTCAAGAGAGTCGCGACCGTGCATCCACGACTCCACACACCTTATGTCGCGATCTGGCTCGCCGCCGGTCTGGGCGCCGCGTTTGTTATGGTCCGCAATTTCGAGCAACTTGCGGACACGTTCGTCCTGGGCATCTGGCCTTTCTATGCGGGAGGAGCTGCCGCCGTCTACGCGCTTCGCCGAAAACGTCCCGACCTGATGCGTCCCTACCGCGTTTGGGGGTACCCGATAACGCCGGCGATTTTTATTGCCGCAGCATTGTTTCTTCTCGGAAACGCGCTTGCTACTGGAACAGGCATCGCTGTTTTCGGCGTCGTTCTCGGCGGAATTCCCGCGTATTGGCTCTGGCAGGCCCGTTCGAGAAGATCACAATCTTAAAAAAAAATTGAATCAATTACGCAAAAGAGAGTATAGATTCCGCAAGTAGATTCCACGTTCAGAATCATCCATCCCCGCAGATACAGCGCACGTCGTGTTGCCGCGGCCGACTTGTTTTCGGGGAAAGGAAGTGATTCATATGCGCAAGCTCGCATTCGCTAGTTTCATCGTGGCGCTGGTGCCAATCCTGATCGGGCAGACTGTGCCATACGATGTAGTGCTGCGGAATGGCCATCTGTTCGACGGTTCGGGAAGTCCGTGGTATGCCGGCGACGTCGCGATTCGAGGCGACACGATAGCGAAAATTGCAGCATCGATCTCAGATCCTGCCGTTCAGGTTATCGACGTCCGAGGCCAGGCAATCGCGCCGGGATTCATCGACATTCATAGTCATGCGCGACGTGGGATATTCGAGGTGCCTACTGCAGATAACTACATCCGTCAGGGCGTCACGACACTTCTAGAAGGTCCCGATGGCGATTCGCCTGTGCCACTCGCTCCGTTCCTTGCACGCCTCGATGAGCTGCCGAAGTCGATCAACATCGGCAGTTTCATCGGCCAGGGTTCGGTCCGCGCCGCCGTCAATGGAAACGTCAATCGACGCGCCACAGCGGAAGAGATCGACAGAATGAAAGCACTTGTCGAACAAGGAATGAAGGATGGAGCCTTCGGCCTCAGTTCCGGGCTGTTCTACGTCCCGGGGACTTTTACTCCCACCGAGGAGGTTATCGAACTCGCTAAAGTTGCCGCGCGTTTCGGCGGTATCTACATATCTCACATGCGCGACGAAGCGGCCGGTGTGGTTGCGAGTGTCGAAGAAACAATCGCGATCGGAGAACAAGCAGGTTTGCCGGCGCAGGTTACGCATCACAAGATTATCGGATCCAGTAACTGGGGAAAGAGTGTTGCGACTCTGCGATTAATTGATGAGGCACGTGTTCGCGGAGTGGATGCGACCATCGATCAATACCCGTACACGGCTTCGAGCACGAGCATCCAGTCGGCGCTCTTGCCCTCATGGGCGCTCGAAGGGGGGCGCGACGAACTACGAGAGCGTCTCAGAGATCCCGCCACTCGCGCAAAAATCAAAACCGCAAGTATCCAGGCGCTCCGTTTCGAACGCGGCGGCGGCGATCCAAAAAACGTTGTCATCGCGCGGTGCGATTGGGATACCGAGCTCGCCGGGAAGAATCTCGGTGAAGTCACCGTTCAGAGGCGCGGACTGGAGCCGACCATTGACAACGCTGCTGAAACTGCGTTGTGGATAGCCGACCAGGGCGGCTGTTCGGCGATATTTCACTCTATCAGTGAAGAAGATCTGGAGCGGATTATTCAGCATCCCTCCACGATGATCGGCTCCGACGGGGAAATTCCGATTTTCGGGAAGAATGCTCCACATCCGAGAAGCTATGGCACTTTCGCGCGCGTTCTCGGCGTGTACGTACGCGAACGGAAGATTCTCACGACGGAGGAGGCGGTGCGGAAAATGACATCGTTCCCCGCCCAACGTCTCGGACTTCTAGATCGTGGCCTGCTGAGGCCGGGCATGAAGGCTGACGTTGTGGTCTTCGATACGGAACGAGTGCATGATGCAGCAACATTCGATAAACCCCATCAGTATGCCGAGGGTTTTTCTCAGGTCATTGTGAACGGCAAGGTCGTTTTCGATGGAAAGACGATGACCTCGGCTCGTCCCGGCAAGGTGCTGTACCGGGGCCGATAGGGACTCTGTCGCGGTTAGGCGCGATCAATAGACCGCGCCTACAGGTCGACTCGAAGGGGGCAAGCTTGAAACTGAGGTTCGCTTTACTGATCACGTTGGCGATTCTGTCATCGAATCTCGCGGTGTCGGCGCAAGTGAAATCGCCGCAGGATTACCTTGGATTCCGCGTCGGCGAGGACTACAAGCTCGCCGATTGGCAACAGATCACAGGCTATTTCAGCGAACTTGGACACGCCTCAGATCGTGTTCGCGTCGATGTCATCGGGCAGAGTACGCTGAAGAAGCCGTTCCTCCGCGTCACGATTACGTCTCCGGAAAATCAGGCGAAGCTTGCTCGATACGAGGAAATCACTCGTCGTCTAGCCGACCCCCGCGGGCTCTCCCCAGAGGAAGCAGAGCGGCTGATCGGGGAAGGCAAATCCGTGATCGCCATCACATGCTCCGTCCACGCCACCGAGGTCGCCGCGGCTCAGATGTCAATGGAGTTGGCCTACAACATTGCCACGAGGAACACGGCCGAGGTGAAAAACATTCTCGATAACGTGATCTTCCTGCTCGTGCCCTCTCTCAACCCCGACGGACTCGATATCGTCGTGAATTGGTACAAGAAGAATTTGAAGACGCCATTTGAAGCAGCCCCCGTACCGGAGCTCTACCACCACTACGCAGGCCACGACAACAACCGCGATTGGTACATGTTCACGCAAGTCGAGACACGAAACACAATCGAAGGCGTGTATAAGAAGTGGCACCCGCAGGTTCTTTACGACGTGCATCAGTTGGGCAACACGGGCGCGCGGCTGTTTGTTCCTCCATTCATGGATCCGTACGAACCGAACATCGATCCCATCTTGATTCAGGGCGCTTCTTTCATTGGACAGGCGATGATGAATCGCCTTATCGGTGAGGGAAAGACCGGAATCACGACCAACGCGATCTACGATGCATGGTCGCCAGCCCGAGCTTATCAGCATTATCACGGCGCGGTGCGGATCCTGAGTGAGGCGGCAAGCGTGCAGTACGCATCGCCAATCAAGCAGCGCTTAAGCGACTTGCGTCCGGGTCTCGGTTACGATCCGAGATCGGTCAGTTGGAAATTTCCTGCAGTCTGGCCCGGTGGCGAGTGGCATTTACGCGACATCGTCGACTATGAGCTCACGGCCGCCATGGGCGCGCTCGAAAACATGGCGCTCTACCGCGAGCGATGGTTGCGCAACTTCTACACCGTGCAAAAACGAGCCGTCTCCTGGAAGGCGGCGCCATACGCCTTCATTATTCCTCCGGATCAACGAGACCCCGTCACCGCGATCGAGATGCTGGAGATCATGCAGTTTGGTGAAGTGGAAGTCGAACACGCACAGGCGCCCTTTGCAGCGGACGGTGTGCAATATCCCAAAGGTAGTTATGTCATCCGCATGGCTCAGCCTTTCGGCGCCTTCGCTAAGACAATGATGGAAAAACAAGTCTATCCGGATTTGCGAGAGTATCCCGGCGGCCCACCACAGCGGCCCTACGACGTTACAGCGCACACGCTACCGATGCAAATGGGCGTGAAGGTCATTTCTGTAACGTCGCCTTTTGAAGCCAATCTCACGAAAGTCGACGCAATCAAAGCTGAGCCGGGCCTGGTTGTGAGCGGACCTGCAAAAGCGTACCTCCTCGAGCACGAAAGCAATGCATCGATCAAGGCACTGAACCGTTTGATTAAGGAGAAGGCGGAAGTGTACTGGTCCGCAAGGCCGATCACGGTAAAGGGGAAGGTTTATCCCGCCGGCACGATGATCATTCACGCAACGCCGGGCACAGAAGCAAAGCTGAAGGCGATTGCACGGGAAGTATCGGTCAACTTCATCGGGGCGAACGATCGACTCAACACGGAAGCGTACAAATTGAAGACTCCGCGACTGGCAATGTACAAAAGCTACGTTGCCTCGATGGACGAAGGTTGGACGCGATTCATTCTCGAGGATTACGAATTTTCCTTCACCAGCATTCTCGACAAAGACATTCGCGCGGGCAATCTGCGGTCGAAATATGACGTGATCATTATTCCGGGCGAATTGAGTGAAACGCAGATTATGCAGGGTCATCGCGCCGACGCCGTCCCGCCCGAATTCGCAGGAGGCATTGGCGAAGCGGGCGTGCAAAACCTGAGGGAATTTTTGAACGAAGGTGGAACGCTCGTAACGATGGATCAAGCGGCGGTGTTTGCAGCGAAACAATTCGCGCTTCCCGTCAAAAATATACTCGAAGACGTCAAGGCGCAGGATTTTTACGTCCCGGGTTCGCTCTTGAAGGTCGTGTTGGACACCGACAATCCGATCGCCTACGGAATGCCTCGGGAGGCAGCTGCCTTCTTCGAGCGGAACGCCGCGTTTGAAGTAAGCGGAAATGCAAAAGCGGTGGGGACATACCCACTGACGAATCCGCTCATGAGCGGATGGATTCTTGGAGAGGAGAAGTTACACGGCAAATCCGCCGTCGTGGATGTGCCGGTCGGCCGGGGCCGCGTCATTCTGCTTTCGATCCGGCCGCAGTTCCGCGCCCAGGTCCGCGGGACGTACAAACTACTGTTCAACTCGATCTACTACGGCGCCGCATCGATGACGACATATGAAGGCCAGACCACGAGTACTAACTAATGACCGTGGGCGGGATCCATGAAGGTGTGAATAAATTGGAAAGAGTGTGGAATTCAGAATTCTTCCAATTATTTACGCCCTATGACCGTGCCTCCGGCAAGGAGGAGGGTGTTCCATGAAACGTTGCACGTCTATCGCGTTTATCGCGGTCATTGTGTGTTTCTCATCACTCGATCTTTGCGCCCAAGGCATTCGCGCTACGGTAGTCGGGCGAGCGACAGATCAATCCGGCGCCGTCGTGCCAGGTGTCGCCATTACGATCACTAATACCGGCACGAACGAATCCCGCGCGACGATGACGAGCGATTCCGGAGACTATACGGTGTCTCAACTGCCTCCTGGCGATTACAACTTAACAGCAGAGATAGCCGGCTTTAACAAGGTGGTCCAGCGCTTCGTGCTCGAGACCGCCCAGGGTGCACGGGTAGACGTTGTCTTGCGGGCGGGTGCCGTAAACGAACTGGTAGAAGTAACGACGATTTCACCCCTCATTGCCACCGAGAATGCTTCGATCGGCAACGTCGTCGATCAGAAGAAGATTGTCGAGCTGCCGCTTAACGGACGCGATTACCTCCAACTCGCCCAATTGCAACCTAATGTTTTTGCGCCGGCGCAAAATTCCACGCTCGGTTTTCGCGGTGGCTTCAACGTCGCCGGCAACAGCGAGGTGGCGAACAACTACATCAAAGACGGTATCGACAACAACGACGAAACCACCAACCAGCCGCTCCATCGCCCGATTCTTGACGCCGTACTCGAATTCAAGGTGCTGACGGGCACTTATTCCGCTGAATATGGACGGCAAGCCGGCGGTCAGATCATCGTCACGACCAAGTCGGGAGCCAACGACTTTCATGGTTCGCTTTATGAATTCCATCGCAATTCGGTCCTCGATGCTCGGAATTTTTTCGCGCCGAAAAAACCGAGCTTTCGCCGCAATCAGTTCGGGGGCGTGATCGGCGGACCGGTGCGGCATGACAAAACGTTTTTCTTCGCCGGTTATGAAGGCCAGAGGCGTGGTCAGCAGGAGGCGGGACTCGCGAGTGTGCCTACGCTTGCAATGAAGCAGGGAGACTTTAGCGCACTGTTGCCCACTACCGTTATCAAAAATCCAGACAACAATCAGCCATTCACCGATAACAAGATTCCGCAATCCATGTGGAATCCTCAGGGAGCCGGCTTACTGGCTCTTTATCCGGACCCCAACTCTTCCGGGCCGAACAATTTTGCGTCCGCGGGCACCGGCACTTTCCGCCTGGACCAGTTTTCCGGACGCATCGATCAGCAAATCACCGCCAAGGACAGTGTGTTCGGGGTCTATGAATTTGCGGATTCGTCGGAGTTCTTTCCGATTTCTAATCCGCTCTGCTCGGCTCGTGATGTACCCGGCTGGGGTTGCGACGAAACGCAGCGGACACAGCACGTGGCGCTGGTATGGACCCACGTGTTCAGTCCACGTCTGGTGAATGAGGCACGTGTCGGCTACACGCGATTGGGATTTTACCGGTTGCAGGAGGATCGTGATGTCGATGTTGTGAATCGGCTCGGAATTCAAGGCCTCACGGATGCAGGACGGACGCCGTTCAACGATGGTGCCCCCGAACTCATGGTCACAGGTTTTGCCACGATTGGTGGACCCACGAATTTGCCGCAGGGACGGCATGACAACACCTACCACTATATCGAAAACATGACCTTCACCCAGGGCCAACACACGATGAAGTGGGGATTCGACATTCGCCGCTTTCTCTTCAACTCGTTCTTCACATCGTTTGGACGGGGAAGCTTCCGCTTCGATGGCCGCTTTACGGGAAATTCAGTGGCTGACATGTTGTTGGGCCTCGCTAATCAAGGTGATCGCAACCTGGGTGAGCCTTTCCACAACGCGAAGACTTTCAGCTCCGGTTATTACTTTCAAGATGACTGGAAGCTTAGTCCAAAGCTGACGCTCAACCTCGGGCTGCGTTACGAGTTCAACCTTCCACCGATTGAGAACGTCAACAAAATGGCCTCGTTTGATCCCACAACGAACACCATCAAAGTTGCGGGTGATCAGGAAGCATTCATTAATCCGGCAACGGGACAGCTCGAATTTCGGCCGCGGCCCGGAATTGGCAACCGCCTGTGGCGGACCGACAAAAACGATTTTGCGCCGCGAATCGGACTGGCATGGCGGCCGTTTGGCGGAACCCAAACTGTCATTCGGGCCGGCTTCGGCACCTTCTACAACTACCAGATCGTTGGTAACGGCATCACGCCGCTCTCGCGAAACTCGCCGTTCCGGCAAAGGCAAACCGCGGGGCCGTTCCAATCCCCGGCACGGCCCAATGTTGCGGACATCTTCGCGGGCAAACCGTCGGTTGTCGCGCCTGGAATTGATTCGAATTTCCGAACGGCCTACATCGATCAGTGGAGTTTGGGTATTCAACGCGAAGTTGCTTCGAATGTGGTCGTCGATATCTCTTATTTGGGTTCCGAGGGACATAAACTGCCAATTGGCAGCAATATCAACCAGGCATTTCTGGGCCCGGGGACCATCGATAGCCGGCGTCCATTTCCGGGTTACGGAAACATCACTGGTGGATACATTCAATCCATGGGCAAATCCAACTATCACGGGCTGACGGGGCGTGTGGAACGTCGTTTCGATCAGGGCCTCAGCTTCATCGCTTCGTATACGTGGTCGAAGTCGATTGACGAGAACTCGGGCATCTCGACGAGTAGTGATTCGAGCACGAACATTCAAGACGTGCGGAACATGCGCGCAGAGCGATCCGTATCCGACTACGACGTGAATCATCGCATGGTCTTGAGCTATGTCTATGACCTGCCGTTTGGCGCAGGAAGACGTTTCTCGCCTGGCAATCGCATTGTAAATTATGTCGTTAGGGGTTGGCAGACGACCGGTATCTGGACGTGGCAAACAGGACGGCCTTTCACTGTCTTAACCGGCAACGATCAGAGCAACACGGGTCAGAATGGCGATCGTCCGAACATCATCGGCGACTGGCACGTGCAGAATCGAGGCCCGGAGCAATGGTTCAATCGATGTATGCTTAGGGCCGACGGCACATTACGTAATTGTGCTTCAGGCGACAGCCCCGCCTGGCAGCAGAATCCGGGCGGCACCTTCGGCAATGCGTCGCGCAATCTGCTCCGCGGGCCGGGGCTGGCAAATTTCGATCTCGGCGTCTCGCGGTTTTTTGAGATCAGTGACCGGCAGCGCGTGCAATTCCGCGCCGAGGTTTTCAACCTTGCGAATCATCCGAACTTCTTTCTGCCTGAACAGCGTCTCGCGAGTGCAGCGTTCGGCACGATTCAGCGGGCCATCAATACCGGCACCGGCGCGCAGCGGCAGATTCAGTTCGCGTTGAAATATATGTTTTAGAACATGGCGACAAGGCGCTTGAGCACCGCGCCGGACGCCATGATCGCAAGAAGGATCCACATTTGAGTGAAGGTTCGTGTGACCAGAAGCCATGCGCAAAATGTAACACCTACGATCGAAATCAACCGGCCATGTGGCAGCCGGAAAGGTGCAGGTTCACGAGAATGCATCCGAAGAAGGATCAGTCCCGCGCACGTCGAGGCGAAGACACAAAGGCGGGCAATCGCGCCGAAAGTTGCCGCTTGAGCGAAGTTGCTGTACAGGCCGAGCGCAAGGACGACCGCGGAGTTTATAGCAATCGCCGCATGTGGGGTTCGATAGCGCCGATGAACGGATGCAAGGAACGCGGGCATTTCACCGTGCTCCGCCATGGAAAAGACAATGCGAGGCGTCATCAACGCAAATCCGGTCAGCCATCCGGACACCGAAACGACCACAGCGATGCTTCCAATGGTGGAACCGGTGATTCCGAAAAGTTCTCGCAAGGCGGACGCAATCGGGGTCGCACTCGCGGAAGCGTGAGGAAGTACGCCTATGACGGAGAGTTGTACGAAGGCATACACGAACGTCACTGCCGCCATTGCAGTGATAAGAGCAAAGGCCGTGTCGCTTTTTGGATTGCGCGCCTCGCTCGCGGCAATGACAGCGGACTCGAAGCCGCCGTACGCGAAAACAAGTAACAAGATGGCCTCGGGCCAATTTGGATTCGACACAACCTGCGTCGCGATAGCTTCCGGGCGCAGGTGAAACATGCCGAACAGAATCAGCAATGCCAGCGGCATGAGTTTCGCGATCGTAAAAACGTTTACGGTCCGTGCCGCGCTCCGAACGCCGATGACATTTATGGTTGTTACGAGGACCACACTGGCTGTCATTGTGAGGGCACGGCCTGTAGCAGTACCGGCCTCGGGCACGAGCAATGCCAGGTATGCGACGAGAATGTTCAGGGCCGCGGCACCTGACAGCAGTCGTGTCCAGATTTGAAGCCAGCCGATATGGAAGCCAACGGCCGGTCCAAATGCCTCGCGCGCGTATAAATATGGACCGCCGACGTCTTCGAAGCGGCTGCCTACTTCCGCAAAACAGAGGATCACGATGAAGATGCTGCATCCCGCGATGATGACAGCCACCGGACTCCAGGCCCCGACCAGGCTTGCGACAGCCGATGGCAGTCCAAAGATGCCGCTGCCGATCACCGCGTTGATAACGCCGGCGGTGAGGCTCCATCGCCCGATTGCGCGAACCAATGATGGTCGTGTAACGCGATCGTTAGAAAGGTCGGTTCTGGTGGACGTCTGACTCACGCGCCTTAACAGTACCACCACACAGAAAGGGGTACATCCATGGTTTCCATGATTAGACAGTTCGCATCCATTGTTATTGCCGTCGCGTTTATCGGCGGTGTTGTGCTGGCTCAAACGGCAACTTCGCGGATCACAGGTACCGTGACTGACGCAACGGGCGCGTTGGTTCCCGGCGCGATGGTAACGGCCAAGAACGAAGGCACCGGTGTTACCTATGCTCAAACCACGACCGAAGCGGGACTCTACGGATTTCCTTCTTTGCCGGTGGGGCCCTACACGATCACCGTGGCGCTTCCCGGTTTCAAAACGGCAAGCAAGACCGGGAATATTTTGGTGGTCGATACGACGCTGGTGATCAACATGTCGTTGGAGGTCGGCGGAGTCACCGAGACTGTGAGCATTGCGGCAGAATCAGAAGCTTTGCAACTTACTAATGCATCCATCGGCAACGTCGTCGAGCACAAGGCCATTGTTGACCTTCCGCTCAATGGACGTAATCCCCTCGCGTTGATCGCGTTGGAGCCGGGTGTGGTCCAAAGGTCAGCGGGCGCCACCGGTTCGGGCCTTCACGTCAATGGTGCTCGCGATCGGGCCGTCAATGTGACGGTGGACGGTATCGAAGCCAATGAATCGTCCGTGCCGAACCCGGTCTCGAATTTGTACCGGCTGAATCCGGATAACACGCAGGAGTACAAAGTCACGACCAGCAATGCGACGCCGGAGGAAGGGCGCAACAGCGGGGCTTCGGTGTCAGTGGCTACGCGCGCCGGCACCAATGAATTTCACGGGACACTTTTCGAGTTTGTGCGCAATACGGCGCTCAATGCGAATGAGTTTTTCGCCAATGCACAAGGATCGACGAAACCTGACATCAAGATGCATCAATTCGGAGTCGAGGCAGGAGGTCCCATCCGGAAGAACAAGACTTTTTTCTTCGGCAGCTGGCAGGGACAAAACACGAAGTTCGCACAGCCAATCGACCAGACATTCGGTACTCCGAGACTGTACACACCGTCCGCTCTTGCGGGAATTTTTCGATACTTTGTTTCTGACCCCGCAAATCCCCTAGTGTTGAATGGACAGAGAATTACCCGGAACACTCCTTTGCTCGTAGATCCGGCAACTGGAGCCTATCGGCCAGGCGTACGCGATTGCGTCGGCCCATCGGAACTCAATTGCATCAGATCCTTCAATATGTTCGCTAACGACCCGTTACAGATCGGGGCCGATCCAAAAATGGCAGCTTTATTCAAAACGTATCCACAACCAAATTCCTATATTGTCGGTGATGGCTTGAACACGGCCGGCTATGTATGGAATCCGCCGACACGCAATGAAGGA
>Ga0114129_10000373_pt1 | contig 52145 bp, 47 predicted proteins | sample RhiMetdeltSRZDD1_FD_80071 | JGI IMG/M metagenome (GOLD analysis project Ga0114129, IMG submission 80071) | Populus rhizosphere microbial communities from Tennessee, USA - Rhizosphere MetaG P. deltoides SRZDD1 (version 2) (version 2) | ecosystem: Host-associated > Plants > Roots > Rhizosphere >...
CAGACCAGGGTCAGACCAGGGTCAGACCCGGTCCGCCTCGCTCGCGTGTCACTTCCGCCGGTCCGGCAATCTTCGATCGCTCGGCCCGTCGTAGTCGTATGACATCGGGTCGATGACCCGCATCGGCGCGTGGCGTGCCTGTTCTTCGATGGCGTGCGCGGCGAGGCCCGGCACCCTCGAGATGATGAGCAGCGCGTCGGCCACTTGCGACGGCAGTCCGATGTCGCCGCAGACAGCCGCAATCGCGCCGTCGACGTTCACCGGCAGCGAGCGATCGTGCAGCGCCGGATGACGGGACAGCGCGTGCTCGATCGCGCGGATGAGCTGCGTGTGCTCCTGGTCGACCTCCAGCTCGTGCGCGATCTGGAGCAGGCGCGTCGCACGCGGATCGGTCGTGTGGTACCGATGGCCGAATCCCGGCGGCGGGATCTCTTCGTCGTTCACCATGCGTTCGACCAGCACGGTCGCAGCTGCCGCAATGGACGTGCCGGTCCGCGCGAGCGCCAGCCCGTCGTCGAGCAGCTGGCTGCAGGCAAGAACGTCGCCGCCGTAATGTGGACCGAAGCCGAGCACCCCTGCCGCCACCGAGCCGCGAAGCGACGCGCCGGTCGTGGCGGCATTCCGCGCCGCCAGCGTCGATGGCGGCGTCACACCGTGATCGATGAACGAGACCAGCATCGCGTCGACCAGCCGGCCGATCGACGGCGTGGGCAACTCGCCGGTCAGCAGGAGATAGACCGCCTCGCCGAAGTTGACCCGGCCCATCAGCTCGTCGAGCCGGTACCCGCGGAGGGAGATCCGGTTGGGCTCGATGTACGTGAGGCCGGTGGACCAGTGGGTCCGTATCGTCGGACTCGCAGCCGCGGACGGCGATTTAGAGCGTGCCATAGAGCCGATCTCCGAAGTCCCCGAGGCCGGGCAGGATGAACTTCTGCGCGTTCAGCTCGCGGTCGACGGCGGGGGTGTAGATGTGCACCGACGGGTGCGCCGCCTCCACGGCGGCGATCCCTTCCGGGGCGGCAACGATGCAAAGCAGCCGGATGTCGCGCGCGCCGGCCTGCTGGAGCGCCGTCACCGCAGAGACGGCGCTCCCGCCCGTGGCGAGCATCGGGTCGACCACGAGCGCCGTGCTGTTCGAGAGATCGCGCGGCAGCTTCGCATAGTACTGCGACGCGACCGCCGTACGTTCGTCGCGCTGCAGGCCGATGTGGCCGACGCGCGCGTGGGGAATGAGCTCGAGCACCGCTTCCACCATCCCGAGTCCGGCGCGGAGCACCGGCACGACGACGATGTCGGCGTCGAGTGCCTGGCCGTCCGCCGGTTCGAGCGGCGTCTGGACGCGCCGGGCCGCGAGCGGCAGGGTGCGCGTCGCCTCGATCGCGAGCACCAGGCTCAGCCGCCGCGCCAGCCGCCGGAAGTGGCTCGACGACGTCGACTTGTCGCGAAGCAGGACGAGCGCGTCGTGCGCGACCGGATGCTGGATGAGATGGACGGGCACCGTCGAACTATACACGCGGTGAAGGATAGAATCAGCGCCCATGCGCTCGGTTCGTTTCTTCGGCATCGCGCTCGGCCTGGCGGCGCTGACGGCCCTGTTCGTCATGTCTCTCCGCGGACAGTCCGGGACACCGGTCAGTCTCCTCGTCTGGGGCGGCACGGTCGTCACGATGGATGCGAATGGCCGCGTCATTTCCGATGGCGCGGTCGCAATCGACGGCTCGCGCATCGTGGCGGTCGGGACCGTGGACGAGCTTCGCGCACTCTACCAGCCGGCCGAGAGCCTGAACGTCCGCGGCCAGGTCGTACTCCCCGGTCTCATCAACACGCACACCCACGCGCCGATGGTGCTGTACCGCGGGCTGGCCGACGACCTGGCGCTGATGGACTGGCTGACGAAATACATCTTCCCGGCGGAGAAGGTGACGGTCTCGCCGGACTTCGTCCGCGTCGGGACGCGGCTGGCCGCGCTCGAGATGATTCAATCGGGGACGACGACGTTCGTCGACATGTACTACTTCGAAGACGATATCGCGGCGGTCACCCATGAAGCGGGCCTCCGGGCGGTGCTCGGCCAGTCGGTGATCAAATTCCCGGTCGCGGACGCGCCGACGCCGGAAGCCGCGCTCGCGCGCGCCGGTGCCTTCATCGCCAAATGGAAATCGGATCCCTTGATCACGCCGGCCGTTGCGCCTCACTCCGCCTACACGCTCGAGCCCGCCACATTGAAGGCGGCGCGCGAGCTGGCGAACAAATACGACGTGCCGCTGCTCATCCATCTGGCCGAGACGCGCGACGAAATGAAGATCGTCCAGGACGCGTTTCACATGTCGACGACGCGGTTTCTCGACACGCTCGGCATCTGGACGGGGCGGACGATTGCCGCGCACGGAGTCTATCTGGACGATCTGGACATGGGGATTCTCGCGAAGGCGGGTGTCGGCGTCGCGCACAACCCCGAGAGCAACATGAAGCTCGCCAGCGGCGTCGCCGCCGTGCCGAAGTGGCTGACCTCCGGCATGCGGGTGGGCTTGGGTACGGATGGCGCTGCGAGCAACAACGATCTCGACATGTTCGAGGCCATGCGATTTGCCGCGCTCCTGCACAAATCCGCAACCGGGAACCCGGAAGTGATGCCGGCGGTGCAAGTGCTGGAGCTGGCCACCCGGCGCGGCGCCGAGGCGATCGGCCTCGGCGATCGCCTCGGCAGTCTCGAGCCGGGCAAGGAGGCCGACCTCATCACCGTGTCGATGGACGGCGCGCGGCAGACGCCGATGTTCAATCCCATCTCGCATCTCGTGTACGTCTCGCGCGGTGACGATGTGCGGACGACGATCGTGGCGGGACGCGTGTTGATGCGGGACGGAGTCGTGCGGACCCTCAAGCCGGACGAAGTGTTGCGCGACGCCCGGGCGATGGGCGTACGCGTTCGCGTGGCCGTCGCCCCGTCAGCCAGTCCCGGCGCGAAAGGCAGGTAGTGTGGGATTCGAGGTTCTGATCACCAAGGACGAGATCCAGGGCCGCGTCGCGGAGATGGGGCGACAGATCCGCGCGGACTTCGGGCCCGGCACACAGATCCACTACGTCGCCGTGCTGAAAGGCGCGTTCATGTTTCTGTCGGAGCTGATCCGCGCGACCCAAGGGCCCGTGACGTGCGACTTCATCGCGGTTTCGAGCTACGGATCCGGCTCGACGTCCTCGGGGGAAGTGCGGCTCACGAAGGATCTCGATCAGAGCCTCGAAGGCCGCAACGTGGTCATCGTGGAGGACATCGTCGACACCGGTCTCACGCTGTCGTACTTGCAGGAGATTCTGCGGGCGCGCGGGCCGCGCGCGCTCAAGACCGCCTGCCTGCTGAGCAAGCCGTCGCGCCGCAAGGTCAACGTGCAGGTGGAGTACATCGGCTTCACGATCGAGGATCGGTTCGTCGTCGGCTACGGACTCGACTTCGACGAGCAGTACCGCAACCTTCCGGACATCGCCGTGGTCGAGGGGGGACACTGAGGTGTCCGCCCGGCGGTTCGGCATCATCACCGAGACCGATGCGCGGCAGATCGAGCCGGGATCCACGGTCGAGCTCGAGCCGCGCGGCCATGTCACGCCGCTCGCCTGGGACACGCTTCGCGCCAGGCGCGTGACGGTCGTTCCCGCCGGGTCGGTCGATCCCGGTCTTCCCGCCGACCTCGCGCCGGCGATGCCGGTCACCCGGGTGGCGATTGGCGCGGATCACACAGGCCTGGCGTTGAAGACCGCACTCGTCGAGCACCTGCGCCGATCGGGGCAGGCCGTGACCGATCACGGCACGTCGACTGCCGAGGCGGTCGACTACCCGGACATTGCCGCTGCCGTCGGCCGCGCCGTCGTGCGCGGCGAAGCCGACGCCGGCATCGTCATCGACGGCGCCGGACTGGGATCGGCCATTGCCGCCAACAAGCTCCGCGGCGTGCGGGCGGCAATGTGCTCGACGCCGACGCTGGCGCGCTACGCCCGCGAGCACAACGGCGCCAACGTGTTGACGCTCGGCGCGACGCTCGTCACGGCCGCGGAGGCGCGTGAGATCGTCGACGTCTGGCTGTCGACGCCCATTCGCGAGGCACGGTACCTCCGCCGTCTGCTGAAAGTCCGGCGGCTCGAGGAGAACTTTTGATGGACACCCGATCGGTCGATCTGGCGCGGCTGATCGCCATCGTCGCCGAGGAGGTCATGGCGGCGTCGCGGCGGCCCGCCGCGCGCTGCGCGTGCCATTCCGTCGCCCTCGAGTGTTGTCCGACGCAGCTGCAGAGCGTTCTGGATGCGGGCGCCGAGCGTCTCGGTCTGCATGCCGAGGGCGGTGCGCCGGCTGGTGTCGCCGGGCTGATCGATCACACGCTCCTCAAGCCGGACGCGACCCGCGCGGACATCGAGCGGCTTTGCCGCGAGGCTGCCGAAAACCGCTTCGCGACGGTCTGCGTCAACCCCACGTGGGTTGGATTGTGCGCGTCGCTGCTGCGCGGTACGCCGGTCCGCGTATGCGCTGTCGTGGGATTTTCGCTCGGCGCGACGACTTCCGACGTCAAGAACTTCGAGACACGCCGCGTGATCTTCGACGGCGCCCGTGAAGTGGACATGGTCATCAACATCGGGGCGCTGAAGTCCGGCGACGTCCGCCTCGTCGAGCGCGACATCGAGGCGGTGACCGCGCCGTGCCTGGATTGCGGCGCGACGAGCAAAGTGATCATCGAGGCCGCGTACCTGACCGACGAGGAGAAAGTGACCGCGTGCACGCTGGCGAAAGCCGCCGGCGCCGACTTCGTGAAAACGTCAACCGGTTTCGGTCCAAGCGGCGCGACCGTGGCCGACGTCGCGCTCATGCGTCGCGTCGTCGGCGCCGAGATGGGCGTGAAGGCCGCCGGCGGCGTACGCGATCTCGAGGGCCTGAAAGCGATGGTCGCCGCCGGCGCGACGAGAGTCGGCGCCAGTGCCGGCGTGAAGATTGTTCAGGAGTCGCGCGGCGAAGTCGTGAAGGCGGGGCCGGCGGGGTACTAAAGACCTCGGGTGTCGTTTTCGCGCGGGCGCGGGCCCAAGGGCACCCGGCCGAAAACGACACCCGAGGTCCTAGATCTTGTGTCTCTCCAACCGCCGGTAGAGCGCCGAGCGGCTGAGGCCGAGCGTGCGAGCCGCGCGGCTGACGTTGCCCTGATGGCGTTCCATCGCCTGGCGCACGAGATGTCCCTCGACCTCGAGCAGCCGCATGCTCGTGAACGTGCCGTTCGTTTGACCGTCGCCGTTGCCCTTGAGGGTGCGGACCTCGGTCTCGAGCTCGCCGACCCGACGAAGCGCGCGTCCCAGCTCCGCTTGTGAGCGCATCAGCGCCACGAGCCGCGAGTCGTTCCACGGCTTCTCGATGAAGTCGCGCGCGCCGCGGCGCATGGCTTCGAGCGCGAGCTCGATCGAGCTCCACGCCGTCATCACGACGACCGGAAGCGTGGGCGCGACGCGGCGGAGCGCGGAGATCAGATCGAGCCCCTGCTCGCCGTTGGTCCGGCCCTTCTCGTAGTTCAGGTCGATCAGCGCGGCGTCGAGCGGCTGCACGCGCGCCGCAGCGATCGCTTCTGCGGGCGAGCTGGCGGGCGCGACGGCGAGATCGTGCGCGGCGAGCAGCAGCCGCACCGCCTCGACGACATCCCGCTCGTCGTCGGAGACCAGTACCCGAAACTGGGCCGCTGCCGTGGGGGACGGGCGCAGCGGCGAGGCAGCGGATGAAGGTCGATCGAGAACGGCGGCTTCAAGTGGAGTCATAACGCGTCAACCCCGTATTTCTGAATCTCTGAATTTGTGATCTGATGATCTGGGGACCTGAGGTTCTTGTGATTGCAGATCCTCAGATCCTCAGATCACCTAGATCGCCATTTCACGGTTTTTAGCTGCCGAGGTGGAACCCGCTTTCCTCGAGGTCCTTCTGGCCGCTGCGCGCCGCATCCTCTTCGACGACCCGGCCGTCGAACAGGTGGATGGATCGTTCCGCGTGCTTGGCGTAGCGCGGATCGTGCGTGACCATGCAGATGGTCGCGCCTTCGCGGTGCAGCTCCTGCAGGAGCTGCATCACGGCTTCGCCGTTCTTCGAGTCCAGGTTGCCGGTGGGCTCGTCGGCGAGCAGGATGGAAGGCGAGCCGCAGACGGCGCGGGCCACGGCCACACGCTGCTGCTGACCGCCGGACAGCTGGCTCGGGAGATGCTTGGCGCGATGCGACATGCCGACCTTCTCGAGCGCCGCCATGACCCGCTCCTTCCGTTCGGCCGACTTCATGCCGCGGTAGGTGAGCGGGAGCTCGACGTTCTCATAGACCGTGAGATCGCCGATCAGGTTGAAGCTCTGGAAGATGAAGCCGATCTCGCGGTTGCGGACACGGGCCCGCTCGGAGAGCGGCAGGTCCGCGACCGAGCGGCTGTTCAGGACGTAGCTGCCCTCAGTCGGCGTGTCGAGCAGACCCAGAATCGACAACAGGGTCGATTTGCCGCACCCCGACGGTCCGGCGATAGAGATGTACTCCCCACGCGCGATCTCGAGATGGATACCAGCAAGCGCATGAGTCTCGACCTCATCCGTATAGAAGATCTTCGTGACCCCATCGAGCTGAATAAGCGGCTGACCGGTCGAGCTCATGTATCCCCCTTTGGCACCGATTCAAAGTTCCGTCTTACGGACCTCAGTTGATCCTCACTCGATCGAACGCGTCGTACGGCGACATGTCGGAAAGCACGACCTCGTCACCGACCTTCAACCCATCGATGATTTGCACGTACTGCACCGAGCGCTTGCCGAGCTTGACGGACGTGCGCACCGCCTCGCCGTTCGGCTGCAGCTTGAAGAGCTGAATGGCCTGATCTTCCTGGCCGAATGCCGGGCTCTCGACGAAGACGACGTTGCTCAGCCGCTGCAGCTCGACGACGCCGTCGACGGTCTGATCCGGGCGCGCGCCAGGTGGCAGCGCTTCGTCAAGCGTGACGTCGACGCCGACCGTCCCGCCCACCGCCGCCGGGTCGATGCGCGTCACGTGTCCGGCGACGATGCCGCTGCGCGTGTCGATCTTGGCGAGCTGACCGATGGCCAGATCTTTGGTCTGCGTTTCCGAGATGCGAATCTCAGCCTTCAGCTTGGTCGGGTCGGAGACACGAACCAGGTTGGCCCCCGCGTTGATCTGACGGCCCTGCTGGATGTTCTGGTCGAGCTCCTGTAGCAGACCGGACATGGTCGACTTGACCTGCAGATCGCCGAGTTGACGGACGAATTGTTCGTAGCTCGCCTTGGCCTGGTTGACCGTAGCCCGTTGGGGCGCAAGTTGGGACTCCAACGTCTCAGCCGCCGTGGACTGTTGCTTCTTCGCAAGAGCCAGGCGGTTCAGGGCCCCGTCGACGGCAGCCTGCTTCTGCTGGACAGTGAATTCGGCGACGATCCCCTGCTTGCGGAGCTCCTGGTTGGCCTCGAGATCCTTCTGCGCCACCTTGAGTGCCGTTTCTGCGTCGGCGACCGCGTTCGCCAGCTGCAGCGCCGTCGTCTTGGTATTGGCCTCGAGGTTCGCGAGCTGAGCTTCGGCGGCCCTCCAGCTGAGCTCGGCATTATTGGCCTGCTGCTTCAGATCGGGGTTGCTCATCTCGAGGATGACGGTGCCAGGCTTCACCACTGCGCCGGGGCGCAGCACGATTTTTTCAATCCGACCCGTGGTCGTCGCCGGGATCCATCGGATGTCTTCGGGCACGAGCGTGCCCGCGCCTCGGACCTCCCTGACGAAGTCGCCTCGCTTCACAACACCCGTCCAGACGGTGCTGCGTGGCACCGTCGGCGCAGCCGGCTTGAGCTTTGATACATAAAAAGTCGCGGCGGTGGCGCCAATCGCCAAAATGCCGATGATGATCCCGTTCCGGATCTTCTTCCGGCGAAGGATCTTGGGGTCGCGCTTGATGTCCATGCCCATACGTAACAGGAGATCATTGCAAAACCCCGTGCCAAGTATATGGCCCTACCGTAAAATGCTGGCCAGTAAGGCCTTATCGATCGGCCACCGCGATCTTGCGGGGAGCCTCCGGCGCGGTTCCGGGATTGTTCAATCCCGTTCGGGGGACGGCCACCGCTACCGGAGCGAAAGCGCAGGTCGGCCGTGGCCTGCGCGATATGGCATTGGACGAATCTGGGGTCCCGGTGGTTTATCCCAGATCTTTGACGAGCGCCACGACTTCCCGGCAGCCGTTCAGGCGGGCGAAGAGCATCGCCACCCGTCCCCGCAGCGATCCGTCGAGGCGAAGGTCAGGGATCCGCGTGCGGAGCAGCTTGACCGTTTCGGTGTGGCAAGCGCCGAAAAGCGGTTCGTCGATGTCGCTGAACGCCCCACCGGACACCGCCAGGGTGAGGAGGGTGGCGCCATCTGGTGCGCGGCGCTGGGCGTCCGCCCCACGATCGAGGAGCATTACGGCTGACTCGGTCTGGCCCGACGCGACCGCCATCATCAGCGGCGTTACGGTGAGGGTTGCGGGTCCGTCCGGACGCGCGCCGTGGTCGAGCAGGTACTTCACCGCGGCTGGCTGATGCTTGTGAACGGCGTGCATCAACGGAACCCAGCGATTGCCTCCCGCGTCCGTCAGGTTCGGGTCGGCGCCTGCCGCGAGGAGCGTGGCGATGACGTCGATCCGCGACTGGCGCGCTGCCACGGCCAACGGCCGAATCTGGCGTGGTCCGTCCGGTGAGTTTGGATTGACGCCGGAGGCGAGGAGCGCCTTGACGGCCTCGGTGTCGCCGGCGCCGGCTGCCTGGCTGAGCGGGCCCTGCGCCGCATTGACGCGCGAGGCGACGGCGGCGGCGCCGAAGATGAGCACGAGGGCGATGATGGCCGTGGCGACGAAGGGTCGGGGTCTCATGGGCTGGGCCTCTCGCCGACTGTAACAGAGATAACTTTGTCATGCAAAGGAAATGACGCTCCACGACCTCGTGACCCTGGGATGGACGCCGGCGCTCGCGCAGGCATTCGCGCCGCATGAGGCGGCCGGGCTGGAGCCGGGCCGCGTGAGCCTCGAGCACAACCACGTCTACCGCGTCCTGACCGCGAACGGTGAGCGGCTCGCCGAGGCGGCTGGAAAGATCAAGTACGAGGCCAGCGGCCGCCATGAACTGCCCGCGGTCGGCGACTGGGTCGGCATGCGGCTGAACCCGCACGGCAGCCGCAGCGTGATCAGGACGATTCTGCCGAGACGCAGCGTCTTTTCCCGGAAAGCCGCGGGCCGCGAGACCACCGAGCAGGTCGTCGCAGCCAATGTCGACACCGTGTTCATCGTGTTCGGCCTCGACAAGCCTGTGAACCCCAATGCAATTGAACGCTATCTCGTCGTGGCGCGCCGGAGCGGCGCCGAGCCGGTGATCGTCCTGAACAAGGCCGATCTCGCGGACGACATCGGCGCAAGCGTCGCCGAGGCGACCGCCTCGGCTAGCGACGTGCCGGTCTGTGCCGTCAGTACACTGACGCCGGAGGGCGTGACCCGACTGACGTCCTTTCTCTCGGCAGGTCGAACCGTGGCGCTGCTCGGACCATCCGGCGTCGGGAAGTCCACCATCGTGAACAGACTCGTCGAGCGGGAGCTGCTGCCTACCGGCGAGGTACGCGCCTGGGACGCCCGCGGCCGGCATACCAGCGTGCATCGCCAGCTGGTGGTCCGCCAGGCAGGCGGGTTGATTATCGACACGCCAGGGTTACGCGAGCTGCAGCTGTGGGACGCCGGCGACGCGTTTGCCGATACGTTTGCCGATATCGCCGCGCTCGCCGGCGGCTGCCGGTTCCGCGACTGCCGGCACGACCGCGAGCCGGGCTGCGCCGTGAAGGAGGCCGTCGAGGGCGGCACGCTCGACGCCGGACGGTACGAGAGTTACCTCAAGCTTCAGCGCGAGCACGCGGCGTTCGAGCGGAACCGCGACGAGCGCGCCGGAATCGAAGCCAAGCGTCAGGGCAAACTCGGAAGCAAGGCTTACAAGGCTCTCCAGAAACAGCGCGGGCGGTAGCCTTCCACCGGCGATTTCCTACCATTCACCGATTCGGCTGAACGGCCGCCGGCGGCTGGACGTTAACTTCTCACGTGATGACGACCACGCAAAAGGGAATACCTCTGGTTGTCGAGGGCGCCGTGAAGCGATACGGCGAGGTCCAGGCGCTTGCCGGGGCCTCGCTCAGTCTGCAGGCAGGCGAGCTGGTGGGCCTGCTCGGCCCGAACGGCGCCGGGAAGACCACGATGATCAATGCGATCGCGGGCCGGCTGAAGCTCGACGCCGGCGCGGTCCGCCTGTTCGGCCGGACGCTCACGCGGGAAGACAAACGGCCCGAGCTCGGCGTCGTGCCGCAGGAGATCGCGGTCTATCCGCTTCTCACGGCGCGGGAGAACCTCGAGGTGTTCGGCAGGCTCTACGGCGTCGCCAGCACGGCGTTGAAGGAGAGAGTCGATTGGGCGCTCGAATGGTCGGATCTCAAGGATCGCGCCCGCGAATCCACGAAGAAGTTCTCCGGCGGCATGAAGCGTCGTCTCAACATCGCCTGCGGCCTCGTGCACGAGCCGGCGATCGTGCTGCTCGACGAACCGACGGTCGGCGTCGATCCGCAGAGCCGCGAGCGCATCTACGAGATGCTCGACGCACTGAGGCGCGCCGGCGTGTCCATTCTTCTCACGACGCATCATCTGGAGGAGGCCGAACGGCGCTGCGAGCGGATCGTGATCATCGATCACGGCAGGATCGTCGCCGCCGGCACGGTGCAGGATCTCGTCAGCACGACGATCGGCGCCGCACGCACGCTGCGCATGACGCTCGGCGCGCCGCTCGCGGCCTCGGCGCCGGTTCCGCCGGGCATCGTCCTCGATGACAACCGCCAGACGATGACGGCGGAGGTGGCTGACGTCGGCCGGGATGTCGGCCGGCTGCTCGCATCCGTCGCCGCCGCAGGCGGAGACGTGATCGACGTCGCGGTTGGCGGCGCGACCCTCCAGGACGTGTTCATTTCGCTCACGGGCCGCGCGCTCAGAGAGTGAAGGTCAGCCGATGATGGGAACCCTGCTCCGAATCGCCTGGACCAACTTCCGTCGCGATCGCGTCGCGCTGTCGCTGACGTTCGTGCTGCCGGTGATCTTTTTTTCGATCTTTGCCGGCATCTTTGGCAATCAACGGACATCGGCGACCCGCCGATTGCGGGTGGCGATTGTCGATGAGGACCGGACGGCGTACTCGCAGGCATTGGTCGCGGCGTTGCAATCCGAAGGTGCGCTGCGCGCGCAGACCACTGCCGAAGAAAATGGTAAAGGCGAAGTCCTCGATCGGGTGAAGGCCGAAGACCTCGTCCGCAAAGGTGACTTGCCGGTCGCCGTGGTCCTGCCAAAAGGTCTCGGGGATTCGAAGAAGTTCTGGTCCGATGCGGCTTCCAGAGGCCCCAAGGTTCAGCTGCTCGCGGATGTGTCGGATCCGATCGCGCCGCAGGTCGTGCGAGGGCTCCTGCAGAAGGTGAGTTTCACAGCGGCGCCGGAGTCGATGGCCGCCGAAGGACTCGCGATGTTCGAAAAGTACAGCGGGCCGCTGACCCCGGCGCAGCGCGCGTCCTTCGATCGCTGGATGTCGGGCGCCCGTCAGGGCGGAAACCCGTCGCCGGCAGCCGGATCCGCGGCAGAAATGGGGCTGCCGATCGAGCTCGTCAACGTCATGCAACCCGGCGGCGGCGACAACGTCACGATCTCGTTCTACGCGGCCGGCGTCGGCGTCATGTTCCTGCTGTTTTCGTGCGCGGGCGCGGGCGGGTCGTTGATCGAAGAAGAGGAGAGCGGCACGCTCGGACGGCTCATCAGCTCGCGCGCGGGGATGACCGGCGTCCTGCTCGGCAAATGGGTTTTCATCAGCATGATGGGGATGCTGCAGCTCTGTCTCATGTTCACGTGGGGAGCGGTGATGTTCGGATTGCCCCTGGTGCGTCACCTCCCGGGATTCCTGATCGTCACGCTGTTTACGGCACCGGCTGCGGCGGGTTTCGGCCTCGTGCTCGCGGCGCTCAGCCGCACGCGCGCGCAACTGTCAGGGATGTCCACGATCATCATCCTCACGATGTCGGCGATCGGCGGAAGCATGTTTCCCCGGTTCCTGATGAGTGAGACGATGCAGAAGGCCGGGCTCGTGACGTTCAACGCCTGGGCGCTCGACGGCTATTTGAAGGTGTTCTGGCGCAATGCCCCACTGATCGATCTTTGGCCGCAGGTTGTCGTGCTCACGGGCCTCACCGCCGCGTTTCTCGCGATCGCCCGTACACTGGCGAGGAGATGGGAGACGGTCTAGCCAGGTTTCTGCTTTTTGCCTTCTGCCTTTTGACTCTCGCCGCGGGCTGCGCGCAGCCAGCCGGCGGCGTTCGTTCTGTCGAGCAGTTCGACGTCCAGCTGGCCCTCGCGCCGTACGGATCCGTGCAGGTCCGCGAGCAGATGACCGTGCGGTTCGATGACTCGGGCGCGACGTCGTTCGAGCGCCAGGTCGACGACGGCGGCCGCTCGGACGGGATTCAGGACGTGACGGCGTCGCTCGACGGCCAGGAGGCGATCGAAGGCAGCGGGCCGGGTCAAATCTCGATCGACCCCGGCGATCGCCTGGCGGTCCGTTGGCACTTCACGCCGGCATCCAACGTGACGCATGTCTTCGAGCTGCTCTACCGGGCCACCGGCGTCGTCGAAATCCAGGGCATGCGCGGGACTTTCTCGTGGCCGGCGCTGCCTGCGCAGCGGCCGTACGAGATTGGGACCGCGCGGCTGTCGCTGATCTTTCCGCTCGGCACCCGGATCCTCGGGTCGCCCCGCGTCGACGCGCCCGGCTGGCAGTGGGCGAACACGGCAGGCGTCGTCGTTGCGAGCAAGACGCAAATCCCCCGCACCGAACCCGCGGTGGTGACGACGGAACTGGCGCTCGATGCCGAGCCGATGGCTGAGCCGCGATGGCAGACGCGAGCGGCCCTCGCACGTCAGCTCACGCCGGCGTTCATCGCCGCCGGGCTGTTCATCGTGATCACCGCCGGCGGCATTCTGTGGGCCATTCACTTGCAATACTTCCGTCGGCCCGGCGATCCGGACGGCGGCGACGTCGCGGCTCGTCGCGAAGTGGCCAGGGGCCTTCGCCTCTCCGGGATCGTTGTCATCGTGTTGGGCATGCTGGCGGCAGCCCTCGTTTACGCGATCCTTCAGCGCTACGGATCCTGGGCGCAGTCGGTCCCGGCCAGTCTCGTGGTGGTTGGCGTCGCCTTCGTCGTCGCGGGGGTTTGGTTCAGGAGGCGGCTCTAGTACACGTCCCTCTTATACCGCTTGCTCTTTCTCAGCGCGTCGACGTACTCCTTCGCTTGATCCGCCGTGCGGCCGCCGATCGTCTCGACAATCGTGTGCAGCTCGCGCTCGACGTCCGCGGCCATGCGTTCCTTGTCGCCGCAGACGAAGAACTCGGCGCCGTCCTCGAGCCAGGCCCAGATGTCCCGCGCCTGTTCGCGCATGCGGTGCTGCACGTAAATCTTCTGCGATTGATCGCGTGAAAACGCGGTGTCCAGCCGCAGGGAGCCGTCGCTCACGTAGCGATCCCACTCGGTCTCGTAGAAAAAATCGGTGGCGCGCCGCTGCTCGCCGAAGAACAGCCAGTTCCGTCCCGTGGCGCCCGTGATCCGCCGTTCTTCGATGAACGCGCGAAACGGCGCGAGCCCCGTCCCGGGACCGATCATGATCAGCGGGCGCGACGCATCCGCCGGCATCGCGAAGTGCCTTTGCTGGTTTTGCAGGTACATGCCGGCCGGGGCGTCGACGGGCCAGCGCTCAGCGAGCCAGGTGGACGCGACGCCTTCGCGGACTCGATTGCGAATCGTGTAGCGCACCGAGACGACGAGCAGATGCACTTCGCCTGGGTGCGCGCTCAGGCTCGACGCGATCGAATACAGCCGCGGAAGGCTCTTGCGAAGCGACTCGATGAGCTCCGCCGGCGTGATGCGAATGGCGGGGTAGGCCTCGAGCAGGTCGAGCACGTCGTGCGCCTCGTTCCACCCGTTCAGGTAGTGCTTGAACTGCTCGGCGTTCGCGCGATCGAGCAGCGGCGCGAGGTCAGAGGCGCCGCGTGAAGCGAGCAGCTCGAACAGGCGGCGGCTCGGGTTGTTCAGGTTGTAGGTCTCGATGAGCGCTTGGCCAAGCGGCCGCGACGCGCCGTCAGCGCCCGTGATCGGTTCATCGCCGCGCGCACCAATGGCTTTGAGCACGCGATCGACCAGCGCCGGGTTGTTTCTCGGATGGATGCCGAGCGCGTCCCCGGGCAGGTATGTCGCAGAAGCGCCGTCGATCGCAATTTCGTGATGCCGCGTGTCTTTCTCGGATCCGGGGCCGGTGAGGCGAAGGTTGACGAGGTGGCGACCTGTGAAGTTCTGCTTTTGTTCTCCTGCCATGCGCCCGCCGAGAATAGCCCAAAACTCTGATTCGACGCGACCGCGCCGCGCGGCGCGCGAAACCGTGGCATCATCGCCACAGCCCCGTGATGTGGCCACGGGCCGCCGCCGATCATGATGCAGGACAAAGCCGTCGTCGACGACACGCAGCGAGACGAGGTCACCGAAGAATCCGTCCCGTCCACGAAGATTCGCGGGATCACGCTCACCGTCATCGCGACGACGCTCGTTGTCGCCGTGCTCTGGTGGGCGCAGACCATCGTCATTCCGATCGTCATCAGCGTGCTCATCAGCTACGCCCTCGATCCGCTACACCGCTGGGTCATTTCGATCGGCTTGTCGCGGGGCATCTCAGCCGCGCTGGTCCTGCTGTTCGTGACCGCGCTCTTCGTGGCCGGCGGATTCGCGCTTCGCCGGCAAGTCAACGACTTCCTGGCCGGAGTCCCCAAGGCGACGCAGAAGGTCCGTGAATTGGCGCGAGATCTTCGCGGTCAGGGCGGAGCCGTCGAAACCATGAAGCAGGCGGCCGACGATCTCAAGCGCGCCGCCGACGAAGCGGTACCGCCGTCGGCGGCACGCGTGACGAAGGTACAGATCGAGGAGCCAATCCTGGGGAGCAATCTGGTGTGGCAGGGCTCGATGGGCGCGATCGAGCTGGCCGGCCAGGTGACCGTGGTCTTCTTCCTTGTGTACTACGCCCTGGCCAGCGGCGACTTCTACAAGCGCCGCATCGTCTCGATTGCGGGACCGGAGTTTGCGCAGAAACGGCTCACCGTCGAAATCATGAACCAGATCGCGCAGCAGATTGAGGGGTTCCTCATCGCCCGTCTGATTCTGACGGTCACGGTCGGCGTCGCCACGGGACTCGCATTCTGGGGCATGGGTGTCTCGCAGCCGGCGATGTGGGGCGTCGCGGCCGGCGTTCTCAACAACGTGCCGTATCTCGGTCCGGCGATCGTCGCCGCGGCAGCGATGCTCTCAGCACTCGTTCAATTCGATTCCGTGTACCTCGCGTGCGTGGTCGGCGGGGTATCGGTGCTCATTGCGTGCATCGAAGGAGCCGTACTCGCACCGTGGCTGCTCGGCCGCGCGGGCCGCATGGAACCCGGCATCATCTTCCTCGGCCTGACCTTCTTCAGCTGGTTGTGGGGAATTTGGGGTCTGCTGCTCGCCGTGCCGATCATGATTGTCGTGAAAGCGGTCGGCGATCACGTCGAAGGCTGGAGCGCGGTAAGTGAACTCCTGAAAGACTAGTGGGGCAAAGGCCGAAGGCCTTCGGCCAGTGGCCTATGGCCTGACGCGCTGCCTACTTCGAATCCACCCGCTGAATCCACCAATCGTCCGGTCCTCGACGAAGGAGGAAGGTCCACTCTCGCATTTCGACGCGCGGGCTCTTGTTGCCGACTTTGGGCACGTACTGCGCGCGGCCACGGCACGAGGCGGTGGCGAGGACGCCCTTGACGTCGACGTTGCACGTGTCGAACACGAGCAACTGCTTGGAGAGTTGACCAAACGCGCGCGCGAGCGCCCGTTCGTCGACCTCGGGCCAGATGTGTTTGACCTCGCCGGAATCGAGGTCGTTGAAGCCACGCCGGTATCGATCGAGCGCGTTGCGGACGGCCGCGCTCGGAGAGATGGTTTCCGGCGCCGGAGGCAGTGTCGCGCTCGACGACGAGGAAGGCGCGACCCGCAACGCCGGCAGCCCGGCTGGTGCCGACGGCGGCGCAGCGGGTGCAGGAGGTGGGGTGGCCGGTGCCGGCGGTGACCCTAGTGCAGGCGCCGCGCCATTGGAGCCGGCCGGACCCGGCGGCGGCGACGTCGGCAGCGTGGAGGACAACACCGCACTTGTGAACGGCATGACGCTGCCTGACGACGGCGGCGTCCGCGTGGGCGGCGGCTTCGGAACGGCCGTCACCGACGGCGCGCGCGGCGGCGGCTGCTTCGATTCCGCCTGCGTATCGGACGGTTTCGGTCCCGCCGCCTGGCCGGCCGGCGTCCGAATCTCAGCCGGGCGAGCCGACGCCGGGAGGTGCACTATGGACGCATCGAGCAAGCTGACGGGGAGCAAAGGCGACGACGCAGTCAAGAGATTCTCTCGTGCCGCCTCCAACTGCCGGTCCACGATCAGCGTGCTGATGATTGCGGCTGGCGTGAACAGACTGAGAACGACCGCGGCGACGGCGAGTGGAGGCCACGGGGCGACCTTCAACGGCGCCAGCCGCTGCGAACGAGCAACGGCGAGCCATCGATCACAGCTCTCGTCTTCGGCGTCGAACTCACTAAACGCATCGGGAGACCGTTTGTCTGGCCTGCCTTTGGGCCAGAGCTCGGCATGCTCGGCGGGGAACTCGCTGAACATGTCTTCCGGCGGTGGCGTCTTGGGCAGCTTGAACATCGACATCAGTACTCGAACGAGTAGTCGAACGTGAGCGCGACGATCCACTTCGCGGTGAGCCCCGCGTCCGTGAGCGACCGCACGATGTGGCCGCTCAGAATTCCCGTACCGGCGACGTTCCACTTGGCGCCGAAGACGGCAACCGATCGCTGCGTCGTCTCGCTCACGCTCGTCAATCGAACGGTCTCGACGCCCGCGAGCGTGGGATGCGCCTGCCTCGTCTCGCTCAACCGGCCAATCGAATCCAGCCGCCGCGCGGCAATCTCTCCCACGAGCGTCAGTCGCGGCGTGCCGACGACGGTCACCGCCCCGCCGAAATCGAGCTCGTCGGAGAACCCGCCGAACGTGTAGCCGAGGTCGCCGTGAACGGCGAAACGATTGCGCTCGACGGACCCGATCACGCGGGGCCGGACGGTGACTTCGCCGGTGCCGAGCAGGTTGTCCTGGCTGCCGGTCGGCAGCCGGGTCTCGCCGGCGATTGAAAGCCCGCTCGCGCCCGTCCGCAGCACGTTGTATTTGGCGCGGAAGACGGCATCCCCCAGACCGGAGGCCGACGCTGAGGCAGCGGCTTGCAGCAGTTCCCGGCCCCGGTACGTGTCGACGCGCTGGCCGTTCATCGACAGTCTCACCATCGGCAGCGTGGCGCCGATGTCGAAGCGATCCGTGACGCCATAGCCGGCCGACACCAGCACCGTGTCGGTGCGAAGCCGCAACGAGACCGTCTCGACGTCGAACGGTTGCGACTCGCCGGCCAGACGGCTCGCGACGGAGATCAAGGTGCCGTCTCGAAGCGGCCTACCGTCGATGGTGTCGAAGGTGATGCTTTGAAACGTCACGGCAAGCGACGCGCGCCCCTCGCCGGAGGTGAGCGATCGGTCGACGAAGAACGATCCGAAGCTGTCGCTCGATCGCATGGTCGCGCCGAGCGTTCGGTTCAGCCGGTAACTGAATCCGCTCGACGACGGGCCGACGGGAAGCGCGCCGAGCTCCGCGACGACGAAAGCGGAAATCGTGTCGGCGGTCGCGGCGGTCGCCTGCGCGTCCTGAACGAAGTCCTCCGTCGGGATCGAACGGTTGGTCAGGAGAAACGTCAGGACGTCGCGAATGGACTGCTGTGCCTCGGCGCGTCCGGGCAACGCGACGGTGATCGCGCACGCGGCGATCGCGGCGGCGCGGGGAATTCTCGAGGGCATCATGGTCCGCCTGGGCATTTCAATTCTGCTGGACCGTAAACGTCTTGCCCGCGATCCTGATCGATCCCTTGCGCGCTGCACCGGGGTTCGCCGCAACGCTGTAGGTCACGGTGCCGTTGCCGCTCCCGCTGCCCCCTCCGGTGACCGTGATCCACGAATCCTGGCTCACGGCGGTCCAAGAACAGCCGGCGGGCATCGTGACAGAGACCGTTCCTGAGCCGCCGGCCTTGGCGATGGTCTGAGTCGTCGGGTTGATGGTGGACGAGCAGGGCACGCCGTCCTGATCCACCGTGAACGTCTTCCCGGCGACAGTCATCGTTCCCTGGCGCGGCGTGCCGGCGGGATTTGCCGCGACGTTGTACCGGACCTCGCCGTCGTCAACACCGATCTGCCCGGACGCGACCGTAAGCCAGTTCGCGTTGCTGACCGCGGTCCACGCGCATCCCGCTTGTGTCTTGACGTCGATCTTCTGGTTGGTGGCGGCGTCTTCGTTGAATGCCTTGCTCGTCGGATCGATGCTGTACGTGCAGTTCGGTCCCGGCACCACCGCGGGCTGGTTGACCGTGAACGTCTTGCCTGCGACGGTGACCGTGCCGACGCGGGCGGGTCCGAGGTTCGCGGCGATCGTGATCGCCACGTTCCCATTGCCGCTGCCGCTCGCCCCGCTCGTGACTGAAATCCAATTGTCGTTGCTCGCCGCCGACCACGGACAGCTCGCGGTCGTGGAGACCGCGATCGTGCCGGTTCCGCCTAGTGCGCCGATCGACTGGCTCGCCGGATTGATCGAATAGCTGCAGGTGGGCGGCGGCGGGGGAGCGGCGGCCTGCGTGACCACGAGCGTCTGACCGGCGATCGTCAGACGCCCGGTGCGCGCGGCGCCGGCGTTGACCGCCACGCTGAACGTCACGGAGGCGCCGCCGATGCCTGTGAATGGAGAAGCCGTCATCCATCCGACGTCGCTCGTCGCACTCCACGAGCAGCCCGCCGCGGTTTGCACGACCGCAGTCGACGCGCCCCCTGCCGCCGGCGCTGAAAAGCTCGTCGGCGAGATCGCATAGGTGCACCCGGGCGTCGGTGGTGTTGGCGTGGGCGTGGGTGGTGGCGACTGCGGCGGCGGCTGCGTGGGTGTGGGCGCAGTACCTGACTGAGTCACATCGAAAGCCATGCCGGCGATCGTGAGGCTACCGTTTCTCGAATTCGCTCCGCTGTTCGGATCCGCCTCGAGGGTGACCGTCCCATCTCGAGTGCCGGACCCACCGGCTTTGACGGATATCCACCGGTCGTTGCTTGTCGCGGTCCACGCGCATCCCACGACGGCGGTCACCTTGACAGTCCAGTCGCCGCCGTTCACGCCGAGCGCCTGGCTTCGCGGGATGAGGTCGAATTTGCACGGCGCCGGATCTTGATGCACGGCAACCGGGTCGTCGTTGACGACAAGGTTGCCTTGACGCGCAATCGCGTCGGGATTAGCGGCGACCGTGAACTCGACCTTTCCGCTCCCTTGCCCCGAGGCTGGTGTGAGGCTGGAAATCCAGCCGACCGAGGAGGTCGCGGTCCAGGCGCACTCCTGCTGTGCTGTTACGGTGACAGTACCTTTTCCACCGGCCGAGCCGATAGTTTCTGACGACAGGGCCGTCGTCAGTTGACACTTAAGTGGTGTAGGTCCTGTGCTGATGGTGGAAGAAGCGCCGCACGCGTAGCCCGCGGCGATGTAAATGAGCAAGAAAGCTGGAGCGACGAAGGACGCGCGAAAGACTCCACCCCCTCTCCGCAGGCCAGAGTGTCTGCAGAGTTCGCGTCTGACCATCTCGTCAGCACGGGCCGACACGCTTGAAGCTCCACTGCACGCAAAATGGGGCGACCCACTTCCTGGCTAATCCGTCGGAGAGGTCGCACGCTGAGATGCGCGAGAGATCAGCAATTCCAGGGCCAATCACCACATGCACGGGACACGCAGGATGATCGATCGATCTTCCACCGCCGACGCGTACGCCCACGAAGAGCGGATCCGGTTTGCCCACTTGAGGAAGGTGGAAACGAGATCGCGTTGTGTGCCGCGCCGACAAAAGGCTCCATCGATGCCGACTTTGGATCGACGCACGCACGAGAGTGGGGTCGAGGTCGATCGACGATCAATAGTGTTGGCGCCGAGGGCGATGGTAATTCTCGCGCAGTTTCCCGTAATGTCTCTAATGACTGGGATGGACGGTGCCTTGCGCCGTGGCTGCGGGTGCTGATCCGAATCATGTTGTCCTGTCAATGGCTTGACGACATAATGGAGCCGCATTTTCTGGCGCTCTGACCGCTCAAGATGATTTGTCCTCATTGTGGCGGCACGACGTCCGCTCCTGACGGCCGCTGTACGAACTGCGGCAAGACGGTGGCGGAGCCCGAGGCGGCCGACGCCGCCACGATTCTGGCCCCGCCGCCGCCGAAACCGCCGGCTTCCGCGCCGCCCGAACCGTCAGACGACAAGACGGTCATCGCGGCTCCGCCTCACTTGAAGCGACCTTCCGATCCCGGTGTCGGGACCGGCGTCTGGTCCAGCGTCGCTGGTGCACCGGCGGACGCGTTCGAGGCGACTCGCCTCGGCGGCGCCGGCGAGGCTGACGCGACGATGGCTGCGCCACCGGGCGCGCTCGGCACGCATCACGCGGGGACGACGCCGCACCCGTCCACGCCACAACCGCGAACGCCGCCGATGGCTGGCGGCGCGGTGAAATCAGTGGGCGGCGCCACGAGCACGCTCGGCGGCCCGATGGGCGGTCAGCCATTCGGACCGCGGTATCACCTGGTGCGACTGCTCGGCACCGGCGGCATGGGCGCCGTGTATCAGGCGTGGGATCAGGAGCTTGGGGTCGTGGTGGCGATCAAAGTCATCCGGCCCGAAGCAATGGAAGATCCCGACGCGGCGCGCGAGCTCGAACGCCGCTTCAAGCGGGAGCTGCTGCTCGCGCGGAACGTGACGCACAAGAACGTCGTGCGTATCCACGATCTCGGCGAGGTCGAGGGCGTCAAGTACATCACGATGCCCTACGTCCACGGATCGGACCTGGGCACGATCCTCAAGCGTGAACACAAGCTGCCGATCGGGCGCGCGCTCAGCATCGCGAAACAGATCGCTTCTGGTCTCGTTGCCGCGCATGACGCGGGCGTCGTGCATCGCGATCTCAAACCCGCGAATATCCTGCTCGACGACGACGAACACGCGCTGATCACCGATTTCGGCATCGCCCGCTCGACGACAGGGACCGCGGGCGGCACCGTCGTCGGAACTGTTGTCGGCACGCTTGATTACATGGCCCCCGAGCAGGCGCGCGGCCACGCCGTCGATCACCGCGCGGATATCTACGCCTTCGGGTTGATGCTCTCGGACATGCTCATCGGCAAGCGGCAGACAGGCCACGGCGGTGAAAGCTCGCTCGCGGCCCTGATGAACCGGATGACGAGCGTGCCGCCGCCACTGCGGTCTGTGGATCCCAACATTCCGCAGGCGGTTTCCGACGTCGTGTCGCGATGCATTGCCCTCGATCCTGAGCAGCGCTACGCGAAAACGAAGGAGTTGCTCAGGGACCTCGAGAGCCTCGACCAACACGGGCATCCGACCGATGGGACGACAGCCGCTGCGACGCACGCGTGGACGCAGCCACTGCCGACGCACACGTTTCCGGGTCAGTCATACCCGGGACAGGCGTACCCAGGGCAGACGATGCCCGGGCAGACGATGCCGGGCCAGACGATGCCGGGGATGGCGATTCCGGCTCCGGCCGCCCGTCCATCGAAGACGCGTTTCTGGCTGTTGCTCATTGCCGCAACCGTGGGTCTCGGCCTCGGGACCGGCGCGTTCTTGTTCCGGCAACAGCTGTTCGGCGGCGGGGGCCGGTCGGTTGTCGCGACGCGATCGGTCGCGATCGTCATCCTGCCGTTCCGGAACGTCTCGGGCGATCGGTCGCTCGATTATCTGGGGCAGACGATCGCCGATCAGCTTCGCACGCAGATCGGTCAGTCGAAGTCGCTCCGCACGGTGGGGTCCGCCGCAATCGCGCAGATGCTGAGCGATCTCAACATCGCGCCGGACGCGCAGTTGGATCCGGCGAGAACGGAGCAGATCGCCAAAAACAACAGCGCCGACATCGTGATCGTCGGTCAATTCACGAAGTTTGGTTCCCAGATCCAGATCACCGCCAATCTGCAGGACTTGCCCAACCAGACCTCGAAGCCTGTTCAGGAAACCGCCGCGAATGAGACCGTGTTGTTGGGAACCATCGAGAAGCTGGCGGCCTTGCTTCGCAACGAATTGGCGCTTGCGCCGGACGATCTGAAGGCCGCGACCGCATCCTCGTACCGACCATCGTCGAAATCACTTGCTGCGCTCCAGAAGTACACCGAAGGTCTTGGACTGATGCGCGAAGGGAAACTGCTCGAGGCGATCAAAGCCTTCACCGCGTCAATCCAGGAAGACAAAGACTTCGCGCTCGCCCACGCCAGGCTGGCGCTGACGTACGCCGCGCTGGGCCAGGCGCCGGATGCGGAGCGCTATGCGCGCACCGCGAGAGATCTCAGCGGCTCCGTGAGCGAGCCCGAGCGGCTCATGGTGCTCGCGACGTACGCGCGCGTCATGAAGAACCGCGCGGAGGCCGTTGGCTTCTACGACAAGCTCGCCGCGCTTCTGCCGGGGAGCGATGAAGTGCTGGCGGATCTGGCCGCGGCCCTCGAAGAGAACGCGGATTTCGACAAAGCCTTCGAGGCCTACACGAAGCTGGTCAGCCGTGACGCGAACAACATCGACGCCCTCATCGGCGTCGGGCGTCTGGAGGTCAAGCGCGATCGCGCGCAGCCGGCCCTGGATCCGTTGAACAAGGCGCTCACGAACGCAATTACGCGCAACAACCAGGAAGGGATTGCGACCGCGCACGAATGGATCGGCGTGGCGTACCGGATTCTCAACAACGCCGATCAGGCGCTGTCCCACTTCAAGAGCGCACTTGACATTGCGCGCAAGCTCGGACGTCAGCGCATGGTTGCCGAGATCATCCTCGAGATGGGGAAGGTTCAGGCGAATCTGGGCAAGTTCGATCTGGCGCTGAAGCAGTACCAGGAATCGCTGGCGATCCGCGAACAGATGAAAGACCAGCAGGGGATTGGCGACACGTACATCGATTTCGGCAATCTGTACGCCAACCAGGGCCAGCTCGATCGGGCCCTCACGTACTTCAAGGACTCGCTCCGGATTCAGCGCGACCAGCGCAACCTCAACTACGAGGGGATGCTGCTGTCGAACATCGGCGCGATTGACTTTCTCAAGGGCGACTATCAGGAGGCCCTGACGTACTACGAGCAGGCACTGGCGAAGGGCAAGGACATCAACAGCCCTGGGTACAGGGGCAACGCCACATACAACGTCGGCGAGACGCACATTCGTCTCGGGAATTACGACAAAGCGGAGAAGAGCTTCCTCGACGCGCTGGAGCTGCGACGGCAGGCGAAAGACGATAGGGGTGAGGCGCAGGTTCGATCGAGCACGGCCAAGCTGTTCGGGTATCTGGGCCGGTTCGACGCCGCGTTGAACACGGCCAAGCAGGCGTACGACGCCATGCAGCGAACGCCGGAAAAGACCGACTGGACGATCGTCCTGACTCAAGAGTACGGCGCGGCGCTCGGGAACGTGGGGCAGACCGAGGACGCCGCCAAGAAACTCGAAGCGGCGGCGGCGCTGGCTCGCGAGCTGAAAATCGATCAGCTTCTGGCCGAAGTCCTGAACTATCAGGGCGACCTGTATTTTCGTCTCGGTGACTACAAACGCGCGCGGCAGTACTACGATCAGGCGCTGCAGGTGTCGACGAAGGTGGGCGATCCGGCCCGCACCACGTTGTCGAAAGTGCATCAGGCCATGACCGCGGCGAAAGAGGGCGGCGCGGGCGCCGATTTGAGCAAGCTCTCTGACGAAGCCGGCAAGTGGGGGTTTAAGCCTGAGTCGGCGTCGGCGTTGATCGTCCTCGGCGAGTCGCTGGTGACGGCGAAGAAGTATCCGCAGGCGCGAACGGAGCTCGAGCGCGCGCTCGCGGACAGTGAGCGCGTCGGCCTGCGCGTGCAGCAGGCGCAGAGCCACTATTGGCTCTCGCAGGCGCTCAGTGGTGCCGGGGATGCGTCAGGCGCCGCGCAGCACCTTCGCGAGGCGAAACGGATTCTCGACGACATCAAGAAGGACGCCGGGAAGGCCAACGCGGACGCAATCGTCAAGCGCGCGGACCTCGCGCCGATCGCCAACGCGAAGTAGCGTCACCCGTACAAGAAAAGAGCCGGGCGAAACGCCCGGCTCTTTCCTTCATCCTCTTTTCTTCATCATTGACATGCGGGAGCCACAGACGGACCGCAGTTCGTTCCGTTCGAACACATGAAGTACTTCCGGCAGGTCGGTGGAAAGAATCCCGACCCTTGCGTGGCCGGATTGGCCGACGGAACGTTCACCGATGTCACTGCGAAGGTATACGCGCTGGTCCCGTTATCCGGGATAAACGGGGGGTTCGGCGTGTCCACGGTGGACTGATACCGGCCAGGCTGGCCGTTAACCGGTGTGAAACAGCCGAGCGAATTCCCCGGCGTGTCGCAGAAGATGACCAGGACGTTCAGCGCCGGATTGGCGATCGCGAGCGTGAGGTTGTTTCCGTTTAACGTCGCACCATCGAGCGGGGTACCGGTGCACACGCCGCCGACCCGTGGTCCGGTCTTCGCCTCGATAATGACTTTCATCGTCGAGCCCTGGTTCACACTGCTACCGTCCGGCTTGATGACGTCAGCGCAGCCGCCGCCCGATCCGGCCGTCGTCGGCAGGCGCTGCACCGGGCTGTAATCGTTCGGCGTGCCCGTCCCGAACGACGGCCAGTCGATCACCGCGGTCGTCGCGTCGATGAAGAACTGGTTGGCGAGCGGACCGGTATTGACCGAGTCCGGATCGCGCATGATCCGTGGGTTGCCCTTGGGAACGGGACCGTACGCCGACACGTCGAAAACCGACTGCGGCGGGTTCGTCAGGTTCATGATGATCTCGCTCAGAATGTCGAAGGTTCCCGGCACGAACTCCTCTTCGAACGGGCAGCTCGTCGCCGTGCACACCGGCATGTCCTTCACCCGGTAGTAGGCGCAGCGGTACGGGTCCTTCGTCCCAGCCCCTGGCGGGTTGGCGCTTGGGTCCTTGAAGAACGGCACGCACTGCGCCGGCGTTGCCGTGAATCGGCAGTCGAAATCGTTCGGATCATTCGGATTGCAGGTGAGCGTCGTCGACTGCGGCGTGAAGCTGACGGCGGCGACGATCGACTGGTTGGCCTTGACGTGAATCCGCAGGCGCCACGTGCTGAAACTGTAGGAATCCGTCTCGAGTATCGCGCCCGGTCGGCCGAACGGCGCGGTGACGTCGATAAGCTGCGTGGATCCCAACGAGTTCGACAGGTTCAGCGGCACGACCTGCGTCTGTGGCTCGCCCATCACGCAAAGACCGCCGAGCGCGCTGTTGCCCGCTCCCGTGTTGATCGGGAAACCGGAATCCGGCGTGCTCGAGCCGAAGGTGAACCGGTAGAGCCGGCCCTTGTCGAAGCCACCCGCCCAGAAATGCACGCCGTCAGGGTCGAGGTTCAGCGCGCGGAATGAGTTCTCGTCATTAGCAGTGCCACTCGGATCGTAGTCGTAGGTGGCGACGACGGCGCCAGCACTGTTCAGTTGTTTGATGTTGACGCTGTCTGCGACCAGCAGCCCGTTGTTCCCGTTGAACGATGGCCCGAGCAGCCGGATCGCGTACGCCGTCCCGCCCGCTCCCAAAGTCGTGAGCGTCGTGGTGCCCAGCGTGCTCACATCGAATCTCCGAATGTCACGCCCTCTCGAGGTGAAGAAGATGGTTTTCTGGTCGGTGGACAGATCTATCCAGTCGGTACCTTGGCCGCCGGACTCGATTGCCGGTGCGTACGACGCGATGAACGCACCGTCACTGCGGTACCGCAGCAGTTGCCCGTCGAAGTGGCCGACGTAGACGTCGCCGTTCACGGCCATCGTGATCGACTCGCTGTTGCCATCAGGCGCCTGGGCGTTGGTGTTCGCAAAGACCGACGATGCATGGGAGTCGGCGAGGTTGTACTTGACGACCTTGGTGTTGTTGAAATCGGCCGTGTACAGATTGAACTGCGAATCGAACCAGCAGCCGGCGACATCTTTCTTCGGATTCACGCTGGATGTAATCGTTTGTTTGAGCGCGCCCGTCTTGTCGCGCACCTCATACTTACCACTGCCGACCGCGACGAATACATCGCCGACGACCCACGCTGGGGAGCCGTTCTGTTGCGCGTGCAGCAACGAGATTGCCAGTCCGCTGCCGACAATTGCCAACGCGACGGCCATGAATCGTAACCTTGCGATGCTCATATCTTGCTCCTTCCCACAATTTGCGCGACGGACGCTGGGGAGGCGGTCCGCCACGGTCGTGCTAGAACGTAAACCGTCCACCGAATCGAACTATCCGCGGCGCAAGGACTTCGGTCGGATCACCAAACGCCGGCCCCGTAAGGGGATTTGCATTCAATACAGTGTTGGAATTGAAAAGGTTGTAGACCTCGACCAGAGCCTCGAACGTCTGTTTCCCGAACCGGAACTGCTTGGAACCCCGGATGTCCATCGTGCTCAGCGTGTCAAGCCGGTCGCTTTCATCGCGCGGCTCGGCGAAGACGGTGATCTGCCCCTGGTTGAGGAGCCCTTCGGGCGTCAGGATCGTCCTGGTGAACACCGGTCCGCTCTGCACGAGCAAGTTCGCCGATCCGAGGATGTCGTACTTGAACAGGTAGCTCCCCGACACCTTGAACACGTGCGTGCGGTCAAAGAAGATCGGCCCGCGCGCGTTGACGGCGTTGTTCGGATCGACCGGAATCGCGCCGATGCCATAGATATCGCCGAGAAAAACCTGTTCCTGGATCGCCTTGGAGACGGAATACGACCCGAGCAGCTCCCAGCGGTTCGACAGCCGCTTGTTGGCGATGATCTCGAACCCCTTGTAGTCCTGGTCGAGCTGCGCGCTGTTGATGACGTTGAAGTGCTCGATGCCGAAGGACTCCGGGGTCTTGTTGAAGACCGTGATGGGATTTCCAGTGTCGGGATCCGGAAACGAAACCGCTTCAAACGTGCTCGTCACGTCCTTGAGTCCGACCTGGCGGTGCTCCTGCCGGAAGCTCACCACGCCGGTCACCCTGAAGTTGGGCATGATCTCTCGCTCGATATCGAACAGGAACTCGTTCGTGTACGGCGCCTTGAGGTCCGGATCGATCGAGGTCAACAACGGCGTAGCGGGCGCGAACACGACGCCGGCCTCGTTGGGCTGAAACTTGAGATCGTTGTTCAGGTCCAGCCATTCGACCACGTCAAAACCGAACGCATTGGGATTGGCCGAGCTGGGGATCGAGGTGCTCATCAGGTGGTAGTACCGCGCGGCGTTGAATTTGACGGCCGTCTTGCCGTCCTTCGTCAGCTGATAGATCACCCCGCCACGCGGTGAGACCGTGTTCCAAGTGACGATCGAACCCAACGAGTTGAAGGTCCGCGCCGGCGCGTAGGTTCCGGCCGGGCTCGACTGCTCGGGGACGATGCCCCACGCCTGGTCAAATCTCAGGCCGACGTTTGCCGTGAAACGGCCTCGGTGAATCGTGTCCGACGCGAAGAACGCATTCATCCGCGTCGTCTCCTTTTCGTCAACCGGCGTGTTGAACCGAAGCGCGAAGGCCGGCTGCCCCTCCTGCACCGCGACGTTGACATCGTCGAGCGCGGAGATTTCGACGGAGGTCGGGTTGTTCGCAAAGTCCCAGCCAAATTTCAGCTCATGGCGCGCGCCCAACCACTGGGCCTTGTACCAGGACAGCACCGCATTGAGCTGCAGCCGCTTCCGGTCGCTGATGAACTGCTGCGTGTTCGCGCCGGTGACCTTGTTCGTCGTCAGTTCGACCGTGGCTTGATTGTGGGCCGCTTTCGCGGCGTCCTGGATGAACAGCGGAAAGTCGATATTGACGAAGCTGACGCGCGATTCGAGAAACGCGTGGTCGTTCAGGATGCTGTTCCAGATGCCCTGATAGATGCTGAACGTGTCGTCCTCGTTCCACGTGGAGATCGGCGTGTTGAAGGCGCTCGCCCCGCGCTGGGGCTTGTTGTACGCCTGACGCGTCCAGAAAGCGGTGACACGGTTCTTCGGATTGACCTGATAGGTCGCGTTCGCCAGGACCGAATACATGTCCGTCGGCTCGACGACCGGGTTGCCCAAGGCATCGACGAAGCCGGCGACGAATCGATGGACGCGCCAATCACGGTACGCGCCAAAAAAATGCAGCTTGTCCTTCACCAGCGGACCGCCAGCCTGCGCCGTGAAATCGGAGAGATAGTCGAAGCCGACCTTCGTAATCCCCTTGTCGCGAAGCTCCTGGTCGATGTTGTCGCTCTGCAGGCTGTCGTTCTGGTAATAGAACGCGACCTTGCCCATCAGCGAGTTCGTGCCGGTCTTGGTGACCATGTTCACGTACACGCCTGGCGGCCCCACCTCAATCGGGTGTGCGCCGGTCGAGACCTGCACTTCCTGAAACGTGTCGTAGTCGTAATAAAAGTCGGCGAAGCCCGTGCTGACCGGGTCGGTGACATTGACGCCGTTCAGCGCCTGCGTGTTCTGGCCGTGCGGCGTGCCGCGGACCACGAATCCCGCCTGCAGACCCGATTCGCTTCCCCCGACGTCGACGCGATCAGTCGTCAAGCCCGAGGCCTTGGCCTGGAGCAGGCTCCAGATGTCGCGCCCTCCGGGCGTGTTCTGCAGAATCCCAAGGTCGATGGTCGTGCTGACGTTGTTGCTGGTTGTGTCGATCGTCGGTACCGTGGCCGAAACGGTGAACTCCGCCTTGACCGCGGCGACCTTCATGACGATGTCGAAGGACACCGTCTGCGCGACGTTGACGACGACGTCCGGGTTTTCCATCGTCTGAAAACCGGTGAGTTCGACTTTGACGGCGTACTTGCCCGGTTGAAGTGACGGCGCGCGATACGCGCCACCGGCGTCGGTTGTGCCCACCATGGCCGTGATAAGCGTCGCGCCGGTGATGGTGACGGTCGCGCCCGGCAGCACGCCGCCTTGCTCATCGGCGAGCTTGACGAGAATGCTGCCTGATTGAATCTGCGCAAACGCTGGAGCGGCACTGCAGAGCGCGATCAACGCAAGAGCGAACAGCCGTACAAGCAAACGTCTCTGACGAGTCATACACAGTCCTTTGGTGTCCGGTGCTCGTAAGCTCGGTCTCGGGAAGCGCAGGAGGGGCAAACCCCGAGTACGTACCACGGGCCAGGGAGCCGGGGGACGCGGGATTGTAACTGAACACACGGAACGATTGAAGGTAGAACTGACTTTTGTTTCAGGAATCTTAAAGATCTCAGAATACCGCCTGATACTTTTTGGGTATACCGATCCGATTCAGCCTTAACGTGGTCCGTCGTTCGACGCGGAAGTCATCTCACGCGGAGCATTTCCAGGGACACCGGCGGCAGAAACTCGCCGGCGAGGTCACGCTTCCACCAGGCGCCGGAGCCTGACCGCTCCTCCGGCGTCGTAAACCGGTAGCGATAGTAGCGGGCGCGCAGGAATCGAGGCGGGCGATCCGGAAACGGTGTGGTCCTCAGCAGGCTGGCGACCTCGCGATCGCCTTCGAGCAGCCGAGTCACGAGCGTCAGCAGCCACTGATCGCGCGGCGCCGGTGACATCGCCGCAAACCACATCAGCCAGTCGAGCCGGAGATGGTACGGCGCCACCTGCGGTGGCCGTCGTGTCGGATCGCCGGGCTTGCCCTTGAACTCGTACTCGCGCCACCGCGTCTCCGGGGTAACCGCCGCGTCGTCCGTGCCTTCAAAGACGATCTCGTATCGCGTGCGCGTGATGCTGCCGAACGCGCCATACGTGTTGACGATGTGTATCGGGTTGAACGAGTAGTTCATCATCTGCGACGGCGACAGCATGTTGCGCGCCGGGCGGATGCTCAGCGCGGCGACGACTCCCACGAGTCCATACACGACGGTTCGATAGACGGAAGACGGTGGATCGAGCGGCGGCTGCGTGACCGGAAGCCACGACCAGAATCGATCGTCGATCAACGGCAGGCAGAGCACGACGGTGAGCCAGTTGAGCCAGGACAGATTCCCGCTCACGATTAACACGAGCTGGAACACGATCGTCAGGATGGCCGCGACGGACGAAAGCGGGGCCGGCGTGAAGTAGAAGAACGGCACCACGAGCTCGACGAAGTGATTGAACGCCACGCCGCCGCGGTGCACGGCCGCTGGCATCCAGTGGAACGTCCAGCTCAGCGCATTGGGCATCGGCTGGGTTTCGAAGTAATAGTCCAGACACGTGAGATCCCGCCAGCACGGATCCCCTCGCAGCTTAATCATCCCGGCCCCGAACATGATTCGGAACAGCAGCCAGGCCCAGATCCAGCCCAGCCAGAGCGACGGCGTCGCGGTTCTGGCACCGAGGAAGATCGCGAAAAATCCCGCCTCGAGAAGCAACGACTCCCACCCGAATCCGTAGAACGTCTGGCCGACGTTGACGAATGAAAGATAGAGGACCCAGAGAACGGCCCAGACCCCGGCGGCTGCGATTGCGCCCTGACGTTGAGGAAGGTCGAGCAGGACCAGACACGCGAGCCCCACGCCCACCCAGGCGGCGATTCGGAAGGCGGCGTCGGACTGCCACAGGAAAAACAGGCTGGGCGACGCGCGAAAGGGCACGTACTGCGTGAAGCGCACCACCGGCAGCAGGCCGCGCTCGCCCAGAAGCGGCACGAACTGGTTGGCCGCTGCAATAAAGGCGACGAGGTAGAGGAGCGCCAGCCCGCGCTCGAAGACGAACCGCGAGTACCAATACGCCGATCCCGTCATTTGATTAGCCGAGGGGCTTCGCCCCTGCGGGCACCCCTACGGCGTCGCTCGCGGGGACCCCTGGAGCCCCGCTCCGCTCCGCCGACTCGCTCTCTTGCGCTCGCTCGTTTCATTCAGAGAATAGATCCGTTGTGCGCACGAATTCCGACGCGATTGTCGTGGGATCAGGACCGAACGGGCTGGCGGCCGCGATTGTCCTCGCCCAGGCCGGCCGGAAAGTGGCGGTTTTCGAGGCGGAAACGACCCTCGGCGGCGGCGTGCGCTCCGCCGCGCTCACGCTGCCGGGATTCGTCCATGACGTCTGTTCCGCCGTGTATCCGCTGGCGGTCGCGTCGCCGTTTTTTCGCACCCTGCCGCTTGCATCGCATGGGCTCGAGTGGATCGAGCCGGACGTCATGGTCGCGCATCCGCTCGACGATGGCACCGCCGCGGCGATCTACCGATCGGTGGACCGCACCGCTGGCGGCCTCGGACGCGACGAAGGGGCGTACCGGAAGCTGATGGAACCGCTCGTCAACGGATGGCCCAGTCTCGAGCGGAGCGTCCTGGGGCCGCCATCCTGGCCATCGCATCCGATTGCGCTCGCCAGCTTTGGAAGATTGGCGCTGCGATCCGCGGAGGCGCTCGTACGAGGTCGCTTCGTGGAGAGCCGGACACGCGCGCTGTTCGCGGGGATCGCCGCCCACGGCATGCTGCCGCTCGATCGATCGCCGTCTGCGGCGTTCGCTCTCGTGCTCGGCGCGCTCGCGCACCGCGCGGGGTGGATGATTCCGCGTGGCGGCGCGCAGAGCCTCTCCAATGCGCTCGCGGCGCAGCTGCGCCATCTCGGCGGGGAAGTCATCACCGATACACGCATCAAGTCGCTCCACGATCTGCCGCCGGCGGGCGCGACGCTGTTCGATCTTTCGCCTCGTCCCTTCGTGAAGATCGCCGGCGAACGTCTGCCGGCGCGGTATCGGAGCTGGCTCGAGCGTTATCGGTACGGGATGGGGACTTTCAAGGTGGACTGGGCGCTCGACGGTCCGATCCCCTGGCGGGCGGCGGAGTGCCGGCGCGCCGGGACGATCCATCTGGGAGGAACGCTGGAGGAGATCGCCCGATCCGAACAGGATGCGTGGAGCGGCACGGCGACGGAGCGGCCGTTCGTGCTGCTCGTGCAGCCGACGCTGATCGATCCAACGCGTGCGCCGGCGGGAAAGCACATCGCCTGGGCGTACTGCCACGTGCCGCATGGCTCGATGACCGACATGGTGTCGCGCATCGAAGATCAAATCGAGCGGTTCGCGCCCGGGTTTCGCGATCGCGTGCTGGCGCGCGCGATCAGGAATCCGGCGGCCATCGAGCGCGACAATGCCAACTTCGCCGGCGGTGACATCGCCGCGGGCGTGAACGATCTGCGGCAGCTCATTGCACGATCGATCTGGCTGCGCTATTCGACGCCGCTCGAAGGCGTGTACCTCTGTTCGGCGGCGACGCCGCCGGGTGTCAGCGTTCATGGCATGTGCGGATATTTTGCCGCCCGCCGCGCTCTGGCCGAGACGTGAAGACACGTCCGGCACCCACCTTGCAACGTGAGAGGAGCAGGGGGCCGACATGATCCGCAAGCTGAAATCGGGCGGCTATCGACTGTATTCGCGAAAGCGGAATCCGCGGACGGGACGCCGGCGCAATCTCGGCACGTTCCGCAGCCTCGCAGCGGCCAAGAAGCACGAGCGCGCCGTGCAGTACTTCAAGCGCGGCGGGTAGCTTTCTTTACTTCCCAAAGTCCGGGCGATAGGCTACAAGGACCGATCGAGTTCGGCGCGGACCTTCGTCCCAAGGCCCGCCGGCGGAGGCGACCAGATATTTCGTGATAAGCATGAGATCTACTGGGGCGCTTGCACTCGCGCTGACCGCGCTGGCTATCGCCTGCGGTCCGGGACGCGGTGGCCTCAGCCGGCCCTCTTCCGAGCGCCGCATCGATTGCTCGACGAAAGGCAGTGGTTTTCAGTACACAGCGCGGTTCGTTCCTGGCGACGCCCGAAGTCCCAACGACAACCTTTACGTGACGTTTACGCCGAAACGGCCGTCGTCGGCGGAAGCCGCGGCCATTCTCGAGACGTGCATCAACACCACCGTCAAAACCATCAGGGTTGATTACGAGTTGCTGGCCACCGCCTGGTTCAACAAGGAAGGTCCGCTGCCGCTGCCCGACGGATCGGCAACGCTGAACTACGACCCGAAGGCTGGCGCGATCAAACGGTCCAGCGTTCGATCAGCCGCCCCGGCTGAGCCGATCGTCAAGCTGCCCGACTACACCGTCGGACCGCTGACCAGTCACAACCCCGCCGACCCAAGCGACAGCGCGGTCAAGCTCGAAGTGATATTTACGCGCGAGCCTAACGAGGCCGACGTCATGCGTGTCCTCGTGCGGGCACTCGAGAACAATGTGCGCGCGCAGACAAAGCGAGTCAACACGTCCGCGTACCCCAGAGTCGCGGTCGGCACGACGCGGCAGCCAATCCGCGGGGCGAACGGAGTCTTCCTGGCCGCGCACTACGACGCGAAAACCTCAGAGATCCGCAATCAGAATCGACAGGTCTTGGGATCGATCAAATAGTCATTTTCCGTCCAGGACGCTGGTGATCGCTGGGACTTCGGCGCAACCGAAGCCGCCGGACGATGTAGAGATTGATCAGAGTTCCGAGAGCGGTCAGGCTGAGCACAGCCAGGGAGGCGGTCTTGAACATCATGTCCGGATCTTCGACATGATGCCCGTCTAGCTTTACCTCACGCCGTTCGTCGCCGTTGATAGCGCCCCATCAAGGCGCCTTCCGCGAGGACATGTCCTTCGATGGCGGCGACAGCTTCCTGCCGCGACATGCCTGCCGGACCGATCGACTCGACATCGAGCGCGTACACGCGGAACACGTATCGATGGGAGCCGTTTGGCGGAGGACACGGGCCCGCGTAACCCGATTTCTTGAAGCTGTTCAGCCCTTCTTTGCCGCCGCCTGCCGAGCCTTCCGTAAGCCGTCTCGTCTCCCCCGGCAGGTCGTAGAGGACCCAGTGCGTGAAGAGCCCGCTCGGCGCGTCCGGGTCCTCGCAAATGATCGCGACGCTCCTGGTGCCCGCCGGCATGTTGTTCCACCGAAGCGGGGGCGAGACGTTCGACCCCTCGCAGGTGTGCTTCGTAGCCAGGTGCTCGCCCTCGGCAAAGGAATCAGATGCAACGAGCAGACGCATGTCGGCGCGGGACCTCCGCCGGCCGTTCTGCAAATTCCCGGCCTTGAGCACGACGGACGCAGGACGAGTTCTCGGCCTTGCACCGGGCGCAGGCCGCAGCACAGGCAGGCGCGAGTGTAAACCGTTACGGATTGTAGGAAAGGAAAAGCACAGAGCGTCGCGGGCTACACTGAGGCATGCCCCGCCGATGGATGCTTCTCTGTTTCTTCGTCGCCGCCTTTCTCGTGACGACGGCATCGCCAGCCCGGGCTCAGCGTTTCTTTTTTGATCGATGGTACGAGGTCAGAGGCCAGACAACGCTCGATGTCCGGACAATCCGCGGCAAGATCGACGTCGCCGTGGGCGCGTCGGGACGCGTTGACATCAGGGGTACCGTCACCTTGCAAGTCGGGTTTGACGTTCCGCCGAATGCCGCCGAGTTGGCCCGTCAAGTCACCGGGAATCCGCCGGTCGAGTACGCCGCAGGCGTGGTCCGGCTGCGGCCGCCGGCCGACTCCGACGAGAACCGCGCGCTCACGCTGAGTTATGAGGTGCGGGTTCCGCCGGATACGCGCGTGATCAGTGAAAGCGATTCAGGCGCGACCACGATCCGCGACGTCGGCGGCGCCGTTTCGGTGAAGACGCAATCCGCTTCAATCTCCATCTCGAGGCTGGGTGGAAACGCCGACGTGACGACCGGTTCCGGTGCCGTGACCGTTGACGGCGTCAAGGGCGCGACGTCGATCACGACGTCGAGCAGCGGGATCACGGCGCGCGGCCTTGCCGGCCCGTTCCGCGCCCGCACCGGCAGCGGCGCGGTCGACGCCGCCTTGACCGGATCGAGCGATGTCGACGTGCAGACATCGTCGAGCGGCATCACACTCACGGGCGTCACGGGCGGTCTCGTCACGAAGACGGAGAGCGGCCGCACGAAGGTTTCGGGCGCGCCGGGTGCCGCGTGGGACCTCTCGGCCGGATCAGCCGCACTCGAGATCAGGTTCGATCGCCGTGTCGGCGTCACGCTCGATGCGACCAGCGGATCGAGCGATGTCAAGGTGCAGGGTGGTACGGTCGACGGCACGATGTCGAAGGGCAGAGCAGCCGGCGCGATTGGCGGCGGCGGACCTACCGTGAAGCTGTACAGCCGGAGTGGATCGATTCGCGTGTCGTTCTGAGAGCGGGCGTAAATACGAGGCGGCCGAGTCCCTCACCGGAACTCGGCCGCGCTCTGGTGCGACGCCTAGCGACGTCCGAAACTGAATGAGTACGAAATCGCGAACGAGTTCTCGCCGCCGTCCTTATTGATCGGCACAATCCACATCGGCGTGATGCTGGATCGAACGCCGATCATCACGCCAACCCCGAACTGAAACAGGCCGTACGTCTCACGCGCGGACGTGCCTTCTTCGGCGTTGCTGACGCGAGCGTTGTCGCTGGCAATGAAGAAGCCGCCAGTCGGAACGATCTGGAACATCGTGCTCTGAAACGCCGTCGCACCGGCCGAGACGCCGCCCATCGTCGTCAATGTGTAACCGGTGACGCCGTCCAGTGCGATGAGCTTGGTGGTCCGCTCGTAGCTCACGATCCCCATCGGGCAAACCGCGAAATAGTTGCCTGGTTCCGTGAACTGCGCGCCGCTGACACCCGTGAGCGCCCAGGTCTTCGCGCCCAGATCCGAATAGTGGAGCCCCTGGAATCCGCCGCTGGCGAACCATCCGGTCGATCCGCCGCCGGCGCTGACGCCGTACGCGTCCGCGGTCTTCGAGAACGCCGTGCCCGCGCCGAGGATGCCGCGCGCGCTATGCGCGATGGCCACAGTGCCGCGACACGTCTGCGCCTGTGCCTCCGTTCCCGCGGCGACGACGAACCCGGCGATCATCGCGATGAGTGCTCTACGCATTGCAGTTGTCTCCTTGTACAAGTTGCGGCAAAAAGCAGGGGTTCTAGTGCAATTCGCAGGCCCGGGCCGGTGGTCGAAGAAGGAGCCGTGAACACGGCCTGAATTGCCAAGCGGGACAGGATCGTAAGTACAGGCCTGTCGGAGAACGTCTATAATCCACGCGTCCGGCGGTCCTCGAAGGCGGCCAGCCCGGCCGCCCTCGGATGCCGCGGTGCGCGATGAAGAGCGGCTCTCCCAGCCTGATCGAGCGCGTCGAGCGGATGCACCGGCAGCTGCTGCTCCTGCAGCGCCTTTTTCAAGTTCCTCGCGACGGCGAACCCATCGAGTGGCTCACGAGCGGCGACGAATCGAAAGACGTCGCGTTCAGCGCCGCGATTCGAGAGTTAATCGACGAGCTCGCCGAACACGCCCATGTCCTCACGTCCATTCCGGCACCCATCAGCGAGTGGCAGCCGGGAGACGGGCCGGACGATGAGCGGTGGCGCGCGCTGACGGAAGTCGAGCGTCGCGAAGTGATGGCGATGGTCTCCGGCTACGAGAATCTGATTTCATGGAGCGAGGACGCGGCGCGCAGCAAGCCAGGGCCGGCGCTCCAGGATGCGCTCGAATTCCTGAAGGCCGAGCGCGCGCGGCTGATCAGGTTCCGCCAGGAGATGGGATTCCTCGATCGCCGCCGCGTCGTCAGCCACTTCCGCACGCCGGGAGCAAACGCGTCTTGAAGAACACTTCAAACTTCGAAGTTCGAACTTCGAAGTCCGGACTTCAGACGGCGAAGCCGTCTGCTACGGAATGTTGATCGCCCACGCGCCACGGTTCCGCGTACCGCAAATCAGCATCCGATCCTGCTTGTGGAACAACAGGTCGACGGCCATCGCGTTCGGCAGTCCCGTAGAAAAGGTCGTCCACGATGAGCCCAGATCGTCGGTCTGATACACGCCGACGTCGGCCGCGACCCAGACGCGCTTAAAGTTCGCCGGGTCGACGACCACGGCGTTCATCGGAATCCCGGGCAAGCCTGACGTGCAATCGACCCACGTCGCTCCGGCATCGTCCGATCGAAACAGGCGGCCGCCGCCGATTTGAGAGTAGGTCACCCAGATGCGGTTCGGGTTGCTGGGATCGACGGCGATGCAGCTGATGTAGCGGGCCGCCGGCGAGGTGAGGTTCGTGACGCTCCACGTCGCCCCGCTCCACGCCGCGCGCAGCATGCGGCCTTTCACCGTGCCAATCAGGAACGTGTTCGCATCGATCGCGCGCATGGCCGACGCGCCGTCGCCCGAGGGCAGGCCGAGCGCGACGGTGGCCCATGGCGGTCCGCCGGTCCGCGTGATGACCAGCGACACGCCGCCGATGCCGAGCGTCGCGCCGGAGACTTCGACCGGCGGGTAGAAGAGCGACCCCATGTTCGGCGGCGAGAGCGACGTCCACGTGTCGCCCTTATTGTTGGATCGCTCGAGCGTGACGTTGTAGTACGAGTGATAGACCTCGTTCGGGTTGAGCTGATTCACGCCGCAGTCGCCGCCGTCGCCGTCGGCGATGTGATCCCACTTCGTGGCGCCCGTGAAGCGGATGGTCCCGTTGTCCTGCGTCCCGGCCATGAGCCAGGTCCACATGTTCGGATCGCTCGCGAGGTATTCGATCTCCGTGATGCCGAGGCCGCGGTTGAGCTCCTTCCACGTCGCGCCGCTGTTCGCCGACCGATAGACGCCGCCATCATTGCCGGCGTAAATGATCTTCGAGTTGTCCGGGGAGAACGTCAGGCAGTGCTGATCGGGATGGATGCTGTTCGGGCCCTGCGTGGAGATGTTCTTCCAGCTCCAGGTACCGCCACCGGACAGCTGGCCGCGAAAGGCGTCGATGGCGCCGAGAAACACCAGCCCGGCGTCGTCGGGTGGTGCCGCGACATACCAGTCGTACCACGCCTGCGAGACGTTCATCGTCGGCAGCGATGTGATCTTCGTCCACGCCACGCCGGCGCGCCGCCAGAGATGAGCGGTAGTGCCCGCCGCGCCGAAGGCGTAGGCGACGTCGGGCGAGGACGCCACGCGATCGACAGTCAGGCGCACCCACGCGGCGGCGGGTGCCGTCGGCAGCGCCACGGCGGTGAAACTATTGCCGCCGTTGGCGGACACAAAGAGTCCGTCGGCGAACGACGCCAGGATTTCCGTCGTGCCGCCGCCCGGGTGTACGGTGATGTCCCAGCACTTCGCCGGCCGTTTGCGCGTCCAGCTCGCCCCGGAGTTGGACGACACGTAGAAGCCGTTGCCCGTCGCGGCGTAGAGCACTTTCGGGTCCGCCGGGTCCACGACGAGATCGTAGAAGCCGACGCCGACGAACGGCGCGGTCGCGAGCGACGTCCACGTGCTGCCGCCGTCGGTCGAGCGATACACCCCGATGCCGAGGTTGGCGTAGAAGTTTCCCTCTCCCGTGCCCGCGTAGGCGCGCGTCGCATCGTGTGGATCGAACGTGACGGCGCCGATTGCGAGCGTGGGCATTTGATCGGTCGTCGGCATCCACGTCGCGCCTGTGTCCTTGCTTTCCCAGATGCCGCCGTTAGCGGACCCGCACAACAAATGCTTCGGGTTCGATGGATCGACGGCGAGGCTCGACACGCGGCCGATGACGTCCACGCGCGCGCTGCCGTACGTTTGGCCGTTCGGAATCTGAAGCGGTCCGAGTTCGGTCCAGGCCGCCGGAGTGGGCGGAGCGGGTGGCGCCAGGCCACGTGGACGCGGCCGCGCGCCCCGCGTCGGGCCGCGCCGCGTCGGAGCCTTCGATCGCTTCGCTTTGGCGGCCTTGGCGATGGCCGTGGCGAATCGCTTTGCATGCGTGGGCGCAGGCGTCCGTCGGGCGCGCGTCGCGACCCCTCGCGTCGATCGCATCGCCCGCAGCGCCTGCTGCGCCGGCCCGACGGGCTTCGCCGGAGCCTTCGGCGGACGGGCGGTATCCACGACTTCGCCGATGAGCGCGGGATCGCGTTCGGCCAGGTAAATCAGAAGCCGTCGTAACGCTTTGTCGCCCGACGATGGTTTCCGTTTTGCTGTTTGGCGACGCCGGCCGCGGCGACCAGCTTCAACGTCCTTTTCGTTTTTTCCCCGCATGGTGCGCACTCCGCTTCCTGGTCGAGGCCGGGCTGGGGTGCGGTCTCTTTTTCACCAATGTGTCAGACCGATCGGCCGAATCCGTTTCCGGCTCAGGAGGACGGCGTGCGTCTTCGAACATGCGCAATCGCTCGGCCGCGCGACCGCCCGGAGGATCGGGTGTGGTGTCGCCTGGTCGCCGCATGGATTTCTGGCTCCGAGATCTGCGTGCTGGGGGCGCTCAGCATAGCACGGTGCGATTTACGTGCGGCGACGAAACCTGACGCTCAGACGATCACAGAATCTTCGCAGCGCGGGTTCGACTCCACAACCCGGCGTGGCTCGTCATCACATGAACGGCCTTAGACTAGCGCCACCATCTTTACTCAGGAGCCACCGATGATGCGACTCGATCGATCGACGATTGCCGCGGTCGTGATGCTCTCCCTTGCTGCGCTGACCACCTCCGGCGTCACAGCGCAAGGAACCGCTCCGCAGCCGGTGCCGGCCTTGAACGGCGTGCCTGTGTTCCAGGCCGATCCGAAATGGCCAATCCTGCCGCAGGACTGGACCTGGGGCCAGGTGATCGCCATCTTCGCCGACTCGCGCGGACACGTCTGGACGTCGAATCGAAGCCGCATCACCGAGTGGGACCCGCAGGGCAAGCTCGTGCAGTCGTGGGATGCCCGCGGACCCGACGGCAACTGGAGCACGATCCACGGGATGTTCGTCGATCACAACGGCTTCGTGTGGACGAACGCGCGCGAGAGCAACCTCACGGTGAAGTTCACCCGCACCGGGCAGGTGGCGCTCGTCATCGGGAAGTACAACGAGACCGGCGGCAGCAATGACACGACGCTCATGGGCCGGCCCGCGGAGATCTGGGTCGATCCGGCCGACAACGAAGTGTTCGTCGCCGACGGCTACGGCAACCGCCGCATCATCGTGTTCGACGGCGCCACGGGAAAGTACCTCAGGCATTGGGGCGCGTACGGCAAGCGTCCAGAAGATCCGCCGCGGCGGGGTGGGGCCGGTGGAGATCCTGCGGCTGCGGCCGCCGCCGGAGGCCGCGGGGAGGCGGGCGCAGGCCGAGGAGCCGGACAAGCGAATGCGCCGGTTCCGGCGTCACCGCCGGAGCAGTTCAGCGTGCCGCACGGGATCACCGGCTCGCGAGACGGGCTCATCTATCTGGCCGATCGCGCCAACAATCGCATTCAGGTGTTTCGGCAGAACGGTGAATTCGTCGCGGAGAAAATCCTTCGTCCGCGATGCGGCGCGCAGGAGCAGGCGACGTGGGCGCCGAAGCGCCCGTGCGGCACCGAAGCCGCGTTCTCCGTCGGCTTCTCGCACGACGGGCCGCAGACGTACCTGTACGTCGCCGACGGCGGATCGCACTTCATCACCGTGCTGAAGCGCAGCGACCTCGAGGTCGTGAGCGAGTTCGGCGGGCCGGGTGTGGGTCCAGGCCAGCTCGGACGGCCGCACAATCTGACCGTGGATCCGTGGGGCAATATCTTCGTCGCCGAGGCCGCCGGCCCGAGCGTCACGAACGCGTCAGGGGAAAAGGTCGAAGCCGGTTATCGCGCCCAGAAGTTCACGTTCACGGGAACGAAGAAATAACGTCGAAGTTCGAACGTCGAAGTTCGAACTTACTAGAGCGCGGATCGGCCGCGGGCGGCGCGCATCCGGTTGAACGCATCGAACGTCGCGGTGTAGTGGTGGCTGGCTTTCGCGCCGGCGCCATCCTTCATGCGCCGCATTGCTGCCATCAACGCCTCGTCGACGTGCGCATCGGCCGGGCTGGAGTAGTTGATCTCCGCCCAGACGGCGTGCGACCCGACGGCGGATACCGGACCCGTGCGCTCCGGCACCGGCAGCACCTGAGGCGGGTCGAGATCCTCGTCGGTCGCATTCGGCGACGTCGACGAGTGAAGAAGAATGCGAAGACCCTTCGCCGGTGACAGCACGGCGTCTCGGGCGTTGACGATCGCGGTGCCGAGAAACTGCGAGGTGTACACCGCCGGGTGCGCGTCTCCGCTGGGCGGCTGAAACCGGAGAGCGACGAATGTCCCGCTGCCGATCCCGATTCTCGCCGGGACCTCCGCGCCAATCAGCTCACGCATCAGCCTGGCAGCGGTGGCTGCCGCCTCTTTGAGCGCCGGCATCGTGACGTAGACCGAATCGGCGAATGTTACGACCTGCGTCGCCGCGCCGGACAGGAGCTGCGCGGCGAACTGCGTGGACTCGTTTTCGATGATTTGATGGAAGTTGACGAACTGCGCCACGAACCCGTCGTACGGCATCTGCCGGGTGAGCCGATCGACATGCGTGAACGTGTGGTCGTCGATCTGGGGATGGGCACGGACCAGGTCGGCAAAGCCCAGCAGGTCCACGCACATCATCACGGTGTTGTCAGCGTGAGTCACGGCAAAAGCATACACGCGACGCCCGGGGGCGCGGGCTGACGTCCCTGGTCAGGCGCGGCCCAGCACGAATCGTCCAGCCGACGCGATCGTGGCGGCGCCGACGTCAAGCACCTCGAGGCTGTCGAGACTGCCCCGGAGTGTCCGAAGCTCATCGTCGATTTCCTCGGCGAGCGCCTGGCAGGCCGCGAAGTTCTGGTTGCCCGCCACCGTGATGTGTGGGACGAACGGAATGTCCGTTCTCAGATGCCGCTTCAACTGGCCCGCGTAGAGTCGATTGTGCATCGACACGATTTCCGCGGCGCCCTCGTCGGCCACCAGGAACACATGACCGCCCCGGCCGGACGCGTCACGAGCCGCCATCGCATATCGCACGACGAACGGGATCGGTGCGATCGCGCGGGCGACGGCCGTGACCTCGGCCGCGATCGCCGCCGTGGCCGCCTCAACGGGAAACACCAGGGTGAAATGCGCTGCGAGCCGTCCGGCCTGCGGATCGTGTTTCGCCCGAATCGACTCGACCCAGCGCCGGTCTTCGTCGGCCAGCTCCGGAAACGACACGACGGCCAGTTGCGGCATCAGCTCTCGCGCTTGTCGATAAAGAACCAGCGGTGCCCCTCGAGGTCTTCCGCGCGATACCGCCGGCCGGGTGGCCCTTCCTCAATGGCGGACAGGATCCTCGCGCCAGCCGCCTGGGCCCGCCTGAAGTGTTCGTCGACGTCATCGACGTAGACGAGGACACCGTCGATGATCCAGGGGACGGCCGACCACTTCCGCGCCTGCTCGCAGGTCTCCCGATGCCGCTTCGGACCTTCGTAATCGGGCGATGGCGATGCCAGCATGATCAGTCCGTCGCCAGCTTCCATCTCGCCGTGCCCCAGCCGGCCGTCGGCAGCGATCATTCGCGCGGTTTCCCGGAATCCGAAGGCGCGGCTCAACCACTCGAGTGCCGCGATGCCATCCTCGTACGAGATCATCGGAATCACCGTGGGCGACGGTTTCATGGGTTGCCTCCATCGTGTTTCTCAGCCAGATAGCAGAAGCGGGAAAGCCGGCGCTCGGCCGAGAGATGATGGACGCAGGCGAGGAACCGTTGCAGGCCGTCGAAATTCACCTGGCCCTCACGCGCGACGAGCGCGTCGCGGTGTGCCGCGCGCGCATCGTGCCACCGCTGCGCAATGTTCTCGGCAGCCGCTGTGACATCGTCAGCCCCGAGCAACGTAAGTCCGGCGCCGGCGATGAGCCGTTCATTTTCTCCGGGCGGCAGGAAGAGATAAAAGCCGATGGAGCTGCGCGTGGCAAGCTCCACCTGCGAGACGAGCCCCGTGACGATCATCGCGTCCGTGAAGAGGACGCGGCCGCCGGGACGCAGCACGCGATGCCAATCGCTGAGGACAGCGAGCCGGTTCGGGATGTGGCAGATCGCATCGTTCGAGAGCACGGCGTCGAATGTGCCCGCCGCGAACGGAAGCGGGTGGCTCGCGTCTACCGTGTGAAACGCCACGCGATCCGCGAGGCCACGCTCGTTGGCCAATCGCGTCGCATTGGCCACACCGTGTTCGTTGATGTCGACGCCGGTCACCCGGCAGCCTCGCGCCGCTGCCAGGTACACCGCGGGCCCGCCTGAACCGCTTCCGACTTCGAGCACGTGGCTGTCCGTACGCACTTGCGTCAAGTCGGCGAAGCGAAGCCAGTCCGTCGCGGTGAGCCAGCTGCTCTGGCCGATGTCCTCACCGAAGGCCTGGCGGCGCACCTCCGCCTCGGCCCGGCTCTCGAAGTCCGTGTAGACGTTGTCGTAGAGATCGACGTGTTCGTCAGCCATCCGCGGGTTGACTGAACCACTCTGCCATGAAGACGCAGGTCACGGGAAACACGAAGGCATACCCGACGATGCCGACGATCTGAAATCGTAGATCGCCGGACGCCGGCCCCAGCGTTCCAGCCAGGCAGAGGATGCCGGTTGCAACGAGCGCCGGTCGCAGCCGGCGACTCCCAGTCGTACCGGCGACGGCCGAGGCGGCAAAGAGCATGGAGAGTCCCAGGAACACGTCCCAGGCCAGGAGGTCGAGCGCGAAAGCGGCCGACGGCCACTGGAATGACAAGACCCTGGCCAGGCCGGGAGTGGTCGTGAGATCGATCCTGCGCACGACGGTGAGCTCGACGAAGTGGATCGCGAAGGTGACACCGCCGAGCAGCACCATGAAGATGAGAGCCACCCGGCTCCAGGTCTTTTTGTCAGACACTGCGCAGGCATGCAGTGCCGCCATCATCGTGATCATCGGCGGCACGCAGAGGATTATGAGGATTTCCAGAACCGCCAGCGCCGGATCGACGACACCAAAATGTTCAGGCTGGTTCGCTCCAAGGAAATAGCCCGCGGCGCCTGTGATCACATACACCACTCCAAGCGCGACCACCGTACGCGCCGCCCACATACCGATGCGCCGATCCGCGGCGGTCCCCAGACAGTGTGCCTCCGTCAGCGTTTCAGCAGTGGATCAAGGAACGCGAAGACGTCCGACTCCCACGTCGCGACGCTGCGGTAGACGAGATTATGACCCTCGCGCTGAGTGGCTCCGAATGCTGGATAGATCTTGAGACGGTTGGGTTTTCCGAGCCGCTGCATCTCGGCGGCCAGCGCCTTTCCCGGCGCGGTCGAGTAGTCGTTTGCGGCATGAATGAAGAACACAGGCGCCGGCACACGACCGATGGCCTTGAGCAGACGTTCACGCAGCGGCGGTGATGGGCCCCAGCTCGCGGCCGCGGCGCCGAACACGACGGCCGCAAGAACGCCCGGATCGCGCGCGGCCATCGCAAGCGTGATCGACCCGCCGAACGAGTGGCCGATGAGCGCGACGCGGTGATCATCGGCCTTGGGGAGCGCGCGCAGGAAGGTCAGCGCGGCAAAGCCGTCCTCGGACTCCGCGTCGAGCAGCTGCAGTTGGACCCGGCTCTTGGCCTCCTGGCCACCTTTCTTGAGGGCACGATCCATCAGGACGCCGTCGGCGGTGCCCTCACGCGCAGACAGACCGATGCCTTGACGGAAGAGGAAGAGAAAAATGTAGCCGTGCCGCGCGAACACGGGGCCGAGCGTCGAAGCGTCTTTGACCGAGATCGCATCAGCGGCTCCGGCGCTGCCGTGGTTGAACAGAACGGCAGGGAAGGGCCCCGCGCCAGCCGGCTGCCAGAGCAACGCGCGCAATGTTTGCGTGCGGCTCTTGATCTGAACGATTTCGGAACCTGCGGGCGCCTGATCGGCGGTGAGCGTCGCGGCCGAGATAATCAGCGCCAGACCGAGCAACGCGGCAAGCCCGCGTGTGAAGATCTCGGGTTTCGTGAGCTACCTCCCGATTGCGGGCGACTTGTCGAGCACACCCGAGGTCTTCCGCGGCCGGATGGAGACTCTCTTCATCAGCGCGTGCAGCTCCACGCCGGCTTGCTTGATGAGCTCCTCGGTGTCGCTGTCGGACATCCCGCGCGGCAGCAGCTCATGACAGAAGATCGAGAGCTCCTGCGCCTCGATCGTAGTGACGAAGACCCAGATCCTGACGCCGTTGAAGGCATCCTGCGAAGCCTGAACGATCTGCGCCGGCAGCGTGGCCGAGTGAAAATCGAACCAGATCCACCAGCGATCGCCAAGCCGTCCCTGACCGAAGGCCAGCCGATCGAGCCGGCCGGCCGAAACGCCCGGCGCGATCTGCATGCGATCCGCAAACTGCTGTACGGCGCCGAGCGGAAGAGGGTACGGTGGGGCCTGAGGGAGCGCGCGTGGCCGCCCCATGGCCAGCCCGCGCAGGCCGGTGTCGTTGTGCAGCACAAGCAGCCGCGACGGCGGGCCATCCTTCTTGATCTGCCAGCCGGATGGATACGCCACGCGGATCTCGAGACCATCGGCCGCGATGACGTCTTCCGTCCAACGCTCCGTGCCAGCCGCGGCCGTGCCATCGATGAATGCTGACGGCCATGTCGATGGCGGCGGTTCACCTTTGATAGCGAAGACGATGTTGAGCGTGATGGCGACCGGCACTGCCGCGCCGCGCCGAACGGCCGGATAGAATCGCCATTGTTTTGCGGCGAGAATCGCCTGCTCGTCCAGGCCGAGTCCAAGCGACTGCCTGACTTCCACTGCGCCCACCGTCCCGTCTGTCTGGATCACGCAGGCCAGGACGACGACGCCCTGCAGCTTCTCTCGCGTGGCTTCGCGGGTGTATTGCGGCTCGGTCTGCGACAGCAATCGCGGTGCCGACACATCGTCGCCGACGAGATACACACCCTCGGGCGGCCACTGGCCCTGGGCTGGCTTGGCGGGTGCGGATTGCTGGCCATGCACGGATGGAAGCGACGCCACGACCGCTGCCAGAACGAGCATCACGCTTCGCATTGCCGTCAACACGTCGGAACATTATGAACCGGGCGGCTTGACCCTGGAACAATTCCAGGCTGTAGCATGGGCAACCATGATGAGAAATCACATGACAGCAACGGCGATCACCCTGGCGCTCGCGGCGTTACCGTCGGCCGCCCAGAATCCCCATCCCGGAATGGATCAGCGCGGCGCGGCGGTCATGGTCTTCGATCAAGCCAGGACGAGGCATCACTTCTATCTGTACGATGACGGCGGTGCGATCGATGTCGCCGTGAAAGACCAGGCGGACACCGTCAACCGCGACGCGATTCGGTCGCACCTGCCGCACATCGCAATGCTCTTCGGTCAAGGCGATTTCGCCGCGCCGATGCTCGTGCACGACTCCAAGAACGTCCCCGGCGTCGCAGAAATGGCGCGGCTGAAGGAGAAGATCGCGTATGTGTATGCGGAGACGCCGGCGGGTGGTCGCGTGGACATCAGAACGAGAGATGCGGCCGCGCTGAAAGCGGTGCACGAATTTCTCAAGTTTCAGATCGCCGACCATCAGACCGGCGATTCCGTCGAAATTCGAAAGCGATGACAAGTGCCAAGCCGGCCTCGCTCGGTCCGCGGGAGTTGGCGCGGGTGACCGGCGTCAGCAAGGACACGCTGCGTCATTACGAGCGGCGCGGGTTGCTGACGAAGGCGCCGCGTACGCGGTCCGGCTACCGCCGCTATTCCGCCGATGCCGCCGCGCGCGTGCTCCTCATCCAGCGGGCGCTCGTTGTCGGCTTCTCGCTGGACGAACTCGCGACCGTCCTTGCTGAACGGGACACGGGAGGCGCGCCGTGCCGGAGTGTGCGCGCACTCGTCGGCAAGCGGCTCGAGGAGCTCGATCGTCAGCTCGATGAGCTGACGGCTCTAAAGAAAGAATTGGGTGCCCTCGTGGCCGAGTGGGATGATCGGCTGGCGCGGACGCCCGCGGGCGCCCGCGCCTATCTGCTGGACACGCTCGCCGAACGCCCGCCGATAGACGCCGCGCGCCAACGGCGGGTAAGCAGTCGACGCGTGAGACCGGCGTCCCGAGGGCCGTCCTAGGGGCGGACGTGGGCAGCAGTCTCCAGTGTGCGCTGAATGACCGTCAGCCCCTGGTCCATCATCGCCGCAACGTCAGGCGCGAGTTCATTCGGCAACAGGTCAGCAATCCAGACGAAACGGCTGCCCCGTCCGTCAGCAAACACCTGCGCAGACGCGTTGTGATGGGTCATCCGGCCGCCGACTGCCGACCACGCCAAGCGGCGTGCGTTGTCGTCTCGGTCGACGATCAGTTCCCGAACGACCAGTCCGTTGCCGAACGTCACCACGCGAGCACCATCCTCCAACCGGACGTCTGTGACAAAACCCGGCGCGAGTCGTGTGTGAATTGCACCCACGTCTCGGACGGCGTCCCAGACCACATCGGGATGGGCATCGATCAGGATTTCACGATGAATGGAAGCCATGACTAATCCCAGTCAGCGTGCCGAGCCGGCCGTTACTCGTCGCCAGACTCTCATATCGAGCTTGCCGTCCTCCATCGTTGAGAAGGTGGCCACCTCTTGTCCGTCGACCATCACGCGGCAACTGGCAGGGTAGGGCAGGTCGTCAGCCTTGAGCACGATCTCTTCTTCGGTGACGCCGTTGCTCCGATCGATGGCGATGTCCGCGCTTCCGGCGCGCGTCTTGTCATTCGCTCGCATCAGCTCCGCCGTGCGCTCGGTTTTGCTGCCGCTGTTCGACGGCGCGCTGAACGTGCCGCTCAGCAGCACCTGTCCATTGCTGTCCACGAGGGAAACCGCCTTGACGCTCGTCAGATCGGCGACCGCCGTGGGCAGCGTCTGTTCCATCCGGATGGCGCCCATACAGGCGCTGCTCGAGATCGCCAGTCCGGCGGCGAAGAGGACAATCAAAACATGTCGATACATGGAGCCTCCTAGCAGCCCGTAGTGAAAGTCTCGTCGGGCTGCACAGTCCGTGGCGACGACACCTGAAAACGACCTCGGGAGTCGTTTTCCCGGGGCTTTTTCCCGAATCGGAAAAGGACTCCCGAGGTCGTTTTCGGGCAACGCTCTTTCGCCACGGACTGCTACGCCCGACAGGGTCACGCATGAGATCGGCAGCAAAGACCGCACCAGCCGATCGAGCGAGTTGACTGTCGATTCACCGGATTTGATGACGAGGCAGACGAGGAACGGCAGGGCGCTTCCCTGATTGGGCAGAAGGGTGTAGTGTCCTCAGCCAATCTGGATCGTCCTCCTGTCACTCGGATCGCGGTACGGTCAGTGAAGCCGGAAGCACGCGCGTCTCGTCGCGGGTACTGGCATCCGACGTGCTTAGCAGGCGTGACTCACGTTACAGCACGTTCAACAGCGAACACCTGGCGATGCGCCCTCGCACTTGCATGCGTGTGCATCACCATTCCGGCGACGGCCGCCGCGCAGAGCGCCGCGGCGCAGGCCTCGACGGGAATCATCCGCGGCATCGTGCTCGATCGCGTCGGCGGTACGCCGATCGCCGACGTTCCGGTGCGCGTTCAGGATGGAACGGACGTCGTGACGACCGACACGGCCGGCCGGTTCGAGTTGGTCAACGTTCCGTCCGGCTCCCGAACCCTCTTCGTGTCCATCGTCGGCTTCATCCTCGTGAAACGGACGGTGCAGGTCGAGAGCGGACAGACGGTGGAAGTGACGGTCGCGCTGAGCGAAGGGACCGGCACGTACAGCGAGCGTGTCGATGTGACGGCTGGACGATTCCGTGAACAGGAGCGGGCGGTGCCGGCCCAGCAGGTGCTCGGCAGCGCCGACATCCAGAATCTCCGAAGTCTGGTGACGAACGATCCGATGCGCACGGTGCACGTGCTCCCGGGCGTCAGCGCGGGTGACGACTTCCGCAGCGAGTTCGCTGTGAGAGGGAGCCCGTTCGGGCGCATCGCGTTCACGCTCGACGGGGTTCCGGCGCCGTTTCTCCTCCATACCGTGCAGCAGGTGCAGGACGGCGGTTCGATCGCGATGGTGAACGGCGACATCCTGGACGGCATCGCGCTGATGAATGGTTCGTATCCTCAGCGGTACGGCAACCGCCTGGGCGCCGAGCTCGATTTTTTGATGCGCGAGGGGTCGCGCGAGCGAAGGCAAGCGCGCGTCGGCGTCAGCGGCACCGACGCGTCGGTCGTGGTCGAGGGGCCGCTCGGCTCCACGCGCTCGGGATCGTGGCTCGTGTCGTTTCGGAAGAGCTACCTCGAGTACATCCTGAAGCAGATCTCCGACGAAGGCGACGACCTTGGTTTCGGGTTTTCCGATGTGCAGGCGAAGCTCGTCCGTGACATGTCGAATCGTCACCGGCTCGAGGTGGCGTTTGTCGCGGGACGATCGCGTCTGGACCAGATGCCGGAGTTCGTGGATCGAGCGGAGGTGACCGACGGCCGGAACAGCGCCGTTCTCCTGAACACCACTTGGCGGTACACGCCTTCGGCGACGTTCAGCCTCACGCAACGCCTCGGTTTCGCGGTCAATGACTTCCGGAATTCGAACGTGGACGGCGTGGTGCTCGGCGACGGTCACGGCTCCGATCTCACCTGGCGGGCTGACGTGGTCGCGACGCGATCGGAAAAAACCACGCTCGAAGGGGGTGCCCAGGTCCAGCGGCAAGGGCGTGAGTCGGGGGTGGTGAGCGACGTCGATGGGCCGACGCAGTCGCTCTATGACGGACACACGATCCACAGTTCGGCGTACGCGCAGTTCGTCTGGTCTCCGACGCCAAGGCTGACTATCACGCCGGGTGGACGAATCGATTACTGGTCGGTGACCTCGGACACTGAAGCCTCACCGTGGGTGCAGATCTCCTGGAAGCTTTCGAAATCGCTCACGCTCCGCGGCGGCAGCGGCATCTATCGTCAGTTTCCGGGAATCGAGAACGCCACCGGGCTGTTCGGGAATCCGGATCTCGAACACGAGCGTGCGTACCATGCCGACGTCGGGATGGAGCAGGGTTTCGGCAGTTTCCGGTGGCAGTTCACGCTCTACAACCGGGAGGAACGCGATGTCTTGCGCCGGAATCTTTCGGAGTTGCGGGTGATCGATGGTGAGCCTCTTCCGGTGTTCCATCCTGGCGAGCCCCCGCCGATCTGGTACAACGCGCTCGACGGCTACGCGCGCGGCGTCGAATTGCTGGTGCAGCGCCGGAGCAATACCGGCCTGACGGGATGGGTGTCGTACTCCTACGGCGTCAATCGGTACACCGACCAGCGGACGGGCGAAACCTTCGACGGCGACTTCGACCAGCGTCACACGATCAACGCCTACGGTGTGTTCCGGATCACCAACCGCTGGAGCGTTGCAGGAAAGTGGCGCGCGGGCAGCGGCATTCCTGCCGAAGGCTACTTTGAGCAGCGTGGTGACCGGTTTTTCCTCAGCACCGAGCGGAACACCCTCCGGGTGCCCCTGTATTCGAGGCTCGACGTACGCGCCAACCGCGCATTCGATCTCCACAGCACGCGTCTGACCCTCTTCCTGGAGGTCATGAATGTGCTCGGCCGCGACAACGTCCGGGCCGAGCGCCCGGGCCTCAACGTCAGGACGCACGAAATCTTCGGATTGTTCAACTCGATGATCCCGCGGGTGCCGTCTGCAGGGATCCTCATCGAGTTCTGATCGCGGTGCCAGAGTTGCGGGACTAACATAGACACACGCGTGTCGAAGCCCTTCCACAATCCCTTTGAAGGCCTCGCGCACTTGCGCGGCGGCACGTCCAGTCCTGACGCGGCACGTGAAGAACCCGCCAGCGCCCCGGCGTCAAGCCGCACGATCGCTCGCGCCGTCGTGCGGATCGAACGCAGCGGTCGAAAGGGCAAAGAGGTAACCGTGATCGAGCATCTTGATCTCACCGGCACCGAGCGCGATGAATGGCTGAAGGCGCTGAAAGCCGCGCTCGGGTGTGGCGGCGGTGTCGAAGGCGAGTCCATCGTGCTCCAAGGCGATCATCGCAAGCGCATCGGGCCGCTGTTGTCGAAGCGGGGCGTGAAGAAGATTACGATTGCCTGAGAAAAGTCCGACGTTCATCGGAAGGAGGCCGACATGGCCAAAGCTCGACGCACGACTCTTCGCAGTTCATCCGGGAAGAAGCTCTATGCCAAGCGCAACGCCAAGGGCCAGTTCAAGGACATTCAAAGTTACAAGCGCGCCCACGGCATGGACATCAAACGCAAGGCCAAATCAGAACGGTAGTTGACCGGGCTCCGATTAGCTCGAGCACGGCATTTCAAACACATCGCCCTCGTCGGCCGGGATCCAAGGCAGGTCGCGCCCTGTACTCGCGATCGCGTCTTTCATCCGTCCGCCGCGTGCCATCGCGGTGTCGGCCAACCCGACCAGCGCTTGATTCGGTCTCGCCAGTGGCGACGCCCGGCGCAGGGCCATCGCCAAATCCCGCTCGGGCACGCTGGGGTTGAGGAAGCAGGCGGCGATGAACGCTGCCGCAGTCGAGCGGCTGATGCCGGCCCGGCAGTGAATCAGCAACACGTCGACGGCTTTACACGATCGAAGGAACCTCAGCAGGCGATCGACATGCTGCGCCGACGGACCGATCTCGAGGTCATTCGCGACGTCGACATCGTGGAATCGCAGCTGAAGATGCCTGCCGGCGTACGCAGGTCCAAGGTCGGGGAATGTGTAATCCGGATCGAGCAGGCTGATCACGCGGCCGGGTTTGTGCCGTTCGACCATCTCGAGCACTTTGGAGAGGGGACAGACCAGAATCGTCATTGCGTCTGTCATTAGTTTAGAAGCCCGCAGGCTTTTCGTCCGCAACCCCGAAAGCGCGCTCGAGCGCTAATCCCACCTGCCCAATCAACCCGTCGTCGAACAGCCGGCCGACGAGCGTGATGCCATGCGGCACACGGCGTGGTGGCTTGAACGTCGGCAGCGGATTCGCGGGATCGGGAGCCCAATCGCTCCGGGCTTCGGAGACCTGGACGAACCCGGCGCGCAGCGTCAGCGACGGATGGCCGGTGAAGTTCGTGATCGTGAGTTGCTCGTCGCGGAGCGACGGGACGATCAGCACGTCCACTTCCTTGAAGATGCGCGCCATCTCGAGCGCGACTTTGCGCCGGAGCCGATCCGCCTGGACGAAGTCGACCGCGGACAGAAACCTCGCTTGACGGAACAGGTTCGGCCAGGCGTCTTTGACCTGAACTTTGAG
>Ga0114129_10000374_pt1 | contig 52129 bp, 35 predicted proteins | sample RhiMetdeltSRZDD1_FD_80071 | JGI IMG/M metagenome (GOLD analysis project Ga0114129, IMG submission 80071) | Populus rhizosphere microbial communities from Tennessee, USA - Rhizosphere MetaG P. deltoides SRZDD1 (version 2) (version 2) | ecosystem: Host-associated > Plants > Roots > Rhizosphere >...
TCCCCTCACGCTTGAACATGGGGCTCGGAAGGTTCGACCATCGCGTTTTCTGCGGGCCGTCGAACGGGAACTGGAGCTTGGCCTTCCCGGCGTCGTCGAGGGTATTCGCGAAGGCTTGAGCTGCGCTGACGATCTTCGCGGTGGCGCTTGATTGCGCCGCGGGGCCGGCGGGCGTCGCACTGCGCTGTGCAATGCCGGCGCCGAAGGACGAGATGGCAAGCAGGCCCAGACCCAGAGCGGCGGGGACCGACGGGGCGATACGCATAGGCCTACGTTACTCCTCTGTCACGGCGAAGTCTGTGACAGAGTTGCGGCAGTAAGACCTCGGGTTTCGTGAGCTGGATCTCGACTGTGAGTTTTCTGTCGACAACGAAACCCGAGGTCTTACTGGTGCACGTACGAGATCGCGACGCCGCCAGGCAGCGGCATCACCGTCACCGGAAATTCGCGCCCGTGCCGCGTTACCGTTCGCCCGGCAATGATCCCGACTGCTGAACCGAAGACGGCATCGCTGAACCAATGACGATTCGCGGGCAATCGCGAGATCGCCACGTACGACGAGAACATGTACGCCGGGACGGCGTATTTCCAGCCGAGGTGCCGCTCGAGCGCGGTCGCAAACGCGAAGGTGTCGGCCGCGTGACCAGACGGGAAGGAGTTGTGGCCGCTGCCGTCGGGCCGCTCCCGCTGCGTCGAGAATTTCAGCGCTTGCGTCAGCCCTTCGCTGATGACGAGCGACTCGATCAGATCCATTCCGACGTGAGAGACCCTGGGCTCGTCCTTGATTCGACCGACCGCGTAGGTCACCGTTGCCGCGCTGAGGAGCGTCGGAAGTTCGCCAAGTACTTCCCCCGGCTTGAAGAACGCCTTGGCGAAGTCGCTTCCGACGAGCGCTTGATTCACGTTGTCGTCCGCAGGATGAACGGCGAGCGCGAGCCCGCCGCCGACGGCCACCCAGAACAGATTTTCCTTGGACGGCAGATGCTTCACGTCGGTGCCGAGGTCCTTGACCATCGCCTTGATGCCGGTGTGTCGTGGCGTCGGCGGCGGCCCGGCCGGTTGGGTGATGACTTGCGCGGCCTCGAGCGCCATGTCCGGAAGGCGCACGCCGGCGGTGTCTGTCTGTGCTCGCGCCGAATTCGCGGCGGATACCGTCAGCGCACAGGCGAAGAGGACTCGAAGTCGAAGGCGAGTCACCATCCCTACATATATCAGACGCCTTCTATACCTCAACAGCCTTCTCCGCGGCGAGGAGCGACTCGTTGATCGCGCTCTCCAGCTCCGGCGGGAGATCGGATTCCAGGATCTTCGGGTTGAACGGCGCCATGCGCCTGACCAGCTCCTGCTTCCGGCCGGGATTCGAATGCCCAAAGATCACGAGCGCCGAGCTATTGGGGCGCAGCTCGTGGTCGACGGATTTGAGGAAGGCGTTCGTGATGCCGTTGTCGCGCAGTTTGCCGATCAGTTGACCGGCGATCGTGCCGCCGAGAATGAACGGAAGCGTGCCGGTCAAGGCGGCGGTCACCAGACCGGCGATATGTCCAATCTTCTTGTCTTTGCCGACGGTATCCATGTCCTGTGAGACGCGCACCTTGCCGTCGGCACGTTTCTCGATCAACGCGGTTTCGCCGATCTCTAGCACGCCCTCGCCGCCCAGGCGGCGCAGCGCGGCCCGGGCTTCGTCCGCCCGGTACGGATCGTCGAACATCAATGCCACCAGTCTGTTTCGTGTTTCGCTCATGGCTGTCATCCTTCTGCCGCCCAGATCAGGCCGCGGTGGATTGCGTGAAACCGCCTGAAGCCCACGTCATCCCGTGGGCGTGCGTTCCTTTCGGCTGCGCCACGTGTGACGCACCGCCCGGCCAACTGACTCCAGGAGTGACGGTTAGGACCGCAGACTCCCGCTGCGCGCTGGTCCCGGCGATTTGGGAAAGCGCAAGGCCAGTACCAGACGCGACGTGCGTCGTCAGGTCGGCTGGCGGAATGCCGTGGCCCTGCGACTCACGGTCCCGGACTGCGGCTCTGCGACCGTTTGCGCTCGCGGGTACCACCACTATGTAGGATACTTTCTAGGCTTGGCTAGCATTCTATCTAGTACTGCAAGAACGATATGACTCTCGCCACCGCCACGATTCTGAACGCCGTCTCGAACGGCTACACCTATGGCTTCGACATCGTCGACGTCACGGGGATGCCCGGGGGCACCGTGTATCCGGCGCTGCGGCGGCTGGAGGATGCGGGGTTCCTCAGCTCCCGGTGGGAGAAGGAGCGTGTGGCCCACGCCGAGCTCCGGCCTCGCCGGAGATACTACGAAGTGACCCGCGCCGGCCGCGAGGCGCTCGCCGAAGCCATGAAACGCTACCGCGTCATCGAACAGGCGCCGCTGCCCAAGTCGTCGCGCGCATAGGGGCGACCATGTCCGTCCGGTCCCGCTGGCGAGCCGTGATCACACGGCCGCACCTCGCATTGATCGCGCTGGTCGGCATGATCGTGCCGCGGCGGCTGCGCGGGGACTGGCGTCAGGAATGGGAAGCCGAGCTCGATTCGCGCGAACGCCTGTTCGCTGAACGGGATCGTCTGGACCGGGGGGACAGGCTCGAGCTGCTCAAGCGCAGCTCGAGCGCGTTCTGGGATGCGCTGTCGTTGCAACGGCAGCGGCGCGAGGACGAAATGATTCAGGATCTACGATTCGCCATCCGAATGTTCGTACGGGATCCCGCGCTGACGGCGGTTGCCGTCGCGACGCTCGCGCTCGGCATCGGCGCCAACACCGCCGTCTTCAGCTTTGCCAACGCGCTGCTGCTCCGGCCGCTCGGCGGCGTCGCCGAGCCGGACCGGCTGGTACAGATCGGGCGGCAATATCCGGACAGGCCGTATCTCAGTGATTCGTCCTACCCGGACTATCTCGACTATCGCGCGCAGAACTCGGTACTCGACGGCCCGGCCGTCGTGGTTCCGACGGCGTTTCATGTCAGTTCCGGCCGCGGCACTGAGCGTGTCGATGGCGAGCTGGTGTCGGGCAATTACTTCGACGTGCTTGGCGTGACCGCGGCACGCGGGCGGCTGATTACACCAGCCGACGATGAGAACGCGAGCGCGGAGCTGGTCGCGGTGCTGAGCTATCGGCTGTGGCAACGCCGCTTCGGCAGCGACGAGTCGATCGTCGGGACGCGAATCAAGCTCGACGGCCGCGACGTCGTCGTCATCGGTGTGGCCAGCGAGCGGTTCTCGGGAACCAGGATCGGTTCTCCGCGCGATGTCTGGGTTCCATTACTGACGATCCGGCAGACCGCGCCGCAGCTGGCGGAACGGCTCAGCCAGCGCCGGCCGTCATGGCTCGAGATGTTCGCCAGACTGAAGCCGGGCATCACTGTCGAGCAGGCGCGCGCGCAGCTTTCTACGATCGCCGCGCGGTGGTACGCGGAGTTGCCCGCGACGGCCGTGCGGCCTGCCGTCGGAATCGAACGAGGACTGGGCCGCGACGCCGATGTGCGGCGCGAGCTGAAACGCTTTGCCTACCTGCCGTTCGCAGCGGTCGGCATCGTGTTGTTGATCGCCTGCGCGAATGTCGCGGGCTTGCTGCTGGCCAGGGCCTCCGGCCGGCAGCGCGAGATTGCGACGCGCCTCGCGCTCGGCGCCGGGCGGATCCGGATCGTGCGGCAGTTGCTCGCGGAAAGCCTGACGCTGGCGCTGGCCGGCGGGCTGGCAGGACTGGTTGTCGGCCGCTGGCTGACGGACTGGCTTCGCAGCCTGCTGCCGGAACGATACCTGTTTCTGTCGTTTGATCAGGATTTCAGCGGAGACTGGCGCGTCTTTCTCTTCATGCTTGCAATCGCGACAGCGACAGGCATCGTGTTCGGTCTCGTCCCCGCGCTTCAAGGGTCCCGGTCGGCAATTGTGCCGGCGTTGAAGACGTCCGGCATCGGCCGGCACGCAAGGCGAACGGGTGTCCGCGCCGTTCTGGTCGTCACGCAGGTGGCCTTGTCGCTCATCCTGCTTGTCGCCGGCGGCTTGTGTGTCCGAACGATGCGCAACGCGGCGACGATCGATACGGGTTATCAGGTGCAGCAGATCTTGACCGCCCGGATCGACCTCGCCAAGCAGCGTTACAGCGAACCGGCAGGCCGAAGCTTCCAGCAGCGGCTCCTCGAACGGCTGCAGGCCGTGCCCGGAGTCGATGCTGCGGCTTTTGCCGTCACACTGCCACTGAACGACAGCAGGTTCGAGGACGCCGTCTATCGTGAAGGCGATCAGACGCGTTTCCAGTCGTTCCAGAACATCATCTCTCCGCAGTATTTCAGGACGATGAGCATCCCGGTGATCGCCGGGCGCGGATTCTCCGGCGAGGACGACGTCGCGTCGCCTGGCGTGGCGATCGTCAACCAGACGCTCGCGGCGCGCCTGTGGGCGGCCGGGAACCCAGTCGGCAAACGCGTGACGGTCAATCACCGCCTCGTCGACGTGATCGGCGTCGTCCGTGACATCAAAGGCCGCAACCTCTTTGAAGCGCCCGGTCCAATGGTGTACCTGCCGCTTCTGCAGGAGTACCACCCGGGCACCGTCCTTCACGTACGCGCGGCCGTTCCATCGCTGGATCTCGCCGGCATCGTCCGCCGCGAGGTGCAGGCGTTCGACAGCGATCTGCCGGTGTATGCCGTCAAGATGCTCGATGAGCATCTCGCCGCGACCCTCACGCCGCAGCGGCTCACGGCGCACGTCCTCAGCGCGTTCAGCGGGCTCGCCTTGATGCTCGCGGTGATTGGGTTGTACGGGCTCTTGGCGTACACCGTCACCGAACGGCGATCGGAGATTGGTCTGCGTGTGGCGCTCGGTGCTCAACGAGGCGATGTGCTCCGGCTGGTCGTCGTCAGGGGCATGAAGCTCGCCCTTGCCGGCGTTGGCTTCGGAATAGCGGCGGCGATGGGCCTGACGCCATTGATGAAGACCTTGCTGTTCGGCGTGGGTCCCCTGGACATTGCGACGTTCACCGCCGTGCCGGTGTTGCTCCTGGCAGCCGCGTTGATTGCGTGCTACATCCCGGCCCGGCGCGCGGCACGCGCCGATCCGCGGGTTGCGCTCAGGGCGGAGTAAAGCGGGCCTCGGCGATGCGGCGGCGCGACGCCGTGGACTTGCTCGCGGACAGCGGCGTCGACGCGCTCGGACCGACCACCTGGGCCGATCTCGGCTGCGGGGATGGGACGTTCACGCTCGCGCTCGGCGATCTTCTGTCGTCAGACAGCACGATCCACGCCGTGGATCGTGATGCCTCGGCGCTCCGCAGGATCCCTTCCGTGCACAAGGGCGTACGTATCGTCACGCACCGCGGCGATTTCACCAGCGAGACGTGGCCGTTCGGCGACCTCGACGGCATTCTGATGGCCAACTCGCTGCACTATGTCCGCGACCAGGCGGCTTTCATCCGGAGCTGCGCTCGCCATCTGAAACCGCTGCACCGTTTTCTCATCGTCGAATACGACACGACCGCCGCCAACCCGTGGGTGCCGTATCCGGTGAGTCAGATCAGTCTGAGAGATCTATTCGAGCGCGCCGGCTACTCGTCGATTCGTGTCCTGCGGTCGCGGCCATCCGTCTTCCGCCGCGCCCCGCTCTATGCAGCAGCGATCGAAGGGGCGCACGACGGCTCGCCAGAGAGGTTGAATCATGAAACCCGATGACGACATGACGATCGATCACCCCGTCGTATCACACGAGGAATGGCTCGACGCGCGTCGCGCCCTTCTCGAGAAAGAGAAAGCGTTCACGCACCAGAGCAACATTCACTACCACTACCTCGATCTCGTGCCCAAAGGACGGAACGAGGGCGGACGAGGGCCCTACTGGGTCAGACGGCGTGATGAATACGAGTAGCTAGCGCAGCACCGACATCGGATCCACTTTCGACGCGCGGCGTGCGGGCACGAAGGCGGCGGCGAGACCGGTGAGAATCAGCAGACCGGACGCGACGACGTAGACCGAGATGTCGTGCGGCTCGACGCGGAACAGAAACGTCGCGATGAAGCGGGCCAGCAGCCAGCCGGCGGCCAGGCCGATCGCGATGCCGACCGCGACGAAGAGGGTCGCCCGCACCAGCACCATCCGGAGCACCTGACCCTGCTGCGCGCCGAGCGCCATGCGCACGCCGATCTCCTGCGTGCGCTGCTGCACCGTGTAGGCCATCACGCCATAGACGCCAACGGCCGCGATCGTAATCGCCAGCGCGCCGAAGAGCGCCAGGACGATCATGTTGAACTTGCGCTGCACGATCAGCCGGTCGTACATCGCGTCGAACGTCTGCGTGTCTGGAATCACGGCATCGGTCAGGACCGCCTGGACGGCGGCGCGGGCCGCGCTCGAGAGCGCGTCCGGATCGCCCGTCGTCCGCAAGTACATCGTCCCCCCGAAGGCGCGCTCGAAATTGAACGGCGTGTAGACCTCGGGTCGGAGCGGCGCTTCCGGTCCGCCGAGCCGGACGCCGCGCACGATGCCGACGATCGTTCGCTTGCCGTTGGTCTCGACAACCGTGCCGAGGGGATCCTTGTCCTTGAAGAACCGCTCGGCGGCGATGTCGTTGATCACGACGACCGGCTCGGCTCCTTTCGCGCTGTCGGCCTCGGTAATCGCGCGGCCGCGCAGCAGCGGAATCCGGGTCGCGCGGAAGTAGTCGGCCGTGATTGCCTTCTGATCCGGGCTGTCGTCCGGATCCTCGGATTTCGGCCGTCCGGGAATCGTGAAGCTCGTGCGGCTCCACCCGCCGCTGAGCGGCGCCGTGCCGGAGGCCAGTGCCACCGCGTCGACGCCGGGCAGACTGCGCGCGCGATCCAGGACGGCGCGAATCTGCGTGCCCGCGCGCGCCATGTCGGCATCCACCCGGTCACGCGCGTTGAAGTCGACGCGCGGGTACACGCCGACCGTCAGGACGTTCGACGTCTCGATCCCGAGATCGACGCGGACCAGCTTCACGAAGCTGGAGATGAACAGCCCGGCGCCGACCAGCAACACGACCGCCAGCGCCACTTCCGACACCAGCAACAGCGTGCGCGTGCGCTGACGCGCCATGCCGACGGCGCCGGACCGGCCGCCCTCACGGAGCGCGCTCGAGAGGTGAGGCCGTGAGTACTGCAGCGCGGGCAGGACGCCGCAGAGGACGCCGGTCGCGAGCGTCGCGCCAATCGTGGCCATGAGAATCCGGAGATCGATGCCGACGTCCGAGAGTCGCGGGAGACTCGGCGGGAGCGCGGCGCGCATCGCGGCGACGCCCCAGTACGCCGCAAACACGCCCAGCGCGGCACCGGCCGCCGCGAGCACGATACTCTCGACGAGCAGCGCCCGTGCGAGGCGCCATCGCGACGCGCCGAGCGCCGCGCGCACGCCGACTTCGCGCGAGCGCGACATCGCGCGTGCCAGCAGCAGGTTGGCGACGTTCACGCACGCGATGAGGAGCACCAGGGTCACCGAGCCCAGGAGCAGCAGCATCCAGCTTCGAGCCTTCCCGACGATCGACTCGTGAAGCGGCGTGACGCCGACCCAGCGATCGCGGAACCATCGGGGGTATTGCCCTTTCAGCGCCCCGGTGATGCGCGCCATGTCGGCGTACGCCTGCTCGCGCGACACGCCGTCCTTCAGGCGCCCGAGCACCTGCGCGTTGTAGTTGCGCGAGCTGCCGTCCCCGCGTGGATACTCCTGCGCGGTCGGCACGTACGGGACCCAGACCTCGATCGGCTTCAGCCGGCCGATCGGGAATTCGAACCCGGCCGGCATCACGCCGACGATCTCCCACACGCCGTCGTTGGCCTGCTCGGGTGCGCCGGGCCGGCCGACGGTAAATGCTTTCCCGACGATCGCAGGATCGGCGCCGAAGCGCCGGTGCCAGAGTCCGTCGCTGATCAGCGCGACGCGATTGCGGCCGGCGACTTCCCGATCGGCGCCGAACAACTGCCCGCGCTGCGGCGTGACGCGAAGCAGCGGCATCAGGCTCGCCGAGATCATCAGCGCGCGGAGTGACTCCGGCTCGCCGTTGGTCACACTCGTCAGATTCAGCCCCTGGAATGCCGCGAGATCCTCGAAGGAGGTCTGCTGCGCGCGCCAGTCGTAGAAATTCGGCGCGGCGACGTAGCCACCGGTCAAACCCTTTCCAGTCGGGTTCGTCTCGTCCACGATCATCAACCGATCGGCGCGGTGAAACGGCAGGCCGCGCAGCGCGATCGCGTCGACGACCGAGTAGATGGCGGTGGTGGCGCCGATGCCGAGCGTCAGCACGACGAGCGCGACCGCCGTGAATGCCGGTGTCGCGCGTAAGGATCGGAGCGCGAATTTCAGATCCTGCAGCATGGCGGTTTGGACGAGGAAAAAGATGGCAGGGTTGGGTCAGGTGACGCCGAGTTCACCCCTGGTTTTTCGAGACCCACGCGATGTTCTTCTTCGTCTCTTCGATACATGCCTCAGGGCTCGCGTGCGGGGTCTCGAAGACGAACCATCCTTCGAAGCCGGATTTTCTGATCGCCGGCCACGCTTTCGACCAGTCGACGAGGCCGGGCTCCTCCATCAACGGATTGCGATTGTTCTTGAGGTGCATCTGCACGATGGAAGCCCCGAGCACCTCGATCCCTTTGATGCCTTCGCCGTTGTGCACCATACTCTCCGTGCCGGTGGCGTCCCAGTACGCGCGGACGGCGGGATGATTCACGAGACCCAGCAGCTTCACGTACTCGTCGGTCGTGAGCGACAGTTCGAGGCCGAGCACGATACCGGCATCCTCGGCCACCGGCGCGAGCGTCTTCAGTAGCTGCACCACCGGCCCATACGACGATTCGTCATCCATCTTCGGACAGGTTTCGCGGAATCCCGGCACGAGCACGACGTTGGCGCCGAGAATCTCACCGGCATGGATGGTCTTCCGCAGCGACGCCTCGCACGGGATGGGCTCGAGCAGCGTCCCACCGGCGGGAAGACTGCCGCCCATCGAGATCGTCCTGATGTTCCAGCGATGAGACTCGCGCTTGTAGGCGAGCACCGTGTCCCGATCCCACAGATTCGACCGCGTCGTCTGCACTTCGATCCCCGACAGACCCGGAATTTTCGAGGCCAGTTCGTAGACGCCGGGCGACGACGTGCGGAGCATGTTGCCTTCGCGGTGACCGATCTTGATCGGCGACGCTGCGGCCCAGGCCGCGATCGTGCGAGAAGACACGCCGGCCGAGGCCACCACGCCGGCCGTCAGGGATGAACGAATGAATTCGCGACGATTCATGCGCGTTGCACTCCTCGAGTCTCATTCCACCCAGATCAGAATCTGCTGATTGCCGGGATCCCGGTAGTCGACGATGATCCCCGGGCCAAAGCGGGCGACATCTTCGACAGTCAGACGATATCGCTCCGGCGCCACGCCCAGGTGAGACAGCACGTTCAGCGAACTGAACCGCATCAGCCACAGCGGCACGTCCGACCGCATGACTTGTTCTTCGGCTCCCGTCCACGTCATCACGTGCAGCGTCTGCGCCCGAAGTCCCTGCGGATGTGAGACGCGCTGAATCCTGATGTCGCCTGCTTTGATGTCGACGATCTCGAGCATCGGCGGCCGGCCGGCGAAGCGCGTGCGAATCACCTCCATGTCCTTCTTGGCCTCGACCTCGGTCGCGCTGCGCGTCTCGAGATGCCGGAAGAAGAAATACGCGCCCGTCCCGGCCAGCGCCGAAATCCCGAGGATGACGAGCGCCGCGCCGCCGATGGTGACTTTGACCCAGGTGCGCATGGCCGCGAGCTGCTGGAGCCGCCTCCGAAATGCCGTAGATCTGCCGCCGTCCGCCGCGGGCTCGGAGCAGCCAACCCCGGTGGTTCACTACTTAAGCACTCAGTACGGTGCCGGGCAAGTTGGCAACGGCTGTGCTACCCGTCAGGGCCACTGACTGGAGGAGTGCGATGGACCTCAATGCGTTCATGCAGAGTGCGACGGCAACGCTCGTCGCTGTCGCCTGGAAGGCCGCCGGGGCGCTCGTGCTCTGGCTCGTGGGCCGGTGGCTGATTGCGCTCGCCTCCCGGCTGGTTGGCCGTGCGCTCGAGCGGCAGCGGTTCGACGTTACGCTCACGAAATATCTCCAGACCGGCCTCACGGTCGTCCTGAACGTCGCGCTGATCGTCGCGATTCTCGGATTCTTCGGCGTCGAGACGACGACGTTCGCGGCGTTGATTGCGGCCGGCGGCGTCGCGATCGGCGTCGCCTGGGGCGGGCTGCTCGCCAATTTTGCGGCCGGCGCGTTCCTGGTCTTTCTCCGTCCGTTCAAGGTCGGCGACGTCGTGACGGCCGCCGGCGTCACCGGGACCGTCAGCGCCATTGGCCTGTTTGGCACGACGATCAACACGCCCGACAACGTGCTCACGATCACCGGCAACAACAAGATCTTTTCGGACACGATCCAGAATTTTTCGGCGAACCCCTTCCGTCGCGTCGATCTGACGGCGACCATCAGCAACGATGTCGATCATCGGCACGCGATTCGCCTGCTCAGGGAGCGGCTCGGCAGCATCCCGAACGTCATCGCGAATCCTGCGCCCGACGTGGATGTGCTGCAGTTCACGCCTGCGGGTCCGCTGCTGTGTGTGCGGCCGTACTGCAGCAACGAGCACTACTGGCAGGTGTACTTCGACACGAACCGGCTGATCCGCGAGACGTTCGGCGAGGCGGGCTTTCCGGCGCCGATGCCGTCGTACGCCGTCAGCGGCGGGTTGGCGGTTCCGCCGGCGTAAGGCTACTTCTCGACGAAGCGGTAGCTGCCGTGCGAGTCGTAGTCGATGCCGTGTTTCTTCTTGAGCTCCTGAATGTACCGGAGCTGCGCTTTCGTATGTGGACTCGGGACGTTGCCGGTCTCGCCAATCTGCTCGTTCGTGTGCAGCAGGATCTCTTCGAGACAGTTGCTGAGGCTCAGGCGTTTGTAGGCAGCCAGATCGGCGAGTAGCGCCGCCAACCGTTTCTCGAGACGCACCGGCACGTCGACGCGCTGGATCTCAATCGGCTCGCCCACCGTGTAGATGTAGTGCCCGAACCCGAGCCGGTAGCCGTGCAGGTCACGGGCGAGATAATCGCGCAGGCCATATGCTCGGTCGCCGGGCTCCTCGATGATCTCCACGCCGTTCGCCCGCTGCGCGTCGCAGAGCTCGTCGGCATTCGAGACCAGAAAGTAGACGGAGATGCCGTCTGGGTTCGGCGTCCCCTGCTGGAGAAACACCTGGACCTCGCCAAGATTCACGCCCGCCATCGTGGCTGGCCCGCTCTCCGGCCAGGTGAATCCGAGCGTGAATCCCAGCCGCTTCGTATAGAAGTCCACCGCGGCCGGCACGTCCTTCACCGGCAAGCCTGGCTGCACGCGTTCGCAATCGACTTTCGGAAAGGGTTTCGCCATGTTGGTGACCTTCTCTACTGTGACCTAGGACCTCGGGTTTCGTGCCCATCTCGACTGTAGGTCAGTTTCGACATCGAAACCCGAGGTCTTCCCCGGTGTAGGATCAGCCCGTGATTGGCGAGACGATTTCCCACTACCGGGTCATCTCCGAGATCGGCACCGGCGGGATGGGCGTCGTCTACAAAGCCGAGGACCTGCGGCTCGGCCGCTTCGTCGCGCTGAAGTTCCTGCCGCCACAGCTCATGCGCGACCAGGACGCGAGGCAGCGGCTGATCGCTGAAGCACGAGCGGCCTCCATCCTCGATCACGCCAACGTCTGCACGATCTACGACGTCGAGGAACTGCCCGACGGACGCGCGTTCATCGCGATGGCGTACCTCGACGGCGAGACGCTGAAGACGCGGCTCGATCGCGGCCCGCTGCCGCCGGCTGACGCCGCCAGGCTCGCACTCCAGGTGGCCCACGGCCTGGCTCGCGCCCATCAGGCCGGCATCGCCCATCGTGACGTGAAGCCGGCGAACATCATGATCACGGGCGACGGCGAAGCGCGGCTGCTCGATTTCGGCATCGCGAAGTTTGCCGGCGGCGGCGATCTCACGCGCACCGGCACGACCGTCGGCACGATCGCGTACATGGCGCCCGAGCACGTCCGCGGCAGCGCCGGCGACGCGCGCAGCGACGTCTGGGCGCTCGGCGTCGTGCTGTACGAAATGCTCGCGGGCAAGCGGCCGTTCACCGGCGCCGACGACTACGAGCTGCTCCAGGCGATCGTCGACAAACCGGTCCCGGCGCTTCCGCCATCCGTGCTCTCCGGACACGACGAACTGGCGCGCATTGTCTCGCGGTCGCTCGAACGCGACCCGCAGCGACGGTACGCAAACGCGGGCGAGATGGCGCACGCCCTCGAGCAATTCCTACAGCCGTCAGCCACGACGGCGGTCACTGCCGTTCCGGAGGACCGCACCGCCAGGTCCCGCGTCGCAATCCTCGCCGGAGTCCTCGTGCTGGCCGTCGTGAGCATCGCCGGTTTATGGGCCTGGCGCTCGGGCGCCGCGGCGCGCACCGCGCGGAATGTCATGTTGCCTGAAGCGCTTCGACTCGCCGATCTCGATCGGCATGGTGAAGCCTTTGTCCTGGCTACGGATGCCGAGCGCGCCATTCCGGGAGATCCTGTGCTCGCCAGTCTGTGGCCGCGCATCTGCAGGACGACGAACATCTCGACGTCGCCGGAGGGCGCCGACGTGTCCTTCGCGCTGATAGGCGGCGACGACACCTGGCATCCGGTTGGACGTACTCCCCTCGAAAACGTGCGCATGCCGCGCGGCGCGTACAGGTGGCGGTTTACCAAGGCTGGATTCGAGCCGCGCGAAGTCGTACGTGCAACCGCGATCGTCTTTCTTCCTGGCCTCGATCAAGGTCTGACGTTGTCCGCGCCGGGGACGATTCCCCCGGAAATGGTGATGGTGCCCGTTCCACCCGCGGGCGTGCGCCTCAACATCACTGGCTTCAACTTCAACATCCCGGTGCCGACTCCGGATTTCCTGATCGATCGGACGGAGGTCACCAACACCGAGTTCAAGGCCTTCGTCGATGCCGACGGGTATGCGAAACGCGAGTACTGGACCGAACCGTTCGTTCGCAACGGCCAGCCGCTTGACTGGTCAGCCGCGATGGCGCTCTTCCGCGACCGGACCGGACGTCCCGGACCCGCGACCTGGCAGGGCGGCGCGCCGCCGACGGGACAGGATCAGTTCCCTGTCACCGGCGTGAGCTGGTACGAAGCCGCTGCCTACGCGGCCTTTCGAGGCAAACGACTGCCGACGATCTATCACTGGTCTCACGCCGCAAGTCCGGAACTGGGTGATGCCGTGACCCGCACGAGCAATTACGGCAAAACGGGACCGCGCCCCGCGGCGGCCCCTCGCGGGCTCGGACCGTACGGCACCGTCGACATGGCGGGCAACGTGAAGGAGTGGGCGTGGAACGACAACGGCCACGGCGCGCGCTACCTTCTCGGCGGCGCGTGGAACGAACCGGACTACGCGTTCCTGTACTCCGATTCACGATCGCCGTTCGATCGGTCGGAGACGAACGGCTTTCGCTGCATGAAAGATGCGGGACGGCCGGCGGCGGCCACGCTCTACGCCGCCATCGCACCGCCGTCGCGCAATTACGCCAATGAGAAGCCGGTGGCCGACCCGGTTTATCGGATCTACGCGGAACAGTACGCCTACGATCGAACGCCGCTCGACCCCCGTCTCGAGAAAACAGACGATTCGTCGGCGCAGTGGCGCCGGGAGATCGTGTCGATTGCACCGGCCTATGGCGGCGAGCGGCTGCCGATCAACCTCTACCTTCCGAAGAACGTCAAACCGCCTTTCCAGACGGTGCTGTATTTCCCCGGATCGGGCGCGATCCGGGCGGCCAGCAGCGCGACGCTGTCGCCGGAGGTGCAAGGGTTCGACTTCGTCCTCATGAGCGGCCGTGCCGTCGCGTATCCGATCTACAAGTACACGTACGAGCGCAGCGATCCCTCAGTGACGTCGTCGTGGCCGACGCCCACGCGCGCCTACACCACATGGATCCAGCAGGTGGTCACTGACGCCCGTCGAACACTTGACTATCTGGAGACACGATCCGATCTGAAGGTCAAAGACGCCGCGTACTACGGAGTCTCGTGGGGCGCGCGGATGTCGCCGATCACGATCGCGCTCGACCCGCGGATCCGAGTTGGCGTGCTGCTCATGGGCGGCCTCGGCAGCAGCACGCCGGCACCTGAGGCGGATCCGTACCATTTCGTTCCTCGAGTGCGGGTGCCGATCCTGATGGTGAACGGCGACGAGGACTTCATCTTTCCGCTCGAGACGACGCAGCGTCCGATGTTCGAGTTGCTCGGTACGGCGTCGGCCGACAAGAAGCACGTGCTCTATCCGGGCGGGCACGAGATCGTCGCAACCAAGCGCAGCCAGATCGTCCAGGAAGTCGTCGCGTGGCTCGACAAGTACCTCGGACGAGTGCAGTAGGATCAGCCCGTGATCGGCGAGACGATTTCCCACTACCGGGTCATCTCCGAGATCGGGGCCGGCGGGATGGGGGTCGTCTACAAAGCCGAGGACCTGCGGCTCGGGCGCTTCGTCGCGCTGAAGTTCCTGCCGCCGCAACTCATGCGCGACGACGACGCCAGGCGCCGGCTGTTCGCGGAAGCGCGGGCGGCCTCTACGCTCGACCACGCCAACGTCTGCACGATCCACGACGTCGAGGAACTGCCCGACGGACGCGCGTTCATCGTCATGGCGTTCCTCGACGGCGAAACGCTGAAGACGCGACTCGATCGCGGCCCGCTGTCACCCGCTGACGCCGCCCGGCTCGCGCTGCACGTAGCACACGGCCTCGCGCGCGCGCATCAGGCCGGCATCGCCCATCGCGATGTGAAGCCGGCCAACATCATGATCACCGGCGATGGCCAGGCCCGGCTTCTCGACTTCGGCATCGCGAAGTTTGCCGGCGGCGGCGACCTCACGCGCACCGGCACGACCGTCGGCACGATCGCCTACATGGCGCCCGAGCACGTGCGCGGCGGCGTTGGCGATGCGCGCGGCGACGTGTGGGCGCTCGGCGTCGTGTTGTACGAAATGCTCGCGGGCAAGCGGCCGTTCACCGGCGCCGACGACTACGAGGTGCTCCAGGCGATCATCGACAAGCCGGTGCCGCCGCTTCCGCCATCCTCGCTCTCGGGGCATGACGAACTGGCGCGCATTGTCTCGCGGGCGCTCGATCGCGACCCACAGCGACGGTACGCGAACGCCGGCGAGATGGCGCACGCCCTCGAGCAATTCCTGCAGCCGTCAGCCACGACGGCGGCCACTGCTGTTCCGGAGGCCCGCACCGCCAGGTCCCGCGCCGCAATCCTCGTCGCGATCCTCGTATTCGTCGCCGTGAGCGTCGCCGGTTTATGGGCGTGGCGCTCGGGCGCCACGGCGCGCACCGCGCGAAATGTGACGTTGCCGGAAGCGCTGCGGCTCGCTGACCTCGACCGGTACGGCGAAGCCTTCGTGCTGGCCGCCGACGCCGAGCGCGCCATTCCCACCGATGTCGTGCTCGCCAGCCTGTGGCCTCGCATCTCCCGGACGCCGAACATCATCACATCCCCAGCAGGTGCCGACGTGTCCTACGCCCTGATTGGAAGTGACAACACGTGGCATCCGGTTGGACGCACGCCGCTCGAGAATGTGCGCGTCCCGCGTGGAGTGTTCCGATGGCGGTTCGGCAAGCCTGGATTCGAGACGCGCGAGGTCGTACGTGCAACGACCACCACTGAAGCCGTCTTTCTTCCTGGCCTGGATCAAGGTCTGACATTGACCACGCCCGGGACGATTCCCGCTGAAATGGTGCTGGTGCCCGTTCCACCCGCCGGCCTGCGACTCATGATCACTGGCTTCGACTTCAACATTGCGGTGTCCACTCCGGAGTTCCTGATCGATCGCGCCGAGGTGACCAACAGCGAGTTCAGGGCCTTCGTCGACGCCGGCGGTTACTCGAAGCGCGAGTTTTGGACCGTGCCGTTCGTCCGCGACGGCCAGCCGATCGAGTGGGCGGCCGCAATGAACCTCTTCCACGACCGGACCGGGCGGCCCGGGCCGGCAACCTGGGAAGGCGGCGCGCCGCCGGAGGGGCATGATCAGTACCCGGTGAACGGCGTCAGCTGGTACGAAGCGGCCGCCTACGCGGCGTTTCGAGGCAAGCGGCTGCCGACGATCTATCACTGGTCGCATGCCGCGGGTCCCGAGCTCGGTGACGCGGTGACCCGCACGAGCAATTTCGAAAAAACGGGACCGCGCCCCGCGGCGGCCCCTCGCGGGCTCGGACCCTACGGCACCGTCGACATGGCGGGCAACGTGAAGGAGTGGGTGTGGAACGACAACGGCCATGGCGCGCGCTACGTTCTCGGCGGCGCGTGGAACGACCCGGACTACGCGTTCCTCTACTCCGATTTCCGACCGCCGTTCGATCGCTCCGACACCAACGGCTTCCGCTGCATGAAAGATGCGGGACAGCCGGCGGCGGCCAAGCTCTCCGCCGCCATCGCGCCGCCGTCGCGCAACTACGCCACCGAGACGCCGGTGGCCGACGCGATCTATCGCATCTACGCCGAACAGTACGCCTACGATCGCACGCCGCTCGACCCGCGTCTCGAAAAAACAGACGACTCGTCGGCTCAGTGGCGCCGTGAGATCGTGTCGATCGCGCCGGCGTACGGCGGCGAGCGGCTGCCCATCAATCTATTCCTGCCGAAGAACGTCAAACCGCCGTTCCAGACCGTGCTCTTTTTCCCGGGATCGGGCACGATCCGGACCGCCAGCAGCGCGACGTTGTTGGACCTGAACGCGATCGACTTCGTCATCATGAGCGGTCGCGCCGTCGCGTATCCGATCTACAAGTACACGTACGAGCGCAGCGATCCCTCATGGACGTCGTCATGGCCCACGCCCACGCGCGCTTACACCACCTGGGTCCAGCAGATCGTCACCGATGCCCGCCGGACGCTCGACTATCTGGAGACACGATCCGATCTCGCCGGCAAACAGGTGGCCTACGTCGGTGAATCTTGGGGCGCCCGGATGGCGCCGATCTCGATCGCCATCGACTCGCGTATTCGCGTCGGCGTGCTGCTCATGGGCGGCCTCGCCAGCGGCGCGCCGGCACCCGAGGCGGACCCGTTCAACTTCCTACCGCGCGTAAAGGTGCCGATTCTAATGGTGAACGGCGACGAGGACTTCATCTTCCCGCCAGAGACGCTGCAGCGTCCGTTCTTCGAAGGCCTGGGCACACCGATTGCCGACAAGAAGCACGTGCTCTATCCAGGCGGTCACGAGATCGTGGCGACCAAGCGCAGCCAGATCATCCAGGAAGTCGTCGCATGGCTCGACAAGTACCTCGGACGCGTGCAGTAAGAACTCGCCGCCCGCCGACGTCACTACCTTCGGAGATCGAAGAGTACCGCGATGCGCGCTGGTGGCGTGAAGCGACGCGGCAGGTCACGACGCCCTTCGACGCCGAGCAGTTCGTCTCGCAGGTCGGGTTCGCCGCGTGTCTTACCGATTCAAGGCGACCGGGGCCGTCGCTCTACGTCGCCGTCTGCGGCCGTCGCGACGCGGTGATGCCGCGTCACGTGCAGAAGGATCCCGAAGCGTCGCTGACGTGGAATCTCAAGGACGAGCTGCTCCGCCGCGGGAAGATCTACTACGCGAAACTCGCGGGCGGCAAGACCACCTTCATCGCGCCGCGCATGGTTCCCTACTTTCAGGCGCTCTGGGGCGTTCGCCGCGAGGAGGAAACGCGTCGCTTCAGCAAGCAGGCGCGCGCGATTCTCAAGGTCCTCCGCCGCGAATGGGAGATGGGCACCGCGGATCTGCGCGCCGAGTCGGGCGTCACGGATCGCGCGGTCTTCATGCGCGCGCTCGACGAGCTCCAGGCCGCCATGCTCGTCATCCCCACCGACGTCGTCTATCAGCCATTCACGTACATCTGGTCCCTCGGCATCGGCCGGTTCCCGGACGCCCTGCGCCGGCGCGTCAGCCGTGACGACGCGCTTCGCGAAATCGCCCGATGTTTTCTGATCGGCGCGGGACAGACGTACCCCGGTGAGCTGGCGCGCGTAACCGGCCTCTCACGGCGCGACGCCGGACGCGGCAACCGCGCGCTCGTCGCCGAAGGCTTTGCCACGATGCTCGGTCCAGGGTCGTACCGGCTAAAAGACCTCGGGAGTCATTTCTTGAAGCGTTCTTCCGCAGAAATGACTCTCGAGGTCCTAGGGGTCAGACCGGGGTCAGACCCCGAACCCCAGGGGTCTGACCCCGGTCTGACCCCTAGGGCGTAGAATGTCCGCATCCCGATGAACAAACGCGAGTTCCTGCGCACGACGGCGAGCGCCGGCCTCGGCATCCTGCTGGGCGAGGACGTCTGGGCGCGATTTGCCGATCTGCCCGTCGATCGCCTCGCCGAAGACGAGGCGTTCTGGACGGCCATTCGCGCCAAATACCGGCTGAAGCCCGACTACATCAATCTCGAAAGCGGCTACTACAGCATCCAGGCGACGCCGGTGCTGGAAGCGTTCATCGCGAAAGTTCGCGAGATCAACTATCAAGGCTCCTACTACCTGCGGACGATTCAGGTGCCGGACAAGGCGGCGGTGCGCGACAGTCTCGCGGCTCTGGCCGGCTGCTCACCCGCAGAGCTCTGCATCACGCGAAATACGACGGAGTCGATCGACACGGTCGTGTCTGGATACGACTGGAAGCCCGGCGACGAAACGATCATGGCCGAGCAGGACTACGGCCACATGCTCGCCCAGTTCCGGCTCATGGCCCGCCGCCACGGCATCATCAACAAGGTCGTCAGCGTGCCGGTGGATCCGAAGAGCGACGATGAGATCGTGCGGCTCTACGAGGGCGCGATCACGCCGCGGACGCGACTGCTGATGATTTCGCACATGGTGAACATCACCGGGCAGATCCTGCCGGTCCGCAAGGTCGCCGACATGGCCCGCGCGCGAAACGTGGACGTGCTCGTCGACGGCGCGCACGCGTTCGCCCACTTCGACTACAAGATCTCGGACCTGGGCTGCGACTATTACGCCGCTTCGCTTCACAAATGGCTCGGCTGCCCGCTCGGCACGGGGATCCTCTACGTCCGCCGCGAGAAGATCCCGGCGCTGTGGCCGATCTACGGCGACTACCGGATGACGAACGACGCCGACATCATGAAGCTGAACCACACCGGCACGCATCCGGTGCACACGGACCTGGCGATCAAAGACGCGATCGCGTTCCACGAGATGATCGGGATCCGACGCAAGGAAGCGCGGCTCCGCTACCTCCAGAACTACTGGACGAGCAAGGTTCGGACGCTGCCCAACGTGATCATGTACACGCCGACCGATCCCGCGCGCTCGTGCGCCATCGCGAACGTGGGGATCAAGGGGATCACGCCGGCGGATTTCTCGAAGACGCTCCTCGAGAAATACCGGATCTGGACGAATCCGGTCGACAACGATGGGGCCGGCGTGCACGGTGTGCGCGTCACGCCGCATGTCTTCATCCTGCCGAAAGAGCTGGACACGCTCGTCAAGGCGATCTCGGAGATCGCGAGAGCCGCGTAGATCGTTCGCGTAGAATACGCGGACCTTGCCCCTGACGCCCGGCACCCGCCTCGGCCACTACGAAATCGTCGCTGCGATCGGCGAAGGCGGCATGGGCGAGGTGTACCGCGCGCGCGACCCGCGCCTCGATCGCGAGGTCGCCGTCAAAGTACTCTCCGCGAGCCTCGCCGAGGACCGCAACGCGCTCGCGCGGTTCGAGCGCGAGGCGATGAGCGTCGCCAAGCTCTCTCACCCCAACATCCTGTCGATCTTCGAATTCGCGCACGACGCCGGCACCGCGTTCGTCGTCATGGAGCTCGTCGAGGGCGAGACGCTCCGCGCCCGCCTGACTCGTGGACCGCTGCCGGCGCGGCGCGCCGTCACCTACGCGCTGCAGATTGCGAAAGGGATCGCGGCCGCGCACGCGCGCGGCATCACCCATCGCGACCTGAAGCCCGAAAACGTGATGATTACGCGCGACGATCACGTCAAGATTCTCGACTTCGGGCTCGCGAAGCCGGTCGAGACGGGCGACGTCGACTTGACGCGCGCGGGCGGCGTCACGACGAGCGCCGGCATGATTCTCGGCACGTTCGGATACATGGCGCCGGAGCAGGTGCGCGGTCTCGCAGTCGACCACCGCGCCGACATGTTCGCGTTCGGTGCGATGCTGTACGAAATGCTCAGCGGCGCGCGCGCGTTTAGCGGCGACACCGCGGCCGACAGTATGTCGGCGATCCTCACGAAAGATCCGCCCGAGCTCGACGTGGCGCGCCTCTCGATCCCACCCGGTCTCGATCGCATCGTGCGGCGATGTCTCGAAAAGGCACCAGAGCTTCGATTTCAGTCGGCGAACGATCTGGCGTTCGCGCTCGAGACGTTCTCGACCATGTCGACATCGTCATCGGCAACGCCGGCTGCCGCGGACCTGCCCTTGCCGCCCGCACGCCGGCAGCACGTCTCCTGGCTGCCGTGGACGATCGCGGCACTCGCGGTTGTCGCGGCGGTGGTGTCGTGGTGGCCGCGAAGCGGCCGTGCGCAGGCGGAGGCGCGCTGGGATCAGTTCACGCGCATCACGGAAGCGACAGGCGAGGAGACATCACCGAGCCTGTCGCCGGACGGCACGACGGTTGTGTACGCCGCCCGCGCAGCCAGCGGCTGGGACATCTACTCTCAGCGTGTCGGCGGACACAACGCCACGGCGATTGTGAACGACCCGCAGCACGACGAGGGCGGGCCGGCGTTCTCGCCTGACGGCACACAGATCGCCTTTCACCGTTCGGAAGCCGTCGGCGGCATCTTCATCGCCGGCGCCACGGGCGAGTCGGTCCGGCGGGTGACCGAGTTCGGATTCGATCCGGCGTGGTCCCCGGACGGAAAACAGATCGCATTCGCGACCGAGGAGATCGGCGATCCGGCGTCACGCCTGGGCGAGAGCGCCCTGTTCGTGGTCGACACCGCCGGCGGCGCGCCCCGAAAGGCCGTCGACGGCGACGGCGTGCAGCCGTCGTGGTCGCCGTCGGGACGCCGCATCGTGTACTGGAGCAACCGCGGAGGGCAGCGCGACCTCTTTACAGTCGCGGCCACGGGCGGCCCTGCCACTCCGCTAACGAACGACAAGGCAATCGACTGGTGCCCGGTGTGGTCACCGGACGGCAGGTTCGTCTACTTCGCGAGCGATCGTGGCACCGCGATGAACATCTGGCGGATTGCCGTTGACGAGTCGAATGGACAGCCGACGGGCGAGCCTGAGCCCGTAACGGCTGGGGTCCAGGCGTCGGCGGTCCTGCCGCGGTTGTCGAAGGACGGATCGCGGCTGGCGTTCAAATCGCGCGTCGGGTCGGTCAATCCAGTGGCGATTCCCTTCGACCCGGTCACGCTTCACGCGGGCACGCCCGTCCTCCTCGACACGCAGAACAACGTTCGCGTTCCGAGTGGGGTATCCCCGGACGGCACGCAGATCGCGTACTTCGCGATCGGCGAGCATCAGGAGGACCTTTTCATCGGATCGAAAGACGGGCGGATGCGGCGCATTACCGATGATGCCGCGCGGGATCGCGCGCCGGTGTTCACGCCGGACGGGCGGTCGCTCATGTTCTACTCGAACCGGGACGGCAAGTGGGGCCCGTGGATCATCGGCGTCGACGGCGGCGGCTTGCGTAAAGTGCTCGATCCTCCGTCGGGCGCCGTGTATGCCTACGTCTCTCCGAAAGGCGACGCGATCGTCTTCGTCAGCGATTCAGGTCGGGACGCGTTCATGGCAGCGATCGATCACAGCCCCGCGACCGTAACCCAACTCCCGGGAACGACGGTCGACGGGAAGTTTTTCACGGCAACCGACTGGTCGCCAGACGCCACGAAGCTCGCCGGCGTCTTCGCTGCCGAGAGCGGACGACCAGCTGGTGTCGGCGTCTACGATCTGAAGGCAAAGTCGGTCGCGTTGCTCTCCTCTGACGAGTCGTCTGCGGCGAAGTGGTTGGGCGACGGCCGCCGGATCGTGTATTTCGCGAAGAACGGCCGGGAGCTCCTGGTGATCGACAGCGTCACCCGCCAGCGGACGGTGGTCGACGTGCGGCTTCCCGCACCGTCCATCAGCGACACGTTCGCGATCAGCCCGGACAGCCGGACGATCTATTACGGCGCCGAGCGCGCCGAAGCGGACATCTGGATCGTCGAGCGGAAGTGACCGCCGATCAGCGAATGTCTCGAAGCTTGTCCGCGACATCCACCCAGCCGAGCGCGAGCGCGCGCTCGAGCGGTGTCTTACCCTCGCGGTTCCGCGCATAGAAGTCCGTGCCGGAATCTTTCAAGAGCCGAATCATCTCGTCCAGCCGCTCCATCTCAGGATGGAGATAGAAGGCCAGAGGCGTGCCTCCCTCGTCGCGCGCGTTCGCGAGTGCCGGATTCTCGCGCAATAGCGCGGCGGCGCGCTCGACGCCATCGCAGCGGACGGCGTCGACGATCGTGGCAATTTGCAGCAGGTACGCCACCACATCGCGCTGGTGGTTGTGGAACGCCCAGCCGATCGGCGTCGATCGGAATGGCTCGTCGCGCATCTGCGGATCCGCGCCGAGCGAGATCAGGAACTTCACCATCTCGAGGCCGCCCCATCCGGCGGCGTTGTGCAGCACGGCTCGATCGAGACCGGTGCCGGGCACCATCCCGTTGATGTCCACGCCGAGTTCGACGATCAGACGCACGCCGTCGAACTGCTTCGCGTCCACCGCGCGGTGCAACAGCTCGACCCGGCCGAAGTGGCCCAGCCGATCGAGCAGCGACGGATCGTTCACCAGCCGCTCGCGCACCTCATCGCGGCGCCCGCTGATGCACCCGAGCGCAAATATTTCCAATGGGTCCAGATCGATCTTCTTTGCGCCGTGGGCCAGCAGGTACTCGCCGATCGCTGCATGACCGGCGCGCACTGTTTCCTGGTAGGGCGTCCGGCCGTTGCGAAGGCCCGGAATGGTGACGTCGACGCCATGCTCGACCAACAGCTGCACGCGCCCGGGGAAACCGTGCTCCGCCGCGGCGCACAGCTCGCCGACGAGCAGCGCATCAGGCGTGAGCCTCCGATCGTTGAGACGCGACAGCCAGGGGCCGCCCTTGTCCTGCCCGAGACCGTACTCGAACAGGATGCGCAGGTGGTCGTCGTTCTCCTGAAAGTGCCGGTTGTACAGCGTCTGGGAGTCATTCGGATCCGCGCCAGCCTCGAGCAGCAGCCGCGCGAGCGCGTCACACGCCGGATGCGGCGGCTGATTCTCCCAATCTTCCCCACGCCCGAAGGCGCCCGTGAGTGCGGTGAAGGCGTAGCTGCCTTCGAGCAGAAATCCGGAATCGGGATCCGCGCCGCGCGAGACGAGCAGCCGGGCGGTCTCCAGCGTCGAGTGGTTCGGATCCACGATCTCCATGCGCGAATAACAGGCATAGAGCAGCAGCGGCCAGCGCAACGGGCCGCCGGTCGCATTCACCAGATCGGGATTCGCGTCAACCATCGCGCGCACGGCGGCGACATCGCCGACGGCCGTTGCGGTGTACACATCGGCGTGTGCGAGTTCACGGTTGTCGGCGAGCATCCGGCGCGCTCTGGCCACGTTCGACGGATGCCATCCTGAATACGTCAGACACGCCAGACGGATGAACACATAGACGGGCGAAGCGGCGGCTGGAACCGGCGGCGGACTCCAGACGAACGGCGCGATGGCGGCGAGATGCTGTTTGAGCTTCGCCCAGCTCGGAAATCCATACGAGCGCGCGATGACGACCTGCGCGTCGGCCAGTCGAAAAGCGCCGACGGCCCCGGCCGCGCGCGGATGGAACTCGCGGACCTGGGCAAGCGCATCGGCATCGCCCGCGCGCACCGCGTGATGCAATCGTTTGGCCTGTTTCCGGAGGTGATCGAGCGACGGGTCGTTTGGCAGCGGACGCATTGGCATAGCGACCTCCTCGCCCGCTCATCGCGGGCTGGTGGCCTGTGGTCCGCAGCATCAGGCGAGGAAGCGCTTGCCTGTGTCAGGTGTGATCGTCGGGCGGGCTTGGCCCTTTCCGCGGACTGGATGCGCCCCGGCGCGCGGTTCCATTATAAAAGGTCCTTCATCGAGGAGAAGATCGACGGCACCCTGAACGGCACGCCGTTCACGACGCTGTCGTGGACCGGCTTCAACACGGCGACGCACCAGCGCACGATCATTCAGCCGACGACGGCCGACGCCATGATTGCGACGAGTTGCCTGAGCTTCGGTTCGGTGCCGGAGTGGAAGGCGGTCGAGATCAAGTACACGCGCTGGCCGAAGTAGCCGCGGCTCGCGTCAGCGCCGTTCGCCGGAGGCCGGCGTCGCCTTGAGAAGGCCGACAAACCGGGGATTGCCGGCCAGCGGCGCAAAGACCGGGTCGATCTTCAGCCATCCTGGCGTGATTCGCGCCGGCACCGACACGATCTGTTCGATGAGATCTAGCGCGCGATCGTACTTGCCGCACTGGATGTTGATCCTCGCGACCTGGTACCGGTAATAGGGGCCGTTGGCGGCATCGACCGAGGCCCCGCGCACCGCCAATGAACGCTCGCCGGCGGGCACAGCCTCGTCGCAGTGGCCGGCAAGCGCCAGGGCCCGTCCGAACAGCTCCTGTTGCTGCGGATCGTCGGGAAATCGCTTAGCGCTTTTCCCGTATTCGTCGGCGCTGATGGCGGCATACTCGCGCGCGCGAGCCGGATTCCGCAGCAATGCGTGCGTGGCGCCCACCTTCAACGCCCACATCCCGCGGTCGTTCCCGAAATCCTCGGCCTTCAGCTCGACGACCTTCGCCCGAAGATCGTCCGGGAGGACCCACATCATTTCCTCGAATGTGGCGAAGCGGACGATGAGGGCCTTTTCGTCCACACGAGCGAGCGCTGTTCTGATGACCGATCGCGCCCCGTCGAGATCGCCGCGCGACAGGAACACCGCCGCTTTCCCCTGGATGTTGCCGACATTCGTCGGCGAAAGCGCCAGCGCTCGATCGAAAGCGGCCGTCGCCTCGTCGTACCGGTGCAGATCGTGCGTGATGAGCGCCAGCGCCCGGAGCGCGGCCACCGACCGGGGATTGATGCGCGCCGCGTGCTGCAGATGCGCGAGCGCGGACTCAAACAGTCCACGCTGCCGCTCGATCCGTGCGGACGCGGTCAGGAGATCGGCGTTGTTCGGCGTGCTCTGGAGTCCAAGCGTCAACTGTTCCAGCGCCTTGTCCAGATCCCGGGCCTCGATCCGGAAATAATCCGACATCGCGAGACGCGCCTCGGGCGCGGCGGCGTCCAGAGCCAGCGCCCGTTCGGCTGCCCGGCGGCAGAGTTCGCCGCCTTCGGACGTCGGCGCGACGTTGAAAATCAGGCACGAGGCGCGGCCCAACTGCGCCCAGGCCAACGTGAACGACGGGTCGAGGTCGACCGCGCGCTGGTAGTACGGAACGACTTTGCCGAGCGGCCCGGGATCGGTGATCTCCAAGCTCCGGGACAGTTGTTCGCCCCGCAGGAAGGACTCGTACGCGTCGACGTTCGACGTCGGCCGCGTGGCCAGACGATCGGTGTGGCCCCCAAGCGCCACGTTGAGCGCCGTGGCGACGCGCTGGGCGATATCCGCCTGTACTTGAAAGACGTCATGCAAGTCGGTATCGAACGGCTCCTGCCATCGCGTGGTGCCGCTCGCCGCATCGATGAGCTCGGGGCTGACCCGCACCCGCCGCGCCGCGCCCGGTCCGTTTTCCCACCTCACGGTCCCGGTCAGGAGGTAGTCGACGCCGAGCTCCCCCGCGATCTGCTGCGGAGTTTTCGACGTCACCTTCTTGTACTGAACGGCGCTCGCGCGCGCGATGACCTGCAAATCGGGCAGCGCCGCCAGTTTGCCGCGCAGGTCGTCCGCGATCCCATCGGCGAAATAGTCGTCGTCGGCCGCGCCAAGGTTCTCGAATGGCAGCACGGCAAGTCGCGTCGCGTGAGCCGACGAGCGCCAGCCCCGCGACCATCCGAAGTACGCGAGCGCAGCGACGGCGACGAGCGCGGCCACCGCGACGGCCGCCACTCGAGCAGACGGACGGCGAGGCCGCGGCGGCGGAAGAACGGTTGTGGCGGACGTGGCGACGACGGCAGCCGGCGTGCGCAGATCACCGCTTGCCTGGGTCAAAGCGACGGCCAAATCAGCCGCAGTCGCAAAGCGATCGGCCGGGACGCGGGCCATGGCTTTGGCCACGACCGCCTCGAGCGCGGGCGAGACCGCAGGACGCGTCGCGCGTACGGGCCGCGCGGTCTCGTTCATCGCGCGATTCATGACGACCTGCGCCGAGGGACCCGTGAACGGCGCCTCACCGACCAGCATTTCGTACAGGACGCAACCGAGCGCGTAGACGTCCGTCCGCGCGTCCACGGCGCCGCCACTCGACTGTTCCGGGCTCATGTAGGCCGGCGTGCCCACGACGAGGCCCGTCTGGGTCAGCGAATCGGCGCGCAGTGCCCGCGCGATGCCGAAATCGGCGACGAGCGCGTGCTTGTCGCTGAGCAGGATGTTCTCCGGCTTGATGTCGCGGTGGATCACGCCGTGCCGGTGCGCGTAGTCGAGCGCGCCTGCGGCTTCGCTCGCGATGCCCACGGCCTCGTCGACCGGGAGCTGTCGATCGCGCCTGAGCCGATCGCGCAGGCTCTCGCCTTCGACGAACGGCATGGTGAACCAGAGCTGGCCGGCGGTCTCGCCCGAGTCGTGGACGCCGAGGATGTGCGGATGCTGCAACCGCGCGGCGACGTGAATCTCGCGTTTGAAGCGATCGCTGCCCAGGCTCGCCGCCATCTCCGGATGCAGCACTTTCAGCGCGACCGGTCGATCGTGGCGGAGATCCTGAGCGAGAAAGACTGTGGCGAATCCGCCGCGTCCGAGCTCGCGCAGAATCTGGTACTGGCCCGCGAGCGCGCGCGCGAGCGCGTCACCCGCCGGTGCTCGCTCCTCCTCGGGTTGATCCATGAAGGCGCCGTATTATAGCCACGCCGACGCTGGAGCCTGGAAGCCGAACGCCTGAATCATGCCTGTGCGCGCCGATCCCGTCTTGCCGCCCTGGGCGATCCGCGCGATCGACGAGCTGGATGCGTCTGATCAGACCGCCAATGAAATCGCGCGCGACCTGAGTCCCGAGCAGCTCAACTGGCGGCCGGCGCCTGATGCGTGGAGCGTCGCGCAGTGTCTGGAGCATCTCTACAAGACCAACCAGGTCTATCTGCCGCCCATTGCTACAGCGCTGGAGGGCCGGTCGCCATCTCCGGTCAACGAGATCACGCCCGGATGGTTTGGCCGCTGGTTCATCCGCACCTTCATCGATCCGGCGACGCAGCGCGTGCGGGGCCGGGCCCCGGGCAAAGCCGTTCCCGCGCAGCACGTCGATCCGGCCATCCTCGATCTGTTTCTTCGAAGCAACAACGCGGCGCGGGATCTCGTGCGGCGCGCGAGCGCGTACGACGTCAACCGGATTCGGTTCGTGAATCCATTCATCTCGGTGATTCGCTTCACGGTGGGGACCGGTCTGGAAATCATCTGGAAACACGAGCGGCGGCACTTGCTGCAGGCAGAACGGGTCAGGAAAGCCCCGGCGTTTCCTGCGTGATTTCCTTGCCGCAGTCCAGCCTGTCTGGCTTCGACATCGTCCCGGCGGTACTCGATCGATCGGAACTCGCTCGACTCGTGACGCTCGGCGCGGAAACACTCGATCGCAGTCGTGCCGGCGCGCGGCATTTGATGCGCCATCCGACTGTCGCTCGTCTCGCTCACGATCCGCGTCTACTTTCGATCGCGCGAGGGTTCCTTGGCGCCGAGCCGATACCATTCCGCGCGACGCTCTTCGACAAATCTCCCCAGAACAACTGGCTCGTCGTCTGGCATCAGGACCGGGCGATCGCCTGATCCGGAGCCTGCATGACCTAAAGAAGCTCTTCATGAACTTCATGTCCTTCATGTGCTTCATGTCTTTCCTTTGGTGGTGCAGACCGATCTCTTGCAATCCCATCGGCCTCCAACGATCATTGTCGCGATGACTCGCCGCCGCGTGCTCGCGGTCGGCCTGGCGTGGGCGATCGGCTGCTCGGCGATCGTGACCGCGTCGTTGGGTCAATCCTCGCCCGCGCCGCCAACGATCATCCGCAGCCAGTCAGGTCTTCAGATGCTCGCGCCGGTGAGCACGGAGCCCAGACTTCGAATCGTGCTGCCGGACTCCGCGACGCCCGACTCGTCAATCGAAGTCCTCGTCCCCGAGCACATCACCGCCGTCAAGCAAGGACGCGCGACCGCCGAACAGCTGTATCTGTTCCGGCCCGGAGCGGAGCCGAATGCGCCGGCGTGGCGGCGAAAGGGCCCCGCGCTCGAGTACCAGCGCACACTGCCCGGCCCGGTGCAGCTCACCGTGCGCGCCACGCTGGAAAACGACGGGGTGCGATTCCGCTATGAGTTCGCGAACGGGTCCGCCGTCATCTTCAGCATGATCACCGCCGTCACCGATCCGCGACTGACGGGAATCTTTCATGACGTCCGACTGGAGCGCACGTACGTCCATCATCAGGACGGTTTCGATTTGCTCGCCTCCGAAGTCCCCGAGCGCCTGACGATGCCGCTGGAGAAATGGCTGCCGGCGCGCGCGCTGGCGTCGTTCACGTGGCCGGTCCCCGCTGAACGGCGCGAGGCGCGCGAAGGCGCGTTGACGCATTACAACAAGTCGCGGGCCGTCGATCTGCCGTTCATTGCGACGCGCTCATCGGACGGCACATGGGTGGTCGCCAGCCTGTCGCGCGACGCGGGCAACGTGTGGAGCAATCCGGAGCTCACGTGCCAGCACGTCGATCCGCAAATGCCCCTTTCGCCCGGACAACGCGCCGCCATTGAGGTCAAATTGCTGATCCTCAAGGGCTCGCTGAATGACGCGCTCGAGCATGCCGTTCGCCAGCGCGGATCGTTGAAGTAGCGCCAGGGAACAAGTCCTAGACGGTCTACGTCCATAGTCCTAGACTGTCTACGACCATGGCCAAACCTCAGGAGAACGGGCGCCTCGAGCTTCTCCAGGGCACCCTCGACATGCTCATCCTTCGGACCCTCCAGTGGGGTCCCCAGCACGGCCACGGCATCGGCCAGGCCATCCGCCAGCAATCCGACGACCTCTTGAAAGTCGAGACCGGCTCGCTGTACCCCGCACTCCACCGGCTGGTTAAGCGCGGCTGGCTCAAGGCCGAGTGGGGCGTGAGTGAGGCCAACCAGCGCGCGAAGTACTACCGGCTGACCGCGGCGGGCAAGGCGCAGTTGTCACGCGAACAGGATCGCTGGTCGCAGCTCGTGCACGCGATCGGCCGCGTGATGAACCCGGCGCCCACAGGCAAGGATTAGCGCATGCGGCCCGACCAACGCGAGCTCGACGACGAGATCCAGGGTCATCTCGCGCTGAGCATCAAGGAGCGGATCGAGCGCGGCGAGGATCCGAAGGCGGCGCGCCGCGCGGCGCTGCAGGAATTCGGATACATCCCCGACGCGCGCGAGTCGATGCGGCGCGTCTGGTACAGCCGCTGGTTCGACGCCGCCGCCAATTTCATCCAGGACGTTCGCATCGGATTCCGATCGCTGCTCCGCGCCAAGGGCCTTTCCATGGCCGTGATCGTGACGCTTGCCCTCGGCATCGGGGCCAATGCGGCGATCTTCAGCGTCGTGCGCGGCGTCCTGCTGCGGCCGCTCACCAATCGCGACGAGAACCGCCTCGTCTACATCCGCCAGAGCGCGCCGGGCGTCGGCACCCCCAACATGACGTTCTCGGTACCCGAGATCGCCGATCTCAAATCGCGGGTCACGACGATCGGCGCCTTCGGCGATTTCTCGACCGTCGAGTTCACGATGCTCGGCCTCGGAGAGCCGCGCGTCATCAAGGCAGGCGTCGTCTCGGGCTCGTACTTCGAGGTCATGGGCCTTCGCCCGGTGCTCGGACGTCTGCTCGATACCGGAGACGACGGGCCGAACGCGGCGTCCGTCGCGGTCCTGACCTATCGCTTCTGGACCACGGTGCTCAAGGGTGACCCCTCCGTGATCGGCAAGAAGATTCGTCTCGGTATACGCAACACGATCATCATCGGCGTCCTCGAGCCGTCGGTGCCGTATCCGGACGACACGGAAATCATCGCGAACGTCTTCACGAGCCCGCACCATCTCGACGCCACGATGCGGACCGGCCGCACGCACCGGATGACGGAGCTGTTCGGACGGCTCGCTCCCGGCGTGTCGCTGGAATCGGCACGGTCCGAGCTCACCGCGGTACACGACTCGATGATGCACGACCATCCCGAAGCCTATTCGGCGAAGGCTGACGTCCGTGTGACCGTCACGCCGCTCCGTGATCAAATCACCGCGCCGGCGCGGACGATCCTGATCCTGCTCCTGACCGCGGCTGCCGTCGTCTTCGTCATCGCATGCTCGAACGTCGCGAATCTGCTGCTCGCGCGATCGGTACGGCGCGAAGGCGAACTGACCATCCGGGCCGCGCTTGGCGCGAGTCACGGTGCGCTCCGGAGAACGCTGCTCGCCGAGAGCGTGGTGCTGTGCGGCGCGGGTGCGCTCTTAGGACTCGCGGTGGCCCGCCCGCTCGTCGCCGTCGTCGCGCGCTTTGCCTCACGCTTCTCCGTGCGCGCGCTCGAGGTCACGGTGGATCCCAGCGTGCTCTGGGTGGGCGCCAGCCTGGCGATCATCGCGGCCGTGGTGCTCGCGTACGTTCCGCGCCTGCCGTCCACGTACGCGGCGACCGGATTCGGTCTCGCCAGGGCGCCGCGTGGGACTGGAGGAGTCCAAGGAGGCGTCCGCATTACGCCCGGGAACAATCGGCGTCTGCGCGTGTTCGCGACGATCCAGATCGCGTTCTCGTTCGTGCTGCTCGCCGCCGCGGGCACACTGCTCGCGACACTGATCGCGATGCAGCATGCGCCGACCGGGTACGACATGCGGCAGGTCCTCGTACTCGACGTGCCGCCGTCGGTCGTGGGGGCCGACCGCGCTCCAACGATCGACTTCGTGCAGCGGGCGACACGGCAGGTCCGCGAGTTGCCGGGCATCCAAGGGGTCGCGTTCGGCACCTTCGTCCCCTGGCGCGACGCGCGCGGCAGCACATTTCCCCATTTCCAGTTTTCCATCGAGGGGTACACGCCGAAGGACGGCGATGAAAACCCGCACGGCCGGCTGCGAATCGTGTCACCCGGCTTCTTTGCCGTCCTCGGCATCCCGCTGATCGCCGGCCGCGATTTCACCGATGCCGACCCCAACGGCAAGGACACGGTCGCGATCGTGAGTCAGAGCGTCGCGCGACGTCTCTTTCCGAACGGGGACATCCTGAACCGGAAATTCCGCTGGACCGATCAGCTCTTCAATTCGCTTCCGCCGTGCCGTATTGTCGGCGTGGTGGCCGACGTCGACGATGAGCATGTCGTGGGCGGACCGGCGTTCACGATCTATCACCCCGTTCTGCAGATGGGCTTTGCGAACCGGATGTTCGTGCGCACCGCGGGAGATCCGCACGCGCTGAAGGACCCGATCATCAGAACGATCCACGAGGTCTCGCCGAACCAGCCGGTCGATCGGGTGAATACGCTTCAAGAGGTCCGTGCGGACATGCTCTCGCCGGAACGGCTGAACGCCTTCGTGGTGGGTGGATTCGCCGTCGTCGCGCTGCTGATCGCGGCCGTCGGCGTGGCGGGCGTGCTCGCCTTCTCGGTGAGCGCGCGCACGCATGAGTTCGGCGTGCGGCTGGCGGTCGGATTGGCGCCGCGCCAACTGCTCCAGCTCGTCCTGCTGGAAGGCGTGCTGATAGTCATCATCGGGATTGTGGCGGGTGCCGCAGGCGGGTACGCGTTTGCCGGCGTGGCGGCGCGGTACGTCGAAAGCATCCAGCCTCCGGGTGCGCTGCCGCTCGTGGCCGCGGCTGCTGTGCTCGTCGGCGCCGCGGTGGTCGCGTCGCTGATGCCCGCCGCGAGAGCGGCGCGCGTGGACGTCTTGCAGGCCCTGAGAACGGAATAGTCCAGACTTCGCGCGCGTTCAGGTGAACGTGCGCCCAGGCAGGTGCGTCGTTGTCACTCGATTCCCGGAAACCACTCCGGCTCTGGCCCGGCGTCACTGCCGCGGTGCTGCTGTGCCTGCTCAGGGTCGTCCTCCCGATTGTCGAACCAGAGGCGATTCTCTACTCCGCGATGGGTGGATTCGCCTGCGCCGTGGTGATCGTGCTGTGGTGGTTGTTCTTCAGCCGCGCGGCCTGGCTCGAACGCCTGGGCGCTCTCGTTCTGATGGGTATCGCGCTCTACGCGACATTCCCGTTCGTCGACGTGTCGATTCGCACGGGGATGAACGGACGCATGTTTCCCATCTACGGCATTTTCGTCTTGAGCCCTGCGCTGGTCGCGTGGGCCGTCATCACTCGTCGTCGATCCGATCGCATGCGGCGCGCATCGATGGTCGCGACCATCGTGGCTGCATGCGGTGTGTTCCTGCTGCTGCGAACGGAGGGCATCAAGAACTACACATCGGAGTTGACCTGGCGTTGGGCGAAGACTCCCGAGGCGCGGCTGCTGGCGCAAGTCAACGATGATCCTCCGACGGTCGCGCCGTCGCCGAAGGCACCCGCGCCAGCTCCAGCGGCAGCCGCCACCTCAACAGCGGGCCGGGCCGTACCCAACAGGGAGCCCGACTGGCCAGGCTTTCGTGGTCCCAATCGCGACGGCATCGTTCGGGGCGTGCGGATCGAGACCGACTGGTCGAAGTCTCCTCCGATCGAGTTATGGCGCCGGCCGATCGGACCGGGCTGGTCGTCGTTTGCCGTCGACGGCGATCTGCTCTTCACGCAGGAGCAGCGCGGCAACGATGAGCTCGTCGCGTGCTATCGGGTGAGCACGGGCAAACCGGTGTGGCGGCATCGCGACGCAGTTCGCTTCTGGGAGTCGAATGGCGGAGCCGGGCCACGCGCGACGCCGACCGTGAGCCACGGTCGCGTCTACGCGTTTGGCGCCACCGGAATCTTGAATGTCCTCGACGCCGGCAGCGGCGCCCTCGTCTGGTCGCGCGATGTGGCGGCCGATTCTGCAACCAAGATTCCGACGTGGGGGTTTTCCAGCTCACCGCTGATCGTCGATGACCTCGTCATCGTCGCGGCCTCGGGCAAGCTCGTCGCCTACCAACTGACGGGCGGCAAGCCGCGCTGGGTTGGCTCGCCCCGGCGTGGCAGCTACAGCTCCCCGCATCTCGCGACGATTGACGGCGTCGTCCAAGTATTGCTGCAGAGTGCGGCCGGCGTCACCAGCATCGCGCCGGCGACTGGAACGGTGCTCTGGGAGCATGCGTTTGGAGAAGGCACGACCATCGTGCAGCCGGCGCTGGTTGCGGACGGCGACATCGTCATCACCAGCATCACCGGCACCGGCGGACTCGGCATCCGCCGCATCGCGGTGGCGCACGCCTCAGGCGGATGGACCGTCGACGAGCGATGGACGTCCGCGGCGTTGAAGCCGTACTTCAACGACTTCGTCGTTCACAACGGTCATGCATTCGGCTTCGACGGCAGCATTCTCGCGTGCGTCGATCTCGCCGACGGCACGCGCACCTGGAAGGGCGGACGCTACGGCAATGGCCAGCTCGTGCTGTTGTCCGCTCAGGACGCGTTGCTCGTGCTGTCGGAAGATGGCGAGCTTGCGTTGGTTGAAGCGACCACGGACCAGTTCAGAGAGCTCGCGCGATTCCCGGCAATCGAGGGCAAAACCTGGAACCACCCGGTCGTCGTCGGCGACGTCCTGCTGGTTCGCAACGGCGAGGAGATGGCCGCGTTCCGGCTACCCCTTGCGGGACAGAAATGATCATGACAGACACAATGACTGAACGTGCGCCTCGTAAGCCGCTTCGTTTGTGGCCGGGCGTGCTCGCCGCGGCCGTGCAATTCGTGGGGATTCTCATCGCGATCGTCTATCCGCCGGCAGGTGATCTCGGGCTGCTTGCCTGCGCGGTCGGCGCGCTGGTCATCATCCTGTGGTGGCTCTTCTTCAGCCGGGCGCGGTGGTTCGAGCGGCTCGGCGTGATCGCCTTGCTGGCCGTGGTCATATTCGCTGCGAGGCCGTTGATGGACAAGTCGATTCTGGGCGCCGGCATGGGGGTCCTGTTCCCCGCCATGTCGGTGATGTTGATGTGCCTCACGTTCGTGATCGCTGTGATCGCGAGCCGCAGTCTCGCCCGGACGTCTCGATATGTGGTCGTCGTCGCGGCACTGCTGCTCGGCTGCGGATTCTGGGCCTTGTTGCGGACCGACGGCATCAAGGGCAGCGGCCCGCAGCTCAAGTGGCGATGGGTTCCGACCGCGGAAGAACGGCTGCTGGCGCGCGGTGCGGACGAGCCCCCGCCGTCTCCTCCGTCGCTGCCGGCAGCGCCGACGGAGGTTCCCAAGGAACCGGCCGCGACAAAACCTGTCGACGGAAAGAGTGCGCTGCCTGCGACGCCGGCCGCCGCGAAGGTCGAATCCGTCAGACCACCCGTCCCGGAATCACCCGCGGAGTGGCCCGGCTTTCGCGGGCCCGCGCGCGATGGTCTCGTCCGCGGCGTACGCATTTCGACCGACTGGTCGGCCTCACCGCCTGTCGAGCTCTGGCACCGCGGGATCGGACCCGGCTGGTCGTCGTTCGCGGTTCGCGGCGATTTTCTCTACACACAGGAGCAGCGCGGCAACGACGAGATCGTCGCCTGCTACAAGGTGAGCACGGGTGAGCCGGTGTGGCGGCATCGCGATCCCGTGAGGTTCTACGAGTCGAACGGCGGCGCCGGTCCGCGCGGAACGCCGACGCTCGACAACGGCCGCGTGTACTCGTTCGGCGCGACCGGGATCCTGAACGTCCTCGACGAACGGACGGGCGCCGTCGTCTGGTCACACAACGTCGCGACAGACACCAAGACGAAAGTTCCGATGTGGGGCTTCTCGAGCTCGCCGCTCATCGTCGAGGGCAAGGTCATCGTCGCGGCCGCCGGCACGCTCGCCGGCTACGATCTCGGCACCGGAAAGCTGCAGTGGTCCGGTCCGGCGCGCGGCATGAGCTACAGCTCACCGCAGCGCGTGACGATCAACGGCGTCGAACAGGTTCTGCTCCTGACCACGCCGGGCGTGATCAGCGTCTCGCCGGCCGACGGCAAAGTGCTGTGGGAGCACGCCTGGGATGGCGGCGCGATCGTGCAGCCCGCGCAGACTCCGGACGGCGACATCCTTATTAATGCGATCTCCCCGACCGGCGGTCAGGGTATGCGCCGCCTTGCGGTGTCGCAGGGATCCGGCGGATGGGCCGTGCAGGAGCGCTGGACGTCGACGGGACTGAAGCCGTATTTCAACGACTTCGTGCTTCACAAGGGCTACGCGTTCGGTTTCGACGGCAACATTCTCTCGTGCATCGATCTCGCGGACGGTGCGCGAAAATGGAAGGGCGGGCGCTTCGGCGCGGGGCAAATGCTCCTGCTGCCCGACCAGGACGTGCTGCTGGTCGTCTCAGAAGACGGCGAGCTGGCGCTGGTCAGCGCCACGCCCGATCAGTTCAAGGAGCTGGGGCGGTTCCCTGGGATTGAAGGCAAGACGTGGAATCATCCTGTTCTCGTGCACGACGTCCTGCTCGTTCGCAACGGCGAGGAGATGGCCGCTTTCCGGCTTGCGCTCGCCGATCGCTGAGACTCGTCCGCGTTTCGGCGCTCTTCACCGTTGTCGCCGCTGCCGTTCTCTCGGGCGCCTGCGGAGCGCAGGCGACTTCGCCGTCACCTTCCGACCCCTCGGCGCGGCGCATCGTCGTGCTCGGTGACAGCCTTTCGGTCACGCCGACGCGCGCGGAAAGCTTCCCCGCCGTTCTCCAGACGCGCATCAAGGATCGCGGCCTCGGCTGGATCGTGACGAACGCCGGCATCAGCGGCGATACGACGGCCGGCGGGCTGAGGCGGGTCGATGCCCTGCTGGGCAACGACGTCGGCGTCATCGTCCTGGAACTCGGCGTGAACGACGGCATCGACCGCGTGGCGCTCGCGACCATCGAGCAGAACTTGTCATCGATCATCGAGAAAGCGCGGGGCCGCGGCATCGACGTGCTGCTCTGCGGCATGGAAGTGCCGCCCGGACCAGACTTTGATTACCTGATCGGATTCCACAATCTCTTCCCCCGGCTCGCGGCCAGGTACGATCTTCCGCTCGTGCCGTTTCTGCTGCTCGGCGTCGCGCTCAATCCGAGCCTGAATGGCCGGGACGGCGTCCATCCCAACGCGGCCGGTGCGCAGCGGATTGCCGAAACCGTCTGGCCGTACCTCGAACCTATGCTCACCGAAGACCTCGGGGTTCGTTAGCTGCATCTCGACTGTGAGTAACATTCAGACAGCGAAACCCGAGGTCTTCAAGCGCTGACCCCGTCCTCCTTCCGTCCGCTGTTGTGGCTCGTCGGGGTCGCCGTGTTCATGCAGACGCTGGACACGACGATCGTCAACACCGCGCTGCCGTCGATGGCCGTGAGCCTCGGCGAATCGCCGCTCCGCATGCAGGCCGTCGTCATCTCGTACGCGTTGACGCTGGCGATGCTCATTCCCATGTCGGGCTGGCTGGCGGATCGCGCCGGCACTCGCCGCGTGTTCATCGCGGCCGTCGTCGTTTTCACCGCCGGGTCGCTGGCGTGCGCGATGTCGCGTCAGCTCAGGTGGCTCGTGGCCGCGCGTGTGCTGCAGGGCGTCGGCGGCGCGATGCTGCTGCCGGTGGGACGGCTGGCGGTGCTGCGCGCGCTGCCACGCGAAGAATTCCTGCCGGCGATGAGCTTCGTCACGGTGCCCGGCCTCGTCGGTCCGCTCGTCGGCCCGACGCTCGGCGGGTGGCTGGTGCAGACCGCCTCGTGGCACTGGATCTTCCTGATCAACGTGCCGCTCGGCATCGTCGGCGGTCTCGCGGCGATGCGGCTGATGCCGGACCTGCGCGCCTCGGTGTCGCGGTTCGATCTGCTCGGATACCTGCTGCTCGCGTTCGGCATGGTGGCCGTGTCGTTCTCGCTCAACGTGCTCTCCGAACGGCCGCAGTACGGCGTCGGCCTTGTGCTCCTCGTCTTCGGTCTCGCGTCGCTGGTCGCGTACTGGCTTCACGCCGCGCGCGCGGATCGGCCGCTGTTTCCGCTGGCCTTGTTCAAGGTGCACAGTTTCAGCGTCGGCATTCTCGGCAATCTGTTCTCGCGCGTCGGGAGCGGCGGCATGCCGTACCTCATTCCGCTCCTGCTGCAAGTGGGGCTCGGCTATTCGCCGATGCACGCCGGGATGATGATGATCCCGGCCGCGGCCGCCGGCATCTTTTCGAAACGGATCGTCGTGCCGCTCGTGCAGCGGGTCGGCTACCGGCGCGTGCTGGTCGGTAACACGCTGCTCGTCGGCCTGGCGATGATCAGCTTCGCGCTGGTGACGCCGGGGCGGCCGATCTGGATGTACGCGCTGCAGTTCGCCGCCTTTGGGTGCGTCAACTCGCTGCAATTCACGGCGATGAACACGCTCGCGCTGAGCGACCTCGACGGCGAGCTCGCGAGCGGCGGCAACAGCCTCTTGTCGATGGTCATGATGCTGGCGATGAGTCTCGGCGTCGCGGTCGCGGCGGCGTTGCTTGCCGGGTTCGGCGGCACCGAGGCCGGCATTGGACACGGGACGCTCGGGGCGTTTCGCGGGAGCTTCGTGTGCGTCGGGCTGGTCACGATGGCCTCTGCCGCGATTTTCGCGCAGCTCGAACCCACGAATCGCATTCCCGAAGCGACCGTCAAGGAAGCGTCTGCGGGCTGACGCAGCGATCTACTACATTACTGACATCACATGAGGCCACGGCCGTGATCGGGAAGACGATCGGCCCATATCAGATTGTCGCCAAGCTGGGCGAAGGCGGAATGGGCGAAGTCTATCGCGCCAGGGACACCCGGCTCGGGCGCGATGTGGCCGTCAAAGTCCTGCCCGACGCCGCGCTCATCGACGCCGACCGGATCGGCCGCTTCCAACGCGAAGCGCAGATTCTCGCCGCGTTGAACCATCCGCACATCGCCGCGATCTACGGGCTCGAAGAGCTTCCTGGTACGGGCGACCGGTCGCACGCCCAACGGTTCCTGATCCTCGAGCTGGTCGCCGGCGGCACGCTGGCCGATCGGCTCGAGCGCGGCGCCCTCCCCGTGCGCGAGGCGATGGCGATCGCCCGGCAGCTTGCCGATGCCCTTCAGGCAGCACACGACAAAGGAATCATCCATCGCGATCTGAAACCCGGAAACGTCGCGCTGACGCCGGACGGACAGGTCAAAGTGCTCGACTTCGGCATCGCCAAGACGATCGTTCCGGAGAGCGGCGACCTCACGGCGACGGTCGAAGCGACTGTGCGCGGCGCCGTGATCGGGACCGCGGCGTACATGAGTCCCGAACAGGCACGCGGTCTGCCGCTCGACAAGCGCACCGACATCTGGTCGTTCGGCTGTCTGCTGTTCGAGGCGCTGACGCGAGAATCGCCGTTCAGAGCGCCGACGATCTCCGACACGCTTGCGGGGATTCTCACCCGCGAGCCCGACCTCTCGAAGCTGCCCCCCGACACCCCGCCGCGCGTGAAATGGTTGCTCAGACGATGTCTGGAAAAAGACACGCGCCGCCGGCTGCACGACATCGCGGACGCGCGGATTGAACTGGACGAAGCCTTGGCGCGGCCGGACGAGCCGTCGAGCCCTCAGAGTGTGGCGGCGGCGCCGGCGAGGATAGGCGTACGCGAGCGCTTGGCCTGGATGGCCGCGGTTGCCGGCGTCGTCGCGTTGCTGGTGTGGAATCTGCCGCGGAATGCACCTGCGAACCCCGACGCCGGCGTGCCGGTGCGCTCGTCGATCCTGTTTCCCGCCGATGTGCGCCTGTCGACCGGAGAAGATCCCTCCGGCCGGTTCGCGATCTCGCCGGACGGCCGGCGTCTGGCGATCGTGGCGAATGCCGGCTCAGGCGAGACGCGTCTGCACGTGCGACCGATTGACGGATTGGTGCCGCAGCCCCTCGCAGGCACCGACGGCGCGTCTCACCCGTTCTGGTCGCCCGATTCGGGATCGATTGCGTTCATTTCTCGTCAACTGTCGGAGGGACTGGTCGGCACCCAGGCCAAGCTGAAGATCATCACGCTGGCGAGCGGCCAGGTGACGACGCTCACAGACGTGGGTTTGAGCGTCATTGGCACGTGGAACAAGGACGGCGTCATCCTGTTCACGCGGGACGGCACATCGCCCATCCACCGAATCTCAGCCTCGGGCGGCGCACCATCGCCGGTGACGAAACTCGACCAGGCGAGCGGGGACGTACAGCACGCGCATCCGTTCTTCCTGCCCGATGGCCGTCACTTTCTGTTCTCGGTCATCGGCAGCCGGAAGGCCGGCGCGACGGCGACACGCGGCGTCTTCGTGGGTTCTCTTGACCCGAACGAGCCGCCTGCGTTGCTTCTCGAGGACATCAGCAGCGCGAAGTATGCCAACGGACACGTGCTCTTCGTTCGCGCCGGACGGCTCATGGCGCAGCCCTTCGACGTCACGCGCCTTCGTCTCACCGGTGATCCCGTTCAGTTGGCCGAAGGGGTGCAGGAAGGCGGCGGTGGCGGCGGCGGCTACTCGGTCGGCGCCTTCAGTGTGACCACGAACGGCGTGATCGCCTACCAGTCCGTGACTCCGGTGCGCATGCAACTCGCCTGGTTCGATCGGGATGGCAAACGTCTCTCACTGCTGGGCGGCGAGGCGGACTATGCCGACGTGGTCCTCTCGCACGATGGGTCGCGGGCGGCCGTCAGCCTGCTCGACCCATCGTCCGGCACTCGAGACATCTGGGTGTTCAACGTCGCACGCGGACTGAGCGAACGGATTACCTCGAACCCGGCCGACGATTTTGCGCCCGTGTGGTCGCCGATCGGCGACCGGCTCGTCTTCTCGTCCGCGCGACAGGGACGTGTCGATCTCTTCATGGTGAAGTCGAGTGGCCTTGGCACGGAAGCTCCCATTCCGATGCCGGCGCTTGACGTAGGAAAGTTCGCGGCGACGTGGTCACCGAACGATTTGCTGGTCTTCATCGCCGGCGGCCGGGTGATCGCGAGGAGCGACATCTGGGCGGTCGGCGTCAACGGCGGCCGTGAGCCGTTCCCGCTGCTTCAATCGCCGGCGATCGAAACCCAGGCGCGAGTGTCACCCGATGGGCGATGGCTCGCGTTCGTCATGAACGAGTCCTCGCGGCTCGAGGTGTACGTCCAGCCGTTTCCCGGGCCAGGGCCGCGCCAGCGAGTGTCGATTGATGGCGGGCGCTATCCGCAATGGAAGCACGACTCGTCGGAAATCTACTTTCTGGCGCCGGATGACCGCCTCATGGCAGCCGCGGTCCGGTTGACGCCCACCGAAGCCCATCCTGGGGCGATTCGTCCGCTGTTCAAGTTCCAGTTTCACCGGTACCGGCTCGACGCCTTCCCGTACGACGTCTCCCCCGACGTGCGCTTCCTGGTGAACACGCTGGTCGAGCAGACGCCGACGACAATTTCTCTGCTCAGCAACTGGCCCGCCACCGTTGCGCGATGATGCGTGGTTCCCTCAGCGTAGCGGCGCGTGGTCGACACCGTGCGGCCGGCCGGAGTACGCGAGTCTCTGCACGACGACGTCGCCAGCCCGGTGATCGATAACCGCGACTCCAGGATTCGCTCCTCCCTCGAACGAGGCGAACGTGTAGCGTCCGCTCGGAGACGTCCACTGATGACCCGCGATCGTCGTCGTCTCGCTGGGCGCGTTGAGGCTGAGATTGACGAGCTCGTACTCGAACGTCCTCGTCTCCACCACGGCCAACTGGGCAGGCATCGTGCGCAGGCCAACGGTCAGCAGCTTTTCGTTTGCCGATAGGCGCAACGTATCCGGCAGCCCCAGCGTCAGCACGTCGCGGAACGTGCTGGGTTCTTCGAGATCAATGACCGCCAGTTTGTTTGCTCCTCGACGCGTAACATACAAGGTCTTGTCGTTGTTCGTCACGGCAAGCTCGTGCACCGCAGGTACGGTCAACCGCCAGAACACATCGCCGGAGCGAGGATCCATCGCGATGACCTCGTTCCCGGCTTCGTTCGCGAGGTAGAGCCTTCGGCTATCGTTGGAAAACACCGCCGCATGCACGCGGCCGGTCGTGGTCAGCGGGTTGCTATCCCACGGGCCGAGCAGTGAATCATCGTGCGTATCAATAACCACGACGAAGTCGGTACCGTAGAGGCCGACCGAGACGAGATTGCCGCCGCTGCTCGCATGCACGTGGTGCGGCCGGGATCCCGTCGGAAACGAGTATCGCGTGATGAGGGCGCCGGTTTCGGCGTCGAGAATCGCAATCGACGGAGGCGTGCCGAATTCTTCCGAGACGTAGAGCTTTCCTTTCGCATACGCCAGATCACCAGGTTGCGAGTTCGCCGCCATCGCGATCGTGTTCACGACGGCACCAGTAGCTGCATCGAATCCGCGGATCGTGTGGGCGCCGCGATTCGCCACCCAAATCGTCCCGTTGACGCCCTGGATAGTGCCTTGATCGTCATGACGTGCAGCGCCGACTGTGCCGATGGCAAGGACGCCGACAAGGCCGCTCGAGAATATTCGCGCAAGAGATAGAGATTTGCTCATCGATCCTCCTGGGGAGACAATTGCGCCTTCCTTTGCGCGCAACGCATCGAAACGAGGTCATGCTCGCCGAGCACTTCCGCTGACGGCGGCGACATCCCTACTCCGGGCAGCTGAACTGGTGATTCAAGTACTGGTCGACGCGATCCCGCGCGATCGCGTCCAGCAGGTTCGCGACAGCGACAAGATGTTTTAGGCGCAGCGCCGCCAACTCGCTCAGCAGCTGAGAAGAAGCCGGAATGTTCGCGAGGTACTGGTCTCCGGTTGGAAAGGTCACCCAGTCGTTCTCAGGAAAGGCGATGCCGGCTCTCGCGGTGGTCGGCGCCCCATTGCTCTTGAGCGGTGCGTATGTCGCGCGCAGCTCGTCGGACGCTGCGGCGAAAAGACCGGAAATAAAACGGTTCTTGCTCACGGCCGGCTGGAGGAACAGCATCGAGTTGTTCGTCAGCGACGAGCCGAAGTTGATCTGCGTGAAGCCGGCGAACGTGCCGCTGAACAGCGCGGGATCGATCGTCCCCAGGTGCTCGAAGAACGCGCCCGCCTGTTGACCGGAGAGCGACCCGCTGAACGTCACGACCGCGTAGTCGAGCGCGAACGCGTACGCTCTCGCATTGTCCGGACTGAAGTGCACGGTCCCGCCCTGGCTCTGCACGTAGCCCAGCGCGTTGCTCAGCACGTTGACATCGGCCTGGCTCGCCGAATTGGCGCCGGCATCCCGAACCGTGAACACGAACGACGGGTTCGTCGCGCCCTCGAAGCCTCCGGCAGCCACCGTGAACCGCGTGTTGGTTGCCGTGATCGTCGTAATCGCCCCATTGGCGGTCAGCGCGCCGATCACATTGTCAACGGCGCCGCACTCGTTCAAGAGCCGCTGGCTCCACAGCTCGAGGTTCGCGTAGCCAATGCCGCGGAGGCTGTTGAGGTTCGCCTGGCCAATCACGTCCACGTTCGGGACCGGCTCCACCGAAATGTACGAGGTTGCCGAAACGGCTTTGGCGCCAACCGCGAGAATGCCGGCGATGAGCCAGCCCGTCAATAAACGTGTCAAGCGACGGTGTTTGGTGTGCGAGGTCCGCATGAAAGACCCTCCGCGTTTGAACGGTGAAGAGGAGGCTGACGATGTTACCTTGTTCTCGCGACAACGCCATGCGAAACGTGTTGGTGGTCTCGTGCCTGGCGCTGTGTTCGGTGAGCGTCGCGTCGCAATCCGCCCGGTCAGGGAATCCAATCCTGCCCGGCTGGTATGCGGACCCGGAAGCTCACGTGTTCGAAAACGAGTACTGGATCTATCCGACCTACTCGGCACCGTACGATCAGCAGGTCTTCCTGGATGCGTTTTCCTCCAAGGATCTCGTCACCTGGGAAAAGCATCCGCGCGTGCTGGAGACGGCAAACGTGCAGTGGGCCCGCCGCGCGGTGTGGGCGCCGTCGATCGTGCAGAAGGACGGCTGGTACTACCTGTTCTTCGGCGCCAACGACATTCAAAACGATCAGCAGGCTGGCGGCATCGGCGTCGCCCGCGCGCGGCAGCCGCAGGGGCCGTTCGAGGACTACCTCGGCAAGCCGCTGATCGATCGCTTCCACAACGGCGCGCAGCCGATCGATCAGTTCGTTTTCAAGGATCGCGACAACTCGTACTACATCGTCTATGGCGGGTGGCGCCACTGCAACATCGCGAAGCTGAACGACGACTTCACCGGATTCGTCCCGTTCGCGGACGGCACGACGTTCAAGGAGATCACGCCGCAGGGCTACGTCGAAGGCGCGTTCATGCTGCTCAAGGACGGCAAGTATTACTTCATGTGGTCGGAGGGGGGCTGGACTGGCCCGAACTATGCGGTCGCGTACGCGGTCGGCACGTCACCGGCCGGTCCCTTCGAGCGCGTCGGCAAGATCCTGCAGCAGGATCCCGCCGTGGCCACCGGCGCCGGCCATCATTCTGTTCTGCAGGGACCGAAATCGGGCAAGTGGTACATCGTCTATCACCGCCGGCCGCTTGGTGAGACCGATCGGAATCACCGCGTCGTCTGCATCGACGAGCTGCGATTCGACGAGAAGGGGCTCATCGTCCCGGTGGTGAGCACGAAAGAAGGCGTGGCAGCCGATCCGGTTCAGGGCCGATAGCACTTACAATCCGGGCGTGCGCGATCTCCGCTACGCCATCCGCTTTCTCTGGGCCCATAAGCGATTCACCACCGCCGCGGTGCTGACGCTGGCCATCGGGCTCGGCGCGAACACGGCGTTGTACGGGCTGCTGAACACGGCGTTCCGGCCGCTCGACCTGCCGCATCCGGAACAGATCGTCACCATTGCCGCCGAGACGAAGGGCGATGAGACCGGCGGATTCCAGTACTCGTTCTCACTCGAGGCGCTGAAGGATTTTCAGGAGCGCGCCGAGCCGTTCAGCGACGTGGTCGGCATCATGGCGCGCATTGGCGGCCTGTCGAGCCGGGGGCAGGCGTTCCAATTCTGGTTTCTGGCCGTGAGCGACAACTTCTTCTCCGGCCTCGGCGTCACGCCGGCGGCCGGGAAATTGTTCACAGGCCCATCGGGATCGCCGGTTCATGTCGTCCTCGGACACACGTTCTGGATGAAGACATTCGGCGGCGATCCGGATGTCATCGGCCGCACCGTCCGGATCGACGGGATGCCGGCGGTCATCACCGGGGTGGTGCCCAGGTCGTTCAACGGACCCATCATGGGTGTCGAGATCGACGGCTACCTCACGCTCGATGACCTCGGCGTGATCACACCGGACGTCAAGCGGTGGCTGTACCACAATCGCAAGGCCAGACCTCTGCAGCTCTTCGGACGATTGAAGCCCGGCGTGCGCATCAGCGAAGCGCAGGCGGCGATGAATGTGTTGATGACGACCCTCGAGACAGAACATCCGGAGAGCGATCAAGGTATTGCCGCGCTCGTGATTCCCGAACCCATCGCGCGCCCGATGCCGATGCGCGCGGTCAGAGAGGCGATTCCGCTCGTCCGGTTCTTCGGTCTGGCGATTGCCGGACTCGTCCTTCTGCTCGCCTGCATGAACGTCGCGAACCTGCTGCTGGTCCGCGCCACGGTCCGCCAGCGTGAGATGGCCGTGCGTGCCGCACTGGGCGCGACCCGAGGACAGCTCGTGCGGCAGATGATCACCGAGGGCTTGGTGCTCTCGGCGCTCGGTGGAGTGGCGGGTTATGTGCTGGGCCAGTGGGTCAGCTCTGCGTACATCTCCCGCCTCGATCTCGGCGCCGATTTGCCGCTTCGATTCGACGTGACCTTCGACCTCAACGTCTTTCTCTTCTCGGTCGGCGCCGCCGTCGCGACCGGCGTCGCGATCGGCCTCTGGCCGGCCTGGCGCGCGTCGCGGGCCGATGCCCGCGCGGCGCTGCACGACGGCGGCAAGAGCCATTCGGATGGCGTCGACCGGCAGCGGTTGCGCCGTGTGCTGGTGATCGGTCAAATCTCCGGGGCCCTGGCGTTGCTCGTCGTCGCGGGGCTCTTCGTCCGGACGCTGACGGCCGCCCAGGACATCGATCTGGGCTTCGACGCCCAGCATCTCATCACCGCCAGGCTCGATCCGAGACAGATCGGCTATGACGAGGACCGGACGAACGAGTTCTACAAGGAGCTTCAGCGCCGCGTGGCGGCGTGGCCCGACGTTGCGGCCGTTGCGGTCGCGTTCACCACGCCGATGAGCTACTTACTTGCCGGCGGCGCGATCTACATCGAAGGTCAGCCGATCGCCGCGGGCAGCCAGCCGCCCGCCTCGTTCATCAATCATGTCGGTCACAACTACTTCGAGACGATGGGGATTCCGATCGTGCGAGGCCGCGCGTTCGTGGAAGACGACGAGCAGTATCGATCGAACAACCGCAGGGTCGCCATCGTCAACCAGTCGATGGCGGAAAAGTATTGGCCCGGTCAGGATCCGATCGGCAAGCGGCTTCAGCTCTTCAACGTGACGGACCCGATGATCGAGGTCGTCGGTGTCGCGAAAGACAGCAAGTACGTGTTGGTGTTCGAAGCGCCGCGGCCGTATTTGTATCTTCCTCTCGTCAGGGACGGATCGCTGCGAACGCTGCACGTCCGGGCGGCGGGCGACCCGGCGGCGCTCGCGCCGCGCCTCGAGCGTGAAATCAAGGCGCTGGCGCCGGATCTTCCGATTGCCGATCTGCGAACGATCGCCCAGTCGCTCGAGGGTATTTTCGGCTTTTTGATTTTTCGTCTTGGCGCCATCCAGGCCGGCGGCATGGGGCTGCTCGGCCTCATCCTGGCGATCCTGGGCGTTTACGGCGTCGTGTCGTTCGGCGCCAGCTTGCGCACGCGCGAGATCGGCATTCGCATCGCGCTCGGCGCGCGGCCGGGAGACGTGCTTCGGCTCATCGTCGGCCAGGGCGTGCAGCTCGTGGTCATCGGGATTCTGGTGGGGCTCGTCGTCTCGGCCGGCATGAGCCGCGTCCTGTCGCGATTTTTGCCGCTGGTCGACGCGACCGACTGGATCACGTTCGGGATCGTCGCGGCGGGGCTGGGGACACTCGCGCTCGTCGCCTGCTACCTGCCCGCCCGGCGCGCAACGCGGGTGCCGGTGATGACGGCGCTGCGTTATGAATGACGTGACCGCGGCGCAGATGGACCGCCGGACGTAGAATCGGCCGCACCATGACTCCGCGGTCCCTCGTCCTCCTCCTGGCAGCCGCCTGGGCCGTGTTTCCATTGACCCAGGCTCCAGCACCCCGTCAAGGCGCGTTCTCGGTCGTCGAAGCGACGATTCCGGAGATGCAGCGCGCGATGGTCCAGCGTCGCGTCACCTCGCACGAGCTCGTCTCGCAGTACCTGACTCGAATCGCGGTCTACGAGAAGCGAATCAACGCCGCCATCACGATCAATCCGCGCGCGCTCGCAGAGGCCGACGCCCGCGACGCCGAACGCGCGCGCGGCCAGGTTCGCGGTCCCTTGCATGGGATTCCGATCGCGATCAAGGACAACGTCCACACGATCGACATGGTGACGACCGGCGGCGCGCTCGCCTTCGCGAACTTCACGCCGCCGTATGACGCGACGCTCACGAAGAATCTGCGTGAGGCCGGCGCCGTCATCATCGCCAAGACCGTGCTGACGGAGCTCGCCAACTGGGTCGCCGGCGCGCCGACGCCGATGCCCGGCAACTACAGCGCGGTTGGCGGCTTCGCGTTCAATCCCTACGACCCGCGGCCCGATCCGCGGGAGTCGAGCGACGGGCGACCGGTGCTGAGCACGGGCGGATCGAGCTCCGGCGCCGGCACCGCCGCGAATTTCTGGGCCGCGAACGTCGGCACCGATACCGCCGGCTCCGTCGTGAACCCGGCAGCGCTCACGATGCTCGTCGGGATCCGGCCGACGACCGGGCGGATCAGCCGCTACGGCATCATGCCGATTACCGCCGACCAGGACACGGCGGGTCCGATGGCGCGGACGGTGACCGACACAGCGATCCTGTTCGGCGCGCTCGAAAGCGCCGCGCCGGATCCGAACGACGCGGCCACGAGCCGATGCACGCCGCCGCCGGGACGCGACTACACGAAGTTCCTGAAGCCCGACGGCCTGCGCGGCGCGCGCATCGGGATTCCGCGCGCGTTCTACTACGACCGGCTGGTCACGCCCGGAGAGCCGACTCCAGCCACGCCGCCAGAGGGACGCGGCGGCCGCGGCGGCGGACGCGGCGGATTGAACGACGCGCAAGCCAAACTGATGGCGGACGCGATCGACGTCCTCAAGCGCGCAGGCGCCGTCATCATCGATCCCGCAAACCTGCCGAGCGTCCTCGATCCCGATCCGCAGAAGAATCCGGCGCTCATTCCGATCTGTTCCGGCATGGAGAACGCGAAAGGCAAGGACGCGAACTGCTCGGTCGTCCTGAAGTACGGCATGAAGCGCGACTTCAACGCGTATCTGGCGGTGCTGGGAACATCGGCGCCGGTGAAGACGCTGACCGAGTTGCGGACGTTCAACACGGCGCACGCACGCGCCGGGGCCATCAAGTACGGGCAGAGCAATCTGGACATCTCGGACGAAATCGATCTCGCGCAGGACCGCACGCGATACGAAGCCGATCGAAAAAGAGATGTCACGCTCGGGGGCGAGCGTGGCTTCAAAGCGGCGATCGACGAGCACCGCCTCGACGCGCTGATGTTTCCGGGGTGGCAGATTTCGAATCTCGCCGCGCGGCCCGGATATCCGGAGATCGTCGTGCCGCTGGGATTCGTCTCAGGCGGAGGCGGCCCCGGCGGCGGCAATCCGTTCCCGGCGGGCTTCGATCCCAAACCCTCGCCTTACAGCGCGGCCTTCGTGGGCTTGCCGTGCAGCGAGCCGCGCCTCATCGAGATTGCATTTGCGTTCGAGCAGGCGACGAAGCGACGGGTGCCGCCCGAGATGAAATGACCGGAAAAAGACCTCGGGTTTCGTAAGCTCGATGTCGACTGTCAGTCATCGGTCGACAACGAAACCCGAGGTCTTTTTCCAAGGTCCTTTTTACCGCACGGTCACAGGCTCGAGGAGCGTGACCGCGCCGGTCGCGCCGCGGCCCAGGCGCACCTCGCGGCCGCGCGTTGAGAGGACCACGGCGGTGCCTGCGCCGCCGCCGCTGGCCGCGCCGATGGCGGCGCCTTTCTTCCCGCCAACCAGCGCCCCGACGATCGCGCCTCCCGCCGCGGGAATCCCGATCGTCCGCGCGTCCCGCGCCTTCGTCGCCGGGGCCTGGCGCGCAATCGCGCTCGTCCTGATGCGGACGCGTTCACCCGATCCGGCCATTACCAGTTCGTGGAAGCGGAGCGCGATTCGCCCGCGACCTTTCACACGACCCGATCGCTGGACGCTGGAGACGTACCCGACGAGCGTGCTGTTGGCCGGAATCGCCGTGTAACCGTCGACGACGATCGGCCGTCGTGTTCTGGCGCGCACGGGATCTTCCACCCGGCTGGTGTCCGATGCCACGTAACTGTCGAGCACGATCGGCAGCGACGTGCCCGCAGGAATCCTGATCGCGCGCGGCAGACTGGAATCATCGGCAGGGGCGGAGATGACGGATTGATTTCCGATGAGACCGACGACAACAATCGCCGCGCCAAGAGTCGCGAGAATCTTCCGCATCATTGCCTCCTTCACCGGTGAAGTTTGCAAGATGGATGCCCGCCGGTTTGCTCGCGTAAATCAGGGGGTTTTTGCCGGAGTGACCTCTCGAGAGTTCGCGCAAGCCCCGGCGTCTCCATTGAGCGAGAATAGCGACGCGCGTGAGCCTCACCAGCGGCATGAAGCTCGGACCGTACGAAATTGTCGGCCGGCTCGGTCAAGGCGGCATGGGAGAGGTGTGGCGCGCCACCGATACGCGGCTCGATCGGCAGGTCGCCATCAAAGTGCTGCCCGCCGCCGTCATCGCGGACGCAGAGCGCCTCGCGCGGTTCGGCCGCGAAGCCAAACTTCTCGCCCAGGTCCATCACGCCAACATCGCAGCCGTTTTCGGATTCGAAGAATACGGCTCCGTCCGCGCGCTCGTCATGGAGCTCGTCGAAGGGCCCACGCTGTTCGAGCGCCTGAAGACCGGAGCGCTGCCGGCCGAAGAGTGTCTCCTCGTCGCGCGGCAGATCGCCGAGGCGCTGGAAGAGGCACACGCGAAAGGCATCATCCACCGCGATCTCAAACCGCAGAACATCAAGGCGCCGGTTGACGGGCCTGTCAAAGTCCTCGACTTCGGACTCGCGAAGCCGATGACGTCCGGAGGAGAGTCGCCGTCGGACCCGGCCGCGCTCGCGCATTCGCCGACCATGACGGTCGTGCCGACCACCGAGCGTGGCATCGTTCTGGGAACCGCGGCCTACATGTCGCCCGAGCAGGCGCGTGGCGGTACGGTCGACAAGCGCGCGGACGTCTGGGCCTTCGGCGTCGTACTTTTCGAGATGCTCACGGGCCGGCAACTCTTCGCGGCCGCGACGGTGAGCGACACGCTCGCGGCCGTACTCAGGAACGAGATCGATTTCTCACTGCTTCCTGCGGCGACGCCGCCAGCCATCCGTCAACTGCTTCGCCGGTGCCTCGAACGGAGCGCGAAAAATCGCCTGCACGACATCGCCGATGCCCGCATCGTGATCGACGAGGTGATCGCCGGCAGATCGGATGACGGGGCGGAAACGTCCGGCCGCGCGGCAGCACCAGGATCTCGATGGGTGTCGGCCATCGCGGTGACCCTGCTCATCATCGGCGCGGCATCGGTGCTCGGGGGCGTGTTCGCGAGCTGGCACGGAACGACACCGGCCGATCCGTTGCGTCTTTCGTTCTCGATGACCGGCGCCCAGGAACTGCTCACCGGATCGAATGCCATCCTGGCGTTTTCGCCGGACGGTACCAGCCTAGTCTTCGCTGGCCGGATGAATGGCCGCCGCCACCTCTTTCGCCGCAACCTCAACGAACGCGAGCCCACGCCAATTCCCGGCACCGACGATGGCGAAGCGGCGTTCTTCTCACCCGATGGCCGGTGGATCGGATTCGTGTCCGGTGGACAGATCCACAAGGTCGCTTCCGAGGGAGGCCGGCCGTTTCGCGTCGCCGACCTGCGTGGTGACGGCGGATGCGCGTGGCTTCACGACGGCACGATCGTCTTCGCGCCGGTCTATTCGGACGGACTGTTTCGCGTATCAGCTGAGGGCGGCACCGTCACGCGCCTGACGACTCCCGATAAATCGTCCGGCGAGCTCGGCCATTGGTGGCCGGATCCGCTGCCAGGCGAGCGCTACGTCGTCTTCACCGCGTTTCGCACGCCGGTGGATCAGTCGAGGCTTGGCGTCCTCGACTTGTCGAACGGCCAGGTGCGCTGGGTGGTGGATGGCGCTTTCTTCGGCCGCTATGTGCCGACGGGACATCTCATGTACGCCCGCGGCCAGCGGCTGTTCGCGATTCCCTTCGACGCCGCGACGGCGACCGTGCAAGGCACGGCGGTCGCGGTCCTCGACGATGTGCTGGTATCGCAGACGAGCGCGTACGCGATGTTCGCCGTGTCGAGCCGCGGAATGCTGGCGTACGTCACGGAGTCGCTCGGAAATCCCGTCCGCGAGCTGGTCTGGCTCGACCGCACCGGCCGCGCGACTCCGGCCGTCGCGGAGCGGCAGCGCTTTCTGTCGGTGAGCCTTTCGGCTGATGATCGGCTGGCAGCCCTCACGATCCTCGGCGAAAACCGCGACCTGTGGATGGCCTCGCTCGACCGTGGCTCGCTCTCACGCATCACGACCGGCGAGGGGACGGAGTTCGATCCCGTCTGGTCGCACGACGGCCGCGAGCTGTTCTATGTGCTGGATCGGCCTCCATTCGAGTTGCAGCGGATTGGGCTCGGCGCGCTCGACTCGGGACGGCCGATCTGGAAGGAGCCGCCGAAGGTGGACACGACGAGCATCGCGGTCTCTCCGGACGGCCTCACGCTCGGCTTCGAGCTTCACAACGAGAAGACCGGCCGCGACGTCTACGCCCGCCCGCTCGACGGGAGCGGGCCCGCGCAGCCGGTCCGCGCGACCCGCAGCGAAGAACGGAATCTGTCCTTCTCGCCGGACGGCAAGTGGATCGTCTATCAGTCGGACGAGTTGGGCCATCCGGAAATCTACGCGCAGCCGTTTCCCGGACCGGGCGATCGAATCCAGCTCTCGTCCGACGGCGGAACCGATCCGGTCTGGGCCAGGAACGGCGAAATCTTCTATCTGCACGAACGCGAACTGCGAGTCGTTCCAGCGCGCCCTGCCGGCCGTCTCGCCTTCGACAGCCCACGCGTGCTCTTTTTGTATCCGATCGTCCCGGGAACGATTCACGAGTCGCAGACGTTCGACGTGTCGCGCGACGGATCACGCATCATCGCCGTGACCATCCCGGACGCCAGCCGTCCCCGCCAGATGGAAATCGTCACGGACTGGACGCGCGAGCTCGAGCGGCTGGCGCCTCGCCGCTGACACAGGCATTGGTAATGGGTAATCGGTAATGGGTAATTGAAGATCAAGAGCTTTCTTGCTCAAACCAAGGGCATGATGCTCGTTGGTTCCCATTACACAATTACCAATTACCAATACCAATGCACGTGGCTAAGATAGGCTTGGATTCCGAGGAGGCCCCCATGAACTCCGCGGTTGCTCCCGTCCGGGCCGTCGTGCTGGCGTCTTTCGTTCTGTTCAGCTGCCTGCTGTACGCCGCTCCAGTTCGTGCTCAGGACGCCCAGACGCCGCCGGGCATCTGTGTGGCGATCATGTTGCCGAGCGTCCAGGGCGTCGACGGCAGCGCCACGGAGGTCGCGAAAGCCGTCCGGGAGCTGTTGTCCAGTTTTCTCACTGGTCCGTCCATGCGGACCGTGGCGATCGACGCGCGTCTGCCGGCGCTGGCCGCCGAGGAGGCGAAGCAGAAGCAGTGCGACAACCTCGTGATCGCGACGTTGAACCGTAAGCACGA
>Ga0114129_10000376_pt1 | contig 51816 bp, 47 predicted proteins | sample RhiMetdeltSRZDD1_FD_80071 | JGI IMG/M metagenome (GOLD analysis project Ga0114129, IMG submission 80071) | Populus rhizosphere microbial communities from Tennessee, USA - Rhizosphere MetaG P. deltoides SRZDD1 (version 2) (version 2) | ecosystem: Host-associated > Plants > Roots > Rhizosphere >...
CACCTTGAGCGTCGGCGTGAGCTCGCCGGACTCGACCGTGAACTCGCGCGTCAGCAGCGCGAACTTCTTGATGCGCTCGAATTGCGCGAGCCCCTGATTCACGCCGGCCACGACCTGCGCGTAGAGCGACTGCACGTCCGGGCGGTCGAGCAACGCCCGCGTCGCGGCCTCATCTTCCGGCCGCGTCATGCCGATGCGCTGGCCCAGTTGCTGGAAGTCCGGCACGATGAGCGCGCAGACGAAGTGACGCGTCTCGCCGACGACGACCGCCTCGGCCACGAGGCCGGCGGCGCGAAGCGCTGTCTCGATGGGCTGCGGCGCGATCTTCTTGCCGCCGGACGTGACGATGAGCTCTTTCTTGCGATCGGTAATCCGGAGATATCCCGCGTCGTCGAACGCGCCCACGTCGCCGGTATGGAGCCATCCATCGCGAATCGCCTCGGCGGTTTGCGCGGACCGGTCGAGATAGCCTGCCATAAGATTTGGACCGCGCGCCAGGATCTCTCCGTCGTCGGCAATCCGGAGCTCGACGTTGGGCAGCGGCGGGCCGACCGTACCGAACCGGATCGCCTCGAGCGGCGTTACGCAGAGGACGGGCGCCGTCTCCGTGAGCCCGTAGCCTTCGAGGATCGGCAAGCCGACGCCATAGAAGAAGCGGCCGATGTCGGGACGCAGCGCCGCGCTGCCTGAGACGACGAAGCGCAAGCGTCCGCCGAGCCCATCACGGATCCGCTCGAAGACCAGCCGTTCGGCGAATCTCGACTTCATGCTGAGCGTGAACGAGACTGGCCCGCCTTCCGGAAGCACGCGCCCGCGTTCGGCGGCCACCGACACGGCCCAGTCGAAGATCAGTCGCTTGACCCCGCCCGGCTGCCGGCCGGCCTCCAGGACCCGCGCGTGGAGTTTCTCGAAGACCCGCGGCACCCCGGTCATCACCGTCGGACGCACGAGCTTCAGGTCTCGCGCGATGGTGTCGACCGACTCGGCGAAGATGATCGAGACGCCGCAGGCCAGGTAGATGTACGCCACGGTGCGCTCGAAGGCATGACAGAGCGGCAGGAATGACAGCGCCGTGTCGTCGGATCGAAGATCCAGCACCTGGTTGACCCCGACGAGATTCGCGACGAGGTTGGCGTGCGTCAGCATGACGCCCTTGGGCTCGCCGGTCGTGCCGGAGGTGTAGATGATCGTCGCGAGGTCGGACGGCCGGACCTTCTTGGCCTCGTCGTGAAACTCGCGGCCGACTCCCCACCCGTCGAGGATCCGCCGATGGCCGCGCGAGGCGACGTCGGCAAGCGTGAGCGGCTCGATGTCGCCCGCTCTCGGAAGCGTGGACGCCTCTGGCGCGTCGATCACGACGATGGCGCGGAGCGACGGCAACTGCGGCGCGATCGCCAGCAGCTTCGCGAACTGCGTCTCGTTCGACGCGACGGCGATCGTCGCGCCGGAGTCGCGCAGGATGAATGCGGTCTGGTCGGTCGACAGCGTCGGATACACCGGCGTCGTCACCGCGCCCGCGGTCAGGATGGCGAAATCGACCAGCAGCCATTCCGGCCGGCTCTCGGACAGGAGCGCGACCCGATCGCCGCGCGTCATGCCAATTGCGCTGAGTCCGAGGCTGAGATCGCGCACGCGCTCCACCAGGTCGCGTCCGCTGATCGGCTCGATGCGACCGTCCCTGCACCGCCCGAGCAGATCGGATTTCGGGTACCGCCCGCTCGCGAAGAACGGCAGTTGCGCAATCGTCTCTGGCGCCTTGGCGATTTGCTCGGTCATCGAATGGTCCGCGGATTTGGGAACCAATCCGCGCTACGAAAGTCAGTACCCTGCCTTCTTATCCACGACGTTAATCAGCGGCAGCCCTTCCTTGTATCGGCGCATGTTTTCGAGAAACAGATCCACGACCGGCGGCCAGTAGTCGCCGGCGAAGGCGGCTGTATGCGGGGTGATCAGCACATTCGGCAGCCGCCAGAACGGGTGCGCCGGCGGCAGCGGCTCTTCCTGAAACGCGTCGAGGCCGGCGCCGGCAATGCGGCCGGACTCGAGGGCGCGCACGAGCGCATCATCGTCGATCAGGCGGCCGCGCGCGATGTTGATGAGGATCGCGGTCGGCCGCATCGCCTCGAATTCGGTGTCCCCTACCAACGCGCGAGTTTCGGTCGTGCGGGGAAGAGCCAGGACGACGACGTCGGTCTGGCCGAGCGCATCCCGCAACCGTTCGGGAGGCAGAATCTCCGCCACCCCGTGCGGCGCTGGTTGATCGAGCCGGCGTCTCACGCCTGTCACGTGCATCCCCAGTCCATGGCCGAGCGCGGCAATGCGCGCCCCGATCGATCCGAGACCGACGACGAGCAGACGCGTGTTCGTGAGCGTCGAAACCCGATGCGCCTGGAGCTCGACCTGCGCCCATCGGCGCTCCGCCTGACGCTCCACGGCGATGTGCAGCCGCCGGCGCAAGGCCAGCGCCAGCGCAATCGCGTGCTCCGCAATGGCTTCGCTGTGAACGCCGCGCGAGTTCGAGACGATCACATCGCTGCGAACGATTTCGGGCGGCAGGACCGCGCCGACGCCGACGGCGGTCGAGTGAATCCACCGGAGCCGCTCACACGCGCTGAAATCCTGCGCACTGAACCGGGTCGTGACGATGACGTCGGCCGCCGGGAATTCACGGCGCCGCTCGGCAGCTTCTCTCGCACCCACGACCTCGTCGTCGGGAAGCGAGATCTTGACGCGAGTGACTTGCTCCTCGGGGAGCGTCCAAACCGGCGGATCGTGAACGGCGACGACAACGCGCAAGGTCGTGGGCTCCGGAACGTCGGGTCAGCGTCCGGAACGGCGGTACTCGCCGCTCCGGCCGCCGCGCTTCTCGGTCAGGACCACGGGCCCGATCACCATGCCGCGATCCACCGCTTTCAGCATGTCGTACAGCGTAAGGGCGGCGACGGACACGGCGACGAGCGCCTCCATTTCAACGCCGGTGCGCGCCACGGTCCCGACCCGCGCCGTGATCGTGTACCCGGATCGATGAGGTGTCAGCTCGACGTCCACGTGGGTCAACGGCAGCGGATGGCAGAGCGGGACGATTTCGGAGGTGCGTTTCGCCGCCATGATTCCGGCGAGCCGCGCCGTCTGAAGCGGATCGCCTTTCTTGACCGCCCGCGCGCGAATCGCCCGCCGCGCGGCGCCGTTCATCCGGACGTCGCCCCGCGCCACGGCTTCGCGCACCGTTTCCGGCTTGGCAGAAACGTCCACCATTCGCACACGGCCGCGCTCGTCCACGTGGGAGAGCGTCTGGCTCGCGTCAGGCTGTTTACGCCGGGGGGCCATTGGCCTCGCCTCTCGCGAGGAAGAATGACAGGCTTTCGAGCGAAACGGTCAGATCGACGTTCTTGAGCTTCACGCCGGGCGGGACCTTGAGCGCGCCGGGAGAGAAATTGAGAATCGCGCGAATCCCGGCGTGTACCGCGGCGTTGACGACACCCTGCGCAGAGTCCGCCGGCACGGCCACTACGGCGATGTCGATGCTGTCGCGCTTGACGCTCTTCCGGAACTCGTTGATGTCGAAAATGCGCACGCCGCCCTTCGATCGTCGTCCGATCTTCGACCGCTCGGTATCGAACAGCGCGACGATGGCAAACCCTTCCTGGCGGAACCCCGGGTAGTCGGCCAGCGCCAGACCGAGGTTGCCCGCGCCGAGAATGGCCACACGCACCGTGCGATCGAGTCCCAGAATCATCCGCAGGTGGCGCTTCAGCTCTTTCACGTAGTAGCCGACGCCGCGAACACCAAACTCACCGAAATAGGCGAGGTCCTTCCGAATCTGGGCCGCGTTCAACTGGAATTGCTCGGCGAGCGCTTTGGAGGAAATCGTCTTCACGCCTGCGGCATCGAGCGTGTTCAGGCACCGCAGATACACGGACAATCGGCCGGCCGTGAGCTCCGAGACCTGGTCGGTCGCTCCGCGCGGCTTGTTCCTGCCGGTCACAAGCGAAGGATTCTAGCGCGACTTTTGATTTGCGGAATTCGTAAAGCGCAATGAAGCGTTCCGCGGCGACGCGACAAAAGTCAACCTGACCTCAACCGCTGCTCGATGGCCGCGCGGACTCGTGACACGACCGCGTCCCGATCGTCAAACGTGCAGCCCGCCGTCGTGACCACCGGCAGGAACTGCACCGTGATCTCGGCCGGCCAGATGAGCCGGCTGCCGCGCCGCATCGCGTTCCGGCCCCCAACGAGCGCGACGGGCACGATCGGCGCCTGCGCCTTGATCGCCATCACGAAGCCGCCCTTCTTGAACGGCAGCAGCTCGCCCGACCGGCTGCGTGTGCCCTCCGGAAAAATCAGAAATGAGGTGCCGGACCGGAGCTTCTCGGCGGCGCGCTCCACGGCCGGCCAGCTCTGGTCGGGATTGGCGCGCTCGAGCGGAACGAAGCCCGCGATGTCGAAGGCCCAGACGAGGACAGGCAACCGGCGCAATTCGGCTTTGTACAGCACGGCGACGCGCGGAAAGAGACGCTCGAGCGCCAGAAACATCGCCGGCGGATCGACGTTGCTGCTGTGGTTGCAGGCATAGACGGCGCCGTTGGGCCGCATGTGCTCGTCGCCGACGACCCGCAGACGCAGTCCGGCGAGCGCGAATCCCAGGCGGACACCGGCCGCTCCGACCGCATAGAGGAGCCGCGCGTCGCGCGCCAGGAGCGTCCACAGAAGGACTAGGGGCCCGACGACAAATACGTAACCCGACACGAGCACGGCGGTAGTGATAGTGCGAACGGCCGCGACGAGGGTCGGGAGACTCAAAGGTAGAAGTCAGAAGGCATAAGGCAAAAACAAAAATGGCACAAGCCCAAAACAAAAGGCACAAGACCAAGTGGGCCTTGTGCCTTCGGATCGGTTGTTGCCTTCTGACTTTGCCTTGCGACTTTACGAAGCCCGCGCAGCGCGGCGCGGAGGCACGCGCGCAACGGGGGGCTTCGTCGTCCGAGCGGCCGCGGCAGCCTTCGCCCGTGCCGCATTGCGAGCCTTCATCGCAAAACAGCGCTCGAGCGCCTTTTCGACCTTCTCTTCGACGGCCGGCGTCTTCTCCGCCAACACTTCTGAAATTTCGGAGACGACGAGGAACTTGGCGCGATCGAGCATCCGCTTCTCGCGAAACGACAAGCTCTTGGACTTGCTCAGGAAGGTCAGGCTCTTCAGCACCTCGACGACGTCGTAAATCGAGCCGGTGCGCATGCGGTCCGAATTGTCCTTGAACCGCCCCTTCCAGTTCTGGTGGCTGTCGATCTTGCCGTCACCCAGCAGATGGAAGAGTCGCTCGACTTCATGGTCGCTGACGGCGCGCCGCAGCCCGACGCCATCGACGTTGTCGACGGGCACGAAGACCGTCGTTTCGTTGGCCATCCGAAGCTGGTAGAAGCCGCAGGTGGTGCCCATGATGGTTTTGGTCTCGATGCGCTCGATCACACCGAGACCGTGATTCGGGTAAATGACCTTGTCTCCGATCTCGAATGCCACGTGTCCCCCGGGTTGCGTGTCGTTAAGGATTGGCGACGGTTGGGTTTCCGCGCGCAGAAACGTCTTTACATTGTAGCGAATTGGACACACCAAAATCAATGGAAATGCCCGCAAATTAAGGGGTTCTGGCTCTTTGTCATCCCACTTTCCGGGGGGCTTTACGGATTAGCACAGCTGTATCAAAAAGGCTACTGGGCTTGTCCGCCGGACCGGGTCGAACGGCCCGAACCACTGTGGGTCCTTCGAGTTACCGCCCGCCGACCTTCCCTGAAAACCCTTTTCCGGCGCGCGGGCCCTGATTGTCCCGCCCGAGCACGCGGTCGGTGTTGGCGATGGCAAACCCGGCCTCGTAGACGAGCTGCGCGACGCGGGTGAGCTTCGGGAAGTCAATCTTCTCGACCTGGTCGCCGGGCTGGTGGTAATCGACGTGCAGGCCGGTGAAGAAAAACGCGATCGGGATGCCCTTGACCGCGTAGCTGTAGTGGTCGCTGCGCGTGTAGATGTTGTTCATCCGCGGGTCGGCCGGCGGCGTCGGGTCGTTCAGCTCGTAGTCAAGGGTCAGCGGCTTCGCCTGCTTCTGATTGACCTCGACGACAAGGTTGTGAAGATCCGTGCTGATGCGGTCAGCCCCGACGACGAACACCGAATTGCCGTACTCCGGTTTGTCGTCCTGACTGCGCCCGATCATGTCCATGTTGAGCTGAGCCTGAACCTTGTCGAGCGGGACGACCGGGAAGTCGGCCATGTAGCGAGAGCCGAGCAGTCCGGCTTCCTCGCCGGCATGCCAGACAAAGACTACGGACCGCTTCGGCTTGACGCCGGTGGCGAACGCTTTCGCGATCCCGAGCAACGCCGTCGATCCGGATCCGTCATCGTCGGCGCCGTTGTTGATGAGGTCGGGCTCGCCGCCTGTCTCGGCGCCTCCCGCACCTCGCCCACCTCCACGACCGCCCGCCGCGCTCATGCGATAGCCGGTGTGATCGAGATGCGCACCAAAGAAAACGTACGTGTCCTTGAGCTTCGGATCCGTTCCTTCGACCATGCCGACGACGTTCTTGGTCATCTGCGTCGAGAGGAGCTCGTATTGGTTGTCGACGTTGATCGTGACCTTGGCGGGAATCATGAATCCCGTCAGCGTGTCGCCGCGATCCGCTTTGGCGCGCAGCTCCGCAAATTTCGCCGGCGCGGCGCTGAACAGGAATTCGAAGAACTCCGCATCGGCCGTCACCTGCGGCTGGATTTTCGCGTCGACGTTCTGCACGGTGTTGAGGTCAGGAACGACTGCCGCCGTTTGACCGCGTCCTGCTCCGCCACCGCCACCCCGGCCGCCGCCGGCTGCGCCTCGACCACCGCCGCCGCCCATGGCCTGGGCGACCGCCGCCTGCGCTTCAGTCACCGCGGCGCTTGCCTGCGCGAGCGCGGCCTGGGCCTTCACGAGCGCCTCGTTCGATGGTGTGGGTGCGGGCGCCGGCGCCGGTCCGGCTGCGAAGCTGAGGACCGCGGCCGCGCCGGCGTTCTGGACGGCGTAGTTCAACCGGTTGCCGCCGACCGCGTTCCCCCGCCCGCCGCGTCCGCCGCCAGGCTGCGTCGGATCGGGAGCGGGGACGAGCAGCGACGGCGTGCCCGGCAGCCAGACCACGAGCTTGCTGCGCACATCACGGCCCTTGTAGTCGTCGTGCGCCAGATTGTTCGTCTGCGGCCCGGCGAGCGTGAAGATGCCGTATCCGACGAATTCGACGCCGCTGAAAGTCACCGTCTGCTTGCCGCCTGCGTTGGCCGGGAACGTGACGTGATCGCCGTGCTTAAAGGTTCGCGACTGGCCGTTCACCTCGACGGTGATCGAGGAGTTACGCGTCACGCGATACCCCCGCTGCTTCACCGTCTGAAAGAATCCTGCATCGCCCATCGGCTTGACGCCCCAGGCGCGCAGGTGCTCGGCGACGTACGACGCCGCGAGTCCATAGCCCTCGGTGTAGATCTGGCGTCCCTGCAAGGCATCCGACGCGAGATACGTCAGGAACTCTTTCAGGTCCGCCTGGCTGATCGACGCGAACTTGACGCTCGCCGGCGCGACGCCTTGCGCGAAGATCGTCCACGGGCGCAAGACGATGGCGGCAAGGACGGCTGCCGCCGCAAGCCAGACCGCGATTGTTCTTCGAAGTGACGAGCGATTCATCCCAGCCTCCAGGCCGCCGAAAGCATACACCGATGAAGCGCCCAGGCTTTTCTACAACGGAAACCGCTGGCGATCCTTCACGACATCGGCGGCATCGATCTGCAGATTCGTGTGATTGAGGTGCGTGAACCAGACGGCCGCCTTGGAGCCGCGCAACAGGCTCCTCGTCACGGACATCATCGGATGTGGAATGTCTTCGATCGATCGTCCGGGTATTTCCCCGGGGGATGCGAACGTGCCGTCGAGAATCGCGAGATCGACTGAATCGACGACCTCCCGGATCGATCGGTCCCATTTCTGCCACTGATCGATGTCCGGAACGTAGAGCGCCTTTTTCCTGGGACCCTCGATCAGGAAGCCGACGGTGTCGGTGAACTCGTCTCGATGCGGCACGGCGAACGCAGTCACGCGCAGCCCTGGAAAGATTTCGAGCGGCTGATCGAGCGGGAGCGGGCGAAGGTCGATGTTGTTGCGGGACACGAGCAGGCTCCAGGGCCCGTTGGCCCGCAGGAAGGCGTGCATTCGTTCGGTGCCGAACACGGGCACCGCCTTCGCGTCAATCGATTCACGGCCGAGGTACATGAGTCCCGTGTAGTGGCCGATGTGCGCGTGCGTCAGCAGAATCCCGTCCGGGACGGCTCCGCCGGTGAGATCGTGCACCTGCGACGCGAAATCCGGCGTCGCGTCGATCATGAACGCCTTGTGCAGAGCCTGATTGACGAGCCCGAGGCTCGCGACACGCTCCGGCCGGCGCTGTCCGTCACGAATCGACTTGCAGAGCCGCTGCTCGCAGCCGAGGTGCGGAATGCCGCCGTCCTGCGCGATGCCGAGCACGACAATCTCCCAGCCCGGCGGCTGGCCGGGCGCCCTGACGGGCGGAGGGGCACCAGCGATGACGCCGATGACGGCAAGTGCGGAGATCAGCAGCCGGACGCCTGACACAGCGCCGCCTACTCCTTGGCCGCCCGGGTCAGAAGCCGGTTGATGACGGTGCTGATAATGCTCACGAGCACAGCCGCCAGGACGGTCGTGAAGAACCCGTGCACGATGAAACCGGTGACGAACTGCGACGCCAGCCACAGACAGAACGCGGTCACGACGAAGTAGAACAGACCGAGGGTGAGGATGGTGAGCGGCAGCGTCAGGATCACGAGGATCGGCTTGACGAGCGCATTGATGAGCGTCAGCACGCCGCCGGCCAGAAAGGCCACGGTCACCGACGCGACATCCACGCCGCGCATTACGTAGGCCACCGCGTAGATGGCGAGGGAATTCGCGATCCAGGTCAGAACCAGCGTCATGGCCGGTACAATAGATTACGACTTAAGACCGCGGGTGTCGTTTTGAGAGAACCATGCAAAACGACACCCGAGGTCTTCGGTCAGGCCAGGGCGATGACCGCAAGCTCGTCGACTGGCGTGGCTGCGCCGGCGGATCGGGCGATTTCGGCGCCAGACTGTCCCAGTTTCGATTCAATGAGCTGTCGATGGACATCATGGGCAGTGAGCCATTGCGGGAAGTGCGGCGTGCCCGTGATCTCGCGGATCCGCGCTGCAGCGCCCATCAATCTCGCGCCAAATTCCTCCCGGCCTTCGGACGCCGCGAGGTATCCCAATCCCTCGAAACACCCCGCCATTGCGCGGAGATTGCGAAGCTGGCGGCTCAGGATCAATGAGTGCGACAGCAGCTCGCGGCTGCCTTTCGAATCGCCGACCAGCAGTCGCTGCAGACCAAGATTGACGGAGACATAGGTCTCGAGGAACGAGTCGCCGGACGAGGCCACGCGTTGCCACGCAGACGTCATTTCCTGTACCGCCATGACGTGATCGCCGCGCACGGCGTGAGAAAGACCCAGGCCTAGAAGCGCCTGCGCGCCCACGCGGTCGAGGTGGCGATCCTCGGCGAAGTGAAGCGCGGTCTTCGCGGCCTCGGCGCAAGACGTCGCATCACCGCGCACCGCTTCATTCATCGCCTTCAGCGACAATGCCCACGGCAAATCTTCAGCTGCGGCGTCACTGAGGTGTCGCACTCCGCTCTCGAGCACGTCGCGAGCGGAGTCGAAGTCGGTTGCGTGATGAAGGAATTGCCCCAGCGCAATCTCAGCCCGGCCGCGAACGCCGGCGCCGTCAGATGCGGCAGCGAGCGCCCGTGACAGCCACGATCGGCTCTCGATGAAGTTGCCATCGTCGCGCCAGAACCAATGCAGATTCCCGGCGAGGCGGAGTCCGAGATCGGCGCGATCGGGTGTCGCCAGCGCCCATTCCAACGCCGCGCGGACGTTGGGCCACTCCTCACGAAGATGATCGAGCCACTGGTACCCGCTCGTCGTGTACCACTTCCTGCCGGCTCGGTCGGTCATGTCCACGTAGTAGCCGAGCATCCGGTTGCGGGCGACCGGATTCGGCTTCGGGTGGTCCAACCGGGCGCGCGCGAACAACCGGATCGAATCGAGCAGGTGATAGCGAGCGGACTCGCGCGTGGTATCTGCGAGAACCAGAGACTTGTCGACGAGCCCGGTGAGCGGCGGCAAGAAAGCGCCTGCATCCTGCGGTCGTCCCATCACTGCGGCTGCCGCATCCAACGTCCATCCCGCTGGAAAGACGGCCACCTGCTCGAGGAAACGCATTTCCTCTGGATCGAGCAGACTGGCGCTCCACTCGAGCATGGCCGAGAGCGATCGATGCCGATTCGCCGCCGCCGGCCGGCTGCGGGCGAGCAACTCGAAGCGGGAGTCGAGCCGGTCGAGGATCTGCGGCAGAGTGAGGACTCGTGCTTGCGCCGCGGCAAGCTCGATCGCGAGTGGCAGGCCATCAAGCCGCTGGCAAATCTGCGCTACTGCCGATGCGTCTCGTTCGAAGAGCTCGGGACCGGGCTGGACGGCAGCGACGCGCGCGGCAAACAGCTGCGCGGCCGGAGACGGCGAGCCCGGTCCGTCCACGACGGAACACGCCAACGGCGCGAGACGCAGCAGCGATTCGCTCGTCGCACCCAGCGGCCGTTGGCTCGTGGCGAGCACCCGGATGCCCGGCGCCGCGCCGAGAATTGCGTCCGTCAACCGGCCGGCCGCGTCCGCCACGCGTTCGCAGTTGTCGAGCACGAGGAGCGCGTTCGTGTCGCGCAGGACCGATCCGATCGACAGCGCGATGTCGGCGTTGTAGCGCTCCGGCACATGAGCCGCATTGGCCACGATGCGATCGACGTCGGCCGGGGCCGTGGCGGGTGCCAGATCAATCAAGACCGCACCGTCGGCGAAGGTCGTCTCGATCCGGCGTGCGGCCTCGAGCGCCAATTGAGTCTTGCCGACGCCGCCAGGTCCGACGATCGTTACCAAGCGCGCCGACGCGAGCCGCGACACGGTGTCTTCGATTTCCGCGCGGCGGCCGATGAGGTCGACGAGCCGCGCCGGCATTCGCCAGCGCGGCGGACCGTCATCGGCGAGCCGCTCGAGCGGCGCGACGAACCGATAGCCGCGCCGAGGCGCCGTTTCGATCACGCGCGGCGCGCGCGGATCGTCGCCCAGCGTTCGCCGCAGTTGACTGACGGCTTCCGTCAGCGAATGCGGCGTGACGAACAAGTCGCCCCATACGAGATCGATCAGCGTCTGATGTTCGACGAGCTCGCCCGCCCGCTCGACCAGTGCGCAGAGAACCTGAAATGTGCGCGGCTCGAGGGGCACGGACCGCCCGTCTCGCGTCAGCACACCGGCCGCTTATCCAGGGTCGCGTCACCAAAGCGATACCGCATGGGTCGCAAATCTTGAGGGTTTCCTGAGGACTTCCGCGCCGCTGACATCAAATCATAGCATCCGGCCCGCGCCGACCTGATGACTGCGCGAGCCGACTTCATCCAGATACCGGAGGTCTGCAAAATGAAACGCGCTGCACTCGTACTGGCGTCGGCGGCAGTGGTGGCGTCGATCGTGGTGATCAACGGCGGGGGCGTGAACGCCCTCACGCCTCGGGCGACAGCCTCGCTGCTCGTGTCCGGCTTGAACAATCCTCGTGGCCTGACATTCGGCCCGGATGGGGCCCTCTACATCGCCGAGGGCGGCCTTGGCGGATCCGACGTCACGGCTCCTGCAGACTGTGAGCAGGTGCCGGCGCCGGTCGGTCCGTACAGCGGTGGGTACACATCGCAGATCACGCGTGTCGATGCGAACGGCACGCGCACGATTGTCGCCGACGGTCTGCCGTCGAGTCAGACGAGCCCGGCCCTCGGCTCGCTCGTGAGCGGCGTGGCCGACGTGGCATTCGTCAACGGGCAGCTCTACGCGCTCGAGGCGGGCGCCGGTTGTTCACACGGACTGATCGGGACCGACAACGAAGTGCTGCGAGTCAACGACGACGGGACAACGACGCCGGTTGCCAATCTTGGCGCCTTCCAGCGATCACATCCTGTGCTGAATCCCCAGCCCGCCGACTTCGAGCCGGACGGCACGTGGTACAGCATGATCGCGGTGCGCGGGAATCTGTACGCCGTGGAACCCAACCACGGCGACATCGTCCGGATCGATCCGCTGCTCGGCACGATCACCCGCGTGAGCGATGTCTCGGCGAGTCAGGGCCACATCGTCCCGACGGCGATCGCCTACCACGGCAATTTCTTCTTTGGTAACCTCGGAATCTTTCCGATCGAACCCGGAAGCTCCTCGATCTTCAAGCTCACGCCGAGCGGCCAGATCAAGACCTGGTCAGACGGTCTGACGACGGTGCTCGGCGTCGCGTTCGGCACGCGCGATCGGATGTACGTCCTCGAGTCCATGACAGCGCCGGGATTCCCAGGACCGTCAGAGTTCGGCACCGGCCGTGTCGTGCAGATCGATCCAGACGGAGAGCAGACCGTGATCGCCGCTGGGTTCTCGTTTCCAACGGCGATGACCTTGGGGCCTGACGGCGCGCTGTATGTCTCCAACCTTGGCTTCGGCGGGCCGGTGCCCGGGCTGGGCCAGGTGTTCCGCGTCACGATCCAGTAGCTGCGCACCCTACAGAGATTGAGCGATGCGACCGGCGACCTTGCGGTGGACGCGCACGTTGGCGGCCGTCGTGTTCCTGAGCGGCTGCAATGATCCATTGTCGCCGCCGATGAAGCCGTCAGAAGTGCCGCCACCGACGCCGGCGCGCCCGGCGGATCCGTCACGACCGGTGCCAGAGCCGGTGGTGACGAATCCGTCGAGCGCCTCGGTCGTCATCGAGGATCCGTTCGCGATTATCAGTCGAGACGGCTCGCGATTCGGCTACGGCGTGCGCCTGCTGCTCCGGGAAGTGAAAGGCGCAAGTGGCGCAACGATCGAAGGGATCGTGATCCACTCACCATCGGGTCGGGATGAAGCGTCGGTCGGGTGCTGGCGCGACACACTGCGTCTGCCGCCCGGCGGGACACTCGACACCTTCTATACCGAAGACGGCGCGAGGTGGCTTGGCTACTGCGGCCCGGGCTCCGGAGGCGACACCGCGACGCCGACGCTGTACGCGGTGGTGAGTTTCATCGACGACTTCGGCGTCGCCGGCTCTGTCAGTGTGCAGGTGTCAACGCTCCGTTAGAGGCTCAAGCCCCTGATACACTTCGCGTTACGGCGCTTCAGACAGCCCGTGCCGGAGTGGCGAAACTGGCAGACGCGCGAGACTCAAAATCTCGTCACCTTAACGGGTGGTGTGGGTTCGATTCCCTCCTCCGGCACCAGTTCTCGAACGATTCCAGGGATTCCGAGTGGTCACCGCATGCGACCGCGCTTGCTGCATGGGAAAGCAGCATCATCACGGCGACGGATAAGACTTATCGGAGCACGATCGACATCCGTCGGAAATCGAACATCACCTGGGACGCTTGACTGAAGACGTCCATTCCCACGTTGCCATAGTGGGTTCGTGTGCCCTCTCGCTCCACGAGGATGGGGGCACGGGCAAGGACCGCATCGAACCCGCCCACGCGCAGGCGTAACTCAGGAATTGCGATGATCTCCTCCTGGCGACGCCCGCCGATCTGCTCAACCTCGGTGGTGCCCTTCGATCCGCGTCCTGCCACCTGCGGGAAATCGACGGCAAACCGCTGCCACAGCCGCGTAGCTTTTGCACCCGTATCGAGGGTGATATCCAGCATTCGGCCCTCGAAAGGCGTCCGTGTCACCGGAGGCGATTCTCCATCCAACGCGAGGTTTGACTCGCCTATCGCCACGCGCCCAGTCGGTTCGGCTCCGAGTTGACACGTTCCATCCTTCGCCCAGCTGATGCCGCCAAGGGCAATCGCGACTGGCAATCCCATAGTGCCCCGCCTGCCAGGCGGTAGATCCGTCCACATCGGGTGTGCATCGGGAAAGATCACCACCGGGACATTTCGCAGTTCGCTGTCGCTGATCGTGATGCGATCGACAACACCCGTTCGCGCCTGCGTCGTCGCGCTGAAATCGCCGGCAGTCACAGTCGCCCGGTGGACCGAGACTCCCAGCGTGCGGGCCTCGCCTTCGGACAATGAGGTATTGCTGAACCCGCTGTCAAAAAGCCAGTCGACGCGCTTGCCGTTGATCTGTGCTGGCAGCGTCACCCCATTGGAGGTCACAGCGCACGCGAAGGACGTGCGGCGTCCGACGTGCGCTGTCTGATTCGGAATCCGGCGGAAAGGCTCGAACCCGTCTCGACCGTTGCGGACATCCGCTCTCCCCGGCGCGGCAGCAAGCATGTCGTCGAAAATCCGCAGCATGTCACGCGAACGTGACAGACGGAGATAGAGGCCCGCCAGCTCTTCACGAGCAATGTTGGCTTCCTCCTGTGTTCGCGCATCGCGAACCGCACGATTGAGGAGGCTCTCAGCAGCGGCCGTCTGATTGAACGCAGACGCCACTGCGCCAGCATACAAGGGCGCGACCGTGCGACCGGCAATCGCGTCCCGCAGCTCAAACCAACGATGTTGGTCATATAGTTGCGCGAGAGAAGCGTCCTCTCGCGACTGTCCGTTGACGCCCGAGCGCATACAAATGCCGACGACAAGCGCCGCGAGCGCCAACGCCTTTCGCATTGCGGCAGTATAGCGAGTCGGTCGTTCCAGGCCGAGTCATGATGGTGACAAGGCGTTCACGCGGGCTCTTAATGGTGACGTTCAGGTTCTTGCGAGATCCGCCGTGGTCTTTGTACGCCCAATTTGCAGCCGCGGCACGAATCTCGGCCCAATAGGAGGTTTGCCACCAGGCATACGCCGTGCACTGTCAGGGGTCTGTGACGGGAGTCAAGAAAGTCGAGGAGTTTGCCGCTGGCAGTTGGCGGACGCGTTCAAATCCGAAGTGTTCGCGCTACTTGAGGTACGTCCGTTCACCCCGCATTCTTGGGCAAGCCCCCTGCCGTCACCCTCGTGCACCGCTCCCGAAGCTCGAGATTGCCTTCGACTCGTCATCGAAAATGTCGGAGTCGAACACCAAATAGAGCTTTGCCGAGTCCGGCAGATTGAACTGACCGATTCGGCGGCTGAGGACGAGCCTGAGGGAACCGCCAGAAACCTTGACGAGTTGGTGCGCTCGTATCAGCGCACGCACACCAGCGTCGTCGCAGTAATACAGTTCAACCAGATTCAGGACGATTTGATTGGCCTGGTCGCGGATCAGGCTGTCGATCGCGTCACGAAACTCTTCAACGCCCTCGCCCTCCCTGAATCTCCCAACAATGTCCAGGATCGTGAGGGCACCATGTGTGCGATGGGCGATGGCCATCGTCAATGGAGTGGGAACTCGAGCCTGAGCTTGACGACAACCGGCACGGGCTGGTCGTTTAACCTGCCCGGCTCAAACGTCCAGCCTCTTACAGCTTGGAGGGCGCTCTGGTCGCGCTGCCGGTCGAGGGACTTCGTCACGCGGGCGCGGCTGACCGTTCCGTTCGTGGCGACTACGGCTTCCACCTCCACGACGCCCCGCAGCGGTGCCTGAATTGCGTTCGACTTGTAGTTCGGGTCAACGGAACGCACGATAGTCGGTTTGACGAGCTGCGGCTGGAGCAGTGAATACGCGTCCTTGTAGAACTTGTCGCCGGCGATGATGTCGACGGGCACCAACGCGTGTTCCGGCGGGTGGAACTCGATGATTATCGTGACGAGAACAGGCACGGCCCGTCCGTCCTTCATGCCGGGCCTGAAGACCCACTGTCTGGCGGCCTCTATTGCCTGCTGGTCAAGACCGTACTTGGTGTCGAGCGACTTGGTGACCCGAACATCCCCCACGGTGCCTGTGGGCGAGACCACGACCTCGAGCTCGACGACTCCCTTGACCTTGGCCTGGAGGGCCTCAGGTGTGTACTTGGGCTGTACGGAACGAACGGGCGTGGGAAACTGAATTCCCGGACCACCGCGGTAGGGTTCGGTCTGCTGCGCCTGCTGCGCCGAGACGAGGACCCCGAATGACGTGGCAACGACCAGAGCGAGTTGCGCGGTCATGGATCCCTCATCAGACGCCCGGGCCCCACCTTCCTCAGTTAACGAATACTGAAGAATTTCAGGTCGCGCATTACCGCGAGCTTGCGGTGAGTAATCGCGGCCTGCGATGCGCCGACGTGCTTTTGAACGCGTCATGAGCGGCCCTGCGGCGTCGGAAACCTCGTGATTCCTCGCGCTCCTCGTCACCGGTTCGTAAAACCCTTGCGATCTTGAACGCGCGAATTGCTCGGATACCGACTGCTCTAGCAGAGCGCCTTGATCCCAGCAACGATGCCACCCACAACGCCGCCGACCACTCCGCCGATCGGGTTCCACCCGCTCGAGTACAGCCCACCGAGGGCGCCTCCGGCCACACCCAGCAGGATGTCGCGCACCGGATGCCGTGACTTCGCCAGGACCTGCGCTTTTCGGCCACCCTTCGGCGACGGATACACGGTGTAGTTGCTGACCACTCCGAGAATTGCAAGCGCGACCGGGTTGGTTCCGGGATCGCGCGACGCTCGCTGATATGAGTCGCGCGCGTACTGAATGAACTTTTCGAACTCAGCCTCGGTGCCGACAGCGAATCCGCGCTTTCCCAGTTCGAGCAGCGCGCGTTCTTCCGCCTCCGACAGCGCACCGCCGCGGGCAATTCGACGAATCGCCTCGTTGTAGCCTTTCTCTTGATCGGGGCCGAACTTGTCGCGCAGTCGATACACCTCGGCCAGAAGACCTTCGAACTGAATTCCCGCTGCGGCGGCCAATGCGCGAGCAGGGACCAGGGATCCGTCCCAATCTTTCATGGAGATTTCCTTATTCACGTTGCAGCGGAGAATACCGGTGCAGCAACATTACCGGTTCGATTCGTCCTCCGACGTTCACTCCGCCGCCATGAAGGGATACTTGTAGTCTCGGGGCGGCGCCAGCGTCTCTTTGACCGTCCGCGTATTCACCCACCGAATCAGGTTCAGCTTCGACCCCGCTTTGTCATTCGTGCCGGACGCCCGCGCGCCGCCGAACGGCTGCTGCCCGACGACGGCGCCGGTGGGCTTGTCGTTGATGTAGAAATTGCCGGCCGCGTAGCGCAGGAGGCTGCTCGCTTCGGCCAGTGCCTGCTGGTCGGCGGCAAAGACCGCGCCTGTCAGCGCGTACGGCGACGTGCGATCGACCAGCCGCAGCGTGTCCTTCCACTTCCCGTCCGGGTAGACGTAGACGGTCACCACCGGTCCAAAGATCTCCTCGCACAGCAATTGGTGTCCGGGGTCGGTGGCCTGGATGAGCGTCGGCTCGATAAAGAACCCTTTCTTATCGTCGCACTTGCCGCCCTGGATGATCTTCGCGCCCTTCTTGGCCGACGACAGGTACCCGCAAATCTTGTCGTATGCCTTGCGATCGATCACGGCCGACACGAAATTGCGAAAGTCGCGCGGATCGCCCATCCGCAGTTCTTTCATCATCGCGACGCTGCGGTCACGAACGTTCTTCCAGAGCGACTGCGGGACGTAGATGCGGCTTGCCGCCGAGCATTTCTGGCCCTGGTACTCGAAGCCACCCCGGACGATAGCCACCGACAGCGCATCGACGTCGGCAGAACTGTGGGCCACGATGAAGTCCTTGCCGCCGGTCTCGCCAACCAGGCGCGGGTAGGACCGGTAACGGGAGATGTTTTCGCCGACCGTCTTCCACATGTTCTGGAAGACCTCGGTGCTGCCCGTGAAGTGAATGCCCGCGAGGTCGCGCGAGGCCAGCAGGTTGTCGGTAATCATTCCGGCGCTGCCCGGCAGGAAGTTGATGACCCCCGGCGGCAGCCCGGCAGCCTCGAGCACCTTGAACACGTAGTACGCGCTCAGCATCGCGCTCGATGCAGGCTTCCAGATCGAGACGCCGCCCATGAGCGCCGGGGACGTCGAGAGGTTGCCGCCGATCGCGGTGAAGTTGAACGGCGAGACGGCGTAGACGAACCCTTCGAGCGGCCGGTATTCGAGATGGTTCCAGACGCCCGGGCTGTTGATCGGCTGCTCCTGATAGAGCTCGTTGGCGTACGACACGTTGAAGCGCCAGAAATCGATCAGCTCGCACGCCGAATCGATCTCGGCCTGAAATACCGTCTTCGCCTGTCCCAGCATCGTCGCCGCGTTCAGCGTGGCGCGCCAGCTCGTCGAGAGCAGCTCGGCCGCCCGCAGCAGGACGGCAGCCCGATCTTCGAGCGGCCACGCCGACCACTCGCGGCGGGCATCGAGCGCGGCTTTGATTGCCTGCTGGATGTGCTTGGGTTCTGCCACGTGCCAGTCGGCGAGCACGTGTCGATGGTTGAAGGGCATCACGGACTGCTGCGTCGTCTTGGTCCGGATCTCCTTGCCTCCAATAACGATGGGAATCTCGACGCGCTCCTTGGCCATCGAATCGAGGCGGGCTTTGAGCTCCGCGCGTTCCGGCGAGCCGGGCGCATATTGTTTGACCGGTTCGTTGACCGGCGTCGGCACCCGACGAACAGCACTCACTGCAGCAACATCAGGCATAAAACAATTGTACTTCGAAGGGCTGAGAAGTACGGGAGCGGTCGCTGGACGAGAGCTGTTCTCTCACTGAAGGACGGTGCTGTCGCTCAAGTACAGGACTATTGATGAAGTACGGTGACACGCCGAAGTACGAGAGCGTGCCTCAGCGTCGTGCCGGCCGTATAATGTTTCGCCCATGGAAATCCGCGAGCGTCAGAACGGCGAGGTCGCCATCGTCGAGCTGGCCGGCCGGCTGACGATCAACGACGAACCCGGCCAGTTGAAGGAAGCCGTGGCCAACGCGCTCAAGCGGGGCGCGAAGCACGTGCTGCTCCATCTGGCCGGTGTCCGTTACATCGACAGCACCCGGCTCGGCGAGCTCATTGCCGCCCACGTGACGGTGACCCGCCAAGGGGGACGGCTGAAGCTGGTGGGCACGCCCGACCGAATCGTGGAACTCCTGGCGCTGGCGGGCCTTGACGGCATCTTCGAGCGCCACGCCTCCGAAGACGAAGCAGTGAAAAGCTTCGCCTGAGGCTGGGTCTCACGACCGTACGTCTCTACTGACCTTCTGTTCCCTTCCAGGTTGCGGCGACGGGCTCGGGCGGCATCGGCACGCCTTCAGTAATCGCCGGCGCCGCGGTGTCCGCCATCAGCACATCGGTCGTTGGCACCTGCCGTGGCGGCGCCTTGCGACGACGGGCCGCCGGTTTTCTCGCCGGCCGCCGGGCCTTGCGCGCCGGCTTGCGCGACGTTCGGCGGGCGGACGCCTTCTTCCGGCGGGCGGACGCCTTCTTCGCCGTGCGGCGGCGGCCGCGGGACTTGCTGCTGCTCTTACGCGCCTTCGCCTTTGTCTTCCGTTTCGCCATTTCGAACACCCTTTCGATCGAATGATCTATGCGGGAGCGTCAACACGAGAGGCGACATTGTGCCATAACAGATGAGCGGTTCATCGATCAGCACAACGAATTTCAAATACGTAGCCGGCGACAGATTTGGACGTCACGCTCAGGCTTGCGCAAGTTCTGCAGTACACTCCGCCGCACAATTCATGGAGACCATCGCTGGACATCGACGGCGCGCTGGTTGAGCGTCTGCTCCGGCGAGCCGACGGCGAACGATGGCGTCTCTCGACGGAGCGGTTCGCGGAGGCGCTTGGGGCCAGCGCGTCGCGCGCGTTCACGGGAAAGAACCCCGCTTCAAGCGACATCGAGAGCTATCTCGGGTCGCTCCATCTCAAAGACCTGGCACTCGCCTGTGCGTGCGCGGCCGGGAACGAAGACGCCTGGGAGTACTTCGTCCGCGAACATCGTCCCGGGCTCTATCGATCCGCCGACGCGCTCGAGGCGGGCGGCGGCGCCCGCGATCTCGCCGATTCCCTGTACGGCGAGCTGTTCGGCCTCAGCGTCGGCGGTCGTCAGGGGCCGTCCCTCTTCCGGCACTATCACGGTCGCAGCAGCCTGACCACGTGGCTGCGCGCGGTCCTCTCGCAGCGGTACGTCGACCGCATGCGATCGCGCAAGCGCGCCGACCCGCTGCCAGACGATGAAGGACCGTCGCCGCTCTCAATGCCGGCCCCGACGCTCGACCCGGATCGCGAGCAGCGACGCCGGAGCATCGAGCGCGCGCTGGACCGCGCGCTGGCGGCCCTGCCCGCCCAGGATCGCGTCCGGCTCGGCTGCTACTATGCGGAAGGGTTGACCCTGGCGCAGACCGGAAGGTTGCTCGGCGAGCACGAGGCGACGGTGTCGCGCCAGCTCGCTCGAGCGAGAAAGGCGATCCGAGTGGCGGTCGAACGCGAATTGCGCGCGGCCGGGCTCTCCAGGCAGCAGATTTCGGAGAGCTTCACGGAGATTGCGCAGGATCCGGGCCGGCTCGACGTTCGCCGCCTCCTCGGCGAGCCCGGGCGCAAGGAAGAGACGGACGATCGTTCTAACGATCAGGGGGTGCGGTGAGCGAGACTCGCGATCGGGACGCGGCGGTCGAGCAGTGGCTCCGGCATCCGTCGGCGACTGAGGCCGATTTGGCTCCGTCGGAGGGGTGTCTCGACGCGGAGACGATGGCTGCATGGATTGACAAGAGTCTCGCGGGAGCCGCACGTACGGACGCCGAGGCGCATGTTGCCGGTTGCGCGCGCTGCCAGGCGATCGCCGCGACGATCGCACGCACGGAGGCGATCGCCGACTGGTCAGCACCCGAGCGCCGTGCTGGACGGCGCTGGCTGACGTGGGTCATCCCCGTGTCGGCTGCGGCAATTGTTGCGGTGGTGGTTCTGGTCGCGAGGCGTGACGTCGAGTCTCCGCAGACCCAGGGTGTCTCACAAGTCGCGGAGTCGCGACCAGTCACGCCCCCGGCCGAGCCCCAATCCGGTCTTCGATCCGAGCCAAAAAACGAGTCCGCTCTAGCGAAGGCCGACCAGCAGAACCGCGCGGCCCAAGCCCAGAAGCCCGCCGCGGCCCGTGAAGAGGACGAAAAGAAAGCCTTACGCGACAAAGCAGCCGCGGCGCGATCGACCGATACATTCGACGCCGTGGCTCCCAAGCGACCTGCGGCCGCACCGGCTGCTGCCGCGCCAGCGGCGGGACGAGCGACAAACCAGAATGCAGCCGCCAGTCAGGCACGCGCCGACGAATCCGCGCGAACGGCCGAGGCGCGGCTGCGTCAGGCGGAGGCGGTCGAGATCGACATCCGTACGCCTGATCCGGGCGTGCGCTGGCGCATCCTGGGCGCCCGGGTCGAACGATCGATCGATGGAGGCTCCAGTTGGACTCCTGTGCCGACGGGCGTGACGTCGGAAGTCACCGCCGGCGCTGCGCCGTCAGCCTCGGTCTGCTGGCTGGTTGGCCGCGGCGGTCTCGTGCTTCTGACAACCAATGGGACAGCCTGGAAGCGCCTCACCTTCCCTGAACCGACAGATCTGTCGGTCATCCGCGCGACAGACGCCCGAAATGCCACGGTCACCACGGCGGACGGCCGGGAATTCTCGACCACCGACGGCGGCCGGACGTGGACACGTCGCGATCTGCAAGAAATCCACACGACTCCGTTCTAAGTTCAATCCGGGGAACGTGTCCCGGGGTTGAACAGGAGCGAAGTCATGTCCGCACGCATCGGATCACTCGCAGTCCTCGTACTAATCGCCATCGGCAGTAGTCTGTCGCCTCGACCCGCCGGCCCCGTCGTGACCGCGGCGCCGAAAGCGCCGCAGACGACGACCCTCGACGATCAAACCGAACTGGCCGTCACGGTCTACAACTCGAACATCGCGCTCGTCCGCGACGTCCGGACGCTCGCCTTGGCGCAAGGCACGTCGGACCTTCACTTCATGGACATCGCCGCCACCGTCAACCCGGCGACGGTGCATTTCCGGTCGCTGACCGAGCCGTTGCGCGTCAGCGTGCTGGAGCAGAACTACGAGTACGACCTGCTCGAGCCCGAGAAGCTGCTGCGGAAGTACGTGGGCCGCGACGTGACGCTGGTCCGGCTGCGGCAGGATCAAAGCTCGACGCGGGAAGAGGTCGTCACCGCCCGGCTGCTGAGCTACAACAACGCGCCGGTCTGGCAGATTGGCGGCGAGATCGTCACGGGCATGTACACCGATCACATGCGGTTTCCGGAGCTGCCAGGCAATCTGTATTCGCGGCCGACGCTGATCTGGACGCTCGACAACACCGGCGCGCTGCGCCATCGTGTCGAAGCGTCGTACCTGGCCGGCGCGCTTGCGTGGAACGCCGATTACGTGCTGACCGTGACGCGCGACGACAGGGCCGCCGATCTCGACGGCTGGGTCACGCTCAAGAACGGCAGCGGCACGTCGTTCCGGAACGCCTCGCTTCAACTCGTCGCCGGTGATCTGAACCGCGTCCGCCAGGAGCTCGACCGAATGATGGCCGATGAAGCCAAGGCCATGCCCCAATCGGCGGCGCGCGCCCAGATGTCACAGGAAGCGTTCTCCGACTATCACCTGTACACGCTCGGCCGCAAGACGACGATCAACAACAGCGAGACCAAGCAGGTCAGCATGCTCGGGGCGACCGGCTTCCCCGTCCAAAAGCGCTACGTCGTCAACGGACAGGCGTTCTATTACCGCAACGCGCAGAATCCCGGCGCGCCCCTCAAGGACGTGGTGCAGGTGTTCTACCAGTTCAAGAACGAGCAACCGGCGGGACTCGGGATGCCGATGCCCGCGGGCGTGATTCGCGTCTATCAGTCGGATTCGAAGGGCGGCGTGCAATTCGTCGGCGAAGATCGCATCAATCACACGGCCAAGGACGAGACGCTGAATCTCAAGATCGGCAACGCGTTCGACGTCGTCTGCGAGCGCAAGCAGACGGATTTCGAGAAGATCGCGCCGAACGTCTACGAGGTCGAGTACGAGATCACGCTGAGAAATCACAAGTCGTCGGCGGTGACCGTCGAGGTGAACGAGCCGATCGGCGGCACGTGGCGGATGCTTCAGTCGTCGCACAAGTGGACGAAGACGGACGCCTGGGCGTCACAGTTCATGGTGCCGGTCGCGGTGGACGGCACGTCGGTGTTGAGATATCGAGTGCGGGTTACGTACTGAAAGAGAAGCCTGGAAGCCGGGGAGCGTGGAGGCCAGGGAGCTGGGAGCTTGGACAGCGAAGCTCTTAGCTTCCGAGCTTCCCAGCTTCCGGGCTTCCTGGCTTCTTCAACATTTCGGCCGCCGCCGCATCGATGCTCTTCTGCGCACCAATGCTGCCGTTCGTCACGATCACCACTCCCAGATCGGCCTCCGGATCGAATGCGACGATCGCGTACCACAGTGTGTTCGATCCGTTGTGCCAGATCGTCCGGTGGTCGCCTTCCTTCCGGACGACCCATCCAAGCGCGTAGGTCGCGTCCGGTTGCGGCGGCTCGTGGAGCCGGCGGAAGGTCTCGGCCTTGAGGAGCCCATCGATGCCGCGTTCGCCGCGGAGATGCTCCTGTCCCCACCGCGCGAGATCGGCGATGGTCATGTGCATCGTGCCGGCCGGCCCGAGATACGGCGGATTGTCAGCGAGGGGCGGCTCGATCGGCACGAGCGCGCCGGTGCCCTGTCGATGTCCGCGCGGCTGCGTGACCGATCCCGGGGAGCCCGGCGCGCCAAACCCGACCCTCGACAACTTGAGCGGCTCGAGCACGTCAGCTTTGACCAGCTCTTCCCACGGCCGCTTCGTCTTCATCTCCAGGATCGCGCCCGCGACGACATAATCCAGGTTGGAATAGAGGTATTGCGCTCCGGGTGGCGACAGTGGCTCGCCGCCGAACACGCCGTCGGCGATTTTCTGCCGCTGCTCAGTGACGCCCGGGGACGACGTGCGAAGCTCTGCCGCGATCGCCGGTGTCACGTTCGGCGGCAGTCCCGCCCGATGACTCAGCAGATTGATGAGCGTCACGGGCGCAAACTTGCCGGCCCGTGCCGGGCCGAACAGATCGCCCAGCGTCGTCGTCCAGGACAACTCCCCACGCTCGACGAACTTGCCGACGAGCGCGGAAGTAAATGACTTCGTGATCGACCCGACGTGCCACAGATCGCCGGTCGTGACCTCGGTCTTGTCGCCGAGCCGGCGGAGGCCCGAGGCCGCGATCTCCATCACGCCGCTCGACCGGAAGGTTGCGCCGCCGATCGCGGGAAGAGTGGCGGCTACGCGCACGGCCTCGAGGCGCGTTGTCAGGGTGCTCTGCTGCGATGAGACTGGAGCGGCCGCCACGTGGATCGCGGCGGCAATCGTCCCGCCCAGACAGACGAGGCGCGTGGGCATTCAGGATCCGTGTCGGTGCAGCACGATGTCGAACGTCGGACGCGAGGATCCGTCGCGAAACGTGACGCCGGCCGGCGAGAAGGCAATCTCGTCCGGATGCGTCGCATCGATTTCGTAGTCGCAGGACAGCGATGTGATGTCCCAGGCCGCGAGCGGCTGCACTTCGCCAGCTTCGCTTCGGCCGTTGCTATTGCGATCGCGCCAGATCGCCAGCCCGGTCAGCTCCGGACCAGCCAGCCGTCGATCGCCGTCGTCATCGAGCGCACGCAACGCGCGATACCCGTTTTCCCAGAAGAGCCAGAAGCTGACGCTGCCGAACATCTGCAGCGCGGAGTCGATCTGCCGCGTTCCGCGCTGGTCGTAGATCAGCCAGCCCGCATCGGGAGTGATCCAGGTCCACGGTTTCGCGGTCCCCGACCCATCTGCGTCGAAGAATACGCGTCGGTCGTCGCCGGTGATCTCGAGCGCGGTGAGATCTTTCCGCAACGGAACCGCGATCGGCGTAATCGGCCGTATCGTCCTCGCGAGTTGCGACGCGCGGTCGCGAAGCGCCGCAATCTCCTCGCGGTCCTTGTCAGGATCGAGCAGAGGAACCAGGTACCGGATTGTCTCTTCGGTCAGCGAGCGCTGTCCCTGTAAGACGAGCATGCTCTTGCTATCTTCCAAGGGTGAGGCGATCGCGACGACCTTCCGCAGTTGCGCGACCGCGGCATCACGCTCTCCTGCCTGCGCCAGACACCACCCCAGTCCGAGCTGCGCGACGAGATCGAGCCGCGCGGGAAATCCGGATTGGGGCGCCGTCCCGGCTGGCGCGAGCGCGATGATCTCCCGATAGCGGGCGATCGCCTGGTCCAGATGCCCGCGCGCGATTTGTTCGGCTGCCGCATCCGCCGCCTTCTTGACGGCGAATTGCGTGTAGCTGGGGTCGTGACCCGCCCAGACGCCCTGCTTTTCATCGCCGCGCCGGATCTGGGCGGTGTTGGTCTTGTACGCGTACGCCATGGCATGGGCGCGTGCGATGTTCAAGCGCAACGCGACGTCAGCCGGAGTGTCCCGGCTCAACTTCTCCATGTTCACGATCAACCGGTCGATTGGTACATTGTCGAGGAGAGGCTGGACGAACATCGCTCCAAGCGATCGCCCAACCAGGATCACGACAATCAGCGCCGCGAAGCACGAAACAGATCGCGTTCTCCGCATGATGCGACGGGCCCCTCTCAGCTAATCGCCGTCGGATGCGTCGGCTGATACAGCCCGAGGCTGCCTCCGCTGGGCAGCCGCACGGAGGTGTACAAGCCCCAGGGCGCCGTCCCCACCGGAGCACACGTCACCTTCCGTGCCTCCAGCGACTGCATGGTCGCTTGGACGTCGTCGCACATGAGATAGAGGACGATGCCGAGCATCTCGTGGTCGGCATGCTTTTGCGAGAACTCGTCGCCGTCTTCCAGTGGATGGACGGCCAGCTCTGCCGGCGGCAGGCCGAAGATCAACCAGCCATGCCCGGCATCGACCGATTTGAATCCGAGGACGTCACGCAGGAACGCGCGGTCCGCGTCGGGATCCTTGCTGTAAATGAGGAAGTGCGAGCCGGTGATCATGCTGCCGGCGCACCCGGCTCAGGCGCCCTGCCGCCGAGTTCTCGGTCGAGATCGAGCAGGGCGGCCGAATCGTTCTTCACCATGTGGAACTTGGCGACGATCTCCCTGACGGTCTTCTCCTCTTCGACCTGCTCGGTGATGAACCACTGCAGCTCCGCCATCGCCGCAAACACCTTCTCTCTGAACGCCAGCTCGTAGAGCCCGTCGATCTGCTTGCTGACTTCCTGCTCCTGCGCGAGCGCTCGTTCGAAGACTTCGACGACAGACGAGAAATCACCTTTGGGCTCGTCCATCTTCGTCAGGCGCACCGGATGGTTCCGTGCCAGCACGAAGTCGAACAGCTTCAGCGCGTGGACGTGCTCCTCGGCGCTCTGGACGCGCAGCCAACGGCCCGCGCCCATGAACTTCTGGTGCTCGCACCAGGCCGCCATGGCCAGATATGAAAACGACGCGGCGAACTCCGCAGCAATTTGCCGATTGATGGCTTCGAGCACCTGGGTTGTCATGCGCCCCATTGTATTCGCGGGCTTGGCCTGAGCGGAGTCGAAGGGCGACCCTGCGCGCAGTCAGAGGGGTTGCCGTATCATTCCGCCATGCCGTTTCGTTCTTCGCTCGCTGTCCTCGCGGTCATCGTCATATCTGTCGTCTCCGGCCAGTCGACGCCCGGTGCGCAGAGTCAGCCGGCATCCCCCGACGCGCTGTGGCGCCGGGCGCTCGACGCCTGGGACGCAGGCCAGTATCCAAACGCCGTGCGCGACCTTCAGGCGGTGATGCGATCGCCGGGGGCGAACGAGTACTTCGAGCGTGTGGCGCTCCTCACCGGCGAGCTCTATGTGACGACGGAACTGTCGGCGGACGGGCGGAATCCCAGGATTTCGGCCGACGGCCAAATCGCCACCTTTGAGATCGGTGCGGCGAACGAAGCGGTCACGCGGATCGTTCGCCTTGGCGCCACGCCGCAGACGATCGCGGACGTGCGCGCGACGAACGTCGTGATCGATCCTGCCGGCACGCGCGTGGCATGGATACGAAACCAGGGCGCCGACGGCACGGATATCACGGTGCGCGATCTGGCGTCCGGCACCGAAACCAGCAGCCGGCTGGCACAGATGCCGGCCGCCAGCCTCGCCTGGTCCGGCGACGGACGGCAGTTGCTGTTTATCAGTTCCGACGATCCTGCTCGATCCGACGTCTTTTCCCTTACGGTGCCGATGAGCACTCCCACGGCGCAACCCGTGCGGCTGACCGACGAAGCGGGATTCAAGACGAACCTCGTCGTCGATCCATCCGGCACGGTCGTCGTTTACAGCACGGTTGCGCAATCACCGCTCGAGGGTGGGGGCGGAGGCCGCGGTGGACGCGGAGCTGCGCCGGCGGCTGCACCTCCTGCCGGCGGCGCGGCGGGCGCAGGTGCGGCTGGCGGCAGCGGTCAGGCCGGAGGCCGGGCAGGCGGCGCTGGCGGCGGCCGTGGAGCCGGCGGACCTGCCGGGACGACGTACGTCGTCATGAATCTCAAGACGAAGGCGACACACACGATCACGGGGACGGGACTCACAATGTCGGCCGACGGCAGCACGCTCGCGTGGATCAGTCGATCGGCTGACGGGCTGTACACCTTGCAGACGTCGCCAACCGCATCCAATACGCCTGCGACCATCCGGACCGGGCGTGAGCGCATCAACGCGCCGGCGCTGTCGGCCGACGGCAAGCTCGTCGCGTACGAGTACATGCAGTTCACGGACTGGGAGATCTACGTCTCGGACGGCGCCACCCAGCGGCGCATCACGCGCGAGATTCCGCACGACATCATGCCGCGCTTTCTGACGAACACCACGCTCCTCGGCCTGACCGGAGAAGCGCGGCACCGCCGGTCGTTCGTCTACGACCTGGCGACGGGCGGACGCAGGCGGCTGTTTCACAACAACACGATTCGCACGGTGTCCGAGGAATACATCTGGGTGCCCGCGCAGACCGGCCGCCGAATCCTGATCAGCGCGGATCGCGACGGCGACACGATTTCACCGGAGCGCGGACTTTACCTGGTGGATCTCGATCGAAGGATCACGCCCGCGCAGCTTTCGGAGCGTCTGGATCGGCAGCTCGCAGCGGAAACCGACCTCCGCGATCGGATGACCAAGGCCTTTCAACCCATCGACAAGACCGTTCGTACGGCGCTCGCGAAGGCGTCAGTGACGCGTGTCTGGGAACACGCGCGGGCACTTTTCGATTTCGATTCGAAGCACATCTCGCAGCCCGGCAACGCCAAAGCGATCGACTATCTGACGCGCGCGTACACGTCGTTTGGCTACAAACCCGAGCCGCAGTGGTTTTCGCCTCAAGGGGCGCTGGGAGGCAAGACCGCCAACGTTGTCGCCACGCTGCGCGGTACGGTGGATCCCGATCTGATCTACGTCGTCAGCAGCCACTTCGACTCGGTCGCGGTCGGGCCAGGCGCCGACGATGACATGTCGGGAACGACGGCGCTGCTCGAAGCGGCGCGGATCCTCGCCGACGCGCCGCTGCCGGCGACGGTCGTCTTCGCGTCGTTCACCGGCGAAGAGGCCGGCCTGCTCGGCAGCCGGGAGTTCGTCCGGCTCGCGACGCAGAACAAGTGGCAGGTCGTTGGCGCGCTGAACAACGACATGATTGGCTGGGCCGGCGAGAGCGGACGAATGGACAACACGATTCGCTTCTCGAACGCCGGCATCCGCGACATCCAGCACGGCGCGTCCTTTCTCTTTACGGATTTGATCCTGTACGACTCGAAGTACTACCGCAGCACCGACGCGGCCGCCTTCTACGAAGCGTGGGGCGACATCGTCGGTGGCATCGGCTCGTACCCGATCCTCAGCAACCCGAACTACCATCAGCCGACCGATTACCTCGACACGATCAACCAGCGGCAGGTGACCGAGACGGCGAAGGTCACGGCGGCGACGATCATCTGCCTGGCCTCGAGCCCGTCGCGTCTCAAGGGCCTCAAGGCCACGGCGGCTGGGTCAGGCGTTGAAGTGACCTGGACGCCGAGTCCGGAATCGGGCATCAAGCAATATGTGGTCGCGTACGGTCCGGCGGCGAATCCGCTGCAGAACCGGGTGACCGTGACGGCCGCCAAGGCGACGCTGCCCGCGTTGGCGGCGGGGACGCAAGTCGCCGTGAAAGCCGTCAACAGCCGCGGTCTCGAGGGGTGGGACTGGGTGCGAACAGTGGTGGGCCAGCAGCCATGACTTTCGAGGACGTACCGCTCGATCGACCGCCGTCACACAGTCCGCTGCCCGACCGGGCGTCGCCCATGCGGTGGATCATCCTGGCCGCCGGCGTGGTGATTGTCGGCTCGCTGCTTGTCCTGTGGTGGATGAGCCGCGCCCGGCCAACGCCAGCGACGCCGGCGCCGACGCAGGCAACCGACGCTGTCCGCGGCCCTCAGCGGCCGAAGGCGGACGTCGTGCAGTTGCCGCCGATCGATGAGTCGGACACGTTCCTCCGCGACATGGTCGCGGCGCTGTCGCAACATCCCGTGCTGGCGAAGTTCCTCGCGACGAAGGGGTTGGTGCGCGGCGCGGCGTTGGCGGTCGTGCAGATCGGGGACGGCAAGACCCCGTCCAATCCGCTGGCCGTCCTGCGGCCCGCCACCCGCCTCCAAATCGCCGGAGCCACGTCAGGCCGGATCGATCCCGCCAACTACGCACGGTGGGACGGAGCCACGAGCGCCTTGACGTCCATCGATCCGATCCACGCCGCTCAGCTGTACGTCACGGTCAAACCGCTGTTCGACCAGGCGTACGGCGACCTCGGCCACCCGAACGGGAGCTTCGACGAAGCGATCGCCCGGGCGATTCGCACGCTGGACGATACCCCGCAGGTCAAAGCCGAGCCGACGCTGCTCCGCCGGCAAAGCTACTTCGAGCATGACGATGCCGGACTGAAAGCGCTTCTGCCGGTGCAGAAACAGCTTCTGCTCATCGGACCGGACAACCGCCGCAAGGTCATGCAGTGGCTGAAGCAGCTGGCGGCGAATCTGGATTTGAAGATTTAGTCGCGCGTTCCTGCCGCTTTTTCGCTCGAGTGTGCTCAATTGAACAGCCACGGGGACCCGGGGCGAGGCATAAAGAAATTGTGCCGTCCGGACGAGAACAGACACACGGCGCCGTGCCGTACTGTTAGACTGGTGTGTTGATGATGATTCAGAGTGTGCTGGCCAAGCGAAAACAGTACGACTGGGCGACGATGACGCCGTTCATCCTGCTACATGCGTCGGTCGTGCTGATTTTTTTTGTACCGTTCACGTGGCAGATGATCGCGTGGGCGGCCGGATCGTATTTCCTGCGGATGTTCTTCGTCACCGCCGGCTACCACCGCTACTTCAGCCACCGGTCGTTCAAGCTCAACCGCTTCTGGCAATTCGTGGTCGCGTTCATGGCGCAGACATCGAGCCAGAAGGGCGTGCTCTGGTGGGCTGCCCACCATCGTGATCATCATCTGCACTCCGATCGCCGCACAGATCTCCATTCGCCCGTACACGAAGGCTTCTGGTGGTCGCACCTCGGCTGGATCCTCTCGGACGAGTACGACGACTACGATCCCAAGCGAATCTCGGATTTCAGCCGCTACCCCGAACTGCGCTGGCTGAATCGCTTTCACGTCCTTCCGACCATCGTGTATGCCGTGGTGATCTTCCTGATCGGCGGCTTCGATGCGTTCGTGTGGGGCTATCTGGTCGCGACGGTCGTCCTGTTCCACGGCACGTTCCTCATCAACTCGCTCTCGCATATCTGGGGCTCGCGCCGGTTCGCGACGCCCGACGAGAGCCGCAATAACTTCCTGCTCGCGCTCGTGACGCTCGGCGAAGGCTGGCACAACAACCACCACCACTTCATGTCGAGCGTGCGCCAGGGTATTCGCTGGTGGGAAATCGACGTGACCTTCTACGTCCTTAAGGCGCTCTCCTACCTCGGCATCACGCGCGATCTGCGTGAGTTCCGCGCCGACGCCGGCCTCGGCGGCCGTACAGCGGACGTCGAATCGGCGTAGCGTCATTCTCACTTCCTGCACCGCGCCGGACTCGCCGGGTTTTCAGTTCGAAGTTTGAAGTTCGAAGTTCGAAATTCCGCTTAGCGGCGTTCCCCGCCGCTGTGCGTGGTTGTGTCGCGCTCGCGGCTGCGGTGGTCGTGGTCCGCGACCGGATAGGCCGCGAGTGCGTCGCGCAGAGGCGGCGACAGAATCAGCGACAGCGCCCGGCCGTAGCTCGCCGTCCCGTCGGCAACGCGATTCGCGCGGAGATACTCGTCGTAGACGCGCGAGGCCGTCCGCTGAACGGTCGGTTGACCCTTCTGCAACCGCAGGAGGATCGCGTCGATGTCCGCGCGCACGCCGGCGTCGAGCTGCTTCATCGCCACCTGACGAGGCTCGCCCGGGAGCGCGCTCGCGGCTTCCATGATCAGATACAGGCTCGCGCTATACGCAAGCGACGGTGAGCCGTGCATGCACGCCAGCCATCCGACGGCGCTCGCCTGGGCTTCGTCGGCCTGACCGGCCAGGTGCGCCCACTCATGCGCAAGCACAAAGGGGCGCTCGAACGGCAGGAGATCGGGATGCACGACCGACTCGAGTCCGATCGGGTTGACCATGCCGGTAACGCCGGCCCACGTGAAGAACGGCGTCAACAGGATCGAATGCTTCGGCCGTCCCGGCATGGCGAGCGGCGGCTGCTGCAGTTGGGTCAGCGCCGTCTCCATTGGCTTTTCGAGCGCGGCAGCCACCTGATCGTAGCTCTGATCCATGTCCGAACCGATCGTGCGCCGCAGCTTCGCCCCGAGGTTGTTCGCATCGACCACCGCCGCCTGCAGTGATTCCACCGTGGGCGTGGCGGCGTGGCCCGTCGGGAACGTCTGTTCGAGCGGCTGCCGCCGGTAGTTGTATCCCCACCCAACGAGGAACAGGACGACGATGAGGGCCGCGGCCCGCAGCAGCCGGCGGAGGCCGTCCCATAACGCCTCGATGAACCCCTGGTTCCCGGCGATGCGCAGCACTCGCAGGAGACCGAAGAGCGCCATCAGCGACACCGCGATGATGAGCACGTCGAGCACCGCGAACGGCAGGAAGTTCGTGCCGCTTGTGGCGATGCGCTGCAGACCCGGGTAGAACTCGCGCGGGTAGAAGTCGTTGATCGCCCAGTCCGGCAGCGGCACGAACATCAGGAAGAGCGCCGTGATCGACAGGACGAGCCAGCCGAGAACCCGGCCCGAGCTCAGCGAGCTTCGCGACTCGACCATGGATTGTTACCTGTGATGAGCCGGACCGAACGCTGGTACGTCATGTAGGAAAACGCCCACTGCGTCATGACCGACAGCCGGTTGCGAAAACCGATGAGCTGGAAGATGTGCACGAAGAGCCACATGAGCCAGGCGAAATAGCCTTTGATCCGGAAGCGCGGGAGATCGCCCACAGCCGAGTTGCGGCCGATGGTCGCCATGTTTCCGAGGTTGTGATAGACGAACGGATGCGTCGGCTGGCCGGCCACCCGCCGCGCGATGTTCGCGCCGGCGTGCGCCGCCTCCTGCATCGCCACCTGCGCGACGCCGGGAAGCAGCTTGCCGTCCTGCCATCGGAACGCCGCCAGGTCGCCCACCACGAACACCTCCGGGTGCCCCGGACACGTCAGATCTTCATTCACCATCACGCGACCCACCGAGTCAACCGGTACGCCGAGCGTCGCCCCGAGCGGTGAGGCGAGGACGCCCGCCGCCCACAACACTGTCCCGGCCTCCACCGTGTCCCCGCCGATGCGCACCATGCCCGCTTCGACTCCGGTGACGAGACTGCCCGTCCACACGGAAACGCCGAGCCGCTCCAGCGCGCGACGCGCAAACGCCGACAACTCTGCTGGATACGTCGGCAGAACATCCGGGCCGCCCTCGACGAGAATGATTCGCGCGGACTCGGGATCGATGTCCCGGAAGTCGTTCGCCAGGGCGTGGCGGGAAATCTCGGCCAGGGCGCCGGCCAACTCGACTCCGGTCGGCCCTCCGCCCACCACCACAAATGTAAGCAACCGGCGTTGCGCGGCTCGATCAGGCTCGCGTTCCGCCTGCTCGAACGAGAGGAGCACCCTGCGACGTATATCGAGCGCATCCTCCAGCGTCTTCAGACCCGGCGCAAACGACTGCCAATCGTTGTGACCAAAGTACGCGTGCGTGGAGCCCGCGGCGACGATTACGAAGTCGTATGGCAATTCCCCATCGATCAGACGCACGGCACGGCGATCGGTATCGATGGCGGTCGCCTCGGCAAGCCAGACCCGGAGATTCTTCTGATGGCGGAGAATCCATCGGATGGGCGAGGCGATGTCGCCCGGTGACAGTCCGGCCGTCGCCACCTGATACAGCAGCGGTGAGAAGACGTGATGATTCCGCCGATCGACGAGGATGACCTCCACCGGCGCGTGCGCCAGCGCCTTGGCCGCCGACAGGCCGCCGAACCCGCCGCCGATGATGACGACCTGCGGCCGCGGCGTGGCAGTCCTCAGTACAAACGCGTGCCGAGCCCGATCAGGCTGGCCAGCATTGTCACGAAGAACATCACGAGCCACGCGATGACGCAGACGATCACGGCGCGGAGCGTGTCGTCGTAGTCGAGCGCCTGCCGGACGGCGATGACGGTCGCGGCGAGGACCCACAACATGACGACGACACCGACGAGCCACCCGACAAGCGGCAGGACCGCGAGGACGGCAAAGATACCCGGCGCTTGCGCGAAGCCGAGCGTACGCATCAACTGCTGCGGATCGGCTTCGGTGTTCTTGCCGGGCAACACGCGCGTGCCGATGGCCCAGACGGCGATCGCGCCGACGACCCAGCCGACGAGCGCCCCGAAGAACGTGACGAGAATGGCCATCACGCCGAGGTAATACCAGCCGAGTCCGCGCGCGAGCGTCGCCGCGAGGACCACGATGGCCGCTTGCGTTGTCGCGTTGGTGTCGTGCTCGACTTCTTCGAACGTCGCCGCTTGCAGACGTATTGCGCCGACCACTCGATTTCCAAAGCTCGCCACGGCGCCCCTCCCGGCGTGCAACGATAACAGAGCCGCCGGTCAATTCGTGTACACTGGCGCATGGCCGACTCCGATAGCCTCACGATTCGTCCGTGGGGCCACTCGACCGTTCACACCGCCTGCCCGCTCGACTGTCCCGACAGTTGCAGTCTCGCCGTCACCGTCGAGCGCGGCCGCGTCATCAAGATTGACGGCAGCCACGGTGCGCCGTCGACCGAGGGGTTCATATGCGGCAAGGTGCGCGGGTTCGGACGTCGCCTGTACGGCGACCTGCGATTGCATCATCCGGCGATTCGGAAAGGACCGAAAGGCGCGGGTGAGTTCGTCCGCGTGACGTGGGACGAAGCGCTCGATCTCATCGCGTCGAAGATGCGGCGCGCGATCGAGCGGTTCGGCGCCGAGTCGATCCTTCCCTACCACTACGGCGGCTCGAACGGCATCCTGACGAACGACCTCGAGGACGCGCGGTTCTTTCGCCGACTGGGCGCCTCGCGGCTGGCGCGCACGTTGTGCGCGGCGCCGACCGGCGCAGCCGCGACCGCGATGTACGGCAAGATGGCGGGCGTCGCATATCCCGATTACGAAGAGGCGCGCCTCATCGTGATCTGGGGATGCAATCCGTCGGCATCCGGCATTCACCTCGTCTCGCACGTCAAGAAGGCCCAGAAGCGCGGCGCGAAGCTCGTCGTGATCGATCCGCGGCGCACGCCGCTCGCGCGTCAAGCGGACCTGCATCTGGCGGTGCGTCCGGGCGCGGACCTGCCTGTCGCGCTCGCCGTCGCGCGCGCGCTCTTCGTGAGCGGCCGGGCGGATCTCGAGTTTCTGTCAGAGCACGCCACCGGCGTCGATGAGATCCGCGGCGCGGCCGACGCCTGGCCGATCGAACGCGCCGCGGCCGAAGCCGGCATCGATGCGGCCGATCTCTCGACGTTCGCCGAGTGGTACAGCACCATCGCACCCGCGGTGATTCGCTGCGGCTGGGGACAGGAACGCAACCGCAACGGCGGCAGCGCGACGATGGCGATCCTCGCGCTGCCGGCGATTGGCGGGAAGTTCGCGGTCCGCGGCGGCGGGTACACCATGAGCAACTCCGGCGCCTGGGGCATCACCGCCGAGCGGCTGATCGACGTGCCGGCGCCGCCCGCGCGCACCGTGAACATGAACCACCTCGGGCGGGCGCTGACCGAGTACGACACCCCGCCAATCTCGGTGCTCTTCGTCTACAACTGCAATCCGCTGGCGACCGTACCCGACCAGAATCGCGTGCGCCTCGGGCTGGAACGCGACGACCTCTTCACGGTCGTCTACGAGCAGGTCATGACCGATACGGCGCCGTACGCCGACGTGCTCCTGCCGGCGACGACCTTCCTCGAGCACTACGACATCGCGAAGGGCTACGGCGCGTACCACTTCCATCTCGTGCAGCCGGTGGTCGCAGCGGTCGGTGAATCGCGGCCCAATCACGAGGTTTTTCGCGATCTCGGCGCGCGGCTGGGCCTCGCCAGGCGCGACGACGAGCTCGGCGAGGCCGGCGCCTTGATGGAAACCGCATCCCTACTCCCGGAGACGCTCGCGCCCGCGCTTCTCGAGGGACGCGTCGCGCCGGCGCCCGCGAACGGCCAGCCGATCCAGTTCGTCGACGTGCGTCCGAAGACTGCCGACGGCCGCGTCCACCTGTTCCCCGCCGAGCTGGACAGCCGCGCGGGTCTCTATCACTACGAACCGGATCCGGCGACGGCCCGGCATCCACTCTGCCTGATCTCGCCCGCCAGCGAGCACACGATTTCGTCAACGCTCGGCGAGCTGCGTCCCGGCGTCGCGCACCTCAAGCTGCACCCCGACGACGCGCACGCGAGGTCGATCGGCGACGGCGACACCGTGCGCATCTTCAACGATCTCGGTGAGGTGCAGTGCGAAGCGAGCATCTCGCCGGAGATCCGGCCAGGCACCGTCTCGCTGCCGAAGGGGCTCTGGGCCCGCAGCACGTTCAACGGATCGACCGCCAACGCGCTGGTCCCCGACTCGCTCACCGACATCGCGGGAGGAGCGTGTTTCAATGACGCGCGCGTGCAGGTCGAGCTGCTCGCGCGTCACTGAAATTGGTAATTGGTAATCGGTAATTGGGTAATGGCTGCCGAGGGCTTGATGCTCTTGGCCTCCATTACACAATTACCAATTATCAATTACCAATTGACACAGACAAGCGTCAGAAACTCTGCCTGATCCCGATCTGCCACTGCAGGCTGCGGTCGACGCGATCGAAGGGATGCGAGGCGGCCAGCTCGACGATCATCAGCCCGAACACATTGACGCGGACGGCGCCCCCGGCGCTCTTCACGACGTCGCGCGTGCCGCCGGCGAACGTGGGGCGGCTGAACGCGGTCCACGCGACGCCGGCGTCGAAGAAGCCGGCGACCTCGACGGGGATCCGGCCGTACTCGAGCTCGTGCGTGAACAGGCCGACGAGCGGCGCGCGCACCTCGGCGTTGGTCACGAGCATCCGGCTCCCGATCAGGCTCTTGAAGACGTCGCACTCGACGCCGACGCTCCGCTCCAGGCACTCGACGGATGAGAAGGACCCGACGCCGTACCCGTGCACGAGCTCCGGATAGCCGACGAACAAATCGAGCAGCTGCGGGTGCTGGCTCGTCGGGCCGTAGCGGCCGTAGTGCAGGGCGCGCACCGAAATCGTGAACGGCCGCACCGGCATGAAGTAGCGCCGCCAGTCGACGAGGACGCCTGTGAAGTTGAGCGTCCCGGTCATCTGCGAGAGCTCCAGCCGGTACCGCGAACCGTAGATCGGTCCCGTCGCGCCGAAGAACGACGTGTCGTGGACGAGCGCCGCGGTCGCCTCGCCGAGGTACATCGGCTCGGCGAGATCCGTATGGAGGTCGCGGTGGTCGGTCTGTCGGCCCGTTTTCGGATCGTACAGCTGCGTCTTGACGTCGCGCGTGAACGTGAGCGCGCGCGCGCCGCCCTCGAACTCGATCCGCGTCGAGGTGTTGAACGGAAACGTGGTCATCCCGAAGAGCCCGCGGTTCGTCTGGCGTTCGGTGACTTCGCTGATCGCGATATTCCCGGTGTCGGGATCCACGGTCTGCGTGAGATATCCAAGCCGGAACGGCAGCTGTTCGACGACGCCGGCCCAGTTCCAGCGGTTCTTGCGGCTGACGTACGCGAGCTGTCCGCCCAGATCGGCCAGGCTTCCGCCGACTTGCGCCGAGACACCGAGCATCCGATCGCCGAGCATGTCGCTGAAGAACGCCGAGACGCTCCCGTACACCTGCGCCCCGAACTGGCTCACGCCGGCGCCGAAGGTCGGCTGTCCGATCGCGTCGAGCATCAGCTGCCGCTTGTACGGGATGCTCGGGTCGCTCGACGTCGCGGCCGGCAGGCCGCGGACGGGATCGGCGAGCAGGCGCTGCACATCGCCGGTCGGCGTGGCACGGCCGGGGAGCAGCGCGCCTCGCAGCGTGGTTTCCGGCGCGACGAGCGCGACGGTTTTCTCTTCGTCGAGCAGATACACCGCGTGGCCGTCGTCTTCGAACACGCTGAACGCCAGCCGGCCGGTGCGCGGCGATGAGCTCAACGCGGGACTGGACGACGTGATGCCGGCGACACCGGTGACGAACGAGGTCAGCCGCACGATCGGACCGCCGTCGATCGGCATGCGATAGATGTTGCTGACGCCGTCCGGTTCGGCGATGAACGTCAGCGTGCGGCCGTCGGCCGACACCTGCGGGCTGACATGTTTGCCGGTGAGAAATCCCGGAATCGCGGCCACTTCATGGGTCGCCAGATCGAGGCGCGCCAGGCGCAGCGGCCCCTGCTCGAGCCGCTCGAGATCCGTGCTGAAGCGCTCCGTCACGAACACGATCGATTTGCCGTCGGGCGTAAAGACCGGTTCGAGATCCGCGAACACGTCGGCGGTGAGCTGCTCGAGCTCGCCGGTGTCGAGCGACAGGCGGTAGAGATCGATCAGCCCGCCGCGGTTGCCGCTGAGGACCATCGCGCGGCCGTCGGGCGAAAACACCGGGTGGAGCGCATCGTCCAGTCCGGTCAGCGAGATTTCGCGCGTGATTCGTGCGGACGAGGGATCGATCAGCGCCAGGACCGGCCGGCCGTTGCGCTCGGCAGCGATCGCGAGCGTCTTGCCGTCCGGACTCCACGCGCCCGCCGATGTCAGGAATTCGAGACTGTCGAAGTGCGGATCGGTCGCCGAGTGCGACAGTTTCCGCTTGATCTGCCCGGTCTCGGCGTCGGCGACGAACAACTCGACCGAGAACCGGTCGCGTTCGGAGAAGAACGCGATCTCCTTGCCGTCCGGGCTGAGCTGCGGGCCGACGTTGAACCGCCCGCCGCCGCGCCGCTGGTCGATCATCAGACGCGACGCGCTCGAGATCGGCGCGACGTCGTCGGCAACGAGCCGCGTGATCTCCTGAATCGCGGCATGCCAGTCGCTGGTGAGCGTGTCGGGATCGGTGCCGAGCTGCCGCGCCAGCCCCGGCAAATCGTAGCGGGGATTGGCCGCTGACCGGATGAGCGAGGCGACCGTCCGATCGCCGTATTTGGCGCCGATGTACGCCCAGAAGGCGTGGCCCCAGCGGTACGGAAAGTATTTCGGGTTGTCGAGATCGCGGATGTGCGGCAGCTTCTCGCGGAGCGCGGCGTCCCGCAGCCACATCGCCGTCTGCGCGTCGACGGGCCCGATGGAGAGGTACTCCGCCATCCCTTCCACGAACCACAGCGGGTACTGGAGGATGTCGGGCGCCCGCGCGAGATGTTCGCGCGGATCCTCGCCGGTCAGATCGAATTGGAAGGCGTGAACGAGCTCGTGGCCGAGGACGTGGTCGGTGTCCGCGAGCGATCCGGACATCGGCAGCACGACGCGGCGCTTGATCGCCTCGGTGACGCCCCCGGTGCCCTCGCCGATGAGTCCCTCAATCGCGTTCGTCTGACGGAAGTGCGCCGGGACGGCGTAGAGGATGATGGCTTGACGTCCGCGGAGATCGTGCCCGAAGAAGCGCGACAGGCGCGCGTGCCAGCGCTCGGCCATCCGTGAGGCGATTTGCGCCGCTTCGGCCTCCTCCGGGTAGTAATAGATGTCGAAGTGATCCGTCTTGAGGATCTGAAAGTCGAACGTGCGGTACTGAACTTTGTTGCGGCCGAAGTACTGCGCGTGCGCCGTCGACGTCATCGCCAACAGAACGAAGAGCCCGGGAATCAGCCGACGCCAGACGAGCGATCCTGACATGGGTCAAGGCCCATTATGCCCCGCCCGCGACGTCCGCGGCGGCGAAGCCCCCTGGCTGAGATAAGATGCGAGACGATCGCCTGCCATGAGGGAGTCTCCCGGCTGATGGCCGCCGCCGAAGAATCGGTTCGCCGAACGGTGTTCTGCGTCAAGCTCCAGCGCGAGCTGCCGGGTCTTGACGCGCCGCCGTGGCCCGGACCGCTCGGCCAGCGCATCTACGAGCACGTCTCGCGGGAGGCCTGGGAGATGTGGGAAGAGCGGATGAAGATGATCCTCAACGAGTACCGCCTTCTCCCGTTTCAGAAGGAAGCGCAGCAGCTTGTCGCGCGGCACATGGAAGAGTTCTTCTTCGGCAGTGACGCGGCGCTTCCACCGGGGTATGTCCCGCAACAGTGAGACCCGAGTCCGTTCGTGAGTCGTTGACCTTCTGAGGAGGCCAATCGTGGCAACAGCTCCAGTCCTCGAACGACCCGCAGGCGCGCCCCAGTACGACCGCTCGTTCTTCGGTCATCCGCGCGGACTGTCGACGCTGTATTTCAGCGAGATGTGGGAGCGCTTCAGCTACTACGGGATGCGCGGCTTCCTCATTCTGTACATGAGCACGGCGGTCTCGCTCGGCGGGCTGGGGCTCGACCGCGGGACGGCGGCCGTCATCTACGGCGTCTACACGTCCGGCGTGTACCTCGCGAACATCCCAGGCGGCTGGCTGGCCGACCGGGTGCTCGGTCAACGGATGGCGGTCCTCTACGGCGGCATCCTGATTGCGAGCGGCCACTACTCGCTCGCGATCCCGTCGACGCTGACGTTCTATCTCGGGCTGCTGCTGGTTGTGCTCGGCACCGGCCTCCTCAAGCCCAACATCAGCGTCATCGTCGGCCAGCTTTACGCGCCGCAGGACGTGCGCCGGGACGCGGCCTTCTCGCTCTTCTATCAAGGGATCAATCTCGGCGCGTTTCTGGGTCCGATCATCACGGGATTCCTGGTTCAGGATGAGCGCTTCCGCGGGATGATCGCCGGCTGGGGCATGAATCCGAACTCCGCCTGGCACTGGGGCTTCGGCGCTGCCGGAGTGGGGATGACGTTCGGGCTCCTGCAGTACGTGTTTGGCTGGCGCTATCTCGGCACGGCGGGTCTGCGGCCGCCGACGGCCAGCTCGCCCGAAATGTACGCGCGAGCCAAGCGTCAGGCGATGTTGTGGATTGCGGTCGGCGCGGCGGTGATCGTGCTGCTCGCCATCGCGATCGCCAGCGGCGCGGTCGCCGTCACGAGCGCCCGCGTCACGACGGTGTACACGATCATTCTGTTTACCGTGACCCTGGCGATCTTCGGCTCACTGTTCATGCGCGCGGAGTGGACCCCGATCGAACGTCGGCGGTTCTACATGATCTTGATGTACTTCATCGCCGCCGCGCTCTTCTGGTCGGTGTTCGAGCAGGCGGGATCGACGCTCAACCTGTTCGCCGTGGACAAGACCCGCAACGTGGCGCCGCTCTACGGGGAATTCCCGAGCGTCTGGTGGCAGTCGGTGAATGCCATCCTGATCTTCGTGCTCGCGCCGCTGTTCGCGTGGCTCTGGATCAGGCTGGGCCCGCGGCAGCCCTCGACGCCGGCGAAGTTCGGCCTCGGACTCATCGGCGTCGGCCTCGGCTTTCTCTATCTCGTGCCCGGCGCGCAGATGGCACTCTCCGGCGTGAAGGTCGGCGTCAGCTGGCTGTTCATGGTGTATTTCTTCCATACGCTCGGCGAGCTCTGCCTGAGCCCGGTCGGATTGAGCGCGATGACGAAGCTCGCGCCGGTGAAAGTCAGCAGCCTCGTGATGGGAATCTGGTTCCTTGGCGCGTCGGTGGGCAACTTCCTCGGCGGCCAGGCCGCCTCGTTCTACGAAACGCTGCCGTTGCCGACGCTGCTTGCCGCTGTGTCGATATTGCCGATTATCGTTGGCATCGGCATGCTGGTGTTTCGGCGGAAGCTGACGGAGCTGCAAGGTGGCATTCAATAAGTCCGGCCCGGCCGGACGTGCGTGAGGTATGGCGCTCGACGAATATCAGCGAAAACGGAACTTCGAGCGATCGCCGGAACCGAAAGGCGACGCGGCCGCGGCGCGCAAGGTCCGCAAAGGCAAGCCACTGTTCTTCTGCGTGCAGAAACATCTGGCGAGCCACCTGCACTACGACTTCCGGCTCGAGTACGACGGCGTCCTGCTCTCGTGGGCGGTGCCGAAGGGCCCGTCGCTCGATCCGAAGGTCAAACGGCTGGCGATGCACGTCGAAGATCATCCGATCGAGTACGGCACCTTCGAGGGCGTGATTCCCGAGGGCTACGGTGCGGGCCTCGTGATGCTCTGGGATCAGGGCAGCTGGACGCCGCAGACCGATGACGTCGGACAGGCGCTGGCCAAGGGCGACCTCAAATTCACGCTCGACGGCTACAAGCTCAAGGGATCGTGGGTGCTGGTGCGGACGCGCGGGTACTCCAGTGGCGGCGGCGACCGCAGCTGGCTGCTCATCAAGCATCGCGACGAGTGGGCGGGCGATCTCGACATCACGACGTTCGCGCCGCTCAGCGTCAAGACGAATCAAGACTTTCCCGACATTCTCGCCGCCGACAATCCGGACGTGTGGAAGACCAATCGTCCCGCAACGGGTGGCGAGACCGGCGCGATGCTGCAGGAGATCATCGCGAAGGCAGCACAATTGAAGCTCGACCGCATGACGACGGGACCGCGCAAGCGGGCAGCAGCGGCCCCGGCAGGACGGAAGACGCCATCCCGCCGGCCGGTCGCACAAACAGGCAAACGCGCACGACGTTCAGGAGACTCAAAATGAACATCACCTCGGCTCTGAGACTGGCACTTGCACTCCTCGTCGTCGGCGCGGTTCCTGCGGCGGCGCAGCAGCAGACTCCCCCGCCTCCGGCCACGCAGGACAAGCCTGCCGACGCCAAGGCCCCGTCGTCGATCGCCGGCAAGTGGGACATGACCGCAGAGACGCCGCAGGGCGCCACCCCGGTGACGCTCGTCATGAAGCTCGACGGCAAGAAAGTCACCGGCACGTTGGCCGGCCCTCAGGGCGAAATCCCGCTCGAAGGTGAATTCGCCGATGGCAAGTTGACCATGACGATCACGATTCAAGGCGGCGGCGGAGAGATGAGCGTCACCTTCAATGGTACGTTGAAGGAAGACGGGACACTCGCCGGGACGTTCGACTTCGGTCAGGGGGCGATGAATTGGAAGGCGACGAGGGCGAAGGGCGAGAACTGAGGTCAAAAGAACAATGACAAAGTCATCTATACCAATCGTGGCGTTCATGGTGTTGCGGTGCGCGGCTGGAGTGGTCGCGCAGGAGGCGCAGAAGTCGCCGTCGATTGCGGGCAAGTGGACGCTGACGCTCGTCACCGAAGCGTTCACGGCGACGCCGGCGCTCGACTTGAAGCAGGACGGCGAGAAAATTACCGGTACCTACACGTCGACGCAGTATGGGGCCTTTCCACTGGAGGGGACGCTCAAAGGCCGCGCACTGACATTCTCGTTCACGCTCAACGCCGACGGCACGCCGGTCGCGATGTCGTTCACCGGCGAAGTGGCGGCCGACGGGAAGACCATGAAGGGGAAGGCGACGCTCGGCGAACTGGGCGAGGCGAGCTGGACGGCTGAGAGACCGAAAGAGAAAACCCTGAAGTTATGATCTGGTGATCTGAGGATCTGGGGTTTAAAGACAAGCGATTTTCATATCCCCAGTTCCCCAGATCTCTCGATCACGACTTCACGTGCACTTTACTCCGCGGTGCTCGCCGTCGGTCCATTAGACGGACGAGTGAGGCCCACACGGCGGCGCGGAGCCGCCGGCGATCGTGGCGGGCGATCGCGCCTTTCCAGAATCCGCCTTCGATGAGCTCGCAGCCGTCCGGAATCCGGCCGAGCGGCAGCGGATGCTTGTGCTCACGCCCGTAGCGCTCGAGGACCCCCTCGGGCGGCGGCTCGACATTGACGATCACGACGTCGATGGGACGGCCGATCGCCGTCTGCAGCCGCTCGACCGCGTCGCCGGCCGTAAATCCGTTCATGCCGCGTCCCTCGGTCAGCAGGTTCGCCACGTGGATGATCGGTCCACGCATCTCGGCCAGCGCCTCGCGGCAGCCGTCGACGAGGAGGATGGGCAGCAGGCTCGTGAAGAAGCTCCCGGGGCCGATGACCACGGCATCGAGCGAGCGAATCGTCGCGGCCACCGTCGGGTGAATCGACACCGGCGGATCCAGCCAGACGCGGCCGATGGCGCCGCCGGCGGCTTGTCCGGCATCGACGTCCATCTCGCCGCGCGACGTGGATCCGTCGCCGTACGCGGCGCACAGCGTGGACCGTTCGACCGTGATCGGCCAGACGTGTCCGCGACACCCGAGCAGCGTCCGCAGGCCGTCGACAGCCGCGATGAAATCGCCCGTGTACTGCTCCATCATCGAGAGCAGCAGGTTGCCGCCGGTGTGCCCGGCCAGCCGGCCATGTTCGAGCATCGGGAGGCGCGCCAGCAGGATCTTGCGGGCCTCGCGCTCGTTCCGCGCGAGCGTGAGCGTGCACTTGAGGACATCGCCCGGCGGCAACACCCCGAGCTCGTCGCGCAGCTGGCCCGACGATCCGCCGCTGTCGAACATCGTCACGACGGCGTGCAGGTCTACCCAGGGAATCGCTTTGAGCCCGCCGAGCAGACTCGGCAATCCCGTTCCCCCGCCGAAGCACCCGACCTTGAGTACGCGCAGCCGCATGAGCTGACCACCTAGAATACCAATGATGGGACTCGCGCTGTCCGACCGGTCACGACGGGCGTTCGACCGCCTCATCGGCGACGCGCGCCGCGTGCTGGGCGATCGGTTCGTGGCGCTCGTGGTCTATGAGCCGTCCGCGGCGCTCGTGTTCACGACGTCCGTCACGCCGGCCGATCTCGACGCCCTGTCGGCGCTCGTCGACGCCTGGCACCGCGACGGACTGCGCACGCCGCTCGTGATGACGCCGGACGAGTTCCGGCGATCGCTCGACGCGTTCCCGCTCGAGTACCAGGCCATCATCGATCGGCACGTCGTGCTGGCCGGCCGCAGCCCGTTCACCGAGACGGAAATCTCGACGACCGATCTCCGCCGCGCATGCGAGGTCCAGGCAAAAGCGCAGCTGCTCCACCTGCGCCAGGGTTGGCTCGAGTCGGCGGGACACGAAGATGAGATGGCCGACCTCATCGCGCATTCGGTTGGACCGCTCCGCGCGCTGCTCGCCAACGTCGCGCGCCTGAACGGACTGCCCACGGACGAGCCCGAGGGGCTGGTGCGTTGCGCGGAACAGATCATCAACATGCCGACCGATCTCATCCGGGCGCTCCTCGCGCTGGAGTCGGCGCCCGAACGCGCGGACGCACTCGTCCCGCGATTACCCGAGTATCTCGCCGCGCTCGAACGGCTCTGGGCGTTCATCGACGCCTGGCGGTCCCGGTGACGGCCCGCCGCCCGATCCGGTTCGCCATCCTCGCGCTGACGTTCACGGCGATCCTCGGCGCGACGACCACGCCCGCGACGACGTCGTCGGCCGATCAAGGCCTTCCAACGCTGGCGGACGCGCCGGTCAACGATCTCGCGCACGTCATCGATCCATCGTCCGCCGCCGAGATCGATCGCCGGGTTCGCGCGCTCAAACAAGCATCTGGCGACGTCGTCATGGTGGTGACCGTCGACACCGTCGGATCGTACGGATCGATCGAGGAGTACTCCGTGCGGCTCTTCGAGCGGGCCAAGATTGGATCGCGCGAGAAAGACAACGGCGTGCTGATTCTGCTGGCCGTCAAGGATCGCAAGGTGCGCATTTATCCGGGCTACGGCCTCGAGGAGTTCATCACCGATGGCTTTGCGGGAGAGACGATCCGCCAGGCCATGCTGCCGGCGTTTCGCGACGGGCAATACGGCCGCGGGCTGCTCGATGGCACGACGCGAGTCATCCAGCGCATCGCCCAGCGGCGCGGCGTGTCGCTGACGGACGTGCCGCCCGCCGAACAGCCGGTACGCGACACACCGCTACCCGGCTGGGTGATTCCCGTCGGCGTGGTCATTCTGATTCTCGTGCTGCGCGCCATGTCGCGTTCGCAGCGGCGTCCGCGGTTTCCGCCGCGCGGGCGTGGCGGGACCTGGAGCGGCTGGCACGGAGGCGTCGGCGGATTCGGCGGCGGCTTTGGCGGGTTCGGCGGCTTTGGCGGCGGTGGCGGGGGCGGGGGCGGAGGCTTTGGCGGGTTCGGCGGCGGCCGCGGCGGGGGCGGCGGAGCCACGGGCGGCTGGTAGCACCATTCGGGTCTTCGGCCTATGGCCGTTGGCCCGACATCTTCTGAGTTAGAGTGGACGGACAGGAGCAACTCCATGTCGAAGTGGCACCGTGCGGCGTCTGTCGCAGCGATGATGGCGATCGTGTACGCGGCATCCGGATGCTCGTACAACAAGTTCACGACCCAGGAAGAGGCGATCAAGGCGCAGTGGGGGCAGGTTGAGAACCAGCTGCAACGGCGCCACGACCTCATCCCGAATCTGGTCGAAACGGTGAAAGGGTACGCGCAGCAGGAGCGCGACGTCTTCCAGGCGGTCGCCGACGCGCGCGCGAAAATGGCCGGCGCGACCACGCCTGCCGAGAAGATCGCCGGCGCCAATGCAGAGTCGAGCGCACTCGCGCGCCTCCTCGTCGTCGTCGAGAACTACCCGCAGTTGAAGTCGAACGAGAACTTCGCGCGCCTCCAGGACGAGTTGGCCGGCACCGAGAACCGGATCGCCACCGAACGGATGCGGTACAACGAGCGCGTGCAGGACTACAACACGCAGCGCCGGAAGTTCCCGTCGAACATCACGGCGAAGGTATTCGGCTTCAAGGAGTACCCGTACTTCGAGGCGCCCGCCGATTCGAAGGCTGCGCCCAAGGTGGACTTCAAGCGGTAGGAGCCGGGCGTGGCGCTGCGAGACACGCTGCTGTTCGAGTTCGACCACGAAATGGCGGTGACTCGCCGGGTCCTCGAGCGACTGCCCGAATCCGCCTTCACCTGGCGGCCGCACGAGAAGTCATTTCACCTCGGCGGCCTCGCGACGCATCTGGCCCAGATTCCCCACTGGGGTGTCGCCATTCTCGATCGCGATTCCTACGAGCTGATCCAGGACCATCCGACGCGCGCGGCGGAGAAGACGACGTGCGCCGAGGTGCTCGAGACGTTCGATCGACACGTCGCGGAAGTGCGCAAGGGGCTCGTCGCGCGCACCGACGCCGAACTCATGGCGCCCTGGGCGCTCACGCGCGCCGGCCGCGTCGTCATGTCGATGCCCAAGCTGTCGGCGCTCCGCAGCTTTCTGCTTCATCACACGATTCATCATCGCGGCCAGATGACCGTCTACCTTCGCCTGCAGAACGTGTCGATTCCCCCTATCTACGGCCAGACGGCCGACGAAAGCATGTGATCCGCTGGGCGGGGTTTGCCGCCGCCGGCGTCCTCTTCGTCCTCCTTTCGACGGCCAATGCCGGCGGCTATCGCTACGGGGTGTCCGATCAGGCGTTCTATGCGCCCGCGATCGCCATGCACCTCGATCCCGGGCTCTTCCCGCGCGATCGCCCGCTTTTCGCGCCGCAAATGCGGGCATGGCTTGCAGGGGATCTCTTCGCGTGGCTCGCGCGAGCGACCGGCGCGGATCTCCCGATTCTCTTCGCCGTGACCTATCTCGTCACGCTCGTCACGCTCTTTCTGGCCGCGTCGTGGTTCGCGCGCGGACTCGGGATGTCATGGTGGGCCGTGTCGGCCTTTCTGCTGCTGCTGACGCTCCGTCACCAGATCACGCGCACGGGCGCGAACTCGCTCGAGGGCTACATGCACCCGCGAGTCCTCGCGTTCGCTCTCGGAGTGATGGCATTCGGCTTCCTCATCCGGCAACGGCATGCCGCCGCGGGTCTCGTGACGGTTGCGGCCCTCGTCGTCCATCCGACGACGGCGCTGTGGTGCGCCGTCGTTGTGATCGTCGTGTTTCTGAGATCGAGAATCGATCGCCGCAACGCCGCGCATCCTGCCGCGGTGATGCCGGCCATCGCCCTGCTGGGGCTGGGCGCGCCGTTTTTCGACCTGCGGCGCATGGACCCGGCGTGGCTCGCGGTGCTCGCGGACAAGACGTATCTGTTTCCGTCGAGCTGGCCGCCCGCCGTCTGGGCCGTGAATCTCGCGTACCCGATCGTCCTGCTTCTGATCCATCGTCATCGGCGCCGGCTGCGCGCAAACGTCCCCGGTGAGGGACGCTTCGTCCAGGGTCTGATCGCGCTGGTGGTGCTGTTTCTGTGCTCCGTTCCGTTCTCTGCGGGACGGATCGCCTTCGCGGTTCAACTGCAAATCGCCCGAGTGTTCTGGCTGCTCGACTGTGCGGTGACCGCGTACGTGGCGTGGTGGCTGATGTCGGGACGTCTGACGCGAACGACGACGAGCCGGTTCATTCTGCTGCTCGTCCTTGGCGCGTTCTCGCTTGGCCGCGGGATGTACGTCCTCGGCGTCGAAACCAAACGGCCGCTGGTCGAGGTTGCGCTGCCGGCGACGGCCTGGACGGAGGCAATGAACTGGCTCGCCGGCCAGCCGGCGTCCGTCCACGTCCTGGCCGACCCCGGTCATGCGTGGAAGTACGGCGTCGGCGTGAGGGTCGCCGCCCGCAAGGACACGCTCCTCGAATCGGTGAAAGACTCGGCAATGGCCATGTACGATCGTGACAGCGCGATGCGCGTTGCCGAACGATCCGCCGCGCTCGCGCAGTTCGACGAGATGACGACCGACCAGCTTCGATCGCTCCAGACCAGATTCGGGCTCGACGTGCTCGTCGTCGAGGCCGACCGGAGGTTCGCGTTCCCGGTCCTCTACCGCAACGCGCAATTCGTGATTTACGACCTTCGATGAGCGTCGCCGCAACCCAGCCATCCGTCCGTACATCCGCGCCGTTCGTTCCCGCGCGCTGGCTGAGCAACGGGCACCTCATGACGGTATTTGCCTGGGCTCGCCGGCGGGCGTTTCCCTCGCTTCCAGCCCCGGAAGCACGGGTGTTCGAGGTGACGAGCGACTCACGCGTGCTGGCGCACTGCTACTGGCAGCCGGCGCGCGCCGCGCGACCCACGCTCCTGGCGCTCCACGGACTCGAAGGATCGAGCTCCGTGCACTACATGCAGGGCCTGGCCGCTGGCGCGTGGGAGCGCGGCTGGAATGCCGTGCTCCTGAACCAGCGCAACTGCGGCGGCACGGAGCACCTGAGCCCCGGGCTCTATCACTCCGGACTCACCGACGATCCGCGCGCGGTGATCCGCGAGCTCGTTCGTGCGGACGGATTGCGACGCTTTGGCGTCGGCGGCTACTCGCTCGGCGGGAACCTCGCGATCAAGCTCGCCGGCGAACTCGAACTGTCGCCTGACCTGCCGATCGGGGCCGTGGCCGCCGTCAGCCCGACAATCGATCTCGACGTCTGCGTGCGCGCGATCGAGCGCCGCGTCAACGTCGCCTACCACTGGAATTTCGTGCGCAACCTGCGCGCGCGAATGCGGCGCAAGTCGGCTCATTGGCCCGGCGCCTTCGATCTCTCGCGGCTCGGTTCGGTCTGGACGATTCGGCGGTTCGACGATGTCTACACGGCGCCGTTTCACGGATTCAACGGCTCGACCGATTACTACCACCAGGCCAGCGCTCTTCGGGTCGTCGATCGCATCCGGATTCCGGCACTAATCCTCGCCGCGGCCGACGATCCCTTCGTGCCCGCGTCGCAGTTCGACGCGCCTGCTCTCCGGACGAACCCCCACGTCGTCGTCCGGATCGAGCGGCACGGCGGGCACTGCGGATTTGTCGCGGACGCAGTCGACGAGAACACGCGCTACTGGGCCGAGACGACGGTTCTCGACTTCCTGGGATCGGTTATTGCGGAATGAGACCGCGGGCTTTCAGGATGTCGACGAATGCGCGCGCAAACTCCGGACCCTTCCCTTCTTCCTCGTGTTTGAAAAAAACGAATACCTGATCCCACGCGCTGCCTTGCTCGGCCATCGCGACCGCCCATCGCTCGAGATCGGCCGGCGTGTAGCCTTCGTCGCGAAGCCGGAAGTACCCGTGGCGTGCCGTCGCGATGAGGGGTGTCGTCTTGTCGCCGAAGTCTGCGATGCACAGCGCGACGCCGTGGGCCTTCAATAGCTCGTACACCGGCTCGGTCAGCCACGATTCGTGGCGAAACTCGAATGCGGCGCGCAGATCGCGCGGCACCAGCGCGAGGAATGTTTCCAGCCGCTCGAGATTGCAGCGGAAAGTCGGCGGCAATTGGAACAGCAACGGCCCGAGGTGTGCGCCCAGTACGCGCGCGCTCTCGCAGAAGAACTGCAGCGGCTCGGCGCAATCGAGGAGACGCTTCTGATGCGTGATGCGCTGCGGCGCTTTCAGCGCGTATACGAAGCCGGGCGGCGCCTGTGCTTCCCACGCGCTCGTCATCTTGGCCGTGGGCATCCGGTAGAACGTGTAATTGATCTCGACCGTCATGAACCGCGCCGAGTAGTACCCGAACATCTCCTTCGCCGGGATGTCCTCCGGATAGAAATTTCCGCGCCACTCGGGATAGTTGAAGCCGGAGGTGCCGACAAGCGGGACGGGGCTTTTTTCCACAGGTTTCAACAGGTGGGGGACGGAGGTCCCCAGACCTCCGTCCCCATTCTCTCCCTTTCTGTGGAAAAAACCCCCGTCCCCGCTACGCCCGCTTGTGCGACCGCACGGCGGCGAGGGCGAGGACCGTCACGCCCCACAGGGCGAGCGCCGCGAACTGGGGCCAGAGGATGCTCCAGCCGACGCCCTTGAGAAAGATGCCGCGGACGATGATGAGAAAGTACTTCAGCGGGACGATTGTCGTGATGGCCTGGATCACCCGCGGCATGTTCTCGATCGGAAAGATGAAGCCTGAAAGGTAAATCATCGGCACGAGAAAGAAGAACGTCGCCGTCATCATCGCCTGCTGCTGGGTGGACGAAATCGTCGAGACCAGCAGCCCGAGCCCGAGCGTGCACAAGAGATAAATCGCGCACGCGCCGAGCAGGAGCCACACGCTGCCACGCAGCGGAACCTCGAACCAGAAGACGGCGACCGACAGCACGAGCAGCACGTCGATGAACCCGACGAGCGCGTACGGGAGCAGCTTGCCGAGAATCAGCTCCCAGCGGCCGAGTGGCGTCACGTTCAGCTGCTCCAGTGTGCCGAGCTCGCGCTCGCGCACGATCGCCATCGACGACAAGCTGGTCGTAATGGCCAGGAGCAGCAGCGCCACGACACCCGGCAGCATGAAATCCTTGCTCTCGAGCTGCGGGTTGAACCACACGCGGACGTGCGACTCGATGGCCGCTCGTGGACCGGCGTCGGGTCCGCCGAGCTCAGCCCGGACCGCGGCGTCAAACTCGCTGACCAGCCCCGCGGCATACGCCAGCGCGACTCCCGAAGAATTCGCGTCGGTCCCGTCGGCCAGCACTTGCACCGTCCGTTCCGCGTCCGGACCATGGCCGCTGACGGCTGCGCCAAACCCCGACGGGACGACGATCGCCAGCCACGCACGGCCGCGCGCGAGATCCGCATCGACCTCGCCGGGATCCGTCTCCTCGCCGACGATGCGGAAGTACGGCGAAGCCGCGAACCGCTCGATCAGCTGCCGGCTGCGCGGGGACCGGTCGCCATCCACGACCACAATCGGCACGTTCTTGACGTCCGTCGTCGCGGCATAGCCGAGCATCGTCAACTGGATGACCGGCGCGACGACGATGAGCCCGATCAGACGCGGCGTGCGCAGCAGCTCGATGAACTCCTTCCGAATCAGCGTGCGAATGCGCCGGCTCATCGTCGCGATAACCGGATGGCCGAGATCCCCAGGACGAGAAGCGCGTACACGCCCAGCGCCATCAGCGGCCCCCATAACATCGTCAGGTCGAGCCCCTTGAGGACCACGCCGCGGAGCGCCACCAGGAAGTAGCGAGCCGGCACGACCATCGTGATGTACTGCAGCGCGGTGGGCATGCTCGAGATCGGAAAAATGAATCCGGACAGGATGAACGACGGCAGGAACGCGATCAGCATCGCCGACTGATAGGCGACCTGCTGTGTCTCCGCAAACGTGGAGACGAGCACCCCGGTCCCCAGCGCGCCGACCAGGAATGCGGCCAGCACCACCGACACCGCGACCCAGCTGCCGCGCATCGGCAGCTCGAACAGCACCATCGACGCGAGAATCACGGCGATGCCCGTGAGCTGCGACAGCACGAGGTACGGGACGGTCTTGCCCACGACGAACGCCAGCGTCGAGATCGGCGCCATGCGGACCTGCTCCATGGTGCCGTTTTCCTTCTCGCGCACGATCGACAACGCTGTCGAGACCACCGCGGTGATCATCGAAATGTACGAAATCAGTCCGGGCACGAGAAACAGCGTGCTGCGAAGCTCCGGGTTGTACCAGACGCGTGACTCGACGCCGACGAGCACCGGTCGCACAGTCCCGCCGGCGGCGGCGGACGCCTCGCGAAGGACGGCCGACGTGTAGCCTTGCA
>Ga0114129_10000377_pt1 | contig 51812 bp, 48 predicted proteins | sample RhiMetdeltSRZDD1_FD_80071 | JGI IMG/M metagenome (GOLD analysis project Ga0114129, IMG submission 80071) | Populus rhizosphere microbial communities from Tennessee, USA - Rhizosphere MetaG P. deltoides SRZDD1 (version 2) (version 2) | ecosystem: Host-associated > Plants > Roots > Rhizosphere >...
CGCTCCAGGCCTTCCTGCTGTCCCCGATCGTCATGCCGAAGATCGTGCTGGGAGTGGGCTGGTTCATCTTCTTCGCGCGGCTGGGGCTCCAGGGCGGGGTGCTGCCCCTGATCCTCGCGCACACGATCGTCGTGCTGCCGTTCGTCATCAACATCGTGGCGGCGAATCTGGTCGGGCTCGACGCGGCGCTGGAGGAGGCGGCCCAGGATCTCGGGGCCTCGCGCTGGACGGTGGTCTGGCGGATCGTGCTGCCCCAGATCCGGTCGGGCCTGGTCGTGAGCGCGCTCCTCGCCTTCCTCGTGTCGTTCGACCAGGTCGAGAGCTCGATCTTCCTGACCCGGGGGGAGAACAACACGCTCCCCATCGAGATGTTCCTCTACATGGAGAAGTGGCAGGATCCGACGATCGCCGCGCTGTCGGCGCTCCTGATCCTCTTCGCCTTCACCCTGGTGGTCGGAGCGCTCGTGGTCGCCCGCGGGGTGGACCTCCGGCGCATCCTGCCCCGCTGACGCCAACTGACGCCACGTGAGGCAAACTGACGCCCAACTGACGGAGGACCCCCGCATGGAGTTCGCGAACGACGTCGTCATGCTCACCGGAGCCGGCGGTCGGCTCGGCCGGCCCTGCGCGCTGGCGTTCGCCGCCGAGGGCGCGCGGCTCCTCCTCACCGACGTGGCGGCGCCGGCCCTCGAGGAGACGGCGCGTCTGGCCCGCGCCCGGGGGGCGACCGTGGTGGGGGTCGCGGGCGACGTCACGCGCCGGGGCGACGTCGAGGCGGTGCTCGCGGCGGGTCGGCTGCGACTCGGTCCCGTCGACGTCCTGGTCAACTTCGCGGGCTACGTTCCGGTGAGCCCCGTACTCGAGGTCAGCGAGGAGGAGTGGGATCGTGTCTTCGCCGTCAACGTCAAGGGCACCATGCTCTGCTGCCAGGCGGTCGGGCGCGAGATGGTCGGCCGGGGCGCCGCCGGCCGGATCGTGAACATCTCGTCGGGGGCGTCCACCTCGGCACGGGCCGGCGCCGCCCACTACTGCGGCTCGAAAGCAGCCATCAACATGTTCACGGAGGTCCTCGCTACGGAGCTGGGCCCCCACGGGATCCGGGTCAACGCGGTGGCGCCCGGGCTGGTCATGGACACCGTGGCCCGGAAGGGTGAACCGGTCGCGCACCCCTACGTCCGGGACATGCTCGCGGCGACGCCCCTCGGCCGCACCGGGGCGCCGGAGGACATCGCCCAGGCTGTCCTCTTCCTCGCCTCCCCGCGAAGCGCGTGGACCACGGGGGAGGTGCTCTTCGTGACGGGGGGCGCGCATTGCGGACGGACTCACATGGCGTCGGCTGCCGGTCGGCTAGAGCCGGAGGCCGCGAGAACCGAAGCCTAGCCGGCCAGCGCGTCGAGGTTCGCCCGGGCGAGCGGCCGGGTCCCGGTCTCGAGCGTACGGTACAGGTCGAGCATCGCCCGCACGCGAGGCACCGGCCGGCCGGTCCGCTCCGCGGCCGCGACGAGCGCGCCGAGGATCGGCCCCGCCTCCGTGCGCCGCCGCCGGATCGCGAGGTCGCGCCAGATACCGGTGCGCGCCGCGACACCCCGGCGCCAGTACGCGCGGTGGGCGTCCCACGTTGCGCGCGCCGCCGCCGACTCACTCTCGCCGCCGCGCAGGCTACGTGGGTCGAAGCCGTCGACGGGCTCGACGGCCACCCCCAGCGCGTCGGCGACGGCCAGCCCTTCGGCCACGAGGCCCGACAGCACGCGGCGGGCGTCGGCGTCGTCCAGGATGTCCACCACGTCGGCGTCCACCATTGCGGTCGCGAAGTACATCGTGCCGAGGAGCAGCTTCCCCCACCGACACCCCCGGATGTTCGCGGTCGCCTCCGTTGGATGGAAGTCGGACAGGACCCGCGCCAGGGCCGTGACCCGGGGGGTGAGCCGACCGTCCAGCTCGCCCACCCGGAGGCTGGCCGGTCCGCTGTAGACGACGCGCCCGGGCCGGTCGTAGTAGCCGCCGAACGAGAGGAACGCGGCGGCCGTCCGCGCCTCGCCGATCAGCGCCGCGATCTTGCCTTCCTCCAGGCCGTTCTGCATCGAGATGACCCAGCCGTCGGGCGCCAGGCGTGGGACGAGCGGCGCGAGGGCCTCCTCGGTGTGCAGTGTTTTCACCGCTAGGATGAGCACCTGGATCGGCCCCGTGACCGCCCCGGGCTCGCACGCCGGGACCCGCGCGACGAACTGGGCATGCCCCGCAATCTCGAGCCCGCCGGCCTGGATCGCCGCCACGTGGGCGCGCTCGTTGTCCACCAGCCGCACGGAGTGGCCAGCCCGCCAGAGGTGCGCCCCGATCAGCCCCCCGATCGCGCCTGCCCCGACGATGGTTAGCTCCATGGGCCCGATCATCGCACGAGGACCGTCGCCGCCTGCTTGCCAGCGTCGGAAGCCGTCGTGTATGGTCGGCGAGACTCATGAAGACCGCGCTCCTGGGCGGCGTCCTCCTCGACGGCCGGGGCGGGCCGCCCCAGTCCGGCACGACACTCGTGCTCGACGGCCCACGCATCGAGACGGTCTGCCACGAGCGCCGGTTCGGACCCGACGTCCGCGTCATCGACCTTGAGGGCCGGACCGTCATGCCGGGTCTGATCGATTGCCACGTGCACCTGGCGCCGTGGGCGCTGCGTCTGGTCGGGCACCCGGACCAGCGGCTCATGGAGCTGGCGGCGGAGACGGTCCGGGCCCTCCGAACCACGCTGGAGGGAGGGTGCACGACGGCCCGTGACCTAGGCGGGCTCGACCCGGGCTTCCGCGACGCGGTCGACCACGGCGTCATCCTCGGTCCACGGCTCCAGGTGAGCTGCGTCATCGTCTCGCCCACCAACGGGATGGCCGACCCGGTCACCGTGCAGGGCATCCGCTCGCCCTCCGTGCCCGGCATGCCGGAGCCCGAGTGCGACGGCCCACACGCCGCGCGCGCGAAGGTGCGGGAGGTGCTCCGGGCGGGGGCCGACGTGATCAAGATCGCGGTCAGCGGGGGCGTCAGCGCCCCTCGCGTCCCCGCCCGCCGTCCCCTCTTCACCCCCGAGGAGATTGCCGCCGTGGTCGACGAGGCGCACCGGGCGGGTGCTCCGGTCGCTTGTCACGCGGTGGGCGGGCCCAACACGCTGGCCGCCGTGCAGGCCGGCGTCGACACGATCGAGCACGGTGCCTGGCTCGACGACGAAACCGTCGCCGAGATGGCCCGGCGCGGGACCTGGTACGTGCCGACGTTCGCGATCTACCGGTGGCACGCCGAGCGCGGGACCGCGCTCCGCCAGGCGCGGGCCCGCGAGCTGATCGCTCCGCACCGCGAGAGCTTCGCGCGCGCCCGGGCCGCCGGCGTGCGCCTCGCCCTCGGTACGGACAGCGGCGCGTACGGCCACGGCGAGACGGCGCTCGAGCTCGGGCACATGGTCGAGGCGGGGCTTTCGCCCGCAGACGCCATCGCGGCCGGGACCGGGCGGGCGGCAGAGTGCCTCGGCATCGGCGGGGAGACGGGCACGCTCGCGGCCGGCCAGGCGGCCGACCTGCTGGTGCTCGAGCGCGACCCTCTCCGAGACATCACCGTCGCCGGCGATCCCTCGGCCCGCGCGCTCGTGCTCCGTGGGGGACGGCCCGTCGGGGGCACGCGCCGCGTCGCCTGGTTCGGCGACGCCGCCCTATCCTAGCCTGCTGATAACAGCCGAGAGCGAGCGACGGATCGGGCTGAATCCTCGCGCTTGACCGTCTTGCCGCGCCGGATGAGTGTCGCGGGTCGCGATCTCACACCGGGCGGCTGGCGCCGATGGCCGCGGCGTAGAAGGCCCGGAACTCCCCGCGGATGCGCGCGATGTCCGGGAGAACGCGCACGTCAACGAACCCGGTCGCTCTCAGGCCATCCGTCCACTGCTCGGGCGTGAGGAAGCCGCCGTTCGGCCGGTAGACGGAGTGAAGCCGGGGTGCCCGGAAGGTCGCCATCAGATTGAAGACGAACTCCGGGTAGAGCGTGTCCCCGGGCCAGGGCCGGATGCACTCGGAGATGATGAGCTGCCCGCCGGGCTCGAGGGCCTGGTGCACCTCACCAAGCGTGAAGGCGAGGTCGTGCGCCACGTGGAGCGTGTTCACGGCGTACACGATCGACACGCTCCCCGGCGCGACCCCCTGCTCAGCAAAGGACCGGTTCATGTCGAGGGACGCGAACGTCAGAAACGATGCGTCGGGGAACCGCTCCTGGAGGAGCCGCTGTCCGCGGCGGAGGAACGCCGGGACAAGCTCGGTGAACCGGTACGCTCGGACCTCACCCAGACGCCCGGCGCCCGCGAGACGCTCGAGCACCGCCGCCGCCCCGCTCGCGAGCCCGCCGCCCAATTCCAGGATCACGCCCGCCCCGGAGGGCATCCACGCCTCGACGGCCGCCGCACCGATGCGGTTGTTCACCGCGTAGAGGACGTTGTCGTTGGAGAAGTAGCTCATCCAGAGCGGCAGCCGCCCGGGCGCCAACAGGATCTCCTCGCCGGAGCGTTCCCCGCGGAGGAACGTGGGATAGTCACGCGCGGTGGTCTCGGCCAGAACGTAGGAGGGCTGGCATGCGGGGTCGAGCCGGCGCTGCTCGGCCAGCACCGGCTCCGGATCGAGATCGGGGAGGGCCCGCTCAGCGCGGAACCGGGGCCCGGCCGCGGCGTCCTCTCGTGCCAGGACGCCCCGCGCCGCGAGGTGGCGCAGCATCCAGCCTACCGGCACCACACCGCGTCCCGGATCGAGGCCCGCCCGTGCCACGACCTCTTCGGCGCTGCCCCAGTCGCCGACCGCCGCGGTGAGACCGCTGTCCCGGAAGGCCCGAAGGGTGAGCCGGAAGACGAACTCATCGTAGAGGGCGTGGGAGCTGGTGACGCGCGCGTCGAAGAATGGGACGAGGGAGGGCGGAAGCCGGGGAGCGATGATTGCCGCCACGCGCTCGGCCTCCTCCAGCCCGATCCCAAGGGTTTGCTCGGGACCCGGTGCGCTCATGGCCGCCGCTCCGGAGCCGGGCCGGGGCTCGGGTCCGCGGCGAGAGGAGGCATCGACTCGCCGAACGGTCTCCACACGTCGAAGAAGTTGAACCACTGGGTCGGGTATTCCCGAACGACACCCTCGAGCACGGCCACCCAGGCGCGAGCTGCGTCCATCTCCTCCCCCCGGCCCACCACGATCGGCGCCGCGAGGCGCACGGTGTAACGGTATCGCTGGTCGAGCACGCAGAAGGCCGGCACGACCGGGACCCCCGCGGCTCGCGCCAGAAGGAACGGCCCAAGCGGGAACGGCGCGGGTCGCCCGAAGAAGGGAATCTGCACATCACCTCGGGTGCCGAGCGCGCGGTCTCCCTGGAGCGCCACCACCTCACCGCGTCGGAGCACCCCCAGCAGCTCCGCCCCGATGCCGGGGTGGGTCCGCGGCACGAAGCGCATGCCCTCGCCGTCGCGCCGAACCCAGCGCTCCAGCTCGGGGGCTTCCTCGGGCGCCACCACGACGTGGGTCCGACGCGCCGAGCGATTCGCCAGGAGGCGCCCGGCCAGCTCCCAGTTCCCCACGTGGGCCGTTACCGACACGATGCCGCCCGACAGGCCCCCGACCTCTTCCGCACCGGTCACCGATCCGACGTAGGCGAAGAGCCGAGCTGCGGGCTGGCGATTCGTCGAGACCAGGTCACTAAAGCACATGGCGAAGTCGCTGAACACGCGGGCGGTCAGTTTCTCCAGCCGTGGGCCCGATGCGCCGGTCACGAGCTCGAGCGTCTTGCCGACGGCCTCCCGCTCGGCGGGTAGGAAACGGGGCGCGAGCCGTCCGAGCTGTCGGGCCAGACCGAGCCGGAGCCCTCGGGGCACCCAGCCCAGCCCCTCGGCGAGCCGGTAGAGGGTGGCGCGGTTGTACGGATGCCAGTACCAGCGAGGTCGCCCGGGCGCAGGATGCGTGGCTGCGATCGACGCATTGCTCTCGCCAGACGCTGCGGCGTCAGCCGAACCGGACATCGCGCTCCAGTATAGTCCAGCCCCACGGCCGCGCTGGTTGCGCCGGCCGAACGCTTGCGCCTAGACTTCGCGCATGTCTGTGCCGTCCGTGGCTCCGGGGCCGCGAATTCTCTCCCCCCACCCGGCCTGAATGCGGCCGGCCGGCCTGCCCGCTGCCACTCAGGCATCCCGACGGGCCCTGGTGACAGGTGGGAGCGGGGGTCTCGGGCGCGCCATCGCGCGGGCGCTGGCTCGCGACGGCCTCGACGTCATCGCGACGTACGCGCACGACGAGCGGGGCGCCCAGACCGCGGTCGAGGAGGCGCGAGCGGAGCACCTCGCGATCGCGCTCGCGCGCTGCGACGCGGGGTCGGCGGCCCAAGTCGCGGACCTCTTCGGGCGCATCGGTCCCGTCGACGTCATGGTCCACGCCGCCGGATTCACGCGAGACCGGCTCCTGCTGCAGATGTCCGATCGCGACTTCGACGACGTCCTGGCGGTGCATCTGACCGGCGGCTTTCTGGCCTCTCGGCACGCGTTGCCGACCATGCTGGCCCGGCGGTGGGGCCGCATCGTCTATCTCGTCTCGCCGACGGCCATCGTCGGTCGGCGCGGCCAGATCAACTACGCGGCCGCCAAGGCCGGCCTCGTCGGCCTGTCACGTTCGCTCGCCCGCGAGGTGGGCCCGCTCGGCGTCACCGTGAACTGCGTGTCGGCGGGCTTGGTGGACACCGCCTTGACGGCGGGCATCCCCGCCGACGTTCGCGCCGAGCTGGTCGCCGCCATCCCACTCGGGCGCCCCGGTCGGCCGGAAGAGGTGGCGGCCGCGGTCGCCTTCCTGTGCTCCGACCGGGCGAGCTACGTCACCGGTCAGGTGATCACGGTCGATGGAGGGTTGACGCCCGGCTGAGGAGAAAACGAGGGGAAAGGGCCGCAGGCGCGCGGTCAGGCGCTCCGGCCGTCGTCGCTTTCCCCGCTTCCACCGGCGACGGGCGACGCGGCGGGCAAGGCTCTCCCGCCCCCCGCGTCGAGGCCCGCCCGGGCGGGACGACGCAGCCCTGAGCGGAAGAAGCTGGTGCGATCGAGCACGCGATCCTGGAACTGCTCGAGGTAGAGGTAGATCACCGGCGTCACGTAGAGGGTGATCAGCTGGGAGACCATCAGGCCACCCACGATCACCAGGCCCAGGGCCCGGCGCGAGGCGCCGTCGGCGCCGACGCCCACCGCGATGGGGACGGCCCCGGCGACCGCCGCCAGCGTCGTCATGACGATCGGCCGGAACCGGTCCAGGCTCGCGTCGTGGATCGCACGCTCGGCCGGCTCCCCGGCCTCGACGCGGTGACGCGCGAAGTCCACGATCATGATGCCGTTCTTCTTGACGATGCCCATGAGCATGAACATGCCGACGAACGCGTACAGGGTCGCCGGCTCCCCGAAGAGGTAGAGCGTGGCCAGCCCGCCCACCAGCGCGGTGGGCAACGTCGAGAGCACGGTGAGGGGATGGACGTAGCTCTCGTAGAGGATGGCCAGGATCACGTACATCACGAACACGGCCAGCGCCATCAGGATCGTGAGGTCGCGGACCGTGGTCTGAAAGGTGAGGGCCTCACCCTGGAGCTGCGCCCGGAGCGTGGACGGCACGATGGCGGCGGCGGTCTTGGTGATGTGGTTGGTCGCGTCGCCGATGGCCACGCCCGGCTTGAGGTTGAAGAACAGGGTCACGCTCGTGAACTGGTTGATGTGGTTCACGGCCTGGGGCCCCAGCGAGGTCTTCCAGCTGACGAGCGCCTTCAGGGGAACGAGGCTCTTCCCGTCGTCGGACCGGATGTAGAGCCGCGACAGGTCCTCGGGATGGGCCCGCGCCGAGTCCTCGATCTCGAGGATGACCTGGTACTGGTCCTGCGGCTTCTTGATCAGATAGACGTAGTTCTGGGAGTAGGCGGTGCGCAGGAGCGACAGGATGCGCGTCTCGGAGACCCCGTACATCTTCGCCTGGTCGCGGCGGAGCTCGATGTCGAGGTTCGGCGTGTTGTTGAAGAAGTCGGAGGACACCGTCAGAAAGCCCGGGTACTCGGCGAGCTTCGCCATGAGCTTGCCCGCCGCCTCGTACACCTGCTCGGGGTTCACCCCGGAGACGGAGAACGCGTACTGCCCCTGGTTCTGGTTCGTGGCCCCGGTGCTGATCTCGAGCACGGGATACGGCCGCAGGAAGGCGAACACGCCCGGGATTGCGCTCATCTTGCCCATGAGCTGGCCGGCGACGGCGGCAATGGGCGCCCGCTCCTCGGGGGGCCGGAGGAAGGTGAACGTGATGCCCTGGTTCGAGGACAGGAATGCGGCGTTCCCCGTCATCGTGAAGGCGGTGACGACATTGTCGTCCGAGTGGAGCACCTGATCGGCGCGGTCCTGGATGCGCTGCATCTGCTCCGGCGACGAGCCCTCGCGAGCGATGAACACGCCGAAGATCACGCTGCTGTCACCCACGGGCAGGAACGCCTTGGGGACGATCACGAACAGCCCGATCGTGCCCAGGAGACAGACCGCCCAGATCGCCGCGGCCACGGCGCGCCGGCGCAGGAACCAGCCGAGCGATCGGCCGTAGAGCGACAGGATCCGGCGCTCCACGCCGCCCATCACCCGTTCCATCCAGGTCTGTGGCGCGCCGTGCCCGCGCTCCGAGAGGAGCCGGGCACACATCAGCGGGGTGAGCGTGAGCGAGACCAGGCCCGAGGCGAGGATGGCCACCACGATGGTGACGGCGAACTCCCGGAAGATGCGGCCGACCAGCCCCGGCATGATGACCAACGGCAGGAAGACGGCGGCCAGCGAGATGGTCATCGCGAAGATGGTGAAGCTGATCTCCCGGGCGCCGTTGAGCGTCGCCTCGAGCGCCCGCTCGCCGCGCTCCATGCGTCGCACCGCGTTCTCCAGGAACACGATCGCGTCGTCCACGAGGAACCCGATGGCGAGGGTCAGCGCCATGAGCGACAGGTTGTCGATGCTGTAGTCGAGCACACGCATCACGACGAAGGTGAGGAGCAGGGAGAGGGGCAGCGCGACCGCCGGGATCAGGGTGTCGGCCGCCCGGCCCAGGAAGACGAAGATCACCACGACGACGAGCACGAAGGCGACGATCAGCGTGAGCTCGACGTCGTGAACCGAGTTCACGATGGTCTGCGAGCGATCGTACACGGGCGTGATCCGCACCGCGCCCGGGAGCTCGGCGGTGATGACCGGCACCAGATCGCGGATGCTCTGGGCGACCTTCACGGCATTGGCCCCCGCCTGGCGGTAGACCGCCGCGACCACGGTCGCCGACGGGACGGAGTAGCCGCGGGCCCAGAACCGCATGGCGACGCGCTCGTCCTGGACGGACTCGCGGACGTCGGCGATGTCGCGGAGGTACACCGGCGCCCCGCCACTCGAGCTGACGATGAGGTTGCGGTACGCGTCCGGCGTGTCGAGCTGGCCGTGCGGTCGAAGCAGTGCGGTGCCGGCCGCCGAGTCGAGCTGGCCGGCGCCGGAGTAGCTGGTCCCACCGCGGATCGCCGCGGACAGGTCGTCGATCGAGATGCCCCGGGCCCACATGGCCGCCGGATCCGCCTTGATGCGGATGGCCGACTTGGCGCCGAAGACGGCGACGCGGCTCACGCCGGGCAGGATGCTGATGCGCTGACCGATCTGGATGTTCGCGTAGTCGTAAAGCTGGCCGGCCGTGATCGAATCGCTCGTCAGCGCGACGTACATGATCGGCTGGTCGTTCGGGTTCGTCTTCGACAAGGTCGGCGGCGAGGGCAGGTCGATCGGGAGGCTGCCGGTGGCCTGGGTGATCGCCGTCTGGACGTCGGTCGCCGCGGCGTCGATGCTCTTGTCGAGCGAGAACTGGAGCGTCAGGCTGACGTGCCCCTGGGTGCTCTTCGACGTGACGACCTCGAGCCCGGTGATCTGCATGAACTGGCGCTCGAGGGGCGTCGCGATGTTGTTGGCCATCGTGTCCGGGCTCGCCCCCGGGTAGTCGGCCTGCACCTGGATCACCGGATAGTCGACGGTCGGCAGGTCGTTCACCGGGAGCTGGCGGTAGCTCAGGACGCCGAAGAGCACCACCGAGGCCGTGAGGACCGCCGTCATGACCGGCCGACGGATGAAGGGCTCGGAGAGGTTCATGACTTGGTGGGCGCGGGAGGCGGCGGGGCGGCGGGCGCCCCGGGCTGCTCGATCCGGACCTTCCCTCCGGGGGCGACGCCCATCTGACCGTCCGTGACGACTCGCTCCCCCGGCTTCACGCCCGAAGCCACGATGACGAGGTCGCCCTGCCGTTGCCCGAGGGTCACCGGGCGGATCTCGGCCGTCGAGTCGTCCTTGACCACGAAGACGAACAGACCCTTCGCCGAGGTTTGCGGCGCCGTGGCGGGGATGAGCACCGCGCCGGCGACCCGGCCGAGGATCAGTCGCACGTTGACGAAGCGCCCCGGCCAGAGCCGCCGATCGCGATTCGGGACCGTGGCGCGGAGCTTGACGGTGCCGGTCCCTTCCTGCACGGCGTTGTCCAGGAACGTGAGCATCCCGGGGATGACCACGTCCGCCTGGTCGGGCAGACGGACCTCCACCTGGAGCCGCCCGTCCTGCATGTGCCGCTGCACCTCGCCGAGGTCGTTCTCGGTGACGGTGAACTCCGCGTAGATCGGATCGAGGCGCTGGATGCTCAGGAGCGAGCCGGTGTTCGCGGTCACGATGTTGCCGAGGTCGACGAGCCGCTGCCCCGCGCGTCCATCGATGGGCGCGCGGATCTCCGTGTACGCCAGCTGGAGACGCGCGCTCTCGACCGCCGCCTCGTTGGCGCGAACGGTCGCCCGGGCGTTCTCGACGGCGGCCTGGCCGGCCAGCACCGCGGCTCGCGCCTGTGCGAGGCTGGCTTCGGCTGCGGCGATGGCGGCCTTCCCGTTCTCGACCATCGCCTCGTCGGCGCGGAGGGTCGCCGCCGCCGTCTCCATCGCCGTCCGGACCTGATCGGCCTGCTCGCGGGCGACGTATCCCTGGCGGACCAGCTCCGCGTACCGGCGGTCCTGGACTCGGGCGTTCTCGAGCTGCGCCTGGTCGCGCACGACGTTCGCCTCGGCCTGGCCGAGCTGCGCCCGGGCCTGCGTCAGCGCCGCCTGCGCCTGCTGGACCGCCGCCTGATCCCGGGCCGCATTGGCCTCGGCCTGGCGCGCCTGCGCCTGGTCGCGGGCCACGTTGGCCTCGGCCTGCTGGACAGTCGCCTGGACCGGGCGCGGATCGATGGTGAACAGGAGGTCGCCTTGCTTCAGATCGGCGCCGTCCGCGAAGTGGATCTTGACGATCCGCCCCGAGATCTGGGGCTGGACGGAGACGACCTCGTTGGCCACGCACTTGCCCACTTCGTCGAGGTAGAGGGGCGTGTCGCGCGCGACGGCCACCGCCACGGTGACCGGCGCCGGCGGTCGCTCGAACGCCGGCTGCGCCTGCCGCTCGCAGGCGGCCAGGGCCAGGGCGAGGAGCGCGACCACGCTCAGCCCTCGGGCCCTATTCGAGATCCACGGCATGACGTCCATATCGGTTCCTATGGGTGTCGTTCTGGCCGCATCACAGATGAGATGCGACAGAGTGTCGCAATAGCAGTGGCGTCGGATCGCCGCCTCCTCCCCCAGACCCATCCCGCGGAGGAGGAACCTCAGTGGTTCGACGACCAGCATCGACCGAGGGATTCCGGAGGTCAAGGACATCCTCGAGCCGGCGGGACGGCGCGCAGGGCCGGGGAGACGAGACGAGAACGGCTCGTCGGGGCGTCGAGGCGTATGCTCTCGCGTGGAGTGGAACCGGTGTGGAGGTGTCGCTCGGAAGCGCGAACCGAATCCCGCCTGAGCGTCTGGGACCCGCTCGATGCAGGGTGTCTTCAAACTCCCGATTTCGCTTGCCATCTCCCACTTGATCGGAACCTTGGGGTCGCGTGAGCCTCCTTCAGAGGATACACTCGCGCTCGCAGGGCGCTCTCGGTGTGGCCCGTCGGGGATACGACGGTCCTTGCAAGTCTTCATGAACTGGCGGGCCCACATGGCTCGGTTCGTCGACTTCGCGCGAGTGGACTGATTCACGGAACCGGGGGCGGCGTGGCACTCACGGCGACGATCCACACCTTCGACATCGAGCTCGCGGATTCGGATCGCGAGGTCTACGAATCACTGGCGCTGAGGGTCGCTCGGCACCCGTCCGAATCCGAAGAGTATTTGCTAACGCGTGTCCTCGCCTACGCGCTGGAGTTCGCGGAAGGCATCGAGTTCTCACGAGGGCTGTCGGCGCCTGACGAGCCGGCGATCGCGGTCCGCGACCTGACCGGCGTGATCCAATCGTGGATCGATATCGGCGCGCCCGAGGCGGGGCGCCTGCACAGGGCCAGCAAGGCGGTGCCGCGCGTCGCAGTGTACACGCACAAAGATCCGGCGCAACTGATTGCTCGGCTGGCCGGCGAACGGATCCACCGCGTCGAGGCGCTCGAGTTGTATACGATCGACCGTGAGCTGATCGGCGCGCTGGCGGCGCGCCTCGAGCGCCGTATGGCGTGGAGCGTGTCCGTGAGCGATCGCGAGCTCTATGTGTCGATTGGCGTGGACACGCTCAGCGGCCCGGTGTCGCGCCACGCGGTGGGCTAGTGGCACGACGGGGGATCCGAGCTCACGCCTCGGGGGCCGGCTGGATCAAAGACCGGACGCGGTCGTCCGCGTGGGACGGTTACCGCCGGGTTTGCCCGCGCGCCCGGGCCGGCGTGTGACGAGCTCACTCCGGGTCGTGGCGTACAACTTCCTGAGCGGCGGGAGCCCGAGGCGCGCCGGCCACTGGTCACGCCTCCGCGCGCGCTTCGCCCCCGACATCGTGCTCGCGCAGGAATGCCGGCCGCCCCAGGATTGGCCGACCGAGACGTTTCGGTCCGGGAAAGGGGACACGCTCCTGTGGGCGCCCGCGGCGGCGCGCCGCTGGGGAAGCGCTATCCTGCTCCGCGCCCTCCCGGCGACACCCCTGAAGCTGCCGGGCTTCGCGGGCTGGGTGGTGGGCGCGGAGCTCGCCGGACCGCCCTGGTCGCAGGGCCGTCGGCTCCGGGTCTTCAGCATCCACTGCCCGGGCGGCGAGCGCGGATACGTGCAGACGATGCACCAGATCCTGGATCGAGTCGCGCCTCTGCGCGGCGACGCCGACCTCATCCTGGGTGGCGACTTCAACGTGGTCGTCGGAAACCGGCAGCCCGGTGAACGGATCGGGGTCACGCGCGGAGAGCGGGGGATCCTGGATCGGCTGGCCGTGGAGTTCGATCTCATCAGCTGCTGGCAGGCCGCCAACCCGCGACGACGGCTGGCCCAGACGCTCCGGTGGTCCGCCAATCGGGCCGCGCCCTATCACTGCGACGGCATCTTCGTGCCCTCCACCTGGGCCAAGCGTCTGGCATCGTGCCGCGTGGTGACCGGCTCTCGCTGGAAGCGCCTGAGCGACCACAATCCCGTCCTGGCAGAGTTCACCGCCGGCGACCCGGCGGCCGTGGACGGTTGACGACGCCACCGGCGGCCCCCGGCCGCCGGAGCCCGGCTCGAGCCGCGCGTCCCGCTCCCGGAAATCGGATCGACGGCTCCACCGTTGCTCGGGTGGAGCAGGGGCTCACGCCACCGCCACGATCCGGCGCGGCTGGCCGAGCAGCCAGAGCGCGATCGCGAGGTTGAGCAGGTTCCAGATGATGCCGTTGACGAACGCCGAGCGGTACGAGCCGGTCAGATCGAAGATCGCCCCCGACATCCACCCACCGAGCGCCATGCCGACGATGGTCGCCATGACCACGGCGCCGATTCGCGCCCCGGCTTCCTGAGGGGCGAAGGACTCGCGCACGATGATGGCATAGCTCGGCACGATTCCCCCCTGGGACAGGCCGAACAGCGCGGAGACGACGTACAGCGAGACGAGGCCGTCGAAGGGCAGGTAGAGGGCCAGCGTGAGGCACTGGAGCGCCGATCCAAGAAGCAGCGTCCGCACCCCGCCGATGTGGTCGGCGATCCAGCCAGAGGCGAGCCGGCTGACGACACCCAGGCCCAGCATCAGGGAGAGCAGCACGGCACCGTGCGCCACGCCGTGGCCGAGGTCGCTCGCGTAGGCCACGATGTGCACCTGCGGCATCGACATGGCGACGCAGCACCCCATGCCCGCGACCATGAGCAGCGCCTGGAGACGCCCGGGCGAGACGTGCGGCCGGTCGGCGTCGGCCACGGCGCCCGCGGTCGAGGTGGGCCCGTGGGCGATCGGTGAGCGTCGCCGGAGCGCGATGGTCAACGGCAGCATGGTCACGGCGCAGAAGACGCCGACGCCGACCATCGTCGGCCGCCATCCCCGCGTCGCGGTGAAGTGCTGGAGGACCGGAGGCCAGACGGTTCCGGCCAGGTAGTTGCCGCTGGCACAGATCGAGACGGCAATCCCGCGATGGCGGGTGAACCAGTGCGACACGTCCGCCACCAGCGGGCCGAACGTGACGGAGCTGCCGAGCAGCCCGATGGCCAGCCCCTGGGCGAGCGCGAACTGCTCGATGCCGGGGGCCCTCGCCGCCAATAGGTAGCCGAGGCTGAGGGCGATCGATGCCGCGAAGAGCGGCACCACGATGCCGAAGCGATCGGCCAGGCGGCCCATCAGGATCCCGCCCAGGGCGAAGCCCAGCATCGTCGCCGTGTAGGGCAGGGAGGCGCTCCCGCGCGCGACGGCGAACTCGGCCTGGACCACCGGCAGCACGACGACTACGGACCAGAGGCCGACTCCGCCGATCGTGCTGAGCGCCAGTGACGCCGCGAGACGCCGCCACGCGTAGGCGGACTCCACCAGCCCCTCCGATGCGGCGTACGGTCCCGTGGCGGCCATGGTTTTCGGGATTCTCCCGGGCGTGAGCCCGGTAGAGTCTATCGGGTCGCGATGGCCGGAGCAATCGCTTCGGCGTGACCGCGAGCTCCCTTGACGGGCGCTCGGCCGTCGCCCATATTCCTCCGCATCGGTGCCCCGCGGCGGACACATGCGCCCGGGGGGACGGCGCGTACTCGGGGGGATCGCGATGGCACGCTCATCCATCGCCGGACGGGCCCAGACCGTGCTCGGCTCCATCGCCGCGGAGGACATGGGCGTCACGCTGCCCCACGAGCACATCCTGATCGACTTCACGGTGATGTTTCGGGAGCCCGAGAGCGAGCGCGAGCGTGAGCTCGCTCGCCAGCCGGTGGGTCTGGACAACCTGGGCTGGGTGCGGCGGAATTTCAGCTCGAATCTGGACAACCTCCGGCTCCTCGACGAGAGCGTCGCCCGCGACGAGCTCCTGCTCTACCGGGAGGCCGGCGGCCGGACCCTCATCGATCCCACCAACCGAGGGCTGTCCCGCGACCCCCTCGCGCTGGCGCGCGTGGCCCACGCCACCGGTCTCAACATCGTCATGGGCTCGGGCTACTACGTGGCGGCCTCGCATCCGCCCGGTATGGACACGAAGACCGTGGACGGTGTGGCCCGCGAGATCGTGGCCGAGCTCACCACTGGTGTGGGCGACACCGGCGTCTGCGCGGGCTTGATCGGCGAGATCGGCACGACCTGGCCGTGGACCGCCAACGAGCGGAAGGTGGTGCAGGCGGCCGTGCTGGCTCAGCGGGAGACGGGCGCGCCGCTCATGATCCACCCGGGGCGGCACGAGCGTCTGCCCCTCGAGATCGTGGACGTCATCCGCCGAGAGGGCGCCGACCTCAGCCGGACCATCATGTGCCACATCGAACGCACCATCGTCGACCCGGCCGTGCTACTCGAGCTGGCCGCCACCGGGGTCTACCTCGAGTACGACCTCTTCGGCCTGGAGACCTCCTACTATCCCTACAACCCGGCCTTCGACATGCCCAACGACGGCGAGCGCATGCGCCAGATCCTGTTCCTCATCGAACACGGCCACCTCGGTCGGATCCTCATGTCCCACGACATCGCCTACAAGCACTGCCTCACCCGCTGGGGCGGCCATGGCTACCACCACCTGCTCGTCAGCGTAATACCGCGCCTCCGCCACAAGGGCGCCGACGACAGGACCATCCAGGCCCTGCTGGTGGACAACCCCCGCCGGGCTTTCGTGTTCGCGTAAGGTGGGCGCTCGACGGCCGGCGCGCCCTGCCGGACCGCCGAGCGCCGAGAGGGGGCTGCCGTGGCCGTGCCGTGGCTGATCGACACCGACCCGGGAATCGATGACGCCCTGGCGCTGCTCCTGGCGCTGGCCTCCCCGGAGGTGTCGGTCGAGGCCATCAGCTCGGTTGCCGGCAACGTGCCGGTGGACTTCACGGACGCCAACGTTCACCGCATCCTCGCCGTCGCGGCGCCGGCCGCACGGCCGCGCGTCGCTCGTGGCGCGGCAGCGCCGCTCCGGGGCCCGCTGGTCACTGCGGCCGATTTCCACGGCGACGACGGTCTCGGCGGCGCGAGCCGTCTCCGGGACTCGAACGGGCAGCCCCGCTACCCGGCACCGGAGCCCCTGGACGCCCCGAAGGTCCCGGGAACCCCGGGTGTGATCGACGGGCCGGATCTCATCCTCGAGATGGCCGACCGGTTCGCGGGCGATCTGGTGGTCGTGGCGCTCGGGCCCCTGACGAACCTCGCCGTCGCCCTCGAGCGGGACCGGCGGCGCCTGTCTCGGATCGCCCGGGTGGTGGTCATGGGCGGGGCGATCGCCGTGCCGGGGAACGTGACCCCGGCCGCCGAGTTCAACTTCCACGTCGATCCGGAGGCCGCGGCGGCGGTCTTCCGATCGGGGCTCCCGCTCGAGGTGGTGCCGCTCGACGCCACCCGGCAGGTGACGCTCCGCCGCGCCGATCTGGCCGCGGTGCTGGCGCGTGGCCGGGCGCCGGTGGCCCGGTTCATCGACGACTTCACCGACCACCTGTTCGCGTTCGGCGACCAGCGCGGCGAGGAGGGATTCGCGCTCCACGATCCTTTGGCCGTCGGGGTGGCGCTGGATCCGTCGCTGGTCGAGCTCGAGCCGTTCCACGTGGACGTCGAGGACGAGGGGCGCGTGACGCGAGGGGCCGCGGTGGCCGACCGGCGGAGCATTCCACCGGGGGAGAAGGCCCCGCCGAACTGTCGCGTCGCGATGACCGTTCACGCGGAGCGGTTTTTGGAGCTGTTCCTTGCGCGCGTGTGCTCGGGGCCGTCGGCTCCGGGCGGCTGAAGCCGTCGGACCTTCCGCGCCCGCCGATCGCCGCGTGTCGGTATCCTGACGGACGCCGACAGTGTCGGGGCTGCCCCGGCTTGTAACGCGGAGACCCGCCCCGTATCGTGCTGGTGAATCGATCATGCGGGGGCGGGGCAGGATCCGCGTGCTGGTCTCGATTCTGGGGCTCGCGCTCGGGGTCAGCGCCGGCGTGGCACTGCCCCGGGTGGCGCACGAGCTGCCCGGACCGCTTGCGGTGGCCGCTCGGTGGCCGGAGCGGCTGTGGACGCGATTTCTTCCCCCGCTCGTCTCTCCACGCCGGCGCCTCGCGGCGCTCACGAGCCGCGAGCGCGAGGCGGTCTCGGTGCTCGGCCGGACGCTCGATGGTCTCGTCGTCTGGTCCTCCAACCGGAGCGGCAACCACGAGCTGTACCTGCTCGACCTCCGGGGACGGGTGGTGCGCCAGCTGACCCGCGACCCGCACGTCGACTTCTTCCCGCGCTTCTCGCCGGACGGGCGACGTGTCCTCTTCCTCCGAAGCCAGCGGGAGTGGGTCAGCTTCCGGGAAGAGGACGCGTGGGACGTGATGCTCGTCAACGTCGATGGGACGGGTGAGGAGCTCCTGGTCCGGGGTGGGTACCATCCGACCTGGGCGGACCGGGGTGCGGCGGTGGTGTTCGAGCGGGGCAAGCAGCTGTGGCGACTCGACCTGGTGACTCGCGAGCAGCAGCTCGTCCTGGACGGTGCACAAGAGTTTCCCGGGGTCGACGAAGTCGGGGATTTCGAGCTGTCGCACGATGGTCGGCAGCTCGCTTTCGGGCTCCGCGGACGGTTCGGCGGCACCTCCGGGCTGCGGGGCGGCTTCTCGGGGGCGGTCGTCCTCGACCTCGCGAGCCGCCGGCTCTCCGTGCTCACGCGGGAGCAGGCGTGCCAGACGACGTGGGCGCCGGACGACCGGCACGTGCTCTGGATGGAGACCGGTGGTACCGGCGGTACGCGTGTCATGGCGGCATCTCCCGACGGGAGCGACCGTCACGTCTTCATGGACTTGCCCGGCGCCTACAGCCACGAGTACTTCCCGAAGCTCTCCAACGACGGGCGCTGGCTCGTGTGGGGCGCCGCCGCCGAGGGCCACGAGCACGACCGCGCGGACTACGAGATCTTCCTGTGGGAGGTCGGGACGCCCTGGGAGCGCGCGGTCCGCCTGACGCACCACCCGGGGAACGACCAGTGGCCGGATCTGTGGGTTCGGCCGCAGCGCTGAGCGTCCCACCGGCGCGTCCCACGTGGTTCCTGACACTGCTCGCGTACGCGAGCTATGTCGCGGGCGTGGTCGTCGCGACATGGCCGCTTGTCCTCGCGCCCGTGAACTCGTGACCGGACCACCACGACCCGGCCCTCTTCACGTGGGTCATGGCGTCCACGGCGCGCCGGCTCCTCCACGCGCCGGGCTCTCTCTTTCACGGGAACGCATTCTATCCGCATGGTCTGAGCCTGGCCTTCAGCGAGACCTGCTCGTTCCCACGCTCCTCGGCTTCCCGGGCTTCGTGGCCGGGAACCCCGTCCTGACCTACAACCTCCTCGTGCTCCTGTTCTGGCCGGTCAACGGTGTCGCCATGGCGTGGGCGGCCCACGAGCTGCCCTCGAGTGATCGGCGTCGAGGGGGTCACGCTTGCGGCGACCGAGCGTCGTCCTACAGCGCCCGGGCGGTCTCGGCGATCTGCTGCGTGTGCTCGAGGGAGTGCTCGGCCACGCGGCGGGCGAGGAACTCGACGGACATCGGGCCGAGCTCCGGGTGCCGGCCCTGGCGCGCCCAGCGGTCGTCGGGCAGTCCATCCAGGAGGCCGGCGATCTGCTCGTGCTCGTGGACGATCATCCGCACGAGGTCGTCGAGCGGCTCTCTCCGGCGAAGGTCCTCCGCGCGGAAGGCGGCCTCGTCGTAGTCGGCAAACACCGGGTCGGCCTCGTAGAGAAGGCGGCGGATCCGGAGGCCATGGACCATGAGCACGGTGTTCCGCATGTGGACGAGGGTCTCCCGGACCGACCACTCGCCGGGGCGTGGCGACCGGTCGTGGGCGCCTGGGGGAACCGTGGCGAGGGCTTGCCGGAGCGCCGCGGGGGCGGAGCGGATCTGGCCGAGGATCGCGCGATGGCCGGGGTTCATCACGACCTCCTGATCATGCAGGCTAGCATGCGCGACCGGGGCGAGAGGAGGAGCCTCCTTCGCTCTCGACGTGTTGGGAACCGGGCCGGATGAGGACCCTTCTCACCCGGGCGGGCGTCGGTATTCCGGATCGGCACCGCCCGACCCCCGGAGCGGGTGCATGCACAACGGTGCCGAGCCGCCTATAATCGCCGGGCACCAATGGAGCTCCTATGATGTCGAGTCCGACGACGCAAGGGGGGCGCATGCTCGCGATCTGGGTGAAGCTGCGAATCAAGCCCGCGCTTCGGCAGCGCTTCCTGGACGCCATCGAGGTGGACGCCCTCGGTTCGGAGCGTGACGAGCCGGGCTGCCTCAAGTTCAACGTGCTCCAGGACGAGCTCGACGAGAACGTGTACTACTTCTACGAGGTCTACACGAGCCCGGCGGCGCTCGAAGCCCATCGAGCGACGCCTCACTACGCGGTGTGGCGCGCGGTGGCCGACACGCTGGACGGCCCGACCGAGGCGATCCGCTGTCAGCCCGTCTTTCCCGCATCTCCCGCCTACTGGGGCACGGGCGTGACCGGGCTCGGGACCCGGGCACGCTGACCGAAGGCGCATCGTTCGCACCCTCGCGGCCGGCCTCCTCGCCAGCGTGGCGCTCTGCAACAGCCGATGGCGAGGTGGCTGAAGTGGACGTGAGGCCGCATGCCGAGGAGTCCCGTCGGCAGTGGGTGGAGGGCCGGATGGGCCACCGCATCGAGCCCTGGAACACGGCAGGACCGTGGACTCCCGCCATTGCCGGGGCGGCGGGCGTCAGCTAGCGTTGTCGCCATGATCCCGGGGAGGCCACAGTCCGACACCCCGACGACGCAACTCAATCCGAGAATCGAGGAGTCCTGGAAGGAGGTCCTGGCGGAGGAGTTCGGCAAGCCGTACCTGCACGAGCTGAAAAGATTCCTGGTGGAAGAGAAGCAGGGGGGAATCGTCATTTATCCCCCGGGTCCTCTCATCTTCAACGCGTTCAACTGCACTCCCTTCGATGCAGTAAAGGTGGTCATCCTGGGTCAGGATCCTTACCACGGCCCAGGACAAGCGCACGGCCTTTGCTTCTCGGTCCAGAAGGGTGTCCGGCCGCCGCCGAGCCTGGTCAACATCTTCAGGGAGCTGCAGTCAGATCTGGGCGTCCGCATTCCCGACCACGGCAATCTCGAGGGTTGGGCCCGCCAGGGGGTGTTGCTGCTCAATGCGGCGCTCACCGTGCGTGCCGGCCAGGCCGGCTCGCATCAGGGGAAGGGCTGGGAGACCTTCACCAGCGCCGCGGTGCAAGCGTTGAACGACCGGCGTAGCGGGATCGTATTCCTGTTGTGGGGGCGCCCGGCGCAGGAGAAGGGGCAAATCATCGACTCCACGCGGCACCACGTGCTCAAGGCCGCGCATCCGTCACCCTTCTCCGCTGATCGGGGCTTCTTCGGCTGCCGGCACTTTTCCCAGGCGAACGCCATTCTGCGCGCGGCGGGCAAGGGCGAGATCGACTGGCAACTGTAGCCTCCGGGTTGCATTGCAGTGTGGCGGGCATCGTCGCTGTCAACCTTGTTGCCGTGGAATTGTTGCCCTGGTGGGAGACGGAATCGCGCACCCTCGTATCATTAAGAGTCTCACGTGTACCTGTTGGCAGCGTGCCGAGAGCACGACGGTGCCGCGGCCGAGGCTGGAACCGGAGTAAGGTGACAAGAAGCCCGGGACGGGGAGGCGGACACGCCATGGCGGAACGACATACGATTCCCGCACGCAAGGGGCTGGCGCTCCGCGTGAGCAAGGCCCAACGCTACAGGGTGCTCAACACGCACGGCACGCAGATCGTCGATCATTGGGCGTTCAACGCCGCCGACATCAAGGAATTCATGTCGATGGAGCATTGCCGCGTCGCCATCGACAAGCTGTCGCCCGTCGTTGGCGACGCCATGGTGACGAATAAGCGCCGCCCGATCATCACGCTGGTCGAAGACACCTCTCCGGGCGTCCACGACACCCTGGTCGCAGCCTGCGACATTCATCGTTACCGCCAGCTCGGCGCGAAGGACTACCACGACAACTGCACCGACAACCTGTGGAACGCGATGAAGGCGATCGGACTCACCGCACCGGAGACGCCGTGCCCGTTTAACCTGTTCCAGAACACCCAGTACGTCGCGGGCCAGGGCATCCAGTATCTGCCGACGGTGTCGAAGCCGGGACAGTACGTTGTGTTCCGGGCGGAGATGGACGCGGTCGTCGTGTTCTCGGCCTGTCCGCAGGATATGCTGCCGGTCAACAGCGGCTCGCCGACCGAGGCGCATGTCGAATTGCTTTGAAATGGCTGACCAGCTATCGCGCGGTGGTCGGAGCACCCCGGCGTGAAGTTGGGCCCGTGCGAACCTTCGCGAGAGGAGATCACGGCGTATCCCGCCGGATGATCGCGGGCGGTCGCCGGCGGTCTCGACCGGCCGATCAGGCGGCGGCGGTCGCCACCAGCGCGTGCGCCTCGGCGCTCGTGGTCAGAACCTCGCCGTCCGCAGGGGCGTCCAGTGCGCGCACGAAGCAGCGGACGTCGCCCAGGTGCTCGTAGGACTCCACGCGCGGGACGAGCCCGAGCTCGATCGGGTCGAGACCGAGCCATCCGAGCAGCGCGTCCGTGAGCAGCACGTACGCGCGCGATGTCGTCACACCATTCTTCAGTAGCCGGTGGGCGAGGATGACGTCCACGCCGGCCACCTGGGCGCGGCCCCCGACCGCATGCCGGAGGAAGCGACCGTGGTGGGCCACGATCTTCAGATCCAGGCTCTCGACGCTCCGGCACGCGCCGCACGAGCACGACTCGTCGGCCGCCAGCTCCCGTTGGACCTCCTTGAAAGCCAGGAAGGCCGAGTACAGGACGTTGAGGAGCCGGGCGGGGGGCCGGAGGGCGCCGTCCGGACCCAGGGCGCAGACGGCGTCGCCCTCGACTTCCTGAATCTCCAACGGGGGCGAGAGCCGTCGCATGACGGTCTCCAGCAGGGTCCCGATGATCTGCGGCCCGTGCTCGAGCTCGGTCGCCGTGACGAAGGCCGTGAACCCCGAGATGTCGGCCAGGACCAGGATGCCGTCTTGGGTTTTCATGCCCATGAGACCCGCCGCGCCCCGTCCGTGAAACAGGCCAGGGACCGGGCGGTGGTCCGGCCCCTCTGCTCCGGCCGCCACGCACACCGCCCGACCGGCAGGCCGCCATGGCGAGAGTCCCTGGGGGTCCCGCCGCTCGCTGCGCTGCCCTCGCGCCACTCCCGGGGCTGTCACGCTGGCCCCCGCCCTTGCTTCCGCTCAGACGCCGCCGCCCGCCGGGCTGGGCGGCATCGGCAGGAGCGCCTCCGCACCCGGACGCGTGGTGGCAACCACGCTGTAAGCTCTCGCCGCAGCAGCTTTTACACGGCCAAGACGCGGGTACGAGTCCCGCTGATGCAGCCACCATCCGACATTCATTCCGACATTCATTTGTCCCTTAGGGTTCCTGGAGTTGCGAGAGTGAACGAAGGAGAACGAGAGGCAGATTTCAGTCCTGGAGGCCCGAACGGCAAGGACGCGCCTGTTGCCGACCGGTGTAGCTTAGCGGAGGCCCCCCATTTGGCACACGAGCCGCCACTCGGCGTCGGTCACTGGCTGAACCGACAGACGGGGCAGCCTGGCTAGGGCCATGCTGGCGAGGCGCTTGTCCGCCTTGATCCGATCGAGGCCGACCGGCGTCGGGAGCGGTTTGACCGCGGCGACGTCGATGGCGCGCCAGGCGGCGTCCGTCGAATCCGGATGCGCTTCCGTGATCACCTTGACGATGCCGACGATCGCGCGTTCCTTACCTGTATGGTAGAAAAACGCCAGCTCACCCTTCTTCATGGCACGCAGGTGGTTCTGGGCCGAGAAGTTGCGGATGCCGGTCCACTCCGCACCTTCGCGGCCCTTCGCGACCTGCTGCGTCCACGACCAATCGTCGGGTTCGGACTTCAACAACCAGTACGCCATGGCAGCCCATCCTCCTTCCTCGGGCCGAGGGGCAGCGTCGAGGTGGCACACTGACAGTAGCCGATCTCACGGACTTCGTCGATCAAGCTGACCGGTGATTACGAATGTGGCACCGCCGGACGGGTTACAAGCGACTTCGCCGTCCGAAATGGTTCCGAGGATCAGCCTCTGCTTCTGATGGAGCGGACAGCGATCTTGTAGCGGCAAACAAGAGCTACGCTAGCTTCGGTGTTCGTTGAGATACACGATCAGGTCGATATCGCCGGGAGAGTGATCAAAGTCTGTGAGGATGGCGGCCGCTTCGGTTCGATGTTGCGTGCCGTGATTGACCAGATGCGCCATGGTCTGCCATAGCACGCGCCTATGCCGCCCGCCTTCGGTTGAGGTGTATTCGAGCTCAGACTTCAGTTTCTCGTCCGTCAGGCCTTCGACGAAGTCGATTAACAAAGTGTCTTCCTCCATCCAACGCGTTTGCAGCGCGGCGACCGTTGGAAACTCCTCCGGCTTCCAGCGATAGTGATCCGATGGCGGGGTTCCCCGCCAGCGCATGCGCCAGGTCCATTCTGCGAATAGCGCGTGGACGAGCGTGCCGCGCAACCCTCCGTACGGGAACGTACCGGGTGCGAGGAACTGCTCATTGGTGAGCTGTGCAGCAGTGTCAAGGATGCGCGCATTGCACCAGCGATTGTATTCGCAGAGCAGTTGAATGTCTGGCTTGTTCACGTTTCACTCCGTCTTAAGAGTGCGAGTAGGATTGGTGAGGGCCGCCGGCCCGCTTCGACCTCCATCCTGATCGACCAGGCAAGGGTCCGTGTCCTCTCGGTTCCGTGAGGTCGCTTGCGCGCGGACGGTCCCGCGCCGACGGCAGGCGAAGAAGCTGCTCGTGGAATCGGCCTTGGTCGTGGCTCCCGCGGTCAGGTTGAGTATCGTGGCGGCTAGGGTCATCGGGCTCAGCTTGGGTGGTGAAGTGCTTCAACATCGCCATCTGTGCGGTGACGCGGTCGCAGTTGGGCTCGAGAATGCGGAAGCCCAAGAGCGCGGCGAGCGCTTCTTGCAGCCGCTCGTTGATAGCGGTCGGATCCTGTTCGTGGCGACCTCCTGGGGCATCGTCCACGCGGCCCACGAACAAATCAATACCTGGAAGGTAATCAAAGGCGTTATGCTCACTCGAGGGCGCGGTGGCAAACACCGGTGGCACCCGCGCGGTAAAGTCCGCGTCGCAGCAGCCTTCGTCGCAACCCGCTCAAGGCTGAAACACGCGCTCGAACACCGCCGGAGCCAGCCGCCCCTCGCGGGGGGGACTACTCGCGCTCGTTGCTCGCCGGGATCGGTCGGCCCCACTCCCTGTTCCGGAGCTCGATGCGGCGGATCTTCCCGCTGACCGTCTTCGGCAGCGCCGTCACGAAATCGATCTTCCGGGGGTATTTGTACGGCGCCGTCACCTTCTTGCAGTGATCCTGGAGCTCGGTCACCAGCGCGTCCGAAGCGGTGAAGCCGGGCTTGAGGACGACGAAGGCCTTGACGATCTCGCCTCGGAGGTCGTCCGGACTCGAGACGACGGCCGACTCGGCGACCGACGCGTGCTCGAGGAGAGCGCTCTCGACCTCGAACGGCCCGATGCGGTAGCCGGCGCTGAGGATGACGTCGTCGGCCCGGCCGACGAACCAGACGTAGCCCTCCGCGTCCATGACGCCGCGGTCACCGGTGACGTAGTAATCGCCGCGCACGCAGCTCCGGTTCGCCTGGTTGTTCTTCCAGTACTCGCGGAAGAGACCGATCGGGCGCATCGGCTTGATTCGCACGCCGATGTCACCCTCCTTGCCCGCGGTCACCGGCTGCGCGTCGTCGTCGATGATGGCGATGTCGTAGCCCGGCGACGGCTTGCCCATCGACCCGGGCTTGACCGGGAGTCCCTTGTAGTTGCCCACCAGGCAGCACGTCTCGGTCTGGCCGTAACCGTCGCGGATCTCGAGCCCGGTGGCGGTCTTCCAGGTCGCGATCACCTCGGGGTTGAGGGGCTCTCCCGCCGCGATGCAGCTCCGGAGGCTCGGGAAGTTCCACTTCCCGAGGTCCTCGAGGACGACCGCCCGGAAGATCGTCGGCGCACCGCACATGCTTGTGATCGGGTACTGCGCGAGGATGTCGAGCGCCCGCTTCGCGTTGAACGTGCTGGTCGGGTTGTGGACGAGCTGCGCCGCTCCGGCGATGAACGGGGCGAAGAAGGAGCTCCACGCGGCCTTCGCCCAGCCCGTGTCGGAGATGTTCCAGTGAAGGTCGTCCGGCGTGAGGTCGATCCAGTACCTGGCGGTCACCGTGTGGCCGATGCCGTAGGACGCCTGCGTGTGGAGCACCATCTTCGCGAACCCGGTGGTGCCCGAGGTGAAGTAGAGGATCGACGGATCGGTAGCGAGCGTCGGATCCGCCTGCGCCTCTGGCGCCGCCCGGTCGCGCTCCGCGCGGAAGTCAAGCCACCGGTCCGGCTTGCCGCCGATCGCGAGGTACGCCTTGACCGACTTCGACTTGCTGCGCACCTCGTCGAACCTCGGTGCGATCGACGCCTCGGTCACCACGGCGGCCGGCTCCGACAGCTCCATCCGGTAGCCGATATCCTTCGGCGTGAGCATGATCGTGCCCGGCATGGCGACCGCCCCCATCTTCAGACAGGCCAGCATCGCCTCCCACCACTCCGGGACCCGTCCCACCTGGATGAACACGCGGTCGCCCTTCTTCACGCCGCTCGCGCGAAGGACGTTCACGACACGGTTCACGTTGTCGGACATCTGCTTCCAGGAGATCGTGCGGTCGCCGCTGGAATCGTCGATCCAGCGCATGCACAGCCGGTCCGAGGACCACTTCTCGAAGGTGTCGGTCACGAAGTTGAACCGCTCTGGCATGGTCAGCATGGCCTCGATGCCCGAGCGGAGTTCCTCATACCTCGCAGCGTCGGCGATCGTCAGGGCCATGCGCTGATCCTCTCCTGAAGGCGCCGGTTCCAGTCCAATGGCCGCGCCCAGCCGATGCGGCCTCGCCCGGGTCGAGCGGACGAAACCGCCGCGTACCAACGCCGCCGCGATGGTGCGCGGCCGGCGCGGGCCGTGTCAAGGGTGCGGCCGGTCCCGGGCGCCGAGCACCTGCGCCAGGATCGCCAGGAGGACGAGTCCCCCGCCGGCCACCGTCGCCGCCCCGGGCGCCTCGCCCACGCCGATCCAGACCCAGAGGGGCGCCAGGACCAGCTCGGCCGTGGCGACGAGCTGCAGCTCCGCCGCCGGAAGGTGGCGCGAGGCGCGGGTGTAGAGCACGAGGCCGCCGCCGAGCTGGACGACCCCCATGGCGAGCGCGAGCAGGAGATCTCGCGGCGGGACACGAGGCGACACGCCCCCGACGCCGAGAGCCACCAGGCCGAAGAGCATGCCGAAGAGCCCCGCGTAGAGCACCGCCGGCAGCATGTCGCTCTGGCGGTTGAACCGCAGCAAGAGGGCGTGGCCGGCGAACGCCACGGCGGAGCCCAGCGCGAGGAGGTTCCCGGCGAGCTGGCCGAGGGCCAGGCCGCCCCCCAGCATCAAGGCCACCCCGATCGCCGCCAGGGCCATGGCGGCCCAGGCCCGGCGGGGAACACGCTCGCCCAGGATCACCTGGGCGCCGATCGCGGCGAGGAAGGGCGTGATGCCGCCCATGAAGGTGGCGTTCGCCACCGTGACACGGCCGAGCGCCAGGATGAACAGCACCGAGGACGCGCTCGAGCAGACACCGGCTAGGGCCGCGGGCCAGCCAGCGAGCCGGATCACCTCCATGACCTGTCCGCGGTGGACCATCGCGATCATCCCACCCACCATCGCCGTGGCTCCGAGCGAGCGATAGAGGATGATGTGCCAGCTCGTCGCCTCCTCGATGAGGCGGATCAGGATGCCCGCCAGGCTCCAGAAGAACGTGGCGCCGAGAGCGAGCGCGAAGCCGCGAGCCCGGCTCGATCGAGCCGTGTCGGCCGACCGGGGGGCGGCAGGCCCGATCGGCTCAGTCATCGGGGAACCATCGACTCGACGAGATCACACGCACCGGGGCAGAGTGTAGCGCAACCTCTCCTACGTTCCCGGCGAGGGAACTCGCGCTTCATGATTGGATCCTCATGGACGGCGCCGATGGCGGGCGCGTGGAGTTGGATGAAACCGGAAACGGGCGGTCACCGTTCGGCAAGCAATGCTGGGGCGTCCCGCGCCCGAAACGGGGTTCCGGGCGACCCCCTTTCGAGACCGCTGTCAGGCCGCTCGGCGGGCCGGGCCATCGGCTTTTGGCAACCTGACGCTCGCGCGGGTCGGGCCGTGCCGTGCCGTGTCTGCGTCCGGTCCGTGACCGCGCGCGGCTCGACCCAACCGCCACGCCGGCTGACCGATACCCGACGCACGCTCGGCGACGGCGCGTCGCCGCTGCGACAGGCTGTCCTCGATCGCGCCGAAGTTCCCCGGTTCCGTCGCCCACCGACGCGAGTGGCCGGGCGCCGACTGCCGGTATGGATACTGCAACAGCCGGATCTTGTATGCCGACGCATGCGCGCCGGCAGTCGCCGATAGCACGGCAGGCCGAGAGGAGGCGGATCATGCGAGCACGGCAAACGAAGACGACATCGTGGACCCACGTCCTGTGCGCGGGTCTCACGGCTGGCCTCCTGGCGGCAAACTATGGTCCGGTGCCCGGGGCAGTGGCGGCTCAACCCGCACCGGGCTCGGTGGTTGCGCAAGCGCAGGGCAGCAGCCCGCCAGGGCCGAGTCCGACGTCGGTTTCGGTGACCCCTCGGGTTTCTGACGGGTTGATGAAGCGGGTCGCGGCGAGTGCGCCGGCGGTGGTCACGGTGAAGGGAGCGGGCGTGGATCGACGCACCCAGCAGTCGGGAACGATCCCCCAGCTGCTCGGTCAGCTCTTCCCGCGTGAGTTCCCGACGTCGGCCCCGCGGCCCGACATCACGGGCTCGGGGTTCGTCGTCGACCCGAGCGGCTACGTCGTGAGCAATCACCACGTCGTCGACGGCGCCACCGGCATCCAGGTGACGCTACCGGATGGACGGCTAGCTCCCGCCCGCCTCGTGCGCAGTGATCCGGCCAACAACGTCGCCCTGCTCAAGGTCGAGGCGACGGGGCTCAAGGCCATTCCGCTCGGAACTACCGCCGGTCTGAAGGAGGGCGAGCTCGTGATGGTGCTCGGGCGATCGCCCGGGCGCGATCTCGCCGTCACGATCGGTAGCATCACCTCGATGGAGGGCGGAATCGGGACGGACGTGGCGATCGGCCGAGAAACATCGGGAGGTCCCCTGGTGAACTCCCGCGGTGAGGCAGTGGGCATCACGACCGCACTCGCGAGCCAAGGAAGCGACAACCGGCCGGCGGGAGTGGCGGTGGCCGTGGACACCGCCGGCTCGATCCTCCAGCAGTTCATGACCGCGAGCCGCGCTCCAGCGAGCCCGGCCGGCGCCACGCTTGGGATCTCCACCCAGACCCTCACCCCCGAGCTGATGCGGACACTCGGGCTGACCTCGACTCAGGGTGTGCTGGTGACGGCCGTGGACCCGGGCTCGGCGGGCGCGGCCGCGGGACTCAAGCCCGGCGACGTGATCGCCCGATTCGACGGGCGACCGGTGAGCACGCCGCAGGAGCTGTCGACGCGGCTCGGCAGCGCCACGGCCGGCAAGACGGTCGACCTGCAGATCGTGCGGGATCGGACGCCGCGGGCTCTCCGGGTGACCCTGGCTGATCCGACCGAGGCCACCGAATCCGAAGCCCAAGGTGACAACCGCTCCACCCTTGACCGGTGGGGCGTCGAGCTACGGCCGCTCACGACCCGGCTGGCGCGTCGGCTGGGAGTCCCGAACGAAGACGGCGTGGTCGTGACCCGCGTGCGACCGGACTCGCCCGCCGCCCGGGCCGGCATCTCGGCCGGGGACGTGATCCGGGAGGTCAACCGCACGTCCGTGAACGCGGTGCAGGACGTCGAGCAGAGCATGAGCGCGGACGATAGCGGGCAGGAAGTGCTGGTGCGGATCGAGCGCAAGGGTTCGCCGCGCTACGTCGTCGTCAATCCCGGATAGGCGCTGGCCCGGATAGGAGCTGGACGCCCGTCGCCTCCCTCCATCGGGGGCGACGGGCCGATTCCGGACTGTCCTTGTCGGCGCTGGTACTCGGATCGGCGGAACACTGATCGACAACCGCTTCGCCCGGGCGGTAGCATCCCGAGCGTGAGGCCGCCGAAGGACCGGGATTTCATCGAGACGACGGAGGGGTTCTTCTTCTGCGTGGTGGGCTACCTCCACCCGCCGGGCCGCTACGCCGCCTACCTCAAGTACACTCCCGCTCGCGCCGGAAAGTGGACGCGCGCCGACGTCGCCTACCGTCGGGAGCTACCCTACTATCACGTCCGGCACGTGCGCCGGACGCTCGAGTGGCTCGAGGCCGAGCACCCGCGGTACCTCTGGACGGATCCGGCCACGGGGCTCCGGTTCTCCCACGTCCCGGTGGACGCCGTCGCCCGCTACTACATACCGGAGCACCGGCTGGCGGAGATCGTGGTCAGTCCCACGGACCCGCTCGAGCGCGAGACCCGCGACCTGGCGACGCTCCTGGCTGGCGCGGCGGGTCTGCCCCTCGAGGCGTTCGGCGTCTCGGGGTCCATTCTCCTCGGCCTCCACAACCCGGCGTTCTCCGACATCGATCTCCTGGTCTACGGGGCCGACAGTGCCCGGCGGCTGCGGGCGGTGATCGATGGTCTCGGGGGCGAGGGGCTCGTGCGGCTCCCCGAGGAGCGGCGGGCGCAGTGGCGCGCCGAGACCTCGGCCCGCTTCGGGCTCGACAGGGACGCCGTGGCGGACCTGGAGGCGCGGCGCTGGCACTACCGGCTCTTCCGCGGGCGCTACGTGTCTCTCCACCCGACGCGCGCGGATCACGAGATCCGCGAAGCCTATGGCGAGCGTCGCTACACGCCCCTCGGGCGCGCAGTCGCGGAGGCGCGCGTCACCGACGCGGGCGAGGCCATGTTCCTCCCGGCCGTCTACCGCGTCGCGGACGTGCACTGGCACGAGGGGGGACCAGGGCCGCTCGAGGAGATCGTGGCCTTCGAGGGTCTGTACGGCAGTGCGGCGGAGGCGGGCGAGCGGGTCCTCGTCACCGGCCATCTCGAGGCGGAGCGCTCGGGCGGGCGCCGTCTCGTGGTCGGGTCGGGCTTCCTGCCCGACGGCGGATCGCTCCGTGTGCTCGACCCCCGGGGAGCTCTCCCTTGATGCGAGGCTATGCGCTTTGCCGTGCCTGGGGTTCCTCGTCGGCCCCGTTGCGGAGCGCGCCTCATACGATCCCGGGTTCCCTCGTCGGGGAGGCCTCCGGCTAATCCACGCGCGTCATGGTCATGATCCAGTTCTTCTCCCAGGTTCGGCCTCCGTCCGGGGAGAAGTCCTGCTCCCAGCGCACGCCCGTTTTCGAGATGTTGGACCACGTGAAGCGGACGACGATGGGCCGCCCGTCCAGCTCGTCGTGCCCCTCGAAGACCCCGACGCCGTTGAAGAACGACCCGACGACGGGCGGCTCGAGCACCCCTTTCTGATTGTTGACCCAGTAGATGCTCCACTTCCTCGTGTGCGGGTTATAGAGCCGCAGCGACATGCCCACGAACCCCGGCCAGTGGTCGGTGACGAATTCGTCCATGTTCCCGAGGCCACCGGGCAGGAGCTGGGCGCGGTGGGTGGCCTCGAACGTCTCCCATTCCGTGCAGCCTTGCAGGCGCTTCACGAGGCGCTCGTTGCGGATCCGCCACCGGCCGGGCAAGAAGTCGAAGTCGTGCGCACCATCGCGGTCGAACCGTCCCTCGCCCATGCCGGAGTCCCCCTTGAGTTGGAATCACTCGCCATTCTCGGCACGTGGCCCGGGATGGCCGAGAGCCAGTTTGGCGAGATGCGATGAAGCCACTTCCCCCGGCCCGGGACTGGTATCATCCCGCCAGCGAGAGAGTCCCCGAGCGGCATGGCCACTTCACCGTCCCCCGCGACCCTGCTCATCCGCCTCGACCCCCGTCTCCGGGAGGGCCTGCAGCAGCAGATCTACGGGAGCATCCGGCGGGCGATCCTCGAGGGGATCGTCCTTCCGGGGACGCGGCTCCCGTCGTCGCGGGCGCTGGCCGCCGACCTTGGCGTCTCGCGCACGACGACGCTGCTCGCGGTGCAGCAGCTCCAGGCGGAGGGATATCTCACCGCGCGGCGGGGCTCCGGCACGTCCGTGGCCGACGAGCTGCCGGACGACCTCGTGCAGCGGAGCGGCGCCCGGCCGGCGTCGCGGCCGAAGCATCCGACCCTGTCGCGCCGAGGCGCGGCGGTGGCGACGGTGCCGCAAGGCGCGCGCCGCCTCGACGGCCCGCCCCGAGCCTTTCGTCTGGGAACGCCCGGCGTCGATCTGTTCCCGGTCGACCTCTGGTCGCGACTGGCAAGTCGCCGACTGCGGTCGGTCACGTCGGCCCAGCTGGACTATGGCGATCCGGCCGGCCTCCGGGTCCTGCGCGAGGCCATCGCGAGCCACGTCCAGGCGGCGCGGGGCACGCGCTGCGGAGCCGACCAGGTGGTCATGGTGGCCGGTGCCCAGCAGGGCTTCGAGCTCGTCTGCCGCCTCTTGCTGGATCCGGGTGACCGCGCGTGGATGGAGGAGCCCGGCTATCCCGGGGCCCGGAGCGCCCTCCGGGCGGCGGGCGCGCGGATGGTCCCCGTCCACGTGGATGCTGAGGGGCTGGACGTCGCCCTGGGGGCTCGACGCGCCGATGATGCGCGCCTCGCCTACGTGACGCCGTCGCATCAGTATCCGCTCGGTGTGCCGATGAGCTTGCCGAGGCGGCTCGCCCTGCTCAAGTGGGCGCGCGCGGCGAGGGCCTGGGTCATCGAGGATGACTACGACAGCGAGTTCCGCTATGGCACGCGACCGATCCCGTGTCTGCACGGCCTGGACGTCGACGGGCGTGTGATCTACGTCGGGAGCTTCAGCAAGACGCTCTTCCCTGCGCTGCGACTCGGCTTCCTCATCGTGCCGCCCGACCTTCGGGAGAGGCTGGTGGCCGCCCGGGCTGCCGCCGACCAGCATCCGCCGACGCTCGACCAGGCCGTCCTGGCAGACTTCATCGTCGAGGGCCACTTCGCCCGTCACCTGCGCCGAATGCGCGTGGCGTACCGGGAGCGCCTGGAAGCCCTGATCGCGGCGGCGGAGCGGTTCTGCGGCGGCGTGCTCCGGGTGCGGCTGGTCCAGACCGGCCTCCACGCGCTCGCCGACCTCGATGGCGTCGATGCGGTACGCGTGTCGGAGGAAGCGGCCGCGCGCGGGGTCGAAGCGGCGCCACTGTCAGCCTACTTCGCCGGAAGCCAGCGGCGCGCCAACGGTCTCGTCCTCGGCTTCGGCGTCGTCCGTCCCGATGCATCGCGCCGAGGCATGGAACGCCTCGCGTCGGCCATCGAGGCGGCCCGCCGGCGCTGACCTCGCGCCGACGATCCAGCTCCGCCCGGCCCGCTTTGACCCCTGCCGGACCGAGTTCTCGTGTCTCTCGCCGCGGCCCCGTTGCGGAGCTCCGCCAGGGCGCGCTACCCTCGACGTCCGATGAGGCTCGTTCGCTACGGCCCGGCCGGCGCCGAGAAGCCCGGGCTGGTCGACGCCGGGGGCACGCTGCGCGACCTCTCGCGTGTCGCGCGGGACATCACGCCCGCGCTGCTCGGCCCCGCCGTCCTGGCGCGGCTCCGCGGCCTCAAGGTGGTCCGCCTGCCGGTCGTCAAGGGGCGTCCACGCCTGGACTGTCCGCTGGCCGGTATCGGCAAGATGGTGTGCATCGGGCTTAACTACACGGACCACGCCGAGGAGGTGGGGCTTCCGCGGCCCATCGAGCCCACCGTCTTCATCAAGGCGCCGAGTGCCATTTGCGGCCCAGGGGCGCGACCAAGCTCGACTACGAGGTGGAGCTCGCGGTGGTGATCGGCCGCGAGGCGCGCTACGTGGAGGCGGCCGGGGCGCTCGCGCACGTGGCCGGCTACTGCATCGTCAACGACGTCTCCGAACGCGCCTTCCAATGGAGCACGATCGCCTCGGCGTCCAGCGGCACGTGATCGTGGAGTGGAAGCCCAGGGGCGGGAGGCGCGCGCGGTGAGGTCGTCGGACCGGCCGCGCTGAACGTAAGCCGAGCCGCGCGCTGGGCCGCGGCGGCTCATTCGTCGTCGTCCACTTCCTTGGCGGCGCCACGCTCGGAGACCGGCGCGCACGCGGCCCGGATCCGCGCCGCCTCCGTTTGGAGCGCGGTCTCGCAGTGTGAACGCGTCGGCCCCGAGGCGAGGACCGTGCAGATGGGATGCCCGGCGCGGATGACCTCGCCCGGATGGGGGACGTCGCGCACGCCCCGATCGAGAAGCCAGGCGGTCGTGTCCGGAACCGCCACGGTCCGCGAAGCGTAGACGATCGCCTTACCCCAGACCCCGGGCGCCTCGTCGACCGGGGCGGGGAGCTGGCCCTGGCAGGCCGCCAGGTGGAGGCTCCACACCGACGCCCCGGTGGCGCGCTCCACGAGCTCCATGGACGCGCAGTAGCGCGGGTTCACCTCCAGCACGACCGGGCGGTCCCCACGCAGGACGAAGTCGAAGCCGTTCAGCCCTCGCAGCCCGTACTCCTGCGTGAGGGCCTCGGCGATCGCGTTCACCGCCTCGCGCGCCGCTGCGCCGCCCTCGAGCGGCATGACGTTACCGGCGTACCGGAAGCCCCGTGGGGCGCGCAGCTGCTCGGTCCAGCTCAGGACCATGCTCCGGCGGCCGTCGGCTACGAACGAGGCCGACGCGCTCACGCCATCGACGAGCTCCTGGAGAATCTGACTCGAGGTGGGCGGTTGTCCCTCCCACCGGCGCACGCCCTGGCCGCCACCCCCGCGGGCCGGCTTGAGGAGCCAGCGGCCGGCGTCGGGAAGGGGATCGGTTGGCGAGCGCGTGTCGGGCACGGCGATTCCCCGTCCGGCGAGATACCAGAAGAGCGCACGGGGATCGCGCACCCGGCGGAGCGCGTCGGGCGCGTTGCCGAACAGCACTCGGTCACGGGCCAACTCCGCCACCACGCTGGGATGGTTCTCCAGACCGCCGCAGTACACGACGGCGTCGTACGAGAGTTCGCGCGCCACCTCGAGGATCGCCGCCGCGGAGTACCCGCGCCCGCGCTCCCGCAACGGGTGAGTTTCGCAGATGCGCTCCTGGTCGAGGTCGCCGAAGTAGTCGACGGTGACGACCGTCGCGCCGGCGCCCACGGCCGACTCGGCCATGGCGCGGGTCGTGAGACCGGCGATCAGGATCCGCACGCGAGCCCGAAGTGGCGTCGCACCTCGTCCGCGCCGGCCACGAAGAGGTGATCGAGCACCGTACCGCGGCTCTCGCGGAGGCGCAGCGCCTCGACCACATCCCGGTGCCTCCCGCCGGCGAGGCCGTCGGCGATCAGCGCCGCGCCCTGCGCCGCTTCCTTCACCTGCCTGGCGAAGCCGACGAGCGGCCGGACGGGCAACGCTCCGGCGAGACGCTGACCGAGGGCGTCCGCGACGGCGGGCACCCGCCCCACGCGGCCGGAGAGCAGCACCTCGCGCGCGCCCGGCGCGGCGACACGGAGCGCCGCGACCAGCTTCGCCGCCGCCTCGATCAGGGCTTCCCAGGCGACGCGCGCCCGTGGGTCGTGAGCCGCGCGGACGGCCAGCTCCTCGGGCGGCAGGTCGGGGGCGCCCGCGACGGAGGCCGCGCCCCCGGTGAACAGGGCGGACTTCCTCACACGGCCGAGGGTGTACGCGACCTCGCCGTCGAGCGTGCCGAGCGCCTGGTACCCCAGGCCCCCGGAGCTGCCGCCGATCCCGTCGACGATCCGCCCGCGCTCGACGGCCAGCGCGGCCGTGAAGAAGCCGCCCAGCTCGAGGAGCACGAACGCGGTGCCTTCCGGGGGGAGCGCGAGGCGGCGGCCCTGGTCCCAGATGCCGAGGGCGGCGACGCATACCTTGTCGGCGGTCCCCATGTCCACGCGGTTCACCTTCCGGTGAGCTGGGACCGTGTCGAGATGGACCACGCCCGGCAGGAGGATCGCCGGGAGACGGCGGGCCCGGAGCAGCTCGACCATCGCCCGGAGACCGCCGACGCGCTCCGGCTGGTCCCGGTCCTCGGGCCGGACCAGGACGACCAGGTCGAGCTGGGTCTGGTCGAGCGCGGCGACCGGGACCAGCGGGAGCCCGTAGCCGGAGGGCGCCGCGATCAGCTCGAGCGGGAGCGCCGCCTCCAGCCGGTCCACCAGCGCCCCGGGGGCTTGGCGCGCGTCGTCGGCGCCGATCGACGCCTCGAGGAATACCTCGCCCTCGGCGAGGCCGCAGAGGTCGAAGCTCTGCGTTCCCGGATCGACGCCGACAACTCGGGGCATCGAAGGACCGCTTCGGCTGCGGTCAGCGATCAGCTGACGCGCGCAACGCGATAGATGGTATCGAGGTCGACGACGGCGTCGTTTCGCTCGAACAGCTGCGCCAGGCACGCCCGATGGACCTTCATCTTCAGGCTCCCGATCCCGAGCGCGCCGAACACGCGCTTCCCCTCGCGCTCGGTGCCCTTGTCGGCCGCCTCGATGCCCTCGATGCCGAGCGGAGGCACCGCGTTGACGTCGGCCAGCGCCTTCAGGCGAGGGTGCTTGGCCCATACCGCCCGCGGCACGAACGTGACGCCGGCGGCGCCGGCCGTGAGACAGACGTCGGCGCCCTCGAGCGCGCGCGTGACGGTGGCCTCGTCCCAAGCCTCGCACGGAGTGACGTCGACGCGGAAGGTTGCCTTCAAGCGCTCGCACGCGGTGCGCGCCCGCGCGATGGACCGCGAGCACAGCACCACGGCCGTGCCCTCGCGCGCCAACAGCGCCGCCGCCCGGATGCCGACCGGCCCGGTACCGCCGAGTATCACCGCCCGGGCCCCCGAGAGCGTGACCACCCCGGCGAGGCGTGCCACCGCGGCGGCGGCGGTGGTGTTGCAGCCGTTGGCGTCGATCATCGCACTCACCCGGAACGGGCCGAAGAAGGCATCCTGGACCGCGGTGAACAACGCCTCCGCCGAGCCGACGTCGGTGCCACCGACCCACACCGCGGTATTCCGGAGGTCGGCGGGGCCGCGGGTGAAGATCGCGCCGTGCACCAGCGGGACGACCTCGGTTGGCGTCACACCGCCATAGCTCAACACCTCGTCGGCGCCCGCGTCGTAGGCGACGATCCGGTCGAACGCGCTCGGTTGGTGGTCGGGGTCAAGCTGCAGGAGCAGCTTCTTCATGCGCACCTCCCGATGGATCGCCCCTGGTGTGGCGGCCGCCGCACCGGGCAAGGACGACGACGCCGGCGTCGAGGCGTGGCTCGCCTTGACGCGCCTTCCAATCCTACCCCACAACTCCCGGGTGGAGCGCCGAGACACCCTCCATGCGGGCCTTGTCTCTCGGCGCGCGCCCCCGCTCCGTCCTGGCCGCGATTCCGGCGCCCGGGTCTCGCGGACCAACCCACCGGGCCCACCCTCCGCCCGGCGCGCGGGCGCCGCAGCCCGACCACTCGGGCGGGGCGAGCAGACTCGCGCCCTCGCGATCTGGAAGCGTGCGATGACGGGGCGGAGCTACCCGGTTATGTCGACGCACCTCTGCGAGCTCGCCGAGGTGCGTCGACCTGGCTTGAGGACGCTGGGCGACGCGGGTGTCGCCAGCCTCGATGCGTGAAGCACTAAAATCCCTTACCACCGTCGGCGCCAGCCGTATCCGCCCCAGATGTACACCGGAGGCGGCGCCACGTAGACAGGGGCCGGCGCCACAACCACGGGCCCGGGCGCGACATAGGCCGGGTGAGCCGGCACCACGTAGCACCCCCCGAGCGCGAGCGTCCCGCCCAAGAGGAGCAATCCGGCTCGGAGGCGCCGCGCCCTGCGTAGAGCGTGGATCGAAGTCGCTGCGATCCGCTTGCCTGTCCGTTCCATGACGTCCCTCCTGCTAGGTTGGACGTCACGCCCAGGACGGGCATTCCCCGCCCGGGCCGGGCATTCCCCTCCGGCCGGGGCGATCCGGGTGGTCGGACCGGTGGCGCCGGAGACGCGCCAGGAGGCCCGGACCGGAGGCTACCGGGCGAGATCCTCCCGGGAGACTTCCGCGATCTCCTTGAAGTGGTCGTCCTCGACGACGTTGAGGAAGATCACGGCCGCCGTGTTGTCTCCCTTCGCGTCCCACGCGACTGGGCGGGCATAGGCGATGCCCTGGAAGCGCGCCGCGCGGAGGGCGGCGATGACCTCGGCCCGCGTGGGCATCCCTCCCTTCGCCCGGGCCGCCGTCTCGATGGCGAGCAGCAGCAGGCGGGCCGAGTCGTACGAGTTCACGGCGTAGTTCGCGATGGGCCCGTACTTCGCCTGGTAGCGGGCCGCGAACTCCGCCGATCCGGGAACCCGGCCGATCGAGGGGGCCGCCGACAGGATGAGAACCCCCTCCCCCTCCGTGGCCGCTCCCTCCGCCCGCGCGATGAAGCCCTTCACGTCCCAGCACCCGTCGCCGCAGGAGAAGCGCTGCTGGATGCCGCGTGCCCGCATCTCCTTGAGGAGAGGCGCGGCCTCGGCGATACCTGCGAAGAAGACCACGTCGAAGCTCGGGGGGAATGCGGCGACGGTGGGCTGGAAGTCCTTCTGACCGACCGTCACGGTCAAGCGCGTGACGACCTCGCCGCCGGCGCGGACGAAGGCCTGGGTGAAGAGATCGGCGAGGCCGCGTCCGTACGTGGTCTGGTCGTCCACGACCACCGCCCGCCGCTTTCCGAGCACGCGATACAGGTACCCGGCGATGGCCGGGCTCTTGTTGTCGTCGCGGTTGGTCAGCCGGAAGACGTTGTCGAGGCCCCTGTCCGTCACACCCGGGTTGGAGGACATCGCCGTGAGCATGCTCAGCCGGCACGCGCTGTACACGTTCGAGGCCTCGATGCTGACCCCGCTGTTCACGTGGCCCACCACCCCGAGCAGGCGCGTGTCGTCGCAGAACCGCTGGGCGACGGATTTTCCCTCCGCCGCATCGGCCCGGTCGTCGGCGGCCACCAGGACGACCTTGGCCCCGAGGATGCCCCCAGCGGCATTCCTCTCCTCGATGGCCATCTCAACCCCCTGCTTCTGCTCGACCCCGAGGGGAGCGGCGCCGCCCGAGAGCGGGCCGGCCACGGCAATGGCGACGGTCTGTCCGGTGAGCTGGGCTCCGGCCGGCGTCGCTGTTCCCGCGAGCGCCAGGGCGGTCAGGGCAGGAAGAATCCGATTCCTCATCATGCTCGGGCTCCTCTCGATGGCTGTATGGTGACACCATCTATTACGATATTGATGGTTACCCTGCCTCAGAGTGGTATAAGTGGTCAAGTGTCTACCGACCGTCACCATCGAGCCACGCTTTCGGGGCGGCGCCGGGGATCCGCCGGCCGGACGGCCAGGGCGGTCGTGAACCGCCGCCTCACGCACGAGGCCCCCTGGACGTTCCACACTGGCTACGGCGCCCTGTGCTTGGACTTCGCCAACACCGTGAGCTGGCGGGGGAGCGGGGCCCCTGTCGACCACCTGCCCACGTATGGAGAGCTGATCCGGTTCGCGCAGCAGTCGAGGTTCCTGTCCGAAGACACCGCGCGGCGACTCCGGCGTGAGGCCGCCCGCCGTCCTGCGGCGGCGGCCCGGGCCTTGGGGAAGGGCGCGGACCTGCGCGAAGCGCTCTACCGGACCTTCGCCGGCCTGGCGGCCGGTCGTCCACCTCTCGTCGCCGATCTCGAGGCCCTCAACGCCTCGCTCCCGAGTGCCCTCGTCCACCTTCGCATCGCGGCGGGGGGCGACGGATTCGCGTGGGCGTGGGAAGGGGATCCTCAGGCGCTGGACCAGTTGCTCTGGCCCGTCGCGCGGGACGCCGCGGTGTTCCTCACGTCGGCGGATCTCTCGCGGCTGCGCACCTGTGGGAACGCGCGGTGTCGCTGGGTGTTCCACGACGGCACACGAAGTGGGACCCGGCGCTGGTGCTCGATGGCGGTCTGCGGAAACCGGGCCAAGCTGCGGCGTTATCGCCGTCAGCGGCGGGCGGGACTGACGGCCCGGTAGGTGCGGACCCCGGACTAGGGCGGCTCGGAGCCGCGCGGGCGCCGACGCCCTTCGATCCGGACCCGGCGGTAGGGCGTGTCCTCGCGCTCCGGCGTCAGATAACCCCAGCGGAGCGGCTGCTCCTGCACGTACGTCTTCCCCAGGAGGAGCGCCAGGCGCGCCTTCATCAGCTCCTTCCCGAGGTAGAACGCGTGGGCGGGATCCTCGACGCCGAGCTGCTCGAAGAGCGCCTGGATGTCCGTGCCGCTGACGAACAGCCGGTCGTTGAACACGCAGATGGCGTCCCGGGTGGTGGCGATGCGGAAGTTCGGGTCCGTGATCGCCCGGTGCAGTGCCCGGAGCTCGGCCTCGGTGTAGTGCTTGGGGCGGGCGTCCTTCACCGTGAGCAACCGGTCGTCGACGTGCTTCGGGAGCACGCCGCGCTGGCGAGCCGCGTACATGAGGCGGCGTGCCACGTCGACCTCCCGCACGGCGCCCCGCGCCCAGGGGATCACCTCGGTCGTGAGGACGTGGCGGATCCCGAGCTCCTGGCAGAACCCGATCAGGAGCGCGTTCATCCCGGTCGTGTCGGCGTCGGTCAGCTCCGTGATGTTGCCGATCCCCATCAGGATCTCGACCGCGGGGTGTCGCGCCCGGACCCGCACGTAGCGGTCGAGGGCCGCCGCGAACCCGAAGCCGACCGGCTCGATGACCGGATCGACGATGAAGGGACGCCCTAGCGTCTCGAGATGGGCGATGCTCCGGTCCAGCGTGTCGAGCTCCGCTGGCGAGTCCGGGATGAGGACCGGGGTGGCCCGGAGCTGGGCGGCCACGTCCAGGTTCTGCCCGTTGAGGCTCAGCACGTAGTCGACGCCGGCCCGGTCGGCGGCGACGATCTCTCCCGGGTCGAGGGTGTCGATGCTCAGAGAGAAGCCGCGCGTCTTGAGCAGACCTACGACGTCGGCCACGTCGTCGAACTTCCGGTCGAGCGAGCAGCCAAGGTCGACGACGTCGGCGCCGCTCTCCCGGTAGTACTCCGCCAGGCGCACCACCTCCTCGCGGGGGAGATACGGCACGTTGTTGATCTCGGCGAAGATCCGGATGTCGTGGGCCCCGTACTCCTCCCGGAGCGCGGCCTGTCCGAAGTGCTCGGGCAGGTCCCGGAGGTCGTCAGGCCCCTTCTCCGTTCTCACGCCCCAGCGATCCTCGATCACCCGCACGTCACCCTCGCACAGGCCCGGGATGACGATGCGCTCACAGTCGAGCACTTCGGTGAGATGCCGGGCGATCCACGACGTGGTCATCAGGGCGGCCACCGTGATGCGGAGGACGACCACCTCGTACGGGAAATCCGGGGCCATGCGGTCGAGCGTCGCCCGGAGCGCGGGCTCGGCGAGCTTGCCCGTGACGAAGAGGGTCTTGGGCACGGAGACCCGGAGCTTTCGGGGCGCGGTGATGGCCCGCTCAGGCGGGCCGGTCGGGGCTGCCGCCCTTCACCCACTTGTTGGGTGTGCCCTCCAGGTGGGAGTCCGCGCCCGGGCGCCACAGCACCGTGTCCTCGATCCGCCTGGCCAGCGCGAAGTCGCGCTCGGTGATGCCGTTGCTGGCATGGTTGCGGAGCTTCACCCACACCTTGCCCCACGTCACCTCGAGATCCGGGTGATGCCACGCGGCCTCGGCGAGGAAGCCGATCGTGTTGACGAGCGCGAGCGTGGTGAGCCAGCCGTCGGTGTTGTACTTCCGGCGGATCCAGCGGCCCTCGTACCACCAGCCCGGCAGCTCGTCCTTGAGCCTCCGCTCGATCTCGTCGTCCGGAAGGACGGGGAGCTTCTTGTCTTCAGCCATCACGTGCCTCCTGCGGAGTCCTTGCTCCGCCGATCGTCGCTCGAGCTCGGCCGCGGGTGATGCGCTCGCCGGCCGTCACTCCATCACGACTCCTCCGTTCACGAGCAGCGTCTGCCCGGTGATGAACGCCGCCTCGGCCGAGGCGAGGAACGCGACCGCGCCGGCGACGTCGTCGGGCGTGCCGGACCGCCCAAGCGGCGTTGCCGCCGCGACCCGCTGCTGGATCTCGGCGCCGGCCCCGTCGAGCCACTGGGTCCGGATCCACCCGGGCGCCACCACATTGACCCGCACCGAGGGCGCGAACTCCCGCGCCAGGCACCGGCTCATCGCCGCCACGCCGCCCTTCGCCGCGGCGTAGATGGCCGCGGTCGCGTTCCCCATCCCGTGGGCCACGTGGTCCCACGAGAGGTTCACGATGACGCCGCCGCCGTCGCGACGCATCGAGTCCGCCGCCGCCCGTGAGCAGATCCAGGTGCCCTTGAGGTCGACGGCCATCACCTCGTCCCACTGGCGCGCGGCCGGCCACGTCCGCGCCTCGCCGGTCAGGATGTCGGCGCCGGCGTTGTTGACCCACGTGTGGATCCGCCCGAACGTCTGGGGCATCGATCCGAGCAGACGGTCGACGTCCTCGGCTCGTGAGACGTCCGCCCGGACCGCCAGGGCCTCCCCCCCGGCCGCCAGGATCTCGGCCACCACGGTCTCCGCGAGCTCGCGCGACCGCGCGTAGTTGACGACCACGCGGGCGCCCTCGCGGGCGAGGGTGAGGGCGATCGCGCGGCCGATCCCGCGGCTCGCGCCGGTGACGACCGCCACCTGCCCCCCGAGGCGTTTCGCAGGGCCGGGCGCGCTCGGTTGTCGCGGCTCCACCCGACTACTATAATGCGGCTCCGATGCGCCTTCTGGTCAGCGTTGTGGATGCCCGCGAGGCGCGGGTGGCGGCGGCAGCCGGCGCCGACGTCATCGACGTCAAGGATCCATCCCGGGGCGCTCTCGGCGAGGCCGCGCCGCACGTCGTGCGCGCCGTGCGGGAGGCGACGCCCCCCCTTCTACCGGTGAGCGCCGCGCTCGGCGACGGGCCCTTCACTCCCGTGGTGTCCGCGACACTGGCCGGGGGCGCCGCGGCGAGCGGCGCCGCCTTCGTGAAGCTCGGGCTCCGCGAGACCTCACTCGTATCGGCGGCCGCGAGTCTCCGCGCTGCTCGGGCGTGCCTCCCCGATGGAGTCTGGCTCGTGGTGGCGGGGTTCGCCGATTTCACCCGCGCAAGGGCGCCGCACCCCCTCGACCTCCCGGGGCTCGCGGTCGCCGCGGGCGCTCACGGCTGCCTCCTCGACACGGCGGTAAAGGACGGGCAGGGACTGTTCCATTGGCTCGGCGAGGCCGAGCTGGCCGCCTTCGTCGAGGCGTGCCGCGCCCACGGTCTCCTTTCGGCCCTGGCCGGCTCGCTCGGCGCCGAGGACCTGACGCGCCTGGCCCCGATCGGCCCCGACCTGGTGGGTGTGCGCGGCGCGGCGTGCGTCGGCGACCGGGTCGGCGGCCGCGTCGATGCCGCGCGCGTCCGCGCCCTCGTCCGGGCGCGCGGGGGCCGGTCGACGGCCGAGTTTCCCGCCTGACTGCGACATCAAATCCTCGACCTTGGCACCGGCCGTGCGCGGGACCCGGCGCGCCCAGCGCCTGAGACTAGACGATCTCGGTCGCGTGGCTTCGGCCGGTCTCGATCAAGCGCGCGATCCGGTGCGGCAGGTGGCCACGGGCGATCCAGCACCCGATGGCGGGGTCGAGCGCCCGGGCGAAGTACGGGTCCACCACATCCGCGAACGCCTCGAGCGCGATCTGTCGGACGTGCGGGGGCATCCTTCGCGGCCCGCGGTCCGGTCCGATGAAGCCGTCCTCGTGCTTCACGAGCATGAGGCGCCGGGCGCCCAGGACCCGGGCGAACCAGGCGGCGATCGAGTCCGAGGTGACGTCCCAGGAGTGGGGGAGCGGATCGGCGCGCCGGAGCCAGGCTGACGGCGCCAGCACGTTGAGCCGCCCAGGGGCGAGCTCGCGCCGGCTGCGCGCGAGGACCGCGCCCGAGGCGAGCCCCGCCAGGAGATGGCCGTACTGGTCCATGGCGAGGATGGCCATCCAGTGAGCGGCCGAGTCGGCGAGGGCGAAGGCGTGGTCGGCCCGGCGTACTTCGTCCGCAAAGCTCCCGCCACCCGGGACCACGACCAGCGAGTGTCGCCTTGCGGCGCGCGCCAGGGTCTCCATCAGCCGGCGGAGCGAGGCGGGACGCGCGGCGAGACTCCCCCCCACCTTGATCACCCACTCCGGGGTCAGGCCTTTACTTCTATACATCTGGACGCGTTGGCTCGAACTTATGGAAGTCAAGGCCTGACCCCATCGAGCAGGAGCCAGGCGACCGCGACGGCGGGCGCGACGGTTCCGACATCGACCGCGAGGACGTCGGCGAGATCCTTGACCGGCATCCCGACCCGCTCGGCGGCCTGGCGCGCGAGGAAGCCGCCGAGGCCGGTCGCGACCACGGGTGCGGGCCGCGCGAGCCGGCGCGCGACGCGACCGAGGGCGGCGGCGATTTCCTCCACCTGTGCGTCGGCAACCGCCACGGCGATGGCGCGGATCTCCTCGGCTCCGAGCATGTCCCCGTCCGCGCACACCACACGAGCGAGCCGCTCGCCGGCGAACTCCGGCGTCGGCGGCCGGCCGTCGGGCGTCGGGCAGGTGTAGTCGTCCGGCCCGAGCGACCCGAGCAGCACATGGACGTCGCCGCTGACCGCGAACACCTCGGACGCGACTGGGCACTCGGCACCCCGGAGCGGGACCCGGCGTACGATCGTGGCGACATTGGTGCGAAGCACGCCGGTGTAGATGAGCTCGCCGGTGAGCAGTCGCTCGGGATCGGTCCGGCCGAGCGCCGCCACCCGTCCGCCCGTCACCGGGATCACATCGGTGGTCGTGGAGCCGATGTCCACCAGCAGCGCCTCGGGCACGAACCGCCCGACTAGCATGGCGGTGGCAACCCAGTTGGAGGCGGCCACGTCCAGCGGGTGCGCGCGGGCGGTGGCGGTGTCCACGAAAGTGCCGGCGGTCGTGAAGACGCGAATCGGCACCCGGGACACGGCCTCGACGGCGTCCAGGACGAAGCCGACGCCCTCGCGCTTGGTCCGGAACACGTCGGACAGCTCCGCGGTCATGGTCACCGCCACCGACTCCGCGGCCGGCAGCTCGGCGGCGAGGGTGCGGAGGACGTCCGGCAGGGCGCGCTTGTCCCGCCAGATCTCGAAGGGGCGGCTCATCGTGTGCACCTTCGGGCCGCCCGCCTCCACGTCGATGACGGCTGCCTTGACGTAGGCGCCGCCCACGTCCCAGCCGAGCGCCCGGCCCTCGCGGCTCACCGCGTGCTATTCTCCCGCGCGATGCGCATCGTGCCGGTGCTCGATCTCAAAGGCGGCGTGGCGGTGCACGCGGTGCGAGGCGAGCGCCACGCCTACGCCCCAGTCCAGAGCGTGCTGTCCTCCTCGGCGGACCCGATCGCGCTCGCCCGGGCCTTTCGCGAGCGGCTCGGCTGCGACGCCTGCTACGTCGCGGATCTTGACGCGATCGCCGGCACCGGCGACCACGGCGCGATCGTCCAGGCGATCGCCGGGCTCGGGCTGTCCGTCTGGCTCGACGCCGGCGTGGCGACGGCCGGCGACGCCCGCCGTGCCGCGTCCGTCGGGGCCGCGCGAGTGATCGTCGGCACCGAGACGCTGAGGGGCGCCCCCGATCTTCCGGCGATGGCGGAGGCGGTGAGGGCGGCCGGCCAGGGTCGGGCGGACTGCATCCTCAGCCTGGACCATCGCGACGGTCGGCTCCTCGGCGGATCGCCGGCGGTGGCCGGGGCCGAGGCGACCGAGCTGGCGGCCGTGGCGTGGACGGCGGACATCCGCGCGTTCATCGTGCTCGATCTCGCCCGCGTCGGCACCCGGGCCGGTCCGGAGACGGAGCCCGCCCGCCGGCTCCGTACGCGCCTCCCGGACGCGGAGATCGTGCTGGGCGGCGGCGTTCGGGGCAGAGACGATCTCCGCGCGCTCGCGAGCGCGGGTTACCACGCGGCCTTGGTCGGAACGGCGCTCCACACCGGTGTCCTCGGGCCCGCGGACATGATCGTCCCGGCCTAGCCCTCGAGCCGGTCCGCGAGCCACGCCGGAAGCGTGGTGCTACCGCGCGGCTTGCCGTCCGAGAGCTCGCCCCGGATCTCACCGAGCCGCCCGCCGCGCTGGGCGAAGACGTCGTGCTTGTGGATCGTCTCCATGTTGACCTGCCGCGCGTGGACGTAGGCGTCGTCCGGCAGCTCGGGGTAAGTGTTCACGAAGTTCCGGAGCATCTCGCGGACGGTGTCCTCGACGAACCGCGGATGGCGGTGCGCCTTCTCCACCACGAACAGCTCGTCCGGACGCTTGAGGAGATCGTAGTTCTCGGAGCTCATCGAGGCCTCGACGATCTCGACCAGGTCCTCCGCGCGGAGCGGGCGGTCGGCGCCGACCAGCAGCCGCCCGCGTCCCCGCTGGTTGTGGGTGGCGATCGGCACCAGCGACAGGACCTGCTCGGTGAGCTCCGGTGACAGGCCGTGCTCGCGCAGCCGAGCGTCCGCCTGTGTCCGGACCATCTCCTGGGCGCAGGGGCAGGCCATCATGCCTTCCGCCTCCACCCCGATCAGCTGGACGGTGCGGCGGGGGTTGGCGGCGGCGACCCCGATCAGCGTATAGAGCTCTTGCGAGCGCTTCCCGGAGATCGGCGCGCGCCGCTCGAGCGGGAACTGGGCCCGGATCTCCACGTCCGCCCGCTCGGCCCGGTGGCCGACGGTCAGGGCCCGAGCGATGCGCTCGGCGAGCGTCTCGATCATCGGCGCCTCGAACTCGCCGAGGTCCTCGAGCACCGCCTCGACGGTGTCGCCGAAGCGCGACATGTGGGCGCCTTTCTGGTCGGCGGGCAGCTCGACGAAGAGATCGAGGGTCGCGTAGAAGAGCCCGCGGCCGTCGGCCAGCCGGATGATGCGGTGGAGGCCCGTCACTCCCGTCTGGTCGAGCCTGAGCCGGGCCGACGGGGATTCCTCCTGCACGTCGCGCTCGAGACGCGCCGTCAGGCCCCGCTCCACCCGCACGATGCCGCGCGTCTCCCCGAGGGACGCGAGGAGCTGCGCGACGGTGCGCCCGAGCACCGGGTGGCGGAGGTCGGGGGCGATGTCGTGGAGCGGCACCAGGACGAACCCGCGCTCGGCGACACGCGGGTGCGGCACCTCGAGCGTGTCGGTGTGGATGACGCGGTCGCCGAAGAACAGGATGTCGATGTCGATGGGCCGCGGACCGTACCGCTCGGCCGGCCGCCGCCCCATCCGTGCCTCGATCCGCTTGACGACGGCCAGAAGCTCGGCCGGCTCGAGCGTGGTGGCGCCCTTCACCACGAGGTTCAGGAAGCGCGGCTGGTCGGTGACGTAGACGGGCTCGGTCTCGTAGACCGGCGAGGTCCGCTCGATCCGGACGTGGGCGCGGAGGCTCTGGAGCGCCTCGGCCAGGTTGCTCTGGCGGTCCCCCAGGTTGGAGCCGAGCCCGAGGTAGACGGCCGACGGCGACGTCATGGAAGCTCCGGGTCTCCACGGTCGGGCTGGCGGAGTGCCTCGCGATAGAAGGCCCGCTGGCCGGAGGACTCGTCCACCTCGACCTCGATCGCGGTGGCGCCGGGCGGGAGCGCTCCCAGGCCCTGCCTGAGCTCCTGCGCGATCCACCAGGCGAGCATCTCGGCGGTGGTGTTGGGGATGGGGAGGAGCACCACGTCGCTCAGCGGGAAGACGTACCGCTTGTCGCGGTACGTCGCCTGGATCTCGTCGCCCGATTGCGCGACCCGGATGAGCGCGCTCTTGGTCGGGAGCAGCATCCGGTGGTCCAGGCGGTCGATCACGGCCTTGAGCGCGCGCTTGAGGCGCGTGAAGTCGAAGACGTAGGCGTTCTCGTCGAGCGGGCCCTCGAGGGCGGCCGCCGCCCGGTAGTTGTGGCCGTGGAGGGGCTCGCACTCGTGCCCGTCGTAGGTGATGAAGTGCCCGGCGCAGAACACCGTGTAGTCCTTCTCGATCCGCACCCGGTACTGGCTCATCTGTTCCTCGGTTGCTCCAGGAGCCACACGAAGAGCGCGGCGGCGATGAGATCCGCCGATGTCCCGGGGTTGAGGCGGTTGCCGTGGCGCCGGAGGTGGCGGTCGAGCCGCCGCGCGGCGGCGAGCCCTCGGGGTGTCCCGACCCCGCCCGCCCGCACTACAGCGCCCGCTCGCTCAGCCACCGTGACCGCCGCGGCGGCGCCCGCCTTCCGCGCGATCAGCGTGTCCGGCACCCGGGCCATCAGCTCGAGGTGGGCCTGGGCGATGGCGTCGAGGAGGGACAGACCGCGGGAGAGCGCCCGGCGAAGCCTGGCGAGGGCCAGGTCGAAGGTGACCGCGAAGCCACGCGCGTACTCTGCCGCCACGGTGTCGCGGCTCGCCGCCAGGCGCATGGCCTCGCCCAGGGTGACCGAGGGGCGACGGGCGACGGGTGCCTCGTCGGTCCGCCCCAGCCCGCCCGGCCGCGCGAGCCGGATCGCCCGGTAGGCCCAGCGGGCATCGTCCACGCTCAGTCCACGCAGCACGAGAGCGAGCCGGCGGCGGAGCCCCGTTCCCCGACGCGCCCGTGCGGCCGCCGCGAGGGGCGCGAACAGTAGCGCCATGCCGAGGTTGGTGTTGGACGGGGCCACACGCGCCGTCGCGGCGACCGCCTGGTAGACCGTCCGACCCACTCGTCCCGGGGCAGCGCCGGCGACCGCCGCCCCGAGCGCCTGCGCGCTGAGCGCGAAATCGTCGAAGCGCGCGTCGGCGAAGCCGCGTGTCGGCGTGACGTTGCCGACCTTCTCCGCGCACGCTTCGAGCGTGCAGGCGAGCGTCGCCGCTGCCGCGATGCGCGCCGCCGAGGGCCGTCCGGCCACGGCCGTGGGGGCGCTCACGGCGCGGTCCCGACCGGGAGGCCGCGCTCGACGGCCGCGATCGCGTGCTGCGCGATCGCTCCCGCGACGTCGACGTCCGTGGTCTGCTGAAGTCCGCGCCATCCCGGTATCCCGTTGACCTCGATCACGAGGACCCGCCCGTCGTCCGCGCACAGGAGGTCCACCCCCGCGTAGTCCGCCTCGAGCAAGGCCGCCGCCTGGACGCTCAGGCACTCCAGCGCACCGGACAGGACCACGGGCTCGGTCCGGGCGCCCTGCGACACGTTGGTCTTCCAGCCGGCGGCCCAGCGGGTCATGGCGGCCACCAGCCGACCCCCGACGACGAACGCCCGGATGTCCCGCCCCCCGTGGGGTACGAATTCCTGAAGATAGAACACCGAGCGTGTCAGCTCCAGGGCCCGGCAGGTGCGGTAGGCGAGGTCGGGGTCGGACACCCGCACGATCCCGCGTCCCTCGGAGCCGAAGAGCGGCTTGACGACCACGTCGCCCCCGAGGGCCTCGAAGGCGGCGAGCGCGTCGTCGAGGCGCTCGCACACGCGAGTCCGGGGGGTGGGCAGGCCCGCGTCCTCGAGGAGGGTCGACGTAAAGTACTTGTCCACAGTGCGCTCGACGCAGCGAGGCGAGTTGATGACTCTCACCCCGAGCCGCGCCAGGCGGTGGAGCGCGTCGACGCGGAATATCACCTGCTCGAGCGATCCGGCGGGAATCGCGCGCACGATCACGGCTCCGCAGTCGTCGAGTCGGACGGCTCCGGCGGCGAGCCGGTCACCGTCGGCCACGCCGGCGGCGAGCCCCGTGATCGGCGCGACGACCGTCTCCACGCTCCGCTCCCGGAGCGCGCGCGCCAGGCGGCCCTCGTGCCAGCCGGACCGTGCGCCGAGGATGGCGACCTTCATGCCGGTCCGACCCCGAAGGACGCCTTGAGGACGTCGGGGTTGAGCCGACCCGCGTGAAAGACCCGGCCGGACGCCAGGTTGTTCACGACGACCTCGGCCGGGCTGAACAGCATCCGGTCGATCTTGTAGAAATCGTTGCCGGCCCGCTTGAAGATCTCGTAGAAGGGCGTCCCGTAGTCCGACGACGTCGACGCCGGGAGCCGCGCGATCATCGCCGCGACCTCGGCGTCATCCGCGTGGACGGCGAAGTAGGCCCGCGTGCCGTAGAGGATGCAGTCGTTCGTCCAGCCGATGGCGCGGAGGTCGTTCTTCGCCACGGGCGCGAGGGGGCACACGCCAATCCCGCTCCGCACGCTTCGCACGTCGAATCCGAGCTCCAGCATCTTGTGGAGTCCCGTCTCCACCGAGCGCGCGGCCACCTGGACGCAGCCGGCGATGCTCGCGGTGGGGGCGATGAGGAGCCGGACCCCCTCCGCCCGGACCCGGCACTTCTCGGTGACGAACCGCACCACCGCCTCGTCCGGGAGCGCCCGCCCCTCCAGCACGAGCACGGCCGAGTCCGCGGTCTCGGCGTAGCCGATCCGCTCGTAGAGCTCGCGCTCCACCCGGGCCACGCTCCGGGCCGGTCCCGAGCCCATCGCAAAGTAGCCCGGCGGGTCGATCGCCCAGCCGGCGTACTGGCTGGCGAGGCAGGCCGTCACCGGGTGGTCGGTGGTCACCGCCACCGCGGGGAGCCAGAGACCGCCCACGTCGGCGCTCGTGAAGGACACCGTCGCCAGACCCGCCAGGCAAACCTCCGCCAACCGCCGGCCCGCCTCGAGCCCGCCGGCGGAGGCGACGCCGCAGTCGATCAGCCGGGCGCCGCCCGCGATGTCGGTCGCCGAGACGCCGAGGAGGGCGGCGTCGGCCGCGAGCGCGTCGGCCAGTCGCGCGGCGCGCCGGTTCAGGCCGAGGTCCATACCAAAATCTCCCCCTTGCCGAGCTCCGTGAAGTCGCCGGAATAGCGGCGGCAGGGCGTTCCCGCGAGCCCTTCCGGCACCGGGAACCCGAGCGCGCGCAGCCGGCGGGTGTAGAGGGGGAGCCACGGCGGTCGGTACTCGCAGTCGAAGCGGAACGTGGGCAGGAGGCGCGGACCGTCGCCGTCGCGGGCCGCCGCCACCAGCGTGCCGCGCTTCATGCCCGCGCCCGGCCGGATCCCCAGGCGGCCGAACACGAAGATGCTCCCAGCCAGCATCATGACGCCGGCGAAGTCTCCCGCCGCGCCCACGGCGATCAGGCCCCGCCGCATCGCGCACCCCACCTCGTTGCCGGCCGCGCCCGCGACCAGGATCGTCCCGCCGCGCATCCCCTTCAGACTCCCGCGGTAGGCTGCCCCGAGCAGGTGGCCGGCGTTCCCCGAGACCCGCAGGAGGCCGCCGCGCATCTCGGCGCCGGCCCAGTCCCCGACGCTCCCGCGGACGTGGATCTCTCCGCCGCGCATCTCCGCGCCGAGGTGCATCCCCACATCGCCCTCGACCTCGATGCGGCCGTCGGTCATGCCCTTGCCGACGTACTTCACGCGCGAGCAGTCGCCGGCGAGCCGGACCGCGCCGTCCGCCTCCCCGGAGACCTGGAAGAAGTCGCCAAGCCGCGCCGTGGCGTTGCCCTGGATCACCGGCAGGGCCTCGATCTCGGAGACGTGCTTGCCGAGGAACGCCTGGGGCGTGATGGTCTCCGCCTCGACGGGCACCGCGACGGCGCTCCGGAGGACGAGCGAGATCACGGCACTTCCCGGCACGACGCGCCTTGGTTGCGCGCGCGGCTCACGTCGACCCACGCCAGGCGGTCGCCGAACGCGTCGCGGAACGCGTCGGCCAGGGCGAGCGCCCGGGCCTCGCTCCCGACCAGCGCGAACACCGTCGGCCCCCAGGAGCTCTGTCCGATCCCGAGGGCGCCGCGCGCCCTGGCGAGCTCGGCAACCTCGCAGCCGGTCTGGCTCGCGAAGCGGCCGCCCTGATGGGGCGCGAAGTACTCGCCGACCGCCTCCTGAATCTCGGTGATCGCCGCTCCGAAGCTGCGGATGTCGCCGGTGAGCACGGCTGGCGCGACTTGCATGAGCGTGAGCCGGCAGATCCGGCCGACCCGCTCGGCGTCCATGGGCGGGAGGTCCCGGAAGGCGCGCTGCTCCGTCAGGCCGGAGAGTCCCGGCGCGGCCCGAGGAGTCGCCAGGACGAAATGCCAGTCGGCGGGCAGGGGGTGCTGGAAGATCACCGGCGGGGGCTCTGGCCCGTCAGCCTCTCCGGCGATCGCACCGTCGTCCCCCGGCACCGGGTGCCCCGCGTCGATCACGAGCCCACCGTGCTCGAACGCCGCGACGCCGATCCCGGAGCGCTGCCCCCGCCCGAGCCGTCGCGCCAGGTCGCGGATCGGGACCGGGCGGCCCGCGGCCCGCGACGCGGCGAGCGCGACGGCCAGGGCGAGCTGCGTGCCCGCGCCGAACCCCGCGTGCGGGGGGATCGTCTCCACCAGTAGCACGGTGATCGCTCCGATCCCGAGGTCGGGGCCGAGGCGCTCGAGGATGGCCCGCACGGGCTCGGCCGGCGGTCCCGCCATACCGACCGGCGCCGGACCGGCTTCCACC
>Ga0114129_10000379_pt1 | contig 51620 bp, 47 predicted proteins | sample RhiMetdeltSRZDD1_FD_80071 | JGI IMG/M metagenome (GOLD analysis project Ga0114129, IMG submission 80071) | Populus rhizosphere microbial communities from Tennessee, USA - Rhizosphere MetaG P. deltoides SRZDD1 (version 2) (version 2) | ecosystem: Host-associated > Plants > Roots > Rhizosphere >...
AGCAGCAGCTGCGCGACGTTCAGGTAGTAGTCGATCACCTCGGCCTTGGTGAATCCGGTCTCCGGGTAGAGCACCTTGCCGAGGTTGGTCAGCTTCATCGTCTGACCGTCTACCTCGGTCGTCACCTGCGTCTGTGCCGCCATGGTCTCTAGCATGGCCGAGTGGACACGTCAGCGCGCGATCCAGTCGCGCTCGGGGCGCGGAGCTGGCCGGGACGGATGGTCAGCATCGACGGCGTCGAGCTGCATGTCCGGGAGGTGCCGGACGCGGCGTCGGACGCCCCGCCGCTGGTGTTCGTGCACGGTCTCGGCGGCTCCTCGCTGAACTTCACCGCGATCGGGCTGCTGCTCGCCGATGCCGGCCGCGGGGTGGCGATGGACCTGCCCGGGTTCGGCCGTACCCCGCCGCGCGAGCCGCCATTCGGTATCACCGAGCATGCCGAGCTGGTCGAGTCGTTCCTCGACGACCGGTACGACGAGCCGGTGCACCTGTTCGGCAACTCGATGGGCGGCTCGATCGCCGTACACCTGGCCGCTCGCCGGCCGGACCTGGTCCGCACCCTGACCCTGGTGTCGCCGGCGCTGCCGGACCCGCGGCCGCGCGCCGTGTCGGCCTGGTTCGCCGCCATGGCGACGCCCCGGCTCGGGCCCGCGGTGCTGCGGCGTAGTGCCCGGCTGCCGTTCGAGCGCCGGCTGGAGGTCGGGATGTCGATGATCTTCGGCAACCGCCGGGCGCTGCCACCGGAGATCATCGAGGCATACGAGGCGGAGCTGCGCCGCCGCGACACCGATCCCTGGGTCGCGGACGCGGTGCTGGCCGGCGCGAAGAGCATCGTCACCGCTCACCTCGCACCGCCGCGGCGGTCGCTGTGGGCGGACGCGGCGAAGGTGCGCTGCCCCGTGCTGCTCGTGTACGGCGGCCGGGACCGGCTGGTCGACGCGCGGGTCCGGAACCGGGCCCAGGCAGCGTTCCGCGACGCCCGGTTGCTGTACCTGCCGGAGTCCGGCCACGTCGCGCAGATCGAGCACCCGGACGACGTCGCGCGCGCCTTCCGGCAGCTGGTCCGCGACCACTGAGTCCGAACCTTTCCGGGCCCGCTGACGTTCTTATGGGTGACGGCCGGGCATCCGGCCCTGGGAGCCGGGTCGGGGACGGGCGGGTCCCCGGCCCGGCACAGGTGCCAAGTCCGCGGTGCGGTGAGACTGACGTCCCGGGATGCGGACCTGCCGCGGGGCGGTTGCTGCCGTGGGAGACGATGGATGCATGAGTTTGCAACCGCTGGTCGAGCCCGCTGATGAGCTGACGATCGATGAGGTACGGCGCTACTCGCGGCACCTGATCATCCCCGAGGTCGGGATGGACGGGCAGAAGCGGCTGAAGAACGCCAAGGTGCTGGTGATCGGCGCCGGCGGTCTCGGCAGCCCGGCTCTGCTGTACCTGGCCGCGGCCGGTGTCGGGACGCTCGGCATCGTCGAGTTCGACGAGGTGGACGAGTCCAACCTGCAGCGGCAGATCATCCACGGGCAGTCCGATGTCGGCCGGCCGAAGGCGGAGTCGGCCCGGGACTCGGTCAACGAGGTGAACCCGTACGTCAACGTCGTGGTGCACGGCGAACGGCTGGACAACGACAACGTGCTCGGCATCTTCGAGCAGTACGACCTGATCGTCGACGGCACCGACAACTTCGCCACCCGCTACATGGTGAACGACGCCGCGGTGCTGCTCGGCAAGCCGTACGTGTGGGGGTCGATCTACAGATTTGATGGCCAGGTCAGCGTGTTCTGGCCTGCGGCACCTGGAGGCACGGCCCCGTGCTACCGCTGCCTGTACCCGGAGCCCCCGCCGCCGGGGATGGTGCCGTCCTGCGCCGAGGGTGGCGTGCTCGGCGTGCTGTGCGCGTCGGTCGGCGCAGCTCAGGTGACCGAGGCGATCAAGCTGCTCACCGGGATCGGCGAGTCTGCCCTCGGCAGCCTGAACATCTACGAGGCGCTGGAGCTCTCGTGGCGCAAGCTGAAGGTGCGCAAGGACCCGAACTGCGCGATCTGCGGAGAGAACCCGACCGTCACCGAGCTGATCGACTACGACGCCTTCTGCGGCGCGATCAGCGACGAGGCGGCCGAGGCAGCGGCCGGTTCGACCATCTCGGTCAAGCAGCTGTCCGAATGGATCAAGCTGAAGGACAACGGCGAGAAGGAGTTCTACCTGGTCGATGTCCGGGAGCCCAACGAGTACGAGATCAACCGGATCCCCGGCGCGGTGCTGATCCCGAAGGGCGAGTTCCTGACCGGCGAGGCGCTGGCCAAGCTGCCGCCCGACCAGCAGCTGGTGTTCCACTGCAAGTCCGGGGTGCGGTCCGCCGAGGTGCTCGCGATCGCCAAGGGCGCCGGGTTCGCAGACGCCGTCCACGTCGGGGGCGGCGTGGTCGCCTGGGTGGATCAGATCGACCCGTCCCAGCCGGCGTACTGACGCCTGCGTCCGAAGAACTGGCGGAACGTCGCACCAGTTCTTCGGACGCAGTCTTCAGCGGCGGGGGTGATGGCGGTGGTGCCAGTGGCGGTGCCTGGGGCCGCCGCCGAACAGGGCGAAGGCGAACAGCAGCCAGAGGATCCACGGTGCGGTCAGGATCACCGCGGTCACGACCAGGCCGACGACCAGCAGCGGTGCCAGCAGGAAGAACGGCGGTGGCGGGCCCGGGCGGAAGCCCGGTCCCCACTGCTGCGGCCGGCGCGACGTCTGGGCCGGTGCCGGGTCCGGCAGGTCCGCGAACAGCGGTGCCAGGTCCGCCGCGAACCGGGCCCGGACGGCCTGGTCGCTGCGCTCGTCGAACTCCTCCCGGGTGATCCGCCCGGCCGCGAAGTGGTCGCCGAGCGCGGAGACCGCCTGGTCCCGTTCGGCATCGCCGATCCGCACCGGACCGGTCCGGGTGACCGGAACGTACTCGCTCATGACCGGTCCTCGTCCTCCGCGAGGATCGCGTACAGCCGGCGCCGCAGCTCGCTGAGTGCCTCCCGGGCCCGCGCCTGCTGGTCCGGGGTGCCGACCGCGAGGATCTGCCACATGGCCGCGGCAACCTGGCCGAGCAGCGGCTTCAGCCCGGTCTCGTCGTCGTCGTCGGCTGCCGCGGTCATCGCCTCCCACGGTGCCGAGACCTCCCCGGCGTGCTCGGCGACGTACGTCCGGCCCTCGTCGGTGAGCGTGAACGTCCGCCGCCCGGTCTCGGCGTCCGCCGTCACCAGTCCCTCGTCCTCGAGCTGCTGCAGGGTCGGGTAGATCGAGCCCGGGCTGGGCTTCCATACGCCACCGCTGCGCTCGGCGATCTCCTGGATGATCTGGTAGCCGTTCATCGGCTGCTCGGCGAGCACCGCGAGGATGGCGGCGCGGACGTCGCCACGGCGGGCCTTCGGTCCGCGCCAGCCGCCGCGCGGCCCGAAGCCAACCCACGGCGGCGGCCCGAAGCCCGGTCCGCCGAACATGCCCCAGTGCCCGCCGAACGGGTGTTGCTGGCCGCGGTAGCCGCGCCGCCCGCTCATCGCGGCGAACCAGTCGCCGAGCTCTCGCTTGAGGTCGTCCGGCATGCAGTGCTGCGCGCGCCGCCAGCCTGCCGCGTACGTCGATCCGGTCATGTCCTGCCCCTTCTGAAAAAGCTGTCGCGATACCTCAACGATATATCGCGAACGGTTGGCGCCCAAGAGGTTGATTCCACTGAACCTCGCCGGTCCGCCGGACACAAACGTGGCTGTCCCGGGCGGCACGTAGGGTCGGGGACATGTGCCGGAACATCACGGTCCTGCGAGGACTCGAACCGCCCGCGACCAGCGAGGAGATCCACGCCGCCGCCCTGCAGTACGTCCGCAAGGTGACCGGCGTCGGCAGCCTGAGCAACGCAACCCGGGGCCCGATCGAGAAGGCCGCCGAAGAGGTCGCCAAGATCACCGCCGCGCTGCTCGAGGAGATGCCCGAGCGCCGGGTCCCGCCGCAGAAGATGCCACCGCTGCGGCGACCCGAGGTCCGCGCCCGGCTCGGCCTGACCTAGGGCATGTCCCAGCTGGACACGAGGCCCTGGCGGTAGCGGCGGATCGCGGGGGCGGTCGAGCAGCCGAGCAGCTGGGCAGGGTCGGCAGGCGGGACGATCTCGACATCGACCCAGTCGGCGAACCGGTACGGCCGGTGCAGCAGTACCCCGCCCAGGTGCCGGCGCAGCCGCGACATCTCGGCCCGGACCGTCACCAGCCGGTCCGGGGTCCCGAACAGGTCGCCGGACAGCTCGGCCGCCGACCGTCCGGCCGGATGCAGCGCGAGCACCAGCAGCACCTCCGCGTGCCTCGGGCTGAGCGCGTGCCGCCACGAGCCGCTCGCCGAGGTGACGTGCAACCGGGCGGTCCGCGGCGAGGACAGGTCCAGCCGGACCCGGGTCGCGGACGTCTCCTCGGTGTCACCGGTCGGCCGGACCAGCCAGCCGCCGGGCAACGGCTCCAGCACGCAAGGACCCGAGCGCCGGGAGCCAGGCGTGGTCGTCGGTCGGGTCGGCCGGGAGCATCAGCCTGTCGATCGGCGCGACACCGTTCGCCGCGGCGACCCCCGCCGATCACGGGCCGCGGCCAGCCGGAGCCCGGGCGCCAGACAGCGCGGCGTCCCGGATCCGCGCGAGCACCCGGGCGTGGTCGCGCGGGTCCACGCCCGCGGGTACGGCGTACTCGAGCGCAGCGGTCATCGCCTCAGTCTGCGCCGCCCGCGTGCCGAAGCCCAGACCTCACGAGGACGCCGCGACCGCCTCCGCGACTGCCTCTTCGACCGCTGCGACCACCACCGCCGGGCGCTCCATGTGCACCATGTGACCAGCACCCTCCTCGATGTGTACGGCGAGCGCTCCCGGCACCGCGGTGGCGTGCGCGGCCGGGAAGATCCGGTCCTGCGCACCCCAGACCACCACCCGCGGAACCGGTACGTCCCGCAGCCGCGGGGCGATGTCGAGGCCCTGCCGGCCGTCGACGACCATCGTGCCGAGCAGAAGTCGCAGCGACTGCTCGACGCCGTCCAGCCGCTTGTACCGGACCAGGTCGTCGACCAGGCTCCGGCTCACCTGCGACTCGTCGGCGAACAACCGGCCGAGCAGCGGTTTGAGCTCCCGCCGGGAGGCGGCGGACGCGAAGCCGGTCAGGTACTCGACATCCGCCTCGGCACCGAACCCGGCCGGCGCGACCAGCGTCAGCGACGCGACGCGTTCCGGCAGCGTGGCCGCCACCATGCTGACCACCGCGCCGCCCAGCGAGTGCCCGACCAGGTGCGCGCGCTTGGTGCCGGTGGCGTCGAGGACGCCGAGCAGCGCGACGACCAGCTCGTCCAGCGACCCGGTGCCGACATCCTTCACCGAGGCACCGTGCCCGGGCAGGTCGACGGCGTGCACAACCCGCCGTTCCGCCAACGGCTCCTGCACGAACAGCCAGGAGTTGGCGTCACCGCCGTACCCGTGCACCAGTACCACCGGCTCGTCCGCCGGCGCGCCGGCGGGCCCGGCGGTGGCGTACGAGATGCCGGCAGCGGTCCTGCCCAGCACCGGGCCCGGCACCTCGGCGACCTCACCGGCGTCGATCTGGCGGCGCGCCTCCGCGGCGACGGCGTCCAGCTCGGCGTCGGGCACCTCGGCCGGCGCCACCAGGGCGATGGTGCCGCCGACCGGGACGTCCTCCCCGGGCTGCGCGACGATCCGGCGCAGCACGCCGTCGTACGACGACTCGACCGTTCCGCTGATCTTCTCGGTCTCCACGTCGACCAGGTCGTCGCCGGTCGCGACCTGGTCGCCCTCGGAGACGATCCAAGCGGTCAGCTTGCCCTCGGTCATCGCCAGGCCCCACTTGGGCATGGTCACGTGCTGGATCCGGTCGTCGGGCATGGATCAGGCCTTCCAGTCCGAGACAGCCTTCACCGCGTTCACCACGCGCTGCGCGTCGGGGATGTACAGGTCCTCGAGCGCGTTGCTGAACGGCACCGGTGTGTGCGGCGCGGTGACCTGTTCGATCGGTGCCCGCAACGAGCCGAACGCGTGCTGGGCGACGTACGCCGACACGTCGGTGGCGATGTTGCAGCGCGGGGTTGCCTCGTCCACCACGACCAGCCGGCCGGTCCGCTCGACGCTCTCCAGGATCGTGTCGGTGTCCAGCGGGCTGGTGGTCCGCAGGTCGACCACCTCGCACTCGATCCCGGCCTGCGCCAGCTGCCCGGCCGCCTCGGTCGCCATGTGCACCATCCGGCCGAGCGCCACCACGGTGACGTCGTCGCCGTCGCGGACCACCTCGGCCTCGCCGAACGGGATCGCGTACGACTCGGTGGGGACCGGTCCGGTGAGGTCGTACAGGGCCTTGTGCTCGCAGAAGATCACCGGATCGTCGTCGCGGATCGCCTGGATCAGCAGACCCTTGGCGTCGTACGGCGTCGCGGGCGTGACGACCTTGAGTCCCGGGATGTGGGTGAAGATCGGGTACAGGCACTGCGAGTGCTGGGCGGCGGCGCGCAGCCCGGCGCCGTACATCGTCCTGATCACCACCGGGGTGGTGGCCTTGCCGCCGAACATGTACCGGAACTTCGCCGCCTGGTTGAAGATCTGGTCGAAGCACACGCCCATGAAGTCGATGAACATCAGCTCGGCGACCGGGCGCATCCCGCGGGTGGCCGCGCCGATCGCGGCGCCGATGAACGCCGACTCCGAGATGGGTGTGTCGAGGACCCGGCCGGGGTACTTCCCGTACAGGCCCTTGGTGACGCCGAGCACGCCGCCCCAGGCGTCCATGTCACCCGGCGACCCCTCGCCGCCGGCATTGTCCTCGCCCATCACGATCACGCTGTCGTCGCGTTCCATCTCGCTCGCGATCGCCTCGTTGATCGCCTCGCGGTAGCTGATCTCCCTGGCCATGGCGTTCTCCCCTGGTTCTAGCTAGTACGAGATGTAGACGTCGGTGAGCAGGTCGGCCTCGGTCGGCGCGGTACCGCCCTTGGCCTTGGCGACGGCCTCGTCGATCAGCGCGGCCACCTCGGCGTCGACCTGGTCGAGCTGCGCGGCGGTGAGCTGGCCGGCGGAGGTGACCTGGTCGCGGAACCGCAGCAGGCAGTCCAGCGACGCCCGGGCCTGCGCGACCTCGTCGCCCCGGTAGGTCTGCTGGTCGCCCTCGAAGTGCCCGTAGTAGCGGGTGAACTTCATCTCGATCAGCGTCGGCCCGCCGCCCTCGCGCGCCCGCGCCACGGCCTCGCCGGCGGCCTCGTAGACGGCGAAGAAGTCGAACCCGTCCACGATCACGCCCGGCATTCCGAACGCGGCCGCGCGGTCCGCGATGTTGTCGGAGGCAACCGACCAGGTGCTGGACGTGGTCTCGGCGTAACCGTTGTTCTCGGCAACGAAGACGGCCGGCAGGTTCCAGACCGTGGCCAGGTTGAGCGCTTCCAGGGTGGTGCCCTGGTTGCTGGCGCCGTCGCCGAAGAACGCGACCCCGATGCCGCCGGTGCCCTGCAGCTTCGCGGCCAGCGCGGTACCGCAGATCAGCGGCGGACCGCCGCCGACGATCCCGTTCGCGCCGAGCATGCCCTTGGACAGGTCGGCGATGTGCATCGAGCCGCCCTTGCCGCGGCAGGAGCCCTCGAGCTTGCCGTAGATCTCGGCCATCATCGCGACCGGGTCGACGCCCTTGGCGATGCAGTGGCCGTGGCCGCGGTGCGTGCTGGCGATCGAGTCCCGGACATCGAGGTGGGCGCAGACGCCGGCGGCGGACGCCTCCTCGCCGGCATACAGGTGCACGAAGCCGGGGATGTCGCCGGAGGCGAACTCCTCGTGCACGCGTTCCTCGAACGCGCGGATGGTGCGCATGGTGGTGTACGCCGCCAGCAGGCCGTCGGCGTCGAGCCCCTTCGTGGGTGGTGGTGCGAGCGTGTCGCTCATCGTGGCTCCTCCTGTGGATCCGGGGTACTGCTGAGCAGGCCGTCGCGGGCCGCGACGGAGAGAACGGTGCCGACGTCGATGCAGTGCGGACCGGCCGGATCGAGGACGACGGTGACCTCGTCGTCCGGTCCGAACTCCAGCTCGCGCTCGCCGTCGACGGCCACCACGCCGGCCCGGGTGGCGACGGTGACCGGCCGGCCGGGGCGCAGCGGCCGGAGGTCGGCAACCTCGACCGGGAGTACCAGGCCGGGCGCCAGCGGTGCCAGCACGACGGTGCGGGCCGGACGTCCGAGCCGGACCGCGACGCCGTCGGGGGACGTCCGCGGGCATGGTGCGACCAGCGCGGGGATGCTGGACAGGCCGATGGCGCCCGGCTCGGCGAACGTGCAGAACAGCTCGGTCAGCCCGGCCGGGTCCCAGACCGCGCGGGCGCCGCGGTGCCGGGTGGTGCTGACCGCGACGTCCACCAGCGCGCTCGCGGACGCCTCGCCGCACCGGACCCGCAGCAGTGGGCTCCGGGTGGTCGCCGCCGCGGCCGGTACCGCGCCGGTGGCGACCAACGCGGCGGCGAGCCCCGCGACCGTGGCCTCGGTCATCCGGGCGTAGGTGTTGTTGGTGCCGGTCGACAGCGGCAGCAGCGGTACGTCGCCGCAGGCCTCGGCCGCGACCCGGGCGGTTCCGTCGCCGCCGAGGCAGACGACGACCCGAGCCCCCTGCGCGACCATCCGGCGGACCGCCGCGGTGGTGTCGGCCGCCGTCTGGGTGACGGGCTCACCGTCGAGGAAGGCGACCTCCGGCCAGGTCGTGCCGCCCCGCCAGGTCAGCCCGCGCGCGACCGTCGCGCTGATGCCGCCGAGGTCCGTGGCCACCAGCGCCTGACGGACCCCGGCGGCGCCCAGCGCGGCGAGCAGCCGCAGGACCATGCCAGCCTTCTCCGTGGTCGGGAAGACCGTGGCCCGCGCGACCAGGCGCCGGATGTCACGCCCCGACAGGGGGTTCGCGACGATCCCGACCACCGCGTCCGACATAACAAAAGCCTGCTCCTGCTCGGCCCGTGGGCCAAGAGTTGCACCGGGGTTGCAACGCCCTACCCTCGGTGCCGTGGACCGGGAGGAGTACGTCGAGGCGGTGCTGAGCGCGGTCGAGTCGATCCCGCCCGGGCGGGTCGCGACGTACGGGGACATCGCCGCGTACGTCGGCCAGGGCGGGCCGCGGCAGGTGGGCGCGGTGATGCGCGAGTACGGCGGCGGGGTGCCGTGGTGGCGGGTGATCCGGGCCAGCGGGATCCCGGCCGACGAGGTGTACGACGAGCAGGTCCAGCGGCTCCGGTCCGACAACGTCCGGGTCACCGACGGCAAGGTCGACCTGCGCCGGGTCCGCTGGAATCCGGACAGCTGACCCGTTCTCGGTGTGTGCGACCGAGGGGTGTCGGCGGGGCGTGCTGTGATTCTGCGGTGCCGACATACAGCCTCGACCGCAGCCGTTCGCGGGCCGAGGTGCCGGTGCCGGAGCTGGACCCGGACCAGCGGGCAGTCGTCGAGCACCCGGGCGGGCCGCTGCTGGTGCTCGCCGGGCCGGGGACCGGGAAGACCACCACGCTGGTCGAGACGGTCATCGACCGGGTGGCGCACCGCGGACTGAGGCCGGACCAGATCCTGGTGCTGACGTTCGGGCGCAAGGCCGCGACCGAGCTGCGGGACCGGATCACGGCGCGGCTCGGGCGGACCACCCGGGTGCTGCCGTCGATGACTTTCCACGCCTTCTGCTACGCCTTGCTGCGACGCTTCACGCCGGCCGACGCGTTCGACGTACCGCTGCGGCTGCCGTCCGGGCCGGAGCAGGCACTGCGGCTGAACGAGGCGCTGGCCGGCAGCCGCGAGACCGGCCGGGTGACTTGGCCCGGCCCGCTGCGCCCGGCGCTGCAGACCCGCGGTTTCACCGACGAGGTGCGGGCGGTGATCGGCAAGGCCCGGCAGCTCGGGTTCGACGCCGAGGACCTGGCCGCCGCTGGGCGGGCCGCGGACCGGCCGGAGTGGGTCGCCGTCGGCGACTTCTTCGAGGAGTACCTGCAGGTGCTGGACCACGAGCAGGTGCTGGACTACTCAGAGCTGATCCACCGGGCGGTGCTGCTGGCCGAGCAGCCGGACGTGCAACGGCGGCTGCGGGAGGAGTTCCGGCTGGTGCTGGTCGACGAGTACCAGGACACCGACCCGGGCCAGGTCGCGCTGCTGCGCGCGATCGCCGGTGACGGCCGGGACCTGGTCGTGGTGGGCGACCCGGACCAGTCGATCTACACGTTCCGCGGCGCCGAGGTCCGTGGCCTGCTGCGGTTCCCGGACGAGTTCCGTACGACGGACGGCGTGCCTGCCGCGCAGATCGCGCTCGGCACCACCCGGCGGTTCGGGACCACGCTGCAGCGGGTGTCGCGGAACGTGGTGTCCCGGCTCGGCGTGCCCGGGACGCTGGACCGCGCGACGTTCGACCGATTCCGCAACCCCGACGCGTCCGGGTGCGAGCTGGGTCCGGGCAAGGTCGAGGTCAACCTGTACTCGACGTCCGGTGCCGAGCTGGAGCACATCGCGGATCTGCTGCGCCGGGCACACGTCACCGACGGGGTCGGCTGGCACGAGATGGCCGTGCTGGTGCGTTCCGGCCGGCGGTCGATCCCGCCGCTGCGCCGGGCGCTGGGTGCGGCCGGGATCCCGGTCGACGTGGCCGGCGACGAGCTGCCGCTGGCGCGCGAGCCCGCCGTGCACCCGATGCTGCTGGCGCTGCGTGCGGTCGCGGACGCGGACGCGCTGACGGTCGAGGCGACGCGGTCGCTGGCGCTGTCGCCGCTCGGCGCGATGGACGCCGGACAGCTGCGCCGGCTGGCCCGGACACTGCGCCGCCGGGACCGGGAGGCGGCGGCGGGGGAGCGGCTGCCGCATTCCTCCGACGAGCTGCTCCGCGACGCGCTCGCGGATCCGCTCCGGCTGGACACCGACGCGTCGACGGCCGAGGCACGGTTCGCGGCACTCGGGCTGCGGTTGCTCAAGGCAAGGAGCGTGGTGACCGCCGGTGCCGCGCCGGACGAGGTGATGTGGGCGTTGTGGGCGGACTCGCCCTGGCTGCGCAGGTTGCGGGCCCAGTCCGCCGGCGGCGGCGAGGGAGCGCGGTCCGCGCACCGCGACCTGGACGCGCTGTGCGCACTGTTCGACGCGGCCGGCCGTGCCGAGGAGCAGGTCGGGTTCAAGGGCGTGACCGCGTTCCTGACCGAGCTGGAGTCGCAGGACATCCCGGGCGACAACCGGTTCGACGCCGGGGTCCGCGAGGCCGGCGTACAGCTGATGACCGCGCACCGGTCGAAGGGCCTGCAGTGGCGGCTGGTGGTGGTGGCCGGCGTGCAGGAGGGCGGCTGGCCGGACCTGCGCCGGCGCGGTTCGCTACTGGAACCGGACCGGCTCGGCCCGGACGGCCTGGTCGAGCCGCTGTCCGCGGGCGCGCTGCTGGCCGAGGAGCGGCGGCTGTTCTACGTCGCGGTCACCCGGGCCCGGCAGCGGCTTGTGGTCACCGCGGTGCAGACACCGGAGGCGGACGGGGACCAGCCGTCGCGGCTGCTGTCCGAGCTCGGCGTCCCGCTGCGTGTGGTGCCCGGGCGGCCGCGCAGGCCGCTGTCGCTGTCCGGCCTGGTCGCGGACCTGCGCTGCACGCTGAGCGACCCGGCCGCGTCGCCTGCGCTGCGTCGCGCTGCCGCCGACCGGCTGGCAGTGCTGGCGGACGCGACCGACGACGACGGCCGTCCGCTGGTGTCCGCGGCGAACCCGGACCGCTGGTGGGGCGTGCGTGAGCCGACCGCGTCCGAAGTCCCGGTGGTGGCGCCGGACGCGGCGGTGCAGCTGTCCGGCAGCTCGCTGACCACGATGGTGGACTGCCCGCTGACCTGGTTTCTGCAGCGCCGTGCCGGCGGCGAGACCGCGAGCACGTCGGCGATCGGGTTCGGCACCGTGCTGCACACGCTCGCCGATGCGGTCGCCTCCGGCCGGCTGCCGGCCGACGCGGCGGAGCTGAGTGGCTGGCTGGATCGGGTCTGGCACCAGCTCGAGTTCGAGGCGGTCTGGATCTCGGAGCGGGAGCGTGCCGAGGCCGAGACCGCCCTGCGCCGGTTCGTCGCCTGGCACAAAGGCCGGCCGGACCGGTCGTTGGTCGGAACCGAGGTCGACTTCGAGGTGCAGCTGCCGGACCCGCGGGGCCCGGCGGTGACGCTGCGCGGCCGGATGGACCGGGTCGAGACCGATGCCGAGGGCAACGTCCGGGTGGTGGACCTGAAGACCGGCCGGCGGATGCCGACCGGACCGGCGCTCCAGCAGCACGTCCAGCTGGCCGTGTACCAGAAGGCCGTCGACTCCGTTCAGATCGAGACACTGCCCGTTTCTCGCAGCGGCGGCGCGGAGCTCGTCCAGCTGCGGTCGGATGACAGCGGGTTTCCCAAGGTGCAGCCGCAGGCGCCGCTGGAGCCGGACGAGGACGGCCGGACCTGGCTGGACGACGCGATCGACGACGCCGAACGGCTGGTCCGCAAGGAGGACTTCGTGGCCCGCCGCAACGACGGCTGCGACCGGTGCGCGGTGCGCTCGCTGTGCCCGATCCAGCCCGAGGGCCAGGAGGTCGTGTGATCCCGGACGATCTGTGCGAGCTGCTCGGCATCGGCTTCAGCGACCAGCAGCTGGCCGCGATCACCGCGCCGCTGGCGCCCGGCGTGATCGTGGCCGGCGCAGGTTCCGGCAAGACCACCGCGATGGCCGCCCGCGTGCTCTGGCTCGTCGGCACCGGCCAGGTCCGGCCCGACCAGGTCCTCGGCCTCACTTTCACCAACAAAGCCGCCGCCGAACTCGACGCCAGGGTCCGCGCCTCCCTGGCCCGCTTGCCCACCGCGCCGTCGGCCGACGAACCGGGTGAGCCGGTGGTCTCGACGTACCACGCGTTCGCGGGCGGGCTGATCGCCGAGCACGGGTTGCGGGTGGGGGTGGAGCCGGACGTGCGAGTGCTCGCGGACGCGACCCGGTTCCAGCTGGCCGGGCGCGTCGTACGGCGCAGCAAGGGCCCGATCCGGCACGCGTCGCACCATGTCCCGACGCTGGTGAACAGCCTGCTCGCGCTCGACGGCGAGCTGGCCGACCACCTGGTCCGGCCGGCGGACGTCCGGTCGTACGACGAGGCGCTGAGGGCCGAGGTCGCGGCCGTCGCGAAGCCGGTCGCCGGAATCCGCACGATCGCCGAGACGGCGTTGAAGCGGGCCGAGATCCTGCAGCTGGTCGAGGAGTACCAGGCGCTCAAGGCGGACCGCGGGGTGCTGGACTTCGCCGACCAGATGGCGCTCGGCGCCCGGCTCGCCGAGGAGTGCGTCGAGGTCGGGCGGATCGAACGGGACCGGTACCGGGTGGTGCTGCTGGACGAGTACCAGGACACGTCGGTATCGCAGCGCCGGATGCTGTCCGCGTTGTTCTCGGGCGCGGACGGCCTCGGGCATCCGGTTACCGCGGTCGGCGACCCGTGCCAGGCGATCTACGGCTGGCGCGGCGCGTCGGTGGCGAACCTGGACGACTTCCCGGCGCACTTCGCGGCCGCGGACGGTACGCCGGCCCGGCGGTTCGCGCTGAGCGTGAACCGGCGCTGTGGCAGCGGCATCCTGGCCGCCGCGAACGAGCACGCCGGTCCGCTGTACGAGCACCACCCGGGAGTCGAGGCGCTCACCGCCCCCGACGACGCCCGGCCCGGCGGGATCACCGTCGGGTTGTTCGAGACCCGCAGCGCCGAGGTCGCCTGGGTCGCGGACGCGATCGTCGCCGCGCACAACACGCCGGGCCGGCGCTGGAAGGACATCGGCGTGCTGATGCGCACCAACGCCGACCTGAGCGCGGTGCATGCCGCCCTGGTCGAGCGTGGCGTACCGGTCGAGGTGGTCGGGCTCGGTGGCCTGCTCGCGCTACCCGAGGTGGTCGACGTGGTGGCGGTCCTGCAGGCCGTGAACGACCTGACCGCGAACGCCGCGATGCTGCGGATCCTGACCGGCCCGAGGTACCGGATCGGCCCGCGCGACCTGGCCCTGCTGGCGAACCGGGCCCGGGTGCTGGCGCACGCCGAGCGGCACTGGTACGACCCGGACGACCTGGTCGCCGCGCTGGACGCCGCGACAAGCGGGATGGACGCCACCGAGGTGATCTCGCTCGCCGAGGCGGTGGACGACCCGGGCGGCGAGGACTGGCAGTACGACGCGGCCGCGCGGGAGCGGTTCTCCGAGCTGTCGCTGGAGCTGCGCGGCCTGCGCGCACATGCCGGCGAGCCGCTGATCGACCTGGTCCGGCGGGTGGTGGCCACGATCGGACTGGACGTCGAGCTGGCCGCCACGCCGGAGCACGTCGCGGCGTCCCGGCGCGACCACCTGGCCGCATTCCTCGATGCCGTCGGCAACTTCGCTTCCGCCGAGACCGGCGATGGCGCGGGGTCGCTGGACGGACTGCTCGGCTACCTGGCCGCCGAGGAGGAGTACGCCGCCGGGCTGGACCTCGCGGTCCCGAGCGAGGCCGACTCGGTGAAGCTGCTCACCGCGCACCGGGCGAAGGGCCTGGAGTGGCCGGTGGTCTTCGTCCCCGCGCTGGCGGCGACGGTGTTCCCGAGCGACCGCGGCCGGGCGAAGTGGACCACCAACGCGCGCACGCTGCCGTGGCCGCTGCGCGGCGACGGCGCGACCCTGCCGGGCGTCCGCGAGCTGACCAACGCGGGGCTGAAGGAGTTCGCCGCCGCCTGCAAGGACAGCGACCTGCTGGAGGAGCGGAGGCTCGGGTACGTCGCGTTCACCCGGGCGAAGGACATCCTGGTCGCCACCGGGCACTGGTGGGGCCCGACGCAGAAGAAGCCGCGCGGCCCCTCGTCGTACCTGGAGCTGCTGCGCCAGCACGCCGGCCGGGTGGTGAGCTGGGCAGACCGGCCGGAGGCCGATGCGGAGAACCCGGATCTACGCGAGGCGACCGAGGCGGCCTGGCCGGCTCCGCCCGACCCGGTCCGGCGCAGCCGCCGGCTGGAGGCAGCCGAGCTGGTTCGCACGTCCCGTAGGCATGGACCGCTGGCCGACGAGGCCGACCTGCTGCTGGACGAGCAGGCCACGGTGGCGCGCTGGGACTCCGAGCTGGAGCGGCTGGTCGCCGAGGCCCGGGAGAGCCGCAGCCGCCACGCCCAGCAGGTGGCGCTGCCGGGAACGTTGTCCGCGACCCAGGTGATGCGACTGGCCAAGGACCCGGACGGGCTGGCCTCGGATCTGGCCCGGCCGATGCCGCGCAAGCCGAACCGGGCGGCGCGGTTCGGCACCCGGTTCCACGCCTGGGTAGAGACGTACTTCGGCCAGCAGCTGCTGCTCGACCCCGACGACCTGCCTGGGGCGGCCGACTCCGAGATCGTCGACGACACCGACCTGACCGAGCTGATGGACGCCTTCCGGGACGGGCCGTACGGCGAGCAGACGCCGTACGAGATCGAGGCGCCGTTCGCACTCGCGCTGGGAGGCCGGGTGATCCGCGGCCGGATCGACGCGGTCTACCGCACCGGCGCCGGCCCGGACCCGCGGTACGACGTGATCGACTGGAAGACCCACCGCCGGGAGACCGCCGACCCGCTGCAGCTCGCGATCTACCGGCTCGCCTGGGCCGAGCTGGAGGGCATCCCGCTCGAAGGGGTCGGCGCCGCCTTCTACTACGTCCGCACCGGTGACGTAGTCCGCCCCGAGGCACTCCCCGGCCGCGACGAGCTCATGGCCCTGCTCAGCGGATGATCTCCTTCGGCACGATCCGTACCGGATAGGGCAGGTCCGCCTTGTACACCGACGAGCCGTTCTTCGGGCCGATGTCCTCGCGTCGCACCACCAGCACGTCCGGCTGCAGCGACCGGTGTGACGTGGGCCGAAAGTCAAGCGGCGCGACGAAGACCTCGAGCTCGTCAGGGCACGCATGGCGCAGCGCGTACGCGATCTCCGTCACTGCCCGCTCGTGCAGCGGGAACGGCGACGGGGTCACGAGCAGCATCCCGTCGACCAGCTCGTACTGCAGCCCGTCGTCGGGAAGCGCATCGAGGTCCTCGAACGTGAACTCGCCGGGATGAATGGTCTGCACGGACACCCCGTCCCGCCGTCTGGAGCCCCTGGAAGACGGTGCCTGGTCGCATGCCGTTATCGGTAAGACATACCGATATCGATATGCGGCGCGAGCCCCACGTCCCAGCGCGTCGCGGCGAGGGCGAGCGGGTCGAGGCGCTCGAGAGGCCAAGAGAGAACTTGTTGTCGCGGGTGGGGTGTCGGTGCGGGAGGTGGAAATTCGTCCGGAATGCGTTGAACCGGTCTCGGACGGGAGCCGTGTCCGCGGTGTTGACGAACACACCGCGAACTCGGAGGACAACCGTGAGGAAGCGCATTCTGCTCAGCACTGTCGGCGCGATCTCGGCGGTGGCCACTCTGGCCGCCTGTGGAGGCTACGGCTCGTACGGGCAGGGCGCCGGCGACGGACAGGACGCCGAGCCTGCCGCGAACGCCGCGCCGGCCAACGACGAGGCCACGGAGGACAAGGGCCAGGAGGACCTGAACGGCAAGCCGGCGGTGAAGCCGGCCAAGGTCCTGAAGGTGACCAAGCTGGACGGCTTCAGCCCGATCGTGACCAGTGCGACCGGCCGGACCGTGTACCGCTTCGACAACGACTCGCCGAACCCGTCGCAGTCCACCTGCACCGGCGCGTGCACCAAGACCTGGGAGCCGGTACCGGCCGGCACCGGCATCAGCGTGCGGGGCGGCGGCATCGACATCAAGAAGCTCGGCAGCATCGAAGGCCCGCAGGGCAAGCAGGTGACGCTCAAGGGCTGGCCGCTGTACTACAACAAGAACGACATCAAGCTCGGCGAGACCTCCGGTCACGGTACCGGCGGCGTGTGGTTCGCCGTGAACCCCAACGGTGGCAAGGCCAAGAAGGCCGGCGACGACGCGCCGCCCTCGGTGCCCGCGCAGAAGGACGTGCAGACGCTGACCGTGAAAACGGTGGACGGGTTCATGTCGTTCGTGACCAGCGGCACCGGCCGGGTGATGTACCGGTTCGACGCCGACTCGCCGAACCCGCCGACCTCGACCTGCTTCGACGGCTGCGCCAAGACCTGGGAGCCGGTGCTGGCCGGGCCGAAGGGCTTCAAGGTCATCGGTCAGGGCATCAAGCAGTCCGATATCGGCACCATCGAGCGCCCGGAGGGCACACAGCTCACGCTGAAGGGCTGGCCGCTGTACTACTTCCACAAGGACAAGCTGCTCGGTGAGGTGTCCGGCTACGGCACCGGCAACGTGTGGTTCCCGATCGCCCCGAACGGCAAGAAGGCACTGCGCTGCGCATAGCTGACAGACCACCAGTGTGCGTCGTGGCTCGGGGGACCGCGGCGCACACTGGTTTGTGGCAAGCCGATCACCGGGTCGACCCAGCTCGACTAGGCCGCCACGCCGGCGAGCAGCGTTACCACCGCCAGCGCCACGGCATACCGGCTCAGACCGGCACCCCGATCGCGGTCTCCAGCGCGATCTCGACCATCTCCGAGAACGTCGACTGACGCTCCTCGGCCGACGTCACCTCGCCAGTGACCAGGTGGTCCGACACCGTCATGATGCCGAGCGCTCTGCGGCCGAACTTCGCCGCCAGCGTGTAGAGCGCCGCCGCTTCCATCTCGACCCCCAGCACGCCGTACGCCGCGGTCTGCGAGACCAGCTCCGGCCGGTCGTTGTAGAACACGTCGCCGGAGAACACCTGGCCGACGTGCGGGGTGTACCCGGCTGCTTCCGCGCTCTCGACCGCCTTGCGCAGCAGCGCGAAGTCCGCGGTCGGCGCGTAGTGGATGCCTTGGAACCGGTGGTAGTTCATCTGCGAGTCGGTGCTCGCCGACATCGCGATGATCACGTCGCGCAGCTTGACCTGCTCGACCAGCGCGCCCGCACTGCCGACCCGGATCAGTGTCTGCACGTCGTACTCGGCGAACAGCTCGTGCGCGTAGATCGACGCTGACGGCTGGCCCATCCCGGAGCCCTGGACCGACACCTGCTCGCCCTTGAAGGTGCCGGTGAAGCCCCACATGTTGCGGATCTCGGTGTAGCAGGTGGCGTCGGTCAGGAACGTGTCCGCGATCCACTTGGCGCGGGCGGGGTCGCCAGGGAACAGCACGCGCGGCGCGATCTGCCCCTTCTCGGCTCCGATGTGAATGCTCATGGCGGGAATCCTTGCACGGCCCGCGGTTCGGGCTGGCGGTACGTTGGCAGGCGTGCCGGATGCCACTGCTGCCTTCCCGCCCCGGATAGACCCGTCCCTGCTCGCGCTGTCCCGCTCGGTGCTGGACCGGGCCGCCGACCGGCGCCGCGACCCGGCCTGGCTCGACCAGGCCTGGGCCCGTCCCGACACCCAGGTCGTGGTGGTCGCCACCGACCGGCTCGCGGTGAGCCCGGACCACGCGCGGCTCACCTTCGTGAAGGCGGCCGACGCGCCGCCGGGCGAGCGGGCCTTCCTGGGCATCGACCGTGACGCCGGCGCCGGACGGCACGCCGACGGCCGCGCCGTGTTCGCCGTTCTGCTGGACCCGACCGACGACCGCAGCGGTGACGACGGCTTCGCCACCCTGCGCGAGGCCGGCGCGTTCCTGGACGACCGCGAGGCAGGCATCGCGGTGCATTCGATCGGCCTGGCCAACTGGCACGCCACGCACCCGCGCTGCGCGCGCTGCGGCGCCGCCACCGACGTGGGGGAGGCCGGGCACATCCGTCGCTGCCCGGAGTGCTCCGCGCAACACTTCCCGCGCAGCGACCCGGCGATCATCGTGCTGGTCACCGACGACGAGGACCGGGCGCTGCTCGGCCGCGGCGCGAACTGGCCACCCGGCCGGTACTCCACGCTCGCCGGCTTCGTCGAGCCGGGCGAGTCGCTCGAGGCCGCCGTCCGGCGCGAGGTGTTCGAGGAGACCGGAGTCGTGCTATCCGACGACATCCGGTACGCCGGGAGCCAGCCCTGGCCGTTCCCGTCCAGCCTGATGCTCGGCTTCTACGCCCGCGCGGCCCAGACCGAGATCGCCATCGACGACGACGAGATCACCGACGCCCGCTGGTTCACCCGCGAGGACCTGCTGGTTGCCGCCGAGGCGGCGAATGTCAAGCTGCCCGGCGCGGTGTCGATCTCCCGCCGCCTGATCGAGGGCTGGTACGGCGCCGAGCTCCCTGGCCGCTGGTAGACCTGAGGCGGAGGGAGTGTCAGATCAGGCGGCGAGCTTCTCGGCGATGTCGGCCAGCGACGGGTTCGTCATCGCGGTGCCGTCGGAGAACACCACGGTCGGCACGGTCTGGTTGCCGTTGTTGACCCGCTCCACGATCCTCGCCGCGTCCGGCTGGCGTTCGATGTCCACCTCGCTGTAGGCGATGCCCGCTCGATCGAGCTGTCCCTTCAGCCGGTGGCAGTAGCCACACCAGGGGGTCGAGTACATCGTGAACGCGGACACGTGGCTCCATCTCTCGTTGTCTGTCGGGGCCTCTGCTTAAGGTGGCTCCCGATCAGTCCCAACCGTGCTGCTGGTGGTGCTTCTTCCCGAATGTCTCCGTCCGTGAGCGACCTCACACCCGTTGTACCCGCCGACGGGTCAGCTGATGCCGTGCTCGCCGCACTCGACCCCGAGCAGCGCGAGGTCGCGAGTGCGCTGCACGGCGCGGTCTGTGTGCTCGCCGGCGCCGGGACCGGCAAGACCCGGGCGATCACGCACCGGATCGCGTACGGCGTGCGCACCGGCACGTACGACCCGGCCCGGGTGCTGGCGGTGACGTTCACGCAGCGGGCCGCGGGGGAGATGCGCGGCCGGCTCGCCCAGCTCGGCGCGGTCGGCGTCCAGGCCCGCACGTTCCACTCCGCGGCGCTGCGCCAGGCCCGCTGGTTCTGGCCCAAGGTGTACGGCGCGGAGCTGCCGCTGATCCAGGACCGGAAGTTCCCGCTGCTCGCCGAGGCGGCGTCCCGCTGCCGGCTGCAGACCGACACCGCCGCGCTGCGCGACCTGGCCGGCGAGGTGGAGTGGTCGAAGGTGACCAACGTCCGCCCGGACGACTACGCCCGGGTCGCGCCGCAGGCCGGACGGGCGCTCGCCGGGTTCGACCCGGCGACGGTGGCGCGGGTGTTCGCGGCGTACGAGGACGTGAAGACCGAGCGCGGCCGGATCGACCTGGAGGACGTGCTGCTGTGCGCGGTGGCGCTGCTCGCCGAGGACGAGCGGGTCGCCGCCGAGGTGCGGCGGCAGTACCGCACGTTTGTGGTGGACGAGTACCAGGACGTGTCGCCGCTGCAGCAGACCCTGCTGGACCTCTGGCTCGGCGGGCGCGAGGACATCTGCGTCGTCGGCGACCCGGCGCAGACGATCTACTCGTGGGCCGGCGCCGACCCGGCGAACCTGGTCCAGTTCACCAAGCGCCACCCCGGGGCCACGGTGGTCGAGCTGGTCCGCGACTATCGGTCCACCCCGCAGGTCGTCGAGGTGGCCAACGCGGTGCTGGGCGCGTCCGGGCCGGCCGGGCTGCCGGGGCGGGTCACGCTGCGGTCGCAGCGCGACTCCGGGCCGGCGCCGACGTTCACCGAGTACGCCGACGAGGTCGCCGAGGCCGACGCTGTGGCCAGGACGATCGCGGACCTGGCCGCGGGCGGGATGCCGCTGCGCGAGATCGCGGTGCTGTTCCGGATCAAAGCGCAGTCCGAGACGTTCGAGCAGGCGCTGGCCGAGCGTGGCATCCCGGCGGTGCTCAAGGGCGCGGAACGGTTCTTCGAGCGGGCCGAGGTGCGGCAGGCCGGCGTCCTGCTGCGCGGCCAGGCCAAGGCGGGTGATACCGCGGGCACAGTGCCGGAGGCGGTCCGCGGGGTGCTGTCCGGCGCGGGCTGGACCGACGAGCCGCCGGCCGGGACCGGCGCGGTGCGCGACCGCTGGGAGTCGCTGGCGGCGCTGGTCGCGATGGCCGAGGAGTTCGGCGTCGCCGAGCCACAGGCCGGGCTGGCCGGGTTCGTCGCCGAGCTGGAGCGGCGGGCCGCGATCCAGCACGCCCCGGTCGCGGACGGCGTCACGCTGGCCACCCTGCACGCGGCCAAAGGACTGGAATGGCGTTGCGTGTTCGTCGTCGGGGCGCACGAGGGCACGCTGCCGATCAGCCACGCCCAGACGCCGCGCCAGGTGGAGGAGGAGCGGCGGCTGTTCTACGTCGGGATCACCCGGGCCAAGGACCGGCTGATGGTGAGCTGGGCGACGTCCCGATCACCGGGTGGCAAGGGCCAGCGCGGCCCGACCCGGTTCCTGGATCCGCTGGGGGTGTCGGGCTCCGCGCGGCCGGCGCCGGCCAGGGTCGAGCGGGAGCGCCGCGGACGCGGGAAGACGTTGGCGAAGTGCCGGGTCTGCGGCAAGGGTCTGGTCGACGCCCCGGCGCGCAAGCTCGGCCGCTGCGAGGACTGCCCCTCCACGCTGGACGAGGCCCTGTTCGAGCGGCTGCGGACGTGGCGCTCCGAGCGGGCGGCGGAGCAGAAGGTCCCGCCGTACGTCGTGTTCACCGACGCCACCCTGACCGCGATCGCCGAGGTCCGGCCGCTGGACGAGCTCGAGCTGCTGCGGATCGGCGGCATCGGCCGGGTGAAAGTGGACCGGTACGGCGCCGACGTGGTGCGAATCTGTCGCACCTGATCGCTGCTTCGTCGGTGGTCGAACGGCTCCGGACCGTGAATCTGGACCGGATCCCGAACTTTCTCTCTAAATCGTTTGCGGGCCCTGTCCGCCGCGGCGTACTCTGCTCACACCGGTTGTGAGCAGACCGGAAAACTTCATTCCAAAACCATAGCGATCGAGCCGAACCGCCCGATTGCCGCAACGAGAGGAGGTGCCTGTAGATGAGCAACATCAAGACGATCCCGATGCCGTGCGCCGAGCCGTCGCGTGTCCGCGTAATCCCGGGCACCTTCCCGCTCGCAGCGGCGTTCGTGCTGCTCGCCGCGGGTGATGTGCAGGTCCAGGGGACGGGTCTGCCCACGCACGGCAGCAAGTACGGCGGTCAGGGTTCACGAGCTTGGAGTCCACCGGACTGACTGACTTCACAGTCAGCCGGCACCTCCAGAGGCCGCGGAACCCAGACCAAGGGATCCGCGGCCTTCTTGTTTGCCCAGAAGGCACATGTTGTCCCGCAGAGTTTCCCGGTCACAAACCGGTGGCCGGAACCGACAACAAGAGAGACACACGACAGTCACTTTGGAGGTGACCGGAATGAGCGTGAGCTTCCTCGATGTGTTCACCGAGGTTGCTACGTCTGAGGACCTGCCCTGTCGGTCCTACTCACCGGAGCTGTTCTTCGCCGAATCGCCGGCCGACGTCGAGTACGCGAAGTCGCTCTGCCAGACCTGCCCGCTGATCGCCGAATGCCTGGCGGGCGCGCTGGAGCGGTCGGAACCGTGGGGTGTCTGGGGAGGGCAACTGTTCGTCCAGGGCGTGGTGGTGCCACGCAAGCGGCCGCGGGGCCGGCCTCGTAAGAGCGAGACCGTAGCGGCCTGACCGCTGGCTACCCGTCTGAGAGAAGAAGAGTCGATGACCAACAAGACCATGACTGTGAGCAGGAGAACTGAGATGTATCTAATGCAGGAAGACCTTGCCCGTGCACATTTACGCGCTCAGCTGAGTGAGGCTGAGCAGAGCAGGCGGCTGCAGCTGCTGCTCCGGATGGAGCGAGCCCAGCGTCAGGCCGCGCGAGCCCGCCGCAAGGCGGACCGCGCTGCCGCGAAGGCGCGGCTGGCCGTAGCCCGCCTGGTGTGATCTGACCAGTCCGGCCGGGGACCGACCCGGGCCGGCGGAAGAGACCTCACCGCTACCGAGGATGGGGGCGGCGTCCACCTGGGCGCCGCCCCTTCGGTATGTCCGGACTCGCCATCGGGTCCGCGATCGGCGAGGGTGAGATGGTGAGCGAGTACGACGAGTGGCCGGTCTGCGCGTTCTGCGGGACGCGGGCCGAGACGGCCGAGATACCGATCACCTGGCTCACGTCGGTCGAGAACGGCCGGCGCCGGGTGTACTGCGACCGCTGCGGGCGCGAGCACCTGCGCAGCATCGAGAGCAAGCTCGACAGCGAGTGGTGGTGACTGCTGCTCAGGCCTCGTCGGCGTCGTACGGGTTGTCGTAGTCGTCGGTGTAGCCGGGCAGGAACTCGGTCAGCACCGCGCCGAACGGCGCCTCGGCCTCGAGCTGGGACAGCACCGCCAGGCCGCCGATCCAGACCCGCTGGATCAGCAGGTACGACGGGGGCAGGTTCAGGCGCAGCGCGATGGAGGCGTGCGGGTTGCGCAGGTCGGTGTTCCGGTTCGCCTGCGCGCGCATCCAGGCCCGGTTGAACTTGAACGTCTCGACCCGGGCCGGCTCGACGAACGGCATCAGGTAGTCCAGCAGCAGCTCGGGGTCGATCGTCATCCGCGGCTTGATGAAGCCCTCGGCCCGCAGCCCCTCCATCACCTGCTCGGCGTCGCCGTCCATCGCGATCCGCAAGAGCCGGCCGATCGCCGGCGGCAGCCCGTCGGGCAGCCGGGCGCAGAGGCCGAAGTCGACCACACCGAGCCGGCCGTCGTCCATCACCTTGAAGTTGCCCGGGTGCGGGTCGGAGTGCAGCAGCCCGGCCAGCTTCGGGCCGCTGAACATGAACCGGACGTACTTCAGCCCGACCTCGTTGCGCTGCTCCTGATCGCCTCCGGCGATCACCTTCGACAGCGGGGTGCCGTCGATCCACTCGCTGACGATGACCTTCGAGCTGTGCTTGATCACCCGGGGCACGACGAACTCGTCGTGGTCGGCGAAGGCCACGGCGTACTGCTGCTGTGCGACGGCCTCGCGGTCGTAGTCGAGCTCCTCGCCGATCCGCTCCTGCAGCTCGACGACCAGCGGCTTCAGGTCCAGCCCCGGCACCCACGCGCCGAACGTCCGCGCGACCCGGCCGATCTGCCGCAGGTCGGCACGCAGCGCGTCGGCAGCGCCCGGGTACTGCAGCTTGATCGCGACCACCCGGCCGTCCTTGAGGACGCCCTGGTGCACCTGGCCGATCGACGCCGCGGCCGCCGGGATGTCGTCGAACTCGCGGAACCGGTCCCGCCACCGCGCGCCCAGCTCGGTGCTCAGGATCGTGTGCACGGTCGAAGCCGGCATCGGGGGAGCGGAGTCCTGCAGCTTGGTCAGCGTGGCCCGGTACGGCGCGGCGAACTCCTCCGGCATCGCCGTCTCCATCAGGCTCAGCATCTGGCCGAACTTCATCGCACCGCCCTTGAGCTCACCGAGCACGGAGAACATCTGGTCCGCGGTACGGCGCTGGAACTCGGCCATCACCTGCTCGGCCGGGGCGCCGCCGATCCGGCGGCCGAGCCCGATCGTGGCGCGGCCGGCCGCACCGAGCGGCAGCGACGCGAGCTTCGCCGTACGGCTGATGGCCTTGCGGGGCAGATCGGTCGGTCCGGGAGTGGGCACGGGACCATTCTGACGGCGATGCCAAGCCTCCGGTGCACCAGGACACCCCCAAAGACCGCGTCTATCCGGCATCCGTCCGGAACTGCTCCGGCCAGTGGCAGCCGCAGTAGGGGTGCGGCGGCCAGTCGCGGCTGCGGCCGAGGCCGCCGGCCAGCTGGATGTCCACGGTGCTGCCGGCCGTGGCGGGCAGCTCGCCGGCGAGCCAGTGCAGCACCTGGGCCGCGGCGAACGCCGCGAGCTGGGCCGCGAGGACGGTGTCGGGTACGGCGCCGGTGACGCCGGTCAGCTGGGAGAGCAGCACCGGCCAGTCCGGGTCCCGGTCCGTGCGGTGCAGGTCGGTACAGCGGATGCAGGCGGTCCGGCCGGGTAGGACGAACGGGCCCGCCGTACCGCCGAGGTCGCGGCAACGCACCAGCAGGTGCGGCAGCCCGGCCCGGTCCAGCGCCGCGATCGTGTCCCGGTCCGGCTCGCGGGTGTCCGGGCACAGCACGACCGCGTCGGCGTGGCGGGCGACACCGGCGACCGTGACCGACGGGCTCGTCAGCAGCTCCCGCAGGGCCTGGCCGCGCGACCGCCCCAGCTGCTCGGCCCGGTACCCGTACGGCGTCAGGTCCGCGGCGGTCACGACCGCCGTGTCGAGCACCTCGAGCCGGCCGACCCCGGCGGCGCCGAGCAGCAACGCCACCGCCGCGCCGACCCGGCCGGCGCCGAGGATCCGGACCGCGGAGGTGCGACGGCGCTCGACCACGTCGGCGACATCGGCGTACCGGTCCCAGGCATGCAGGTCGGGCAGCCGCCGGCCGCGCTCGGTCCCGTCCCAGTCCCGCGCCCAGGCCAGCCAGGTGCGGGCGTCGACCAGCAGGCCCGCCGTGCGCAACCGCTCCAGCAGGAGCGCCGCCACCGCCGGGTCCGCGCCGCGTCCCACTGCCGCGGCCAGCACCTCGTCCGCGGTCCGGGTGCCGTCCAGGCCTGCGAGTACGGCGTCGCAGGACGCCGACGGTACGTCGAGCCGGACCGCCCACTCCGCGTCGAGGCCGAGCTGGATGCTGCTGGAGCCGGGCCGCCCGGGACGGTGCAGCAGCACCGCGCCGGGCCTGAGGATGGGTCGTTCCATCGCACCACCCTGGCAGCCGGGGGCGGCTCGCGTCGGGCGCCGTCCACAGTGCCGGGAAACGACGAAGGGCGGGTGGAGCCCGTCCGGGTTCCGCCCGCCCCTTTCGAGGTCGATCGACCTCTAAGTCGGTTGCTACTGCTGCGCTCAGGCCTTGCCGAGGATCCGGTTGAGGTTCGTGCCGCACTCGGGGCACTTCGCCTTGGCCATCCGCGTGCCCTTGTCGTTGACCCTGACCTCGCCGTCAGCAGTGCGCTTGGCCTTGCACTTGACGCAGTAGAACTCGCCGCTCCAGGTCTCTGCCATGAGGGCCCTCCTTGCTTCTGTACCGCCGGGGAGTTTCCGGCCCCCGGCCGCTGTGGATGCTTCCGGCAGACGGTCCTGCCGTAGGCCGTTCGGCCCAGTCGGGAATCACCCTACGGCACACTGGAAGTCACTCAAGGCCAATTCACGCCTGGGAGGCCCGTTTCGGTCGTCACGGAGAGTAAAAACAGACCCCCGGCGCCTCCGCCGAACCGCTCGCCTTCCCCTGCGAGCGGCCCGCTGGGGACGGGCCGGGAGCCTGTTACCCGCGACGCTAGGAGCGCCGTGACGCAAGGTCAACAGCACTGGCCAGTTCCGTTGTCCACGCCTGTGGACAACCTTGTGAACAACTTGTGGGGCGCGCCGCCGGGCCGTGTGGACAAGCGGGGGAACGGGATGTGAACGGGAGGTGCTGCGGGAACGACAAAGTGGCGTCTGACCTGCGGAAACGCGTGTCCACCGGCTGTGGACGGAAGAAACCTGGCGGTGCTCGGGGGTAGCGTCAGTGCCATGGCCGACTCCTCCATCCCGCCGTATGTGGATATCCGTCGCAGCAAACGGCGCCGGCGGACGGTCAGCGCCTACCGGGACGGCGATCGTGTGGTCGTTCTGATGCCCGACCGGCTCACCGCGGCGGAGGAAGCGCGCTGGGTGGAGACGATGCTGGCGCGGCTCGAGCGGCAACGGAACCGATCCCGCGTGTCGGACGAGAAATTGCTGGAAAGAGCGCGAAATCTGGCGTGTCGCCACCTGCCTGAGGTGCCTGAACCGGCCTCGGTGCGCTGGGTCACGAACCAGAGCCGCCGCTGGGGATCGTGCACTCCGGCGGACCGTTCGATCCGGCTCTCGGCCCGTTTGCAGGCGATGCCGGCCTGGGTCGTGGACTACGTGCTGGTGCACGAGCTGGCGCATCTGATCGAGCCCTCGCACTCGCACCGGTTCTGGGATCTGGTCCGGCGCTACCCGAAGGCCGAGCGCGCCGAGGGCTATCTCGAGGGGGTCGCGGCCGCCGCACACCTCGACACCGAGGTCGACTGACGCAGTTGCGCCAGGCAACCGTCGTACGACGCTCCGCGACGGCTCCCTCCTCGGGCGGGGGCGATCCCTGAGGGCTGCGCCAGGGTCGGACGTGGGCCGCTCCAGGGTCGGTTCGGTGGCTTCATCGATGCCACCGGGCACGCCCGGCCGAAAGGCTTGTCCTGTCAGTCACAGCCGGCATCGGGCCGGCCGTCGAGGAGGGGCAAACCACGATGCCGAGGGGTTCGACAACAGTCCGGGTCGCGCGATGGAGCGCGACCCATCCATGGCGCGCGATCGCGATGTGGGTCGTGTTCGTAGCGGCATGCTTCCTGGTCGGGTCGGCGACCAGCGTCACCGAGATGTCCGACGAGGACCAGAACATCGGCGAGGTCAGCCGCGCCGACAAGATCGTCGAGTCCGGAAACTTCGCCGACCCGGACGTCGAGAACGTCCTGATCACCGCGCCGAACGGCGGCACGATCAACACCGCCGAGGCCGGCAAGGCCGCGGCCGACGCGACCACCAAGATGCGCGCGCTCGGCGACGTCGCCGAGGTCGCGAAGCCGGTCACCACGCCGGACGGCAAGGCCATGATCGTCCGGGTCGAGCTGACCCAGAGTGAGACCGACGCCTCCGACCGGGTCCAGCCGTTGCTCGACGCAACGGCGGCGGTCCAGCAGGACCACCCGTCGCTGCGGGTGGAGCAGGTCGGCGGCGGATCGATCGGCAAGGCGCTGGACGAGACGCTCGGGGACGACTTCAAGCGCGCGGAGATCTTCAGCCTGCCGGTGACCCTGATCATCCTGCTGGTCACCTTCGGCGCGATGATCGCGGCGACCGTGCCGATCCTGCTCGCGCTGTCCGCGGTGGCGTCGGCGATCGGGCTGACCGCCGTCGCATCCCAGCTGGTGCCGGCCGGCGACGCGACGAACAGCGTGATCCTGCTGATCGGGATGGCGGTCGGCGTCGACTACTCCTTGTTCTACCTGCGCCGCGAGCGTGAGGAGCGGGCCCGCGGACGCGGTCACGTCGACGCGGTCGAGATCGCCGCCGCGACGTCAGGGCACGCTGTCGTGGTGTCCGGCGTGGCCGTGATCATCTCGATGGCCGGGCTGTTCCTGGCCGGCGACGCGGTCTTCTCCTCGCTGGCGGTCGGCTCGATCATGGTCGTCGCCGTCGCGGTCATCGGCTCGCTGACCGTGCTGCCCGCGATCCTGGCCAAGCTCGGCCGGTGGGTGGACCGGCCGCGGATCCCGCTGCTGTGGCGGCTGACCGCGTCGAAGGGCAAGCCGCGGTTCTGGCCGACCGTGCTGAAGCCGGCGCTGAAGCACCCGGCCGCCACCCTGGTCGTATCAGTCGCCGCCCTGCTGGCACTGGCCGCCCCGGCACTCGGGATGACGCTGAAGTTCCCGGGTGCGGAGGACCTGCCGCGCAACATCTCCGTGATGCAGGCGTACGACCGGCTCACCGCCGCGTTCCCGAGCGAGGGCACCACGCACGAGATCGCCGTCCGGGCACCGGCCGACAAGGCCGCGCAGGTGCGGGCGGAGCTGACCGAGCTGGTCGACCGCACCAAGGGCGACAAGCTGTTCGCGCAGGACGGGCTGACCGAGCCGGAGACGTCGAAGGACGGAGCCGTGACCCGGTTCTCGATCGCGACGCCGTTCGACAGCAGCAGCGACGAGGCGCATGACGCGCTGCTGAAGCTGCGCGGTGACCTGGTGCCGCAGACGATCGGCACCGTCGACGGCGCCGAGTACGCGGTCGGCGGCATGGTGGCCGCGGACGTGGACTACGCCAAGCACGTCCGGGACAAGCTGCCGCTGGTGATGGGCTTCGTGCTGTTGCTGACCTTCGTGGTCATGACCTGGACGTTCCGGTCGGTCGTGGTGGCGTTCACCGCGATCGGGCTGAACATGCTGTCCGCGGGCGCGGCGTACGGTCTGGTCACGCTGGTCTTCGAGGGCACCTGGGCCGAGGGCATACTGGACTTCCGGTCGAACGGCGCTGTGGTGTCGTGGCTGCCGCTGTTCCTCTTCGTGGTGCTGTTCGGGCTGTCGATGGACTACCACGTGTTCGTCGTCAGCCGGATCCGCGAGGCGGTGCTGCGCGGCGTACCGACCCGGCAGGCCGTGGCCGAGGGCATCACCAGCTCGGCGGGTGTGGTGACCAGCGCGGCGGTGGTGATGATCGGGGTGTTCTCGGTCTTCGCGACGCTGAGCACGCTGGACATGAAGCAGATGGGTGTCGGCCTGGCCGCGGCGATCCTGATCGATGCCACGATCATCCGGGCGGTGGTGCTGCCGAGCGTGATGACGCTGCTGGGCAACGCGAACTGGTGGGCACCGAAGTTCATCCGCCGTCGCACCGCCACCGAGCTGGCCGACCTGCCCGACGCCGTACCGACGGGTCGCACCGACCCCGACGCCCAGCCCGAGCGAGAGCTCGAGCCCGTCGGCTAACCAGATCCGTTCATCGGGCCTTTGTGGTCCGGCGTGTCGACGCTCATCGGGCCCTTGTGACCAGCAGCAGCTGGTCACAAGGGCCCGATCATTGACGACACGCCGGGTCACAAGGGCCCGATGAACGGCTTCAGGGGTGAGGTTCCAGGCGGACGGTCAGGCCTTTGGCTACCGGTGTGTTGGAGCCGCGGGCGGTGTCGTCGGCGGACATCAGCACGTTGGTCTCCGGGTAGTACGCCGCGCAGCAACCGCGGGCGGTGGGGTAGGGGACCACCCGGAAGGACTCGGCCCGGCGCTCCACGCCCTCGAACTCGCTGACGATGTCGACGTACTGGTCCGCGCGCAGGCCGAGTGCGGCGATGTCGTCGGGGTGTACGAGCACCACCTCGCGGGTGCCGCGTACACCGCGGTACCGGTCGTCGTGTCCGTAGATGGTGGTGTTGAACTGGTCGTGGCTGCGCATCGTCTGCAGCAGCAGCCGGCCGGCAGGCACCCGCAGCCAGCGCAGCTCGTGGTCGCTGAACCGGGCTTTGCCGTCGGCAGTACGGAACTCGCGCCTGTCCCGCGCGGCGTGCGCGAGCAGGAACCCGCCCTCAGCGGAGACCCGGGCGTTGAGGTCCTCGTACCCGTCGACCACCCGCGCGATCCGGTCCCGGACCAGGCTGTACTCACGGGCGAACTCCGCCCACGGGATGTCCCCGACGTCCGGCACGGTCGCCAGCGCCAGACCGCACACGATCGCCACCTCGGACTTCAAAGTGGTTGCCGGAGGCATCAACCGGCCGTGGGACAGGTGCACCGCGCCCTGCGAGTCCTCCACCGTGACGCCCTGCGGACCGGCCTCGGTCGCGTCGTGGTCGGTCCGGCCGAGGCACGGAAGGATCAGCGCCTCGCGGCCGGTCACGGTGTGGGACCGGTTCAGCTTGGTCGCCACGTGCACGGTGAGGTCGCAGGCCCGCAACCCCGTATGGACGACGGGCGTGTCCGGCGTCGCCATCGCGAAGTTCCCGCCCATCGCGACGAACACCTTCACTGACTTGTCCCGCAGACGCCGTACCGTCCCGGCCGCGTCGACACCGTGCTCGCGCGGCGGCGCGAACGAGAACTCCTTGCCGAGCCGGTCCAGGAACGCGTCCGGCATCTTCTCCCAGATGCCCATGCTGCGGTCGCCCTGCACGTTCGAGTGGCCGCGCACCGGGCACGGTCCGGCGCCAGGCTTGCCGATGTTGCCCTGCAGCAACAGCACGTTCACGATGTCCTGGATCGTTGCGACCGCCTCGCGGTGCTGGGTGAGGCCCATCGCCCACGCCACGACGGTCGCCTTCGAGTCGACGAGCATCGACGCGAGCCGTTCGATCTCGGCCCGGCGCAGCCCGGTGGCGAGCTCGACCTCGGGCCAGTCCAGCTCGGCGACGCGCGCGGCGTACGCCGCGAAGCCACTGGTGTGCGCCTCGATGAACTCCGCGTCGAGCACGGTGCCGGGTGCGCGCCGCTCGGACTCGAGCAGCAGGTGGCCGAGTGCCTGGAACAGCGCCTGGTCGCCGCCGATCCGGATCGGCAGGTGCAGGTCCGCGAGCTCGGTGCCGCGGCCGACCACGCCCTTCGGCCGCTGCGGGTTCTTGAACCGGATCAGCCCGGCCTCGGGCAGCGGGTTCACGGCGACGATCCGGGCGCCGTTCCGCTTGGCCCGTTCCAGGTGGGTGAGCATCCGGGGTGCGTTGGTGCCCGGGTTCTGCCCGCAGATGACGATCAGCGACGCCTGCTCCAGCGACTCCAGCGTGACCGCGCCCTTGCCGGACCCGACCACCTCCAGCAGCGCCGTACCGGACGACTCGTGGCACATGTTCGAGCAGTCGGGCAGGTTGTTCGTGCCGTACACGCGGACGAACAGCTGCCACAGGAACGCGGCCTCGTTGCTGGTCCGGCCCGAGGTGTAGAACACCGCGTCGTCGCGGTCCGCCAGCCCGCGCACGTGCCGCGCGACCACGCCGAACGCCTCGTCCCAGTCCACCGGTTCGTAGTGCTCGGAGCCGTCCCGCTTGAGCATCGGCTCGGTGATCCGGCCGAGCTTGCCGAGCTCGTGCTCGGAGATCGCGTCCATCGCCGCGATCGTCGTACCGGCGAAGAACTCCCGCGGCACCCGCTTGCGGGTCGCCTCCCATGCGACCGCCTTCGCACCGCTCTCGCAGAACTCGACCAGGTGCCGCTCCTTGGCCGCCGGGTCCGGCCAGGCGCACGACGGGCAGTCGAACCCGTCGGTGTGGTTGAGCTTGCCGAGCGTGCGCAGCGTCCGGGTGAGCCCCATCTCCGGCAGGGCGTGCCGGAACGACGAGACCACGGCCGGTACGCCGCCGGCAGCTCGCTTGGGCGGCTCGATCTCGGAGGGCATACCCGCAGTCTAGGTTCGGCGTGCGGCAGGCGCGGCCCGTCAGGTTGTCGCGAACAGCGCCACCAGCTTGTCCAGCGTCTGCTCCAGCCCGAGCCGCGAGGTGTCCCGCGCCTCCTCCGCCGTGTAGCCGCGCTCGGTCACGGTCAGCTCGGTACCGCCGTCACCAGCAGGCCGGAACGTCACGACGTGCGGGACGCCGTCGTCCGGGATACCCGCTGGCAGCCCGAGGTCGGCCGGGCGCAGCCGGGTGCCGTCGGCGTCGCAGAAGTGCAGCACGTACTCGAGCGAGCGGTGCCGGTCGATCGCGGTGAACGTCCAGGTGTTGTACAAGGTCATCCCGCCCAGCTCGTCGGGCGCGCGCATCCCGACAAGCGTGTGCCCGCCCTCGGTGAGGTCGACCCGGGCGATGGGCACCGTGAATCCGGTCGGCCCCCACCACCGCTCGATGTAGTCCGGCTCGGCCCACGCCCGCCACACCTCTTCCGGTGGGGCCTCGACCAGCCTGCTCACGCTCAGATCCATGGTTGTCTCCTTCCTGGACCTCCGACTCGGCGGGAGGCCTGAACTCATCGCTGCTGGCATCATCGCCGGTGTGCACGACGCCGCGATGACGCTGCTGCGGCTGCTCGCCGACGACGCCCCGTCCGCGGACGTGACCCGGGCCGCCGAGCAGCTGGCCGCGGACGACCCCGTGGCCGGTGCCACCGCACGCGACCTGGCAGTACGGGTCCGGGCCTCGATGGACGCGAGCAAGCGTCGCGAGGCCGAGCTGTCCGCGCTCGTCGACGTCGCCCGCGAGCTGGCCTCGGTCCGGGACCCGGGCGGCGTGCTGGACACGATCGTGCACCGCGCCCGCACCCTGGTCGGCACCGACGTCGCCTACCTGACCCTGTACGACGAGGCGCGCGGCGACACGTACATGCGGGCCACCGACGGGTCGGTCTCGGCCGCGTTCCAGCAGCTCCGGCTGCCACTCGGTGCCGGGCTCGGCGGGCTGGTCGCGGAGACGCGGACGCCGTACTGGACCGACGACTACCCGTCCGACGAGCGGTTTCGGCACACCACGATGATCGACTCCGCGGTCGGCGAGGAAGGACTGGTCGCGATCTGCGGTACGCCGCTGATCGTGGACGGCTCGTTCGTCGGCGTGCTGTTCGCCTCGAACCGGACCAAGCGGCCGTTCAGCCGCGACGAGGTGTCACTGCTCGGCTCGCTGGCCGCACTGGCCGCCGTCACGATCGTGCAGGTCCGCGCCGCGGCCGAGACCGCGGCCGCGCTGGACGAGGTGTCCGCCGCCCACGCCGGGGTCGAGCACGCCGCCGCCGCGCACGACCGCTTCGCCGAGATCGTGCTGTCCGGCGGTGACGTGGACGCGGTCGCCGCCGCGCTGGCCGAGCTGCTCGGCGGCTGGGTCGTCCTGGTCGATGCCGCGGGCAACGAGCTGGCCGCCGCGGGCGCCGTACCGCCGGTCGACCTGGACGCCGTCCTCGACGGTACGACGAGCAGCGGCCGGCTGGTCCGCACCCAGGACGGCTGGGCCGTCGCCGCCACCGCGAAGGGCGAACGCCTCGGCGCGCTGGCGATCGGCGGCGCCGGCGAGCTGACCGGTGCCGACCGGCGGATCGTCGAACGCGCCGCCGTGGTCACCGCACTGGTGCTGCTGTTCCGCCGCCAGGCGGCCGAGCAGTCGCTGCGCGCGAAGGCCGACCTGCTCGCCGACGCCCTCGAAGGCCTGCTGGCCCCTGCCGCGCTCGCCGACCGGGCCCGGCTGCTCGGCACCGTGCTCCCGTCCCGGGTACTGGTCGCGGTGTGCCGCGGCGACATCGACCCGCCGACCGTGCTCGGCCGGCTCGACGCGCCGATCGCGGACCGGGTGGTGCTGGCCGGAACCCATCGCGGCGACGTGGTGCTGCTGCTCCGCCACCAGAACGCGACCGCGGTCGCCGCCGAGCTGGCCGCGACCACCACCCGTCGCGGCGTCGAGGGAGCGCGGGTCACCATCGGGGTCGCCGGCCCGGCCGCCTGGGGCGACGCCCTGGTGGCCGCGCACCGGCGTGCCCTCAGGGTAGTCGGCACGCTGGTCGCGCTCGGCCGGGCCGGCGAAGGCGCCTCGCCCGACGACCTCGGTGTCGCCGGTCTGGTCGGCGCCGACGACGTGGACATCGCGGCGCACGTCACGCACGTGATCGGCCCGGTGGTCGAGTACGACGCCCGCCGCGGCACCGACCTGGTCGGCACCCTCACGGCGTACTTCGCCGCCGGCGCCAGCCCGACCCGCGCCGCCGCCGCGCTGCACATCCACCCGAACACCGTCCAGCAGCGGCTGGACCGGATCGCCGCCCTGCTCGGCGACGACTGGCAACACCCCGACCGATCCCTCGACATCCAGGTCGCACTCCGCCTCCGCGCCTGGCTGCCCTAACCGGTCCTTCCTCCGCACCTCCCGTACCGACTCGCCGGACAGCGCCGGGCCGCGCGGCGTGTCGCTAGGGGAAGCTGCCGACCAGGTTCGACCTCCCGTATGGACACGCCGGGCTGAACGGGTCGCGGCGGCGTGTCGCTACGGGATGTGAGGCCTGGGGTCGAGGCGGGGTCAGGGAGTGAGGACGAGGCGGGGGCCACCCTTGGCCAGGCGGGCGTAGGCGGTGCCGGCGTCGACGCAGATGACGCGAACGGTGATGCCGCGCAGGTCACCCGGGCGCGGGGCCGCCGATCAGGTAGGCGAGCTGGCCGCCGTTCCGGACGCCGTCCTGCGTGCCGACGCCGAGCACAACGGCATCGACGGCCGCGTCGGCGCCACCGGGGACGACCGCACGGACCGCGGTCGCCAGGTCGGCGGAGCGGGGGACGAAGTGGTCGGCGCCGAAACCGCGGACCAGTTCCTCGTCGTCCTCGCCGGCGACGGCGATGACGGTGAGACCGCGATGCTTGGCGTGCTCGACGGCATACCCGCCGACGCCGCCCGCCGCACAGGTGACCAGCAGGGACTCGCCGGCGATCAGGTCGAGCCGGTCCAGCGCTTGCAGCGCGGTCAGCGCGTTCAGGCCGAAACTCGACGCCGCGACCGGGTCGACGTTCCGCGGTGCGGGCGCGACCGCGCGGGCGTCGAGAACGACGGGCTCGGCGTGCGTCTTCAGGGACCGCGCGAGCAGGTCGACGAGGCCGACCACCTCGCTGCCCGGCTGCACGCCGGTGACGCCCGCGGTCGCGAGGTCGACCGGGTTCACCGCGGCCGCGGCGACCTTGATCCGGACCTCGCCCGGGCCGGGGACAGGTGTGTCCGTCTCGATCAGCTCGATCGCGTCCGGGTCTCCGAACTGCCGGACAACGAGTGCACGCATCTCTGCTCCTCCATCAGATTGGGTCTGGAGCACCCACCTTCGGGGAGTTACTCTCTTTTCGGAAGTACGCACCCGACGGTGCCTACCACACGTCAGGGAGACCAACGATGCCCACGCAGACCGCGGCGCAGCGCCGGCAGGTGGCCAGGATCGAGTACGACGCGTTCCTGGCGACCTGTCCGTCACGCCAGCTCGTCGACCGGATCAGCGACAAGTGGGTGACGCTCGTGCTGCCGGCGCTGGCCGACGGTCCGCAGCGGTACTCCGACCTGGCCCGGCGGATCGCCGGCGTCAGCCAGAAGATGCTGACCCAGACGCTGCGGTCGCTCGAGCGGGACGGCCTCGTGACGCGGCAGGTGACGCCCTCGGTGCCGGTCCGGGTGGACTACGAGCTGACCCCGCTCGGGCACGACCTGATGCAGCTGCTCAGCGCGATCAAGCACTGGGCCGAGCTGCACATGGACGAGGTGCTCGAGGCCCGCGCGACCTACGACGGGGCGGCACGGTGACGGATCGGCGGGTGGTGGTTCTCGTCGTACCGGCGGAGGGCACCTGGGCGCCGCCCGGGCGGGACCCGGACTCGTGGCGGCTGGCGATGGCGGAGGACACCTACGAGGTGCTAGCCGGACTGGACCTGGTCGACGTCGCGGTCGCGGTGACCGGGGGAGACGAGCAGGCGGTACGACGCGTGGCCGAGCTGACCTGGCCGGGGACCGACGTGTTCGCGGTGGATCGGCCGCTCGACGCGGTGGACCGGGTCGGCGCCGCGGCCGGTGTCGTACTGGTGAGCCATGACGCGCCGGACCTGCCCGGGCTGCTGGTCGGCAAGCTGTTCCGGGCGCTGGCGCACGCCGATGCCGCGGTCTGCCCGGCGACGGACGGGACCCTGGTGGCGCTCGGCGTACGGACCCCGGTCGCGGACTGGCTGTGGGCGCTGGCGCCGACCCCGGACACGCCGCTGGCCGCATTGGACGCGGCCAAGCCGCGGCGGCTCGCCGTCGGGCTCGGGCCGGGCTGGCACCGCCTGCGCGGCCCGGCGGACATCGGCACCTTGGACCCGGGCCTGGAGGGCTGGGCTGCCACCCGGGCGATGCTCGCGGGTCGCTGACGATCGACGCTGCGTGACCACCCCGTAGGCGCTCGACACGTTGTGTTACTGGACTGTCACTGCGAGGGATTTCTGCGTGACTGACGAGTCAGTGACTCGTTCTGAGTGGCAAGTGAGTCGTTCTGAGGAGGAACGCACATGCTCGCTCGACCCCGCCCTCGTCCACGCCTCAGGGTCCTTGCTGCCGCCGCCCTGACCGCCGGGCTGGTCGCCACCACGCTCACCGGTGGTGCCGCCACCGCCGCCCCGACCTGGGCACCGGCCGCCACCGCCAAGATCCACCCAGGTGGCCAGATGTACACCGCGGGTGCGCAGTGCACCGCGAACTTCGTCTACACCGACACCGCCGGCAACGTGTACGTCGGGTACGCCGCGCACTGTGCCGGCACCGGCGGCGCGACGGACACCGACGGCTGCCTGGCGCAGTCGTTGCCACTCGGTACCAAGGTCGAGTTCGCCGAGGGCGGCAGCGTCCTCACCGAGGGCACGATCGTCGGCTCCGGCACGCTGGTGTACAGCTCCTGGAGGACCATGCAGGCGCGGGGCGAGAGCGACAGCAACACGTGCGCATACAACGACCTCGGCCTGGCCAAGGTCGATGCCGGCTCGGTCGCGAACGTGAACCCGTCGATCCCGTTCTGGGGCGGCCCGACCGGGCTGAACACCACCGGCAGCACGGCCGGCAGCGGGGTCTACAGCTTCGGCAACTCGTCGCTGCGTGGCGGCATCACCCAGCTGTCGCCGAAGACCGGGCTGTCACTGGGTGCCCAGGGCAACGGCTGGTCGCATCCGGTGTACACCGTGACGCCGGGTATCCCGGGCGACTCCGGCAGCGCGTTCATGGACGGCCAGGGCCGGGCGCTCGGCACGCTGTCGACGCTGGCCCTGGCCCCGCTGGTGCTCTCCAACGGTGTCGGCGATCTCAGCCACGAGCTGGCCTACGCGCAGGCACACTCCGGCATCGCCGGCCTGCGCCTGGTGAACGGCACCGAGCCCTTCTCGCCGGTGCTCTAACCCTCGAGGGGAGGGCCGGGCGCGGCGGACACAGGGGATCCGCCGCGCCACGGGGGCCAGGTCTGGGCTAGGTCCTGGCTAGGCCGCAGCGACCACGCCGTACTTCTGCAGTTGGCGCTCGACCAGCTGGAGGCCGGTCTGGCCGGGCAGACTGTCGATCTTGGCGTCGACCCGGCGGACCTCGGCAAGGCCTTCGGGGGAGCCGTACAGGTAGGACAGCATGTGCTTCACCTCGGCCGGCGGCATCAGCGTCGAGCCGACGATGCCCCAGGCCTTGCGCAGCGCGAACCGGGCGATCCGCTGCGCCTTGGTGTTCGACTCGAGCCGGCTGCGCGCCTGACTGTTGTAGAAGGCAACGTGCCGGGTCTCCTGCTTGGCGATCCGGCGCAGGATCTCGGTCAGTACGGGATGCTTCTCGGACGCGATCAGCCGGGTGTACGCCGAGAACGCGCACCACTCGTTGATAGCGCCCCACGCCATGTGGGTGGCGATGAAGTCGCGGCCGATCAGGTTCGCGAGCAACGACTGCTTGACCGGTGCGATGCGGTCTCCCCAACCGAGCCGCTTGCGCAGCGCCCGAGTGTGCTCCGGGCCGGTCGGCACGCCGTGCCGGCGCAGCACCTCGTCGAGCAGCTCGCCGTGCCAGAACTCCTCCATGTTCCACATGGTCAGGAAGACGGTGACCTCCGGGTCGGCGTGCGACGGCGTCACCAGCAGGTCGCGTAGATAGCAGACGGTATGGGTCTCGACGTCGCTCATGTAGCGCAGGCAGCGCAGCGCGTCGTCGGACAGCGGGTGCCTTTCGAAGGCGTCGAGGTCGAGGTCGTCCCATCGGACGGGCGCAGCCGTCTTGGCGTACGCGTCAATGTCGAAGCTCACGGCAGTACTTCGTCGCGGCAGGACGATCGGATCGGTCGTGCAACGGGCATCAAGTTCTCCCCCAGGTTCCGATGGTCTCAGGGTGCATCCGAGCGTACGTGCGGCATCGGAACGCCGTCCATCAGTTCGATGATCTGGCTATGACAGCACGGCGAGTCGACGTACGGAGCGCCGGACCAGGCTCACCACCGCGTGATCCGCGGCACTGGGCAGTTCGTCGACGCCGAACCACCGCAGTTCGTCGGACTCGCTGCTGCAGACCGCCTCGGCGTCTCCGGTCGGCACCGCGACGTACTGGACATCGAGGTGGTACGACGGACCGCCGCCGCAGCGGACCTGGTGCCGGGACAGCTGCACCGGTACCGGGTCGAGGTCGAGCACGTCCAGGCCGGACTCCTCCCGGGTCTCCCGCAGCGCCGCACCCGCCAGGGTCTCGTCGGCAGGTTCGCAGTGTCCGCCGAACTGCAGCCAGCGGCCGACCTTCGTGTGCAGGTTGAGCAGCACGCGGCCGCCGTCGGGGTCGAGCACCAGGGCGGACGCCGTGACGTGCTCGGGCAGCCGTTCGCGGGACAACCCGTCGTCGTACGTCGCGAGGTGCCGCAGGTAGTGCGTGCGGAGCCGTTCCTGCTCGGCGTCGGGTGCAGCCCAGCGGTTCAACGACCGGGTGGCGTCCGCGTGCAGTGCGATCACTCCTTCGGGCCGCCGTCGTCCGGTCCGTCGCCTTTCTCGAGTTCGGAGATGTCGAAGTCGACCAGCTCGCCGGCGTCGCGGGCGAAGCCGATCGGGTCGTCCAGGTCGTCGGTACCGGGCATCAGGTCAGGGTGCGACCAGAGCTCGTCGCGACCCTCGACCCCGCGCGAGTCGCGGACCGCGGCCCACAGGTTCGCGGCGTCGCGGAGCCGGCGCGGCCGCAGGTCCAGCCCGACCAGGGTGGCGAAGGTCTGCTCCGCCGGCCCGCCGGCCGCGCGCCGCCGTCGTACCGTCTCGGCCAGCTGGGTGGCGGCCGGCATCCGGTCCCTGGTTGCCTCGCGGACGACGTCGTCGACCCAGCCCTCGACCAGTGCGAGCAGGGTCTCGAGCCGGGTCAGCGCGGCTTTCTGCTGCTCGGACAGCTCGGGCTCGAACATGCCCTCGGCGAGTGCGGACTGCATCGCCTCCGGGTTGGACATGTCCACGTCAGACATCGCCTGCTCGATCTTGGAGGTGTCCACCTGGATCCCGGCGGCGTACTCGGCGACGGTCGCGATCAGCCGCTGACGCAGCCACGGCACACCCGCGAACAGCCGCTGGTGCGCGCACTCGCGCAGTGCCAGGTAGAGCCGGACGTCATCGTCGGCGATGCCGAGGCCCGCGGCGAACTTCGCCGCGTTGTCCGGCAGCAGCACCGCCTGACCGTCCGGTCCGAGCGGCAGCCCGATGTCGGACACGCTCACCACCTCGCCGGCCAGCTCGCCCAGGCCCTGACCGACCTGCGCGCCGAAGATCGAGCCGCCGAGCTGGCGCAGCATCCCGGCCATCGGCCCGGCCAGCTGCTGTGCCTCAGCGGGCAGCGCGCCGGCCATTGCGCCGGCCACGTGCTCGGCGACCGGGTCGACCACCTGCTGCCAGACCGGGAGGGTGTTCTCCACCCACTCGGCCCGGCTCCAGGCAGCCGACGTCGCCGACGCCTCCGGCAGGGTGGTGACGGGGTCGAGCCAGTGGTCGGCGAGCCGGACGGCCTCGGCGACCTGCTGCTGGTCGGTGTGCGTCATCGACCGGTCACCGGCTGCTGACACGGTCTTACGGGCGATGTCCTTGGCCAGGTCCCAGTTCACCGGCCGGCCGTCGGCCGAGCCGCTGAGCAGCTGCTGGACCTGGGCGAAGATCGCGTTCAGGTCGGGAGACTGGCCGCCGCCGGGCAGGTTCCCGCCGAACTGCTGGAACAGCGCCTCGAAGGGCGTCCCCTTGAAGGGGTTGTCCGGTTCCTCGCTCATCGGTGGTCGGCCTTCCTGTGTTGCTCGGTGTTCGTGTGGACCGTACGACTCCAAACTACTGCCCGCCTCGTAGGGTTTCGCCATGAGCGAGCAAAGCGTCGTACGACTGCTGGACTTGCGGGAGACGCCGTTGTCGGCGGACGAGGTGCTGGCCGCGGTGGCCGACCCGACCGCGGGCGGCACGACGCTGTTCGTCGGGACCGTGCGCAACCACGACGCGGACCGGCCCGTCACGGCACTGACCTACGAGGCGCATCCGGAGGCGCTGAACCGGCTCCGCGAGGTGGCCGAGAAGATCGCCGCGGACCCGCTGGTGACGGCGCTGGCCGCGGTGCACCGGACCGGTGACCTCGTGGTCGGGGATGCTGCCGTGATGGTCGCGGTGGCCGCCTCGCACCGCGACGCGGCGTTCGTGGCGAGCCGGCGGCTGATCGACGAGCTCAAGGCGGAGGTTCCGATTTGGAAACGCCAGCGGTTCTCCGACGGTACGACCGAGTGGGTCGGCGCGTGCTGACACGTACTCTTGCGACATGGAGGTGCTCGGGTGGTTGGCGTTCCCGCTGAGTGCCACGGCTGTCGCGACGTGCTGGGCAGCCTGGCGCGGGCGGCGTAGCGTGGCGCGCAGCATGCAGACCGGGTTGTCGGGGCGGCCTTCGTGACCCGTCGTACCGCCACGCTCGTGACGTCGATCCTCGTTCTCATCGCGGCCCTCGGCGTCGCCACCGTCATCCCGGTCCCGTTCGTGTCGTTCAGCCCGGGGCCCACCGAGGACACCCTCGGCACAGCCGACGACAAGCCTGTGATCGAGGTCACCGGCCACAAGACCTACCCGACCGACGGCGAGCTGGACCTGACGACCGTCTCGGTGACGTCGCCGGACCGGAAGCTGTCGCTGCCGCAGGCGATGCGCAGCTGGCTGGACCCACACCGCGACCTGCTGCCGCGCGAGATCGTGTACCCGCCGACCAAGTCCGCGGACGAGGTCGAGCAGGAGAACACCGCGGAGATGACCGGGTCGCAGGACAGCGCGATATCGGCGGCGCTGCAGGAGGCCAAGGTGCCGTTCAGGACCAAGGTCGACTCGGTCTCCAAGGACACACCGGCGGACGGCAAGCTGAAGCCCGGTGACGTGATCCTCACTGTCGACGGCACGAAGGTGACCGCCGTACCGCAGGTCGGCGAGCTGGTTCGCAAGCACAAGGTCGGCGAGCAGGTGCGCTTCGTCGTTCAGCGGTCCGGCAAGGAACTGCCCGTCACGCTCACGACGGCCCCGACCCCGGGTGAGCCGACCCGTCCGATGATCGGCATCACCATCGGGGTCCAGTCCGCGGTGAAGGTGGCGGTCCACCTCGGCCGGGACATCGGCGGACCGAGTGCCGGGCTGGCGTTCGCACTGGCGATCTACGACAAGCTGACGCCCGGCGCGCTGCTCGCCGGCAAGCACGTGGCCGGGACCGGCACCATCGACCCGACCGGCCAGGTCGGCGCGATCGGTGGGATCCAGCAGAAGATCGCCGGTGCGCGCTCCGAGGGCGCGACGGTCTTCCTGGTGCCGGCGGCGAACTGTGCGTCGGCGCTGGCCGCGGACGTGGACGGCATCCGGCTGGTCCGGGTCGAGACCCTGCACGATGCGGTGACGGCTCTGACCGCGCTGGCCGAAGGACGTGGGGACGTGCCTGCATGCAAGCCCTGACGAGTCCGCTGGGACAGGCCGTGGTGGAGATCGAGCGGCACGTGAGCGAGTCCGGCTGGGACCAGCCGGCGCAGCTGTTCGCGCTGGTGCGCACCACCGAGCTGCTCGAGGCGGAGCCGCGGCTGGCCGCCGAGCTCGGCGCTGACGCGGTCCGGCAGGAGCTCACCCCGGTGGCGCAGGATGGACTGCCGCCGGCCGCGGACTCCGACGGTCTGGCCGGAGCGCTGGCCCGGATCGAGTGGCCGGAGGCGGTGAGCGGCTGCGCGATCGCGGTCGAGCGGGTGGTACTGCCGTCCGAGGCGGAGCCGGGGATTGATGCGGATGCGATCGCGGCCGCCGCCCGGGACCCGCGACGGCACGAGGTACGGATGGTGGCCGGCGTACTGCGCGACGGCAACCGGTTCGGTGCGGTCCGGCTCCGGACGCACGACAAGGATGACGCGGTGCTCACCGGGACCGACCTGGTCCCGACCCTGTGCGAGGTGCTGGCGCTCACGTTCGCGCCGGCTGCCTCCGCGGGCACCGGAGATGATGAGGAGAACCAGCGATGACCGGCGGCGTGTTCGACATGGGCGAGGAGTTCGAGCGGCGTCGCCCACCGCGCCAGCGTCAGCGGCCGCGGGCGCTGCTGCCGACGATCATCTCGCTGATCGTGCTGGCGATCCTGTTCAGCGTCTTCACCGACGTGTGGACGTCGCGGCTGTGGTACCAGTCGATCGACCTCGGCTCGGTGTTCTCGACCGTGCTCGGTACCCGGGTGCTGCTGTTCTTCGTGGTCGGCATCCTGATGGGCGCCGCGGTAGCGGCGAACGTGGTGATCGCGTACCGGACCCGCCCGCGGACCCCGCTTGCACCGCCACCCAGCCCGGGCTTCGAGCGGTACGGCGAGATGCTCGAGCAGCACAAGAAGGTCGCCATCGGCGTGATCGCCGCGCTGATGCTGGTCTTCGGCGGCTCGGCCGCGTCCGGCGAGTGGAAGAACTTCCTTGCCTGGCGCAACAAGGTGCCGTTCGGCGTGCGTGACCAGCACTTCAACAAGGACATCTCGTTCTTCGTCTTCGACTACCCGTGGCTGCGGACACTGCTCGGCTTCGGCTACTCGATCGTGCTGCTGTCGCTGGTCGCGGCACTGATCACGCACTACCTGTACGGCGGGTTCCGGCCGTCGGCGAAGGGCCAGAAGACCTCGGGTGCCGCACAGGTGCAGATCTCTGTGCTGGTCGGCATCGTCGTCATGCTGAAGGCGATCAGCTACTGGCTGGACCGGTACGGCCTGACCACCGACGACGCCCGGCTGTTCACCGGTATCTCTTACACCGGTGACAACGCGGTGCTGCCGAGCAAGACGATCCTGGCGGTGATCGCGGCACTGTGCGCGATCCTCTTCTTCGCCAACGCGGTGCGGCGTACCTGGCTGCTGCCCGGCGTGGGCCTCGTCGTGCTGGTGCTGTCCGCGATCCTGCTGGGCGCACTGTGGCCGGCGGCCTTGCAGCAGCTGCGGGTCCGGCCGAGCGAGCCGATCAAGGAGGCGCCGTACATCGAGAAGAACATCGCCGCGACTCGAGAGGCGTACGGGGTCGACGGGGTCAAGATCGACGACTACCGGGCCAAGACGACGGCCACCGAGGGCCAGCTCGCCGGAGAGGCCGAGGTGCTGCCCGGTATCCGGCTGATGGACCCGGGCGTGGTCGGCCCCGCGTTCGAGCAGCTGCAGCAGGTGCGCGGCTTCTACGCCTTCCCGAGCGTGCTCGACGTTGACCGGTACCGAATCAAGAACGAGGTCCGGGACACCGTCATCGCGGTCCGCGAGGTGCAGGTCGACCGGCTGCCCGCGGGCCAGCGCAACTGGAACAATGACCACACGGTCTACACGCACGGCTTCGGCGTGGTCTCCGCGAACGGCAACAAGATCGGCCCCGGTGGCACGCCCGACTGGTCCTCGAGCGGGCTGCCGACGACCGGCGACCTGGGCAACTACGAGCAGCGGATCTACTTCGGCGAGCAGTCTCCGGACTACTCGATCGTCGGTGCGCCGGAGGGCTCCTCCCCGGTCGAGCTGGACACCCCGGAAGGCCAGGCCGGCGGTAACCCGAACCTGTCGACGTACAAGGGCGCCGGCGGTGTCGAGGTCGGCTCGTTCTTCAACCGGCTGCTGTTCGCGACCAAGTTCCGCGACGCCAACATCCTGCTGTCCGGCCGGGTGAACTCGGAGTCGAAGATCCTGTTCGACCGCAGCCCGCGGGAGCGGGTGGAGAAGGCGGCGCCGTGGCTGACCGTCGACGGCGACCCGTACCCGGCCGTCGTTGACGGGAAGGTCAAGTGGATCGTCGACGGCTACACCACCAGCGCGCACTACCCGTACTCGCAGCGGGTCTCGCTGGAGGAGAGCACCAGGGACACGACCACCGGCCGCGGCCAGATCGCGCAGCAGACCAGCGAGGAGATCAACTACATCCGCAACTCGGTCAAGGCCGTGGTGGACGCGTACGACGGCTCGGTCGACCTGTACCAGTGGGACAAGCAAGACCCGCTGCTGAAGGCCTGGATGAAGGCGTTCCCGGGTTCGGTGAAGCCGCGTGAGGACATCTCACCCGGTCTGATGTCGCACCTGCGGTACCCCGAGGACATGTTCAAGGTGCAGCGCGACATCCTGGCGAAGTACCACGTCGAGTCCCCGGACACCTGGTACCAGAACAGCGACCTGTGGCGGGTCCCGGCCGACCCGACCGTGGGTGGCGGAGCCGGAGACTCGGCACCGCGCAAGCAGCCGCCGTTCTTCCTGTCGCTGCGGATGCCCGGGCAGACCGGCACCGACTTCTCGCTGACGTCGGTGTACGTGCCGAACGCCGAACGGGAGAACCTGACCGGGTTCATGGCCGTCGATGCGGAGGCCTCGTCGCCGAACTACGGCCAGATACGGATCCTGCGACTACCCGGCGACGTACAGATCCCCGGCCCCGGACAGGTGGCGAACAAGTTCCAGACCGACGACTCGATCCGGACCGCACTGCTGCCGCTGAACCAGCCCAGCAGCGGCGCCCGGGCCCAGTTCGGGAACCTGCTGACGCTGCCGCTCGGCGGTGGGCTGCTCTACGTCCAGCCTGTCTACTCGGTGCGCACCAGCGGTCCGGGTAGCTACCCGGTGCTGCGCTACGTGCTGGTCGGGTTCGGCGAGAAGGTCGCGTACGGCTCGAACCTGCAGGAGGCGCTGGACAAGGTCTTCGCCGGCGACGCCGGTGCGGACACCGGTGACGAGGGCGACGGCAAGCCGACGACACCGACCCAGCCGAACCAGACCGTTCAGCAAGCGCTCGCGCAGGCCCAGGCGGCCTTCGCAGAGGCCGACGCCGCCCTCAAGCAGGGCAACCTGTCGGCGTACCAGGCAGCGATGAACAGGGCGAAGGCGGCGATCGACCGCGCCGTCCGGGCGAACACGTCGCAGCCCACGCCGACACCCACACCGACCGGCACGCCGGCCTCACCACCGACAACGCCACCCAGTCGGTGAGGCCTACCCGGGTCTCACCCTCGCCAGGCGCCAGTCTGCCGAGGGTGAGACCGCGGGAGCTCGTGGTCAGGCCGGTGGGATCGGGCCGTCGCAGGCCGGACGGAACCCGTGGGCGGTCGCGCTCAGCTCCGACTGCGGGAACTTGTCCTCGTCGATCGTCACCGCGGCCGCGACCCCCGGCGAGACGAACCAGAACACCTGGTCGTGCGTGCGGTAGCCGTCGTACCGGCCGACCTTGACCGGGCGCAGCGGCCACTGGGCCGGGTCGTACTCGTAGTACTCGGTCAGGAAGGCGCGGACGGCATCGCGGTCGCTCAGCCGCACTCCGCGCAAGGTCTTCACCGTGAGGTCGACGCTGTAGTGCCCCTCGGAGTCGGGACCGGTCTCCCAGACCCGGCTGTGGAACGTGACCTCCTCCCACTCGTAGCTGAAGTCGGTCCGCAACCCGCCGACGCCGCGCGGCACATGGCCGATCACGAAACCGTCGAGCATCGACGCGGTGCGCCAGCACTCGATCACCGGCAGTGGTTCGGTCAGCGGTGCGGCTGCCGCTGTCGGCGCGACAACCAGTCCCGCGGCGAGTGCGGTGGTGGCGGCGAGCAGGCGGCGTCGTACAAGAGCCATGGGTCCTCCGGTTGTCCCGCGACCATCCGCCGGGCGCGGGACGGTCTCGCCGGAGAACGTGCCGGTGAATGGCCGGGCGCCGAGAGCGATCTTCGACACTGTGGATGAGTGGCCGAGTTCGGTGAGTTGTGGACGAAAACCGGCCGCAGAGGAAGTCCTCGAGTTGCCTCGCATCTCGCCGGATCGCGGCATAGCCTCTGGGAGTGTCCTACCGCGCGCAGGGAGGGTCGCCGAGCTCGGAGCACGACAGGGTCGGCGATGCCGCGGAAACCAAGGGCGATACCGCAACAGGCATGACCGGGGGGTCAGCAAGGGCCGGTCGGATCGCTGTCATCGTGCTGCTCGCGATCCTGCCGTGGACCTGGTTCCTCATCCGTGACGCCTTCGGGCCCGTCACCGATGTGATCGCGATCTTGCTGCCATCGCTCGCCGCGGCCGTCGCCGTGGTCGCCGTCCTGGTCGCCGCCTTGATCGGCCGCGGGCGGCGCGCCGCTCTCGCGCTCGCGGTGTCTACGCTGCTGGTCGCCGCGGTGGCCACGGTGGCGCCCTGGGTACCGCGCGACGCGGGTGCGACAGGCCCGGCCCGATCGGTCCGGATCGCCGCGGCGAACATCGGCGCCGGCGAGCTCGAGGGCACGACCGACCTGCTCGGTCTGGGCGCCGACGTACTCGTCATCTCCGAGATCGGGGCGCCGCTGACCGCGCGGCTGTCGGCCGCATACCCGCAGCACGTCGAGGTGCTCAACGGACCGAACATCGGGGTGTTCAGCCGGCTGCCGTTCACGGTGCTGGAGGGCCCGAGCGCCGACCTGCCGGGCTTCCTGCTGCGGGTCGACGGGCCAGCCGGCCAGTTCGATCTGATCGCGGCACACGTGCCGCGGCCGTGGTGGACCGCGAGGGGGCCGTCGTACCAGACGACCGTAAACGGCCACCACCGACTGGTCGAGCAGATCGCAGCCCGTGCCGCCCGCGCTCGGTTGCCGGTCGTCGTCGCCGGCGACCTGAACACGTCCGACCGGGCCCGGAACTACCGCGTTCTCACCGACGACGCAGAACTCACAGACGCGATGCTCGACAACTGGGCCGGGCCGACGCAGATCGGCCACTGGGCGACCCTGTTGGTCCGCATCGACCACATCCTGGTGAGCCGCGGCTGGTGTGGCGACGACAGCAGCCGCTACCCGATACCGGCCTCGGACCACCGCGGGATCATCTCGACAGTTGGCCCCTGCTTGTAGTCAGTACCCGACCACCCGGTGAAGCCGTAGGAACGTCCGCTCGAACCCCAGCCGGGGCCAGGTCCGCGACGACAGCAGGTTCGTCACCCGCCAGTCGGTCACCACGCTGTCGTACCCGGCCTCAGCCGCCCACCGGTCCACCGCCTCGCCGAGCGCCCGCCCGGCACCGAGTCCGCGCGCCTCCGGCAGCACCGCAGCGAACCCCAGGAAACCAGCGTTGTCCGGCCGCGCCGGACCGAGGTGCGCGCTGGACCGTTCCAGCGCGCAGCCCACTGCGGACCCGATCACCCGGCCATCGTGCTCGGCGACGAAGTACCCGTACTCCTCGTCGTCGATGTCTTCGTCCCACTCTTTCTTCGCCTGGTCGAGCGTCGGCATCTCGCCGGCCGAGAACACCGGCGATCGGCCCTGGTGCTCCGGCAGCGCCAGGTCCAGCTGTGCCAGTACGTCGATGTCGTCGCGTCGTGCGCGCCGGATGGTGAGCTGTGCCGGCGCCTGTGGTGGCTCCGTAGGCACCGGGTGGATCGCATGCGCGTGCTGCTGCCCGAACCCGAGCCGGAACCACGCGTCGACCAGCTCGGCGTCCTGCGCCGGTACGACGACGTAGTGCGCGGTCCGTCCTTCCTCGACCCACCGGGCCGCCGCGACGCCGTACAGGTCGCGCATCGTCTCGGCGTCCTCGACCGCCATTCCGGCTGCCTCGACCCATAGGTTCGGCCCCCACACCCGCGTGCTCTTCGGCGACCCGAGCAGGAACCCGGTCAGCCGGCCCCCGTCCACCGCCACCGCCCCCGACGCGTTGTCGCTCTCCCAGACTGCCTCGACCTCCTTGCGGGCGACGGCCGGGTCCTCGTACCGCGCGGACAGTAGCGGCTGCGTCTTCCGATGATGTTGATGCCGTACGGCGAGCAGCCGCCCCGCCCCGTCCAGATCGCCGGCCTCGAACGGCCGGACTTCCGTTCCCCTCATACCATCCGACGGTAGGTCGCCTGGTGGCCCGCGTCACTGCATTTGCAGCCTGCGGGGACCCGATTTGGCTGCCTCGGCCATGTCCCCTAGACTTGTTTACACGACGCGGGGTGGAGCAGCTCGGTAGCTCGCTGGGCTCATAACCCAGAGGTCGCAGGTTCAAATCCTGCCCCCGCTACTGAAAGTCAGGCCCTGACCTGCGGAAGCGCAAGGTCAGGGCCTGATCCGTTGTGACACGCCTTCCGCAAACCTCCATTTTAGTGGTGAACTGCTCGCCGACGCGGCTCGAGCCGAGCTTGCCGCATTGGACGGGGACTTCTTCGAGCGATGGGGGACGCAGCATCCCGGCCATGCTCCAGTACTTCCAGCAGAACCTGTCCAAGGAGGGGCCCCGGCCGTACGACCCTGAGCAGCTTGCGAGGATCTCGGCGCCGATGGTCGCCCTGTGGAGCAGGGAGACGACCAAGAGCACATGGGTCTCGAAATCGGCGCTGTACCTGGCCCAGCACGTCGCTGACGGATACGTGCGTGAACTAGCCGGTGGTGGGCACGTTGCCCCGCTGGTTGCACCTGAGCTCCTTTGCCAAGGAGTTGACCTCCTTCGTCGAGTCAGTCAGGTAGGTAGGTATAGCGCGCTCGAGACGTAGTGGACCGTCGGATTACCGAGCGGAGACCGAGCGAGCCATCGCATTCAGCACGTATGCGAGTCTCATCGTGGCTGGTTCTCAGCGTGCCGGAAGGCCAGCCCCATCGCCGACGTCGGCGATCGGGTGCTGGAAGGCAGTGCTGAGTGTCGGTTGGATCGGATCCTCTGTGTTGGCGCCCGGCGGGTCACACTGCGGGCAGGCGGCTGAAGCCGGCGAACGGCTCACGGATGGTGACGGCTTCGTCGGAGCTGCCCTGTGATGCTCCGGCGACCGTCTGGGCCAGCTCGTCGCTGAGGCTGCCGTAGATCTGGACGGTGCTTTCCGGCTCGAGGTACTCGGCGTACGACTCGCTGATGTGCTCCATGATCAGATTCATATGGGTTGCCATCGAGTCGGCGTCGGGGTGGACCTGTACGACGGTGACGACGTCCGAGCCCGGCGCGGCGTAGCCGAAGAACGAGTGCAGCCGGGGCTCGTTGGGCTCGACGATTCCGGCGCAGAGCTCGGTGAAGTACTTCGTGAACTCCTCGCGCTTGCCCGGCTTGACCCGGTGGGTGCCGACGAAGATGAATGGTGCGCTCATTTCGCTTCCTCCTGGTTGCGTCCGATGGATTCGGGCGAGTGACTCCAGACTCCGGCGCCAAGCTGCGACCCGGCATCGGCATGGAAGGCCGACGTTCGCGGCGCCTGCGTGGGTATTCCTGCCCATTGCCGCCGGCTGGCAGGATCGACGTGGGTGAACCCTGATGACGGACGCCGCCGACGATCTGGGCGCCGCGCGCATGCACCACAGCGCATCGCGGTGGGTGGAGGCGTGCGAGCGGTACGGCGCGGCGGATCGCGCGGCGCCATTGTCCGTCGAGGATCGCGAGCGCTGGGCCGAGGCCGCGCAGATCGGCGGGCGGATCAGTGAGGCGGTCGAGCAGCTTGGCCGGTGCTTCGAGGAGCACAGCTCTGCAGCGGCGATCCATGAGGCCACGCGCGCGGCGTACTGGTTGTGGAGTGCGCATGCCTTCGCTCGTGCGGAGTTCGCGCTCGGTGCCGGGTGGGTCGAGCGTGCCCGCGAGGCCGCGGGTGGTGAGGAGTACGGCTGGCTGCTGATCCCGCAGGCCTACCGGCATATGGCGCGTGGTGACTGGCAGACCGCCGAGGGGATGCTGCTCCGCGCAAGCGAGCTCGGCCTGAGTTGTGGGGACGTCGACCTGGTCACGATTGCCACGACGATGCGTGGTCGGGCGACGCTGAAGCTTGGGTTCCTTGAGCGGGGTGTTGCGCTGCTGGACGAGGCGATCGTTCGGATACTCACCGGGTCGACCTCGGTGCGCGCGACCTGTGCCATGTATTGCGCCGCAATTGGATCCTGCTACGAAGCGCGCGAGCTCGGGCGCGCCGCCGAATGGTCGGTCGCGCTCGACGAGTGGCTCGCGACCAACCCTTCGTTGACAGGCGTGTACTACGGCAACTGCCGGATCTATCGCGCGATGCTGCTGCGCCTGCGAGGGGGGTGGGCGCGCAGCGAGGCTGAGCTCGAGCAGACCTGCGCCGACCTGGCCGTCGACGCGCAGCTCATCGTCGGGCACGCGTGGTACGAACTGGGGGAGGTTCGGCGCCTGCAGGGCAAGGCCGGCGCCCGGGAGGCGTACGAGCGGGCCGTCGCCTACGGACATTCAGGGCAGCCCGGCCTCGCGCTACTTCGCTGGCGGGAGGGCGATCTCGATGCCGCAGAGTCCGGCCTCCGGCGAGCGCTGGCGGAGGGGACCCAGACGGATGAGCGTCTGACACTCCTGCCTGCGGCCGCCGAGATCGCCATCGCGCACGGCGACCTCGACGCAGCGGACGCCTTCGTCGCGGAGGTCGAGAGCGCGCTGTCGACCTACCCCACGCTCGCACTGCGAGCGACCGTCGACAGCATCCGGGGATGTGTGCTGCTTGCCCGAGGACTGGCATCGGATGCGCTACCGAGACTGCGCGCCTCGTCCGACGCGTGGCGGGAGCTTGGGGCGCCGTATGAGGTAGCCGTCGTCGGCCGCCACCAGGCTGAGGCAAGACGGGCCGTCGGCGACGAGGAGGGCGCGGTGCTGGAGGTGCGTGCCTCACTCGCAACCTTCGAGAGCCTCGGCGCCCGGCCCGACGCCCACCTGACGCGCGAGCTGCTGGGCGAGACCACCGATGTCCTCAGCCCGCGGGAGGCAGAGGTTCTGCGGCTCATCATCGACGGTCACACCAATGCCGAGATCGCGGTACAACTGCACCTCAGCGAGCGCACCGTGCACCGACACGTCAGCAACATCCTGACCAAGCTCGGCGTCTCGACCCGGACCGCCGCGGCGATCCACGCTGTGAAGAGTGGCCTTGTCTGAGGGCGGCCTGCGAGTAGTCGCGGGTGTGATGGCGCTGGCAAACCTCGCGGTGCGCATGCTCGTGCTGCTGTGGGAGCGCCCGGGCAGGACACTAGGAGTCTGCGAGCCACGCCAGCAAGCGGCCCTTCGACCAGCAGCGGCCAATGGCTTCGGCGCGCAGAGCCGACCGGTCGAACACCGCCAGACCGATGATGCTGTGGCCAGAGGCGCGGCGATCGCCAAGTGTCGGTATCGCCGGCGCGACTCCGACTCCCTCCGCCGACACCCACGCCACCGCCCGGCCGGCCGCCGCTTCGTCGAGGCGGTGCAGGAAGCGCAGGCGGCTCTCGAGGGGAAAGTTCGACAGCGCCCAGGTCGTGGTGACGACAGGCAGGGCGTCGGAGGGCACACGGGCGAAGGCGTCGGGCAGCACTTCGACGGCGTCACCTTGCAGCAGCAGCGGAGGGGCCGTCGCCGCCAACGCCATCTCCGCTTCGAGCCTCGCGACCCGCTCCGGCTGATCCGGCCACAGGCAGGCGCGC